>Ga0114931_10000066_pt1 | contig 101623 bp, 97 predicted proteins | sample 2SBtaG_FD_89579 | JGI IMG/M metagenome (GOLD analysis project Ga0114931, IMG submission 89579) | Deep subsurface microbial communities from Kolumbo volcano to uncover new lineages of life (NeLLi) - 2SBTROV14_V59a metaG | ecosystem: Environmental > Aquatic > Marine > Volcanic | place: Kolumbo...
CCCTTTTTATCGGGTCTGCTTTTTGAACAAATCAACTATCAAAATAGCTACGAGCATCCAGGTCTTAATCCCCTTTTTATCGGGTCTGCTTTTTGAACAGGAGTAATACGCTATGAGTATCACCTATACTTTCCCTGTCTTAATCCCCTTTTTATCGGGTCTGCTTTTTGAACTCCGATTTGAGCGCCTTGTTAGGCGCGGGAGTCTTAATCCCCTTTTTATCGGGTCTGCTTTTTGAACGGGAGACGAGAACTCCGATGACGACGTCGAGTAGTCTTAATCCCCTTTTTATCGGGTCTGCTTTTTGAACGTTACGCCTATATAACCTACTACGTTCGTTAACGTCTTAATCCCCTTTTTATCGGGTCTGCTTTTTGAACGGGACGGGAAACAAGTTGGCACTTGGTGCGGCGTCTTAATCCCCTTTTTATCGGGTCTGCTTTTTGAACGACCGCCTGGAGGCTATCGGATGGCCTCAATAGTCTTAATCCCCTTTTTATCGGGTCTGCTTTTTGAACTGCCCTGCACCAAATCTGCTTTTTGCTTCAACAAGATAGACGCATGCTTTATGGATTTTACCCATTCGATGAAGTTTATAGTCTTCGCAGGTATTCACTCCAATCTCCCCCCACCAGTTCGATGCCGGGCTTCGTGCCTTGGCGGCCCAAGGTCATTATGCTGGCTTTCCGGGGCAATGTATAGAACCGGACATCGTCGGCGGTCGGGTCGATCATGCGCTCCAGTTCGCGTACCAATTCAGTCAACTCGCCGGGGGTGCAGCGGATAAGAAATACCGAGTATTGTATCGGCATGGCGCATTTCTTCAGGTACCGGTGGATTCTGCCAAGCCGCCGTGGATTCCCAATATCGTAAGCTATGATGTGATCGCGCGGCTGGTTGACCGGCATCAGTCATCCTCCATGATCCACAACTCCAGCCGGTTGATAACTCGCGCAATCTGATAGTCGAGAAAACCGAAATCCGCCGCGAACCACTCCGCCGTCCGTCGATGGGTGATGGTCTCCTGGCGGCGGCCGCGCAGGTGTCGCTCACGCAGAATGAGTAATACAGGATGCAGAATAGTGGTGATATCCCTGGCCAGGTCTACCGGTTCCTCCAGGAACAGGGCGGAATGATTCCAGAGCCCCAGGCCATGCAGTCGTTGTGTCACCATGCCATAGAGGTCCTGGTGCAGCCATTGAAGGATCCGACCCAGGTTGCGTTTGGATGTCCCGCCCGCCAACCGGGCCTCGCACCAGGACGGCAGGCCGCCGAGTTCCCGTGCATCGACGTAGCCATAGTGCAACCGCGATGCCACATAGCGTTGGCTTTGCATGCCCATCGCCCAGCACCATTGTCGGTAGCGAACCTCCCAGTCCCGCCCGTTGAGCAGGCGCCGGAGGTTTTGCTCCAGGCTGCGCCTTGCCTGTCCCGTACCGACCAGCCGCCCCCGGGTTTCGCCCCGCCGGTCGATAAAGTGCACACTGATGCCGGTGTCGGCGCAGGCCAGCAGCGCGTCGGTGTGCCACTGCACCGGCCCGCTGACCTGGATGCGTTCGATTCTGCGTAGTGGGTATAGCCGATCCGATTGATCGCCGGACTTGATGCAGAGGGCTGGCGGCTCCAGGGTCACCCGGAGTGGTTCTCTGGCGTGCAGATAAAGCGGCAGCGGATTCATTGCGCCTGCCAGGCCCGCGCCAGATACAACAGCACCCGGCGCATGCCGCGACGCCGCGCCTGCATCATGGTTTCGTACAGCGGGTAGTAGATGGCCCTGCCTTCCTTGGCCAGCAGACAGGCATCTCCCTCTGTGGCGAAGTGGTTCTCCCGCAGCAGACGTTGCCGGGTCAGCACCCAGGTGAATTCATCGATGATGTGGCGATAGAGTTCCTGGATATCGCATACCAGCGAGGCGCGTCCATGAGCCGGTTCATGGTACAGACCCAGCCAGGGGTCGAGACCGACCGAGACCACCGCCTGCTGGATATCGCCATGCAACAGGGTGTAGCCGAGTGAAAGCAGCGCATTGACCGGGTCCCTGGGGGGACGCCGATTACGCCCGGTGAATTCCAGTCCGGGCGGCAGGATCCCGGCATATGCCTGAAAGTAGTGGTGAGCAGCGGCCCCTTCGATGCCACGCAGGCTGTCGATAGTGGCAAAGGGTTCTTGCAACAGACGTTGGCGTAACACCTCGATACGTTCGTTACTTCTGAACAACAACAATCGCCGGTCGGGGCGTTGCCGCAATGCCCGTTGCAGCAGGCGTTGCTGGCGCAGGAGTTTGTGGGTAATCAGCCGGGTTGACCACTCGATCCTAGCGGACCGGTCAAGATAGCAACGGTACTGGCCGACACGGCGCTGCACATCCAGGGTACCGGCACCACTCAGATGCGCCGCCAACCGCCCCTTGCGGCCGCCAAACAGACTGACACCAATACCCCTGTCTGCCAGGCTGGCCAGTACGCTGGTCTTTATATCGACACTGGCACGGCAGACAATGCGTTCGAGCAGGTTGAGCGGAATGCTGCGCTGGTATTCTCCCGCCTGATGGATGACCAGGGCCTTGCCCTGCAGGCTGAGTTCGAGTCCGCGATGATCGAGATAGAGGGTGGCCGCCATGTGTGCTCAGCCAATATAAAAGAGATTGCCCAATTCGATGGAGACGCCACGGCCCAGAGCGTGGGTGGCGCAGCGCCGATCGAGCCGCACCAGCGCGAAGCGGTCCTCCAGGGGATCGATGACCTGTTCTATTCTTGCCAGCAGTTGCGCCGGCTCGCCACTGTCGAGCGGACATTCGAATACCGATTTCTGGCGGCCCAGTGAGTAGTCGAGCAAAATGCGCAGTGCCTGCCGCAGACGGCTGGGGCTGCTGATGTCATAGGCGGCGAGATAAAGGGTCGTGGTTTCCATGCCGGCAGTTTATGCCGGACGGGTGCTGCGGTCAGGGATGGCAAGCTTGCAATCCCATCAAGCGGGGAATGAGTCGGAGTCAGGCCGTTCACGACATTCAGGATTACCGTTGGTATAGATGCGGCCTGAATCCGATCCTGGAAGTTACCCCTCAGCGCAGCCACTCCTTCAAGTGTGTTTCCAGCCGTTGAAGCTGTCGACCATGCAACACCTTGATACCCAGGTCCCGGGCGCGTTGGGTATCGTGACTGGAGAGTTCCCGGTAGCTGATCAGCATGGCGCGGGCCTGGAGCCCACCGACGTTATCCACCAGGCTGTCGAGTTTATAGATCGTCTCGACGCCGCTACTGGCATCGCCACGCTTGAAGTTCTTGGCCTTGCATTCGATCAGGTGGAGCCGGTTATTGGCGAGAATGACCACGTCCAGTTCATTTCTGGATTTTCCGTCACCACGGGTAATCTCCAGCGCCTGGGCCGTATCCTGAATTTTATCAATCGATTTCTTCAAACTGTTGGCGGTGGCGAAGACGTATTGTTCCAGCCAGCCACCGTTGGCGTAGAAGCGCGCCTCTTCATCACTAAAGAGTAGCCGATCATTTTGCACCGAGAGCACCTGAATCTGTTCAAGCCGATCGATGAGATCGGCGAACGCTTCAAACGCCAGATCACTGCTATCCAGTGTATTGGAGCGTAGCGTTTTTTCAGCGCTGTTGGCATACCAGTTGAGCTTTCCCAGCGCATTTGAGAAATAATCGATCTCATCGATGAGTTGTTGCGCCAGCTCCCGGTAGGCCATCGGCACCCGAGGATCGCCCTGTCCCATCACCTCGCCTCCATGCGCGCTGATGAAGTCGGGAATGCGAATGCGGTCGGCCAGTTGATGTGCTGGCTTTTGTTCGGGGTGGAGCCAGATCAGTTGATCGCTTTCCGGATGGACGTAATAGATGGGCAACTCATAGGCGCGAAATACTTCGTAGGCGGCGATGCTCATGGGTTTGGTGCCACCGGTGGCATTCAGTGACATTCCATTCTCCCCGGTCACCTCCCGGTCCACCAACTCCATGACGCGGGACTGGATATGCACGATATCCCAGGCATTGTCGATCGCCCAGGTTTCCACCTGGATGCCACGCGGCCGGTAGATCGCCTCCAGCCAGGCGGCGCGCTGGCGCATATCCGGGCTTACCAGCAAAATAATGCGCTCCGGCTTGATATCCCGGTCGAGGGCAGGCGTGAGATTGGGGGTGGGCTGGCCGGAAACCAGCATCAGATGGGTATTCATATTATTTTCTCCACGCAGTATTCCTCGATACGCGCACCGTACCGGTCCATGGCCTCGGCGTCCAGTTCCTGGCCGCGAAGCCGGGCCGGCAGGTCGAGCGTAAGATGCAGATAACGTCCGCCACGGGCGCAAACCTCGGCAGCCAGATTGACCGGCAGGCTGCCGATCACGCAATCACCCGGCGCCACCTCGCCGGGATCAAGATGGGCCACGACCCGATCCACCACCAGCCCTTGTTGGTGCGCCCAAATCAGCGCGCCGCTGTGGCGCGTAACAAAAAACGTGGTCATGTCTCGGTTGACATTGTCTATCCTGCCCGCCTGCTTGCCTTGATTTGTTGCTTGCGGTAGAGGAGCAGTCTTGGCCACCAATACTCGCGGTCAAGACTGCACCACCCGGAACTATATGGATGGGGTTCACCCGCCCTTGCGAATCTGCCCGATTTGATCACGCCGCTTTTGTTCCTGCTTTTTGCGCTTTTTGCTATCCAGGCCGGATGGCGCCCAGCCAAACTGCTCATAGGCTTTTTCAATGGCCTCGATGGCCCTGTTGCGCTCCCCGCTGTCACTCCACGTCATGGCCTGTTCCGCCAGCCGATTGATGATTCCGGCCAGTTCGGCGTACTGATTCTTGTTGAGCGGGGGTTGATACGGGATCGCTTGCAATGCCTCGGCAAATTCTCTCAGCCTCTTCTCGCTCTCCGGGAGGGCATCGAATTCGGTCTGGCGTTGGGCCTCCGCCTCGGCCCTGGCCATCTCTGCGGCTTGTTGCCGTTGTGACTCTGCCTCTTTCCGACGGGCCTCTTCCGCCGCGTGCGCTAGTCGTTTACGCTCCGCAAGTATATCGGGGTGCTCGGCCATGGCGCCGTAACCGACGGCGGTCTTGGCGCCGAAGCCGCACCAGTCGAAGGCATGTTCGAAAGCGGCCTGCAGCAGTATCTTCCAGCGCCCATCGGCCGCCAGATCCGATGCCAGGTGTTTGAGGAAAGCGCTGTCACACTGCACGTGAAAAACGAAGCGTGACCTGGGCGGCACGGTAAGAAAGCTGATGGGAACGGGTTGGCCGGAGTCGTGGGGCGTCTCCCCGTCCTGGTAGTAATGCTTCTGGTGCGGGGTCATGATCTCCACGTCGAGGGTATTGCCTTGGATCTTAGGGATCACATCCCAGAAGCGGAGCACGCCGCGCTGGTGATCCTTGTCGCCGTCCTTGCCTTCACGGCCGAACAGGACCGTAATGGCGAGTTCATCCCAGCCCAGGGTCTCGCCCCAATCGCCGGATGCCAACTCACGGGCGGCCTGCCTCAGCACACCCTTGACGCCGCTGCCAGGGAGATAGGGCAGACCGTAAGGGTTGAGAAAGGCGAAGCCGTTTTCCAGCGGATGCTCATTGCCGAGGCCGGTGGTGAAGGGGGCGATGCCGATGGCGTCGAGGCGCAGTTTGTCGGTTTCCGCAATGGCGGAGCCGAAGATCAATGACTGTCGTTCGAATATAGCCTGCATCGTCTTCTTGTCATCCGGTTCCAGTCGTTTGGCCTCGTCGAGGGGTCCCTCCTTGGTTTTCGACCAATCCCGATTCCATACCTTGAGGTAGATGCCGAAACGCATACCGGGAGAGGCCTTACTGAAATCTTTTCCAAGATAATCCGGTACGGCTGCGATGGACATCTCAATCACCTCCCTTGGGACCGCGTGCGGCAGCCATCTGCCGCAGCCACTTGAGCCAGGCGAAGGCCTCGGTATTGATCGCCTGGTACTCTTGGGGCTCCGCCTCCATCATCGCCTTCATGAAGCCCTCGAAATCCTGTGGAACCTTAGAGAACCGGCCGGCCAGCCAACTTCTTAGTTGCTGTGCAACGACCTCATGCTTATCACCGTTTTTGTCCTTTTCATGCATGAAGGCCATCACCTGCATCAGCCCGCTGTTCATGATGAGCGCAGGCAGTCCCTTGGCGATGTTGACGTGCTCTGTGGCATAGTTTGCGCTCTTCTCCCAGGCATCCTGGGCTCGTAGTTGTTCCAGTGTCGGCATGATCAGCCCTCCACCACCCGGGCCACAACCAGGCCGCGCCCGGTAGTGGCGTCGCCGCCGAGTTGCAGCAGCTTGTTGTCGATGACGTTGCGGATCTTGGCCATGACCCCGCCCGCGTCGTCCCACTCCGCCTTTTTCGCGGTACGGGTCTGGCTCGCCAGCAGGGGGGCGATCAGGATCGATTCCGGCGGCAGGTTCTCGGTGTAGAAGAGGCCGCGATCCTTGGCTGCGCCGGTATCGGGATCGATACGCACATGGGGTTCGATGAGCATGGCGTGGCGGGCGAAGTAGCCAAAATCGGTATCGGAGAGGAGCACCAGGTCGGTCTTGAGCTTGTCGCGGAAATAACGGTAGCCGTCTGTCTCGGGCAGCGCCTTGCCGGCCAGGTCCACGGCAATGCCGGCCAGCTCCTCTGATGCAACGGCCTGATACTCGAACGCCTCCAGGTGCAGCTTGTCGTCGCCGTTGAGCAGACTGCCGTTGGCGAACAGGCACTGGCCATCGTCGACGTCCGGTACCGGCCAGGCGGGATCAATCCCGGTGAGGGCCAACAAGCGTCGTGCCCGTGACAGGGCCTGAGGGCAACTGGCATAGACAAATCCGCCTCGAAGCGAGCGTACCGGCAGGGCGACCAGCTGGGCATCGCCGAAACTCACGGCACCGGCGTGCAGGTCACCGTTGCCTGATTTCTCAGGATCCGGTCCCAGCAGCTGGGCAATCAGGGTCCTGTCACCACCCAACGCCTCGAAGCTGTGGCGCACAGCGCCCTTGATGCCGGACCCGGCAAAACAGGGGTGTTCGGTGTGGCGCTCACGCTGGATGGGGTTGTCGATGACATCCACGGCCTGGCCCGCCCCCATGTGCACGGGACTCACGGCATAGAAAAATACGGCGGATTTTTGTTCGAACATGATCTGCTCCTTATCTCTGTAGTCGGGTTCAGTAGGCGGCAAAGTTGAATCGGTTGAAGCCCTCGGCACGGCGTGAAGCATCTTCGCACGGATGATTCCACAGGCCGTTTTCCGCAAGCTTGCGCAGCTCGTCGGGGGTGGCATCGAGGTCATCCAGCCAGTAGACACTGCCGGCGGGGGCCACCCGCTGAGCGGGCTTGGGCTGGCCCTTGGCCAGATCCCAGCCGGAGACCACCTCGGCCCGGGGGACGGCAGCAGCAACCAGGCGCGCCCGAACACCGCCAATGCACAGTTGAAGGCTGGCGCCGGCGCCGGGCAGCCGCCAGCCCTCTGGAAACAGGCCCGGCGTGGTGAGGACGATGCGGCAGCGGCGGGATTCGAGCAGGGCGTCATAATCGGCCTGGGGCAGCTCAACGGCGGCCGGTGAAACCGCCGCGGCCCTCCCGTCGCCGCCAAAACGCAACAACCCGTCCAGCGGCGGTTCGGCGCCGCGGATGGCGACGAGAAAACCGCTATCGGGACGCATGGCGACCGCTTGCATGGAGAACAGCTTGCCATCCGATGCCCGGCGGGTATCGGCATCGAGGCCGACACCGACGCGTGGCTCAATCTGCCAGAGTTTGCCCGCTTCGATCAGGTCTCCCGCATCCGGTAGGGCGCCATTCAGGTACTTTATCCAGCCAGCCTGTTTCAGCCAGTAACCAGCCACCGGCTTGCCGCGCCTGGCTTCGGCCAGCACGGGCAGCAGGGGTAAGTGCGCCGAGGACGCTATCCCGCCGGCAACCTCCGTGGGGTTGAGCCGGCGAACGGCAAGCGTGCCGGCGTCTGTCTTGCCGATCACCAGGTCGGCCGGCGGCGTGACCAGGATTTCGATAGCTTCCGCCAGGCGTCGCGCTAAGTAAAAACCGGTGACGGCGAAGCTGCCGGGGTTTTGCGGCGAGCCCAGGGAGGGGTTATCGATCGCACCGCTGGCATCGCTGGCGAACTCGGCCAGATCGACCTTGTCGTCGGCCAGCATGCGCGAGCGAATGGCCCCCGCCGCCACCGAGGGCCAGGGTGGTATCAGGCTTTCGCCGAAGCTGCCGGGATCGCCGAACAGCTTGTTTCCACGCATAAACAACACATCCAGGGGTTCCAGAAAACGGTATTCAACGCCATTCATGCCGCACCTCCAGCGCGGGTTTCACGGGCCAGGAATTCGGCCACGGAGAGAAAGTTCCTCAGCCAGGGGATGCGGCTTTCGGGCTGTCTGAGGGTCAGTGTCGTGAGCCGTTGCGCCAGGTCGGGCACCTGCGCCTTGGCTTGGTCCGCATGCTTGTCCGTCTGGCGGTCGAGCTGGTAGGCCAGCAGTGTTTGCAGCATGGCGCCATCCCCATCCGGTACCGGCAACTCGTGTTCCTTGAGCCACTCCAGGGTGTGATAGACGGCACGGCGCGACACACCCGGTTCGGCCAGAAAATCACGCAATTCATTAAGCAGTAATGTCGGTTCACCCCATTTTTCAGTCAGATGCAGCGCGCCGCCGGATCGTTTGATAATGGTGATGGAAAACGCATCCCGCCCACCTTGCTCTTTGGCGCGTTTTTCCGCCGCGCGCAGTTCGCGCATTACCGCGCCCAACGGGGCCTGATGGTGGGCAATGACCGCGCCGCAGGAGGCGGTGGCCGTCGCGCCCATCATGCGCATCACCTGCAATCGCCCGCCCCGCTTGATTGCGGCAAAGCCTTTTTGCAGGGTCAGCCCCTGCCATACGCCATCCTGATGCTCGGGGTCATCGCCCGAATAGGCATGGCGCAGGCGCTGCATGGCGGAGAGCAGGTCGGCCACCGGCAGCATGGCCAGCACATCGTCGCCGCCGGCGTAGATGACTCGCCCCAAGTGCTCCTGCTCAACCACGTGGCGCACCAGGGTTTGCGAGAAATCGTTGAGGGCGCCGGAGATGGCCAGGTGGCGATTGGGGGAGACGGGCCTCGCCTGATTGCCATACTGTCGGATCAACGGCTGCCTGGCAGCGTGGTCGTCGAAACCTTTTTGCACCTGCGGGTGGAAGCTGTCGCGGTAAGAGATGGCAGTCTTCTCTTCGCCGGCAAGGATGGCCCCCATGTGGTCGCCATCCATCATGATCAGGGCGTAATAGGTTTCGAGTTTGACCTCGTCGCCCTTGTCCGCGCCCTTGGCCAGAAGGGCGCAAACTTGCTTCCTGGCGCTTTCGTAGGCGGCTTCATCGTTACTGTCGCTGGCCGCATCGAGCAGACCGGGCAACCGCGCGGCCAGCTCCAGCGCCTTTCTGTTTTTATGTGCCATCAGCTTGCGCGGCAGGGCCACGCGCTTATCCTCGTCGATGTCGAATCCCTCGCCTCCCTGACCTCCGTTTCGCAACCACTGGTCGAGCTGGTGGGCCAGCGCCATGGTGTGGGTGGAGACCACAAAGCGGCCTATGTCTTTCTGTTCGCCCCGCTCACCGGCGGCCAGCGCCTTATCCACCTCTTCCTTGAACCAGGTCGGCCAAAGGCGCTTGACGGCCGACAGCCCGCCCAGGTGCTCGCCCTTTTTGGCCCAGGCGGGTTTTTCGTCGGCGACCCGGGTCCACAGGGTCTCGACATGCTCGCCTTCCTTGAATCCCCGCTGGTCCTTACGGCTGCGGCGTTTTCCGGCTGGGATATCAAGGTGATCGGGATGGTCCGTGAGCCATTCACTTTCGCCGGTCAGTGAACAACGCCAGCCGTTCTGGCGGGTCTGCTCGAAGGTGCGGCTGGCCTTGGCGGCGGCCAGCACCCGCTCGGCCAGGTCATGCACCGCCGGGTAGAGCACGCCGGGGTTGGGGGCGAAGAAGGTGGTGTTGTCGTCCCAGGCCATCTCCTTTTGCAGCACCTGCCAAGCGGGTTCTTTCAGGAAACCGCAGGGCTCGCCTTGGTCGGCGCCAAAGAACGGCGCCATGGCGGCGGAGAGGGCACTGGTATCGAGATCGGTCTGCCTCTCTTTGTTGCCTGGCTGGATGAGAGAGAAGGGCACCGCCGCCCAATGGACTTCTGGGAAGCCGGCCAGTTGTGCTTTCATCTGGCCATAGGGTGTCCGGGTGTCTTCCACATCAAACCCGGCCTCGGCCAGCAGGCGTGAAACCACATCCGCGCCCACCTCTTGCAGCCACTGGCGCACCCGGGTCTCTACGGTCGCGGCGATCTCCCTGGCCCGGCTGGCGGGCACCAGCGCAACAAAACGGTTGGGCAGGGCGGCGGAAAACAGTGGGTTGGCGTCGGTAGCGCCGCGCATCCAGTCGCAGTTTTCAAACAACTCGTCGGGCAAATCCATCTGGTCACGCAGCCACAGATCTACCTGAGGAATGCCCCGCAGGCGGGGAAACAAGATGGCGTCCGGTCCCAGCTGTTCGCACACCGGGCGCATCGCCTCCCAGGCCAGACGCGACAGCAGATGGGATCCGGCCCAGAGGTCGGAGGTGGTGCGGGCGGCGGCGATGAAGGGCTGCACCGGTCCGATGGAAAGGGCCAACAGCGCCACTTCGCCGTCCGGGTCTGCCGCGAATGCCCCGGCAAAGGCGGATGTGAGGTCAAGATGGTCCCAGATGGTGTGATCCGGAATGCGGGTGTCTGCGGGCAGCAGTCCCCAGAGGGACCCCAGTTTGCTGTTATCATCCTCTTCGTCCAATTCGGGGCCGAAACGCCAGTAAGTCAGCAGGATTTTCCGCAAGTCATGCGCGTCTCGATCATTTTTTACACCGAGTTTCCCCAACAGGCTTGAAAAGTGGTTGAAGCTTTTCTCCTTGATTGCATGGAAGTCGGTGTCTCCCAGCCCGCCGTGCCGGCCAAGGTCATACTGGTCACCCGTCAGGGGATGAGTGAGAACCGGCTGTCTGGTCCAGTACACCTGCGCCCAATCGGCCACCCTGAGGGTCTTTTCCTCGCCCCTTTTCGTGGTGACAGTAATCTCTTGCATGGGCCATTGGGGCCGATCTGCGGCCGCGGCCCACCAGTCGGCGCGCTGTACCCGCCGGTAGAGATCACGCGGCAACCCTTTCCTGAAGATCACCCGCGAGAGCACTTCATCGTTGTCGGGGTCGATCTGTTCCGGGGGTTGATCCAGCCCCAGCAAGCGCCTGAGGGCGCGTGAAGTGCCGTTTTCATGCCCGGCCGGGTCACGCAGCAGCACCAGGGCCTTCTCCGCCGGATCGTGGATGCGGGCGGCCAGTTTGGTTTGCCAGAATCGTTTGTTGTCCATGTGCTAGTTCCAGTTCCGGGGATAATTGTCTACAATACACATCTGGAGGTGTATGAGATGCGTACCAATATTGTTCTGAATGACGACCTGATCCAAGAGGCCATGCGGCTGGCCGGCGCCGACACCAAGCGCGAGATGGTCGATCTGGCGCTGCGCGAATTCGTCACCCGCCACCGCCAACGAGAGATACTGGAATTGGCCGGCCAGGGGCTGATCGACCCGGACTACGACGTGCGCGCGGTGCGTGCCGGAATGACCCGTGACGCTGGTTGATACAACGGTCTGGATCGGACTGCTGCGCAACCAGGGCTCGGCACAGGTGACACGGCTACGTGATTTGCTGCACGAGGGTGAGGCTGCGCTGGCGCCGGTGATTGCACAGGAGATACTGCAAGGGGCCTCCTCTGAGGAAAACCTCGCGCCTGCGCGACCATTTCCTTGCGCTGCCCACGCTGGCGCCCCGAAATGTCGCCAAGACCCATGCCGAGGCCGGTGCTTTGTATGCCCGTTGCCGCTGGGCGGGCATCACACCCCGCAGCCCCCATGATTGCCTGATCGCCCAAACCGCCATCGAGTATCGCATGCCTCTGTTGCACGATGACCGAGACTTCGAGCGCATCGCCCAGGTCGAACCACAATTGCTGTTGCTGCGCCTGTAGATGGCGGGCGTTACTGCGAACAAAATCATTACTAGGTGGTCCTTTCGCAGCAGGAGGAAGAGTCATCAAGCACTTCACAAACTTTTTTCCAGGCCCGTTCAAGATCCACTTTGAGAAGCCCTTGTCCGGCCGTTTCCGGTATCCGATGAGGCATAGCGAATACCCTTAGCTGCAGTTTTCCGTTTAGGTTGATAAAAGGTTTCCAGCGCAGGGGACTTGGCATTCTGTGGCTACCTGAAGCGAAACCCAGGGCGCGTCTCAGATCACGACCATGAAGCGCCTTTAGCGCGGTACGCACTTGCTTGCGGTTCCGTGCCACCACTTTCATAAGATCCACCCAACGGTCACACTCAATGCGACTCTGCCAGATCCAGGGGCCGTTCTCATCACTGGCCAGCGACAGGGCCCAATCCGTGGTCAGACATGATTTCCAGGGCCGTGAGTATGGGAGAAGTTCTCTATTTGACAGCGGTGTGACGTCATCAATATGCACGCCGCCCCAGCCACCCCGGCTGCGACTACCGAGTTGACCGAATGCGTGCACGAGTGTGATTATCTGATCCAGCCGATCCGCACAAGTCTCTGGAAAAGCAAGATCAAGGATGCACAGTCCTTCTCGGCTGCTGTCCTGAACAGATTTGATGGCATCGCGATCAAGTTGCCCATTGCCACGATTTATCAAACCAAACCAGGCGTAACCATAGTCGATACTGGAAGGCAGCGGTGACACACCCTTCTGGGTGCCCCTGCGCCAGCCGTTATCACCCTCTTCGGGGTCTTGCAAGCGTATGCGCACCAGGCTCTTGCGAGCGGCGACCGACTTCCCTTTCTCATCAACATCTTTCTTTAGCCAGGCATGGCCGAATAACCGTCCCTCTTCATGAAGCATATCGGAAGGGTCGATATCGAAACCTTGGCCAGAGGCATAAGCCACCCGCCACCACTGCCGCAACAGTGCTTTGAACGGCGGGGTACGCCATTGGGCGCCCTGTTCGGCATTGCCGAGGAAGGCCGGCGTGGTGAAGCTGACCCGATATTTTCTTGTTTCCATTTTGCTCATGTGGCTGCTCTCGCTGTTTGACCCTGTTCCGGTATGTCGGCTGTACCTTGCGCGTCGGTTGTTCGAGAAGGCGGCCATCCCTGGCCAGGAGCCTTCTCTTGCTCCGTTCCCTGGTTGGTCATTGTGCTCGGATCACGTCCCTTTGTGTGTTTCTGCAAGCTTGCGTTTTCGTGACCGTCGTTCGTTATGGCATGGCGAGCGCACCATAGGTGATGCCCTCAGCCGGGATTTTGAGTTGGTAAAACTTTGGCCTGCTGCCGCCGCCATCATCAATCGTGTAGTACCGCGCGGCCGCGCCAAGTTCTTTTTTGAGTTCCTTATGCAGGCGCGACTTTACGGAAGAGAAATAATTGCCATCCATGCCCGATGAGAGGGCCTTTTCGGTCTGGTCCATACTCCCCATCTCACCCTTGATCTTCCGGTATTCACTCAGGTAGCGACCTGCCCACTCCGGATCCGGCACCTCCTTGTTGGGCGCGGCGAGCGCACTTTTGCCTTCGAGCACCCGACGGGCGAACAGCGACAGCATGGCAAGGCTGGCTGGAGACAGCGCCACGCTCTTTCCCACCACGCTGATATGTCCACCGGCCAGGTCTAGCCGGAGTCTCGGCGGCGCCAGCGCCGCGTTCACCGCGTTGACCGCTTCGGCAAAACCGACCTGTCCGGTGAGCAGGTCATCCGTCATACCATGGCGTAAACTGACAAAGGGGATCTCCGCCAGGGTGACTTGTGCGTCGCGTGTGTCGGCCAGATTTTTGTTATGGGTCTGAATGACTCGGCTGTATGGCGTAGGATAGAAGAAATCCCAGCAGGATTCGAAGGGCTCGCTAACCAGCACATGAGATAGCCTGTCCTGGGGTCGACCGAACAGGGAGAGGGCATATCCGAGATAGAAACCCATGGTCTTGCGTCCGCCCGCTATGGAGACATGCAGCTCGCTTTGCGGGTCAGCGCTGATCTGGCGCACCTCCTCGACGATGAAGTCGGCCATGCGCTCATTATCCCCAGGGGTACGGATGTCGGCCATGGGTGAGCCGTCTGCCTGCGCTAAGACCAGGATATCGTCATCGGCGAACCGGATCGGTGGCAGTTGATAGTCCGTGCACAGCCGATGGAACCAACCAGGCTCATCGGACAGAAGGCTGAGCCGCGCGCGCTTGGCACCCTCCTCTGTGGTGATAAGTCGAATTCGATCGGGAAGCCAACCGCGATCCACGGCCAGGGCGTGCAGGGTCTCGGTGACCACCTGAGGTGACAGACCGGTCACACAGAGCAGAATTTTTTCATCTTGGAGAGCACAGGGCTTCATGTGTGCTCCTCGGAGGGGCGCATTCGATAGCGCCCAAGACCAAACAGAGTGCCCTTACCCGCATGCACCCACTGTCCAAGTTGCAGCACCGGCCAGAGACCTGTAAGACCCTCTCCAGCGAGGGTGAATGACCCGGTCACGCCACCCATCTGCATATGTGTGCGTTGACGGGATGAGTGGCGCTGCCACTCCCGCCAACGCAGGCGGGGCTCGTGAATGGTCAGGCTCGCGGCGGCATGCATCAGCGGTCCTGAGTCGAAGGCTTCAGCCTCAGGATCATGAAATTTGCGCAAGCTGGCCACTCTGTTCACCAACGCCACCGCAAAACCCTGGGCGGAGAAACGCTCCGGCGTCACCAGATGGCCATCGCGTTTGCTGCGATAGGGTGTGGTGAGGTCGATACGCACTTGGCGCAAAGCGGTTTTATCGAGCGCGATGGGCTCTCGCCAGGGTTCGTAGCTTGCGTTTGAAATAGCCCTCGGTATCAGCTGCTGCCAACCCTCAGCCTGCAGATCAAGTAGCTCTACCCGCGACAAGGAAAATTTCGCCCTGTGCGGACCCAGTCCCTGTCTGCCCGAGTGCCGCCACGCCTGAATGACGCTGGGTAGATGACGTGCCGCATCCCCAATCATGGTGACTTCAAAAGAGAAGCTTTCACCCGGTGCATAACGGGATCCTAATCCATGCAGATCCGGTACCAGCGGTTGTGGGGCATTGCTCCCCTTGCCGACGTACAGTGGTGTCTCAAACAGATAGCTGTAGATGCATTGAGAGCGCAGAGTGCAGTTGGTACAGTCGCGCAGCCGGGTCACACAGACGCTCTGTTTCAGCCCATGGCCAAACACACCACGCCAGGCCGAACCGGCATAGGCGGGCAGACGGACGGGATCTTCCATCCGCAGGGTAAAGCGGTAGCGGGTCAACCGAAGCATTGACCGATTTCTCCTGAATTCTGATGAATGCGGTTATGATCCCTGTGCTTGACCATTGACGCACAAATCGCAAGCTTACCGACGGCACGACGCTTATTATTTCTTACTCTGGAGTGATGCCGGCCCAGTAGGCGGTAAATTACTAGCATGAAACCGCACAGATCACAACCTCGAATCAAGGCCCAAATCACCAGATAGACGGATGTCAGCGCCTCAAGGGCCCCGATATCCCTCTTTTCCAGTTTAGTTCACTGCAAACCGATGGCGAGGAATACGGCCACTGATGTGGGCAGCCGAAAGGCCAAGGAGGAGAAAGCGCTGCTGCCGGAGATCATCTGAGATGTTGAATGACCGCTTCGGCGCCAACTTCACCGAGGAGGACCGGCTGTTCTTCGAGCAGCTCAAGGAGAAGGCTACCAATACGGGTGGTGCGGCCGCGCCAAATTGTCACCTGTTCCCGTTTGCCAATAGATACGGATCTGCCCGTACCCGCTGAGTACACCCATCTCAGGTGCCATAGCCGCTGATCGTGGCCATGGCCTGTTGATCCTGTTGCGATTGGGGGAACCGATTTCAAGGTCGCCGGCCTGCCGGTCTGCCGATCCTGCCCTGATTGAGCCATTGCTGACGAAAGTGCCGCCGTTGATTCGGCGTCATGCTTCGCAGCCTTCGCCGTATGTCGGCGCGTTCCTCCGGTGTCTTGCTAAGCCACTCGTCACGCAGCTTGCGGCGTTTGTCGGGTGAGGCGTTCCGCCATTCGTCTTTCAGTCGCTCGCGCTGTTTCGGGTTCAGTTGCTGCCATTGGTGAAAGCGGCGCCTTAGCCCGTCACGGACGTCGGGTGGGAGTTTCTGGAAACGCCGGAAGCGTTTCATGAGTCGAGCACGTTGCTCCGGAGGCAGGGATTGCCAGCGTTTAAATCGCTTCCGCGCCACGGTGCGCTGCTCGGGCGACATCTGTTCATAGCGTTTTGCGCCCTGGATCAAGCGTTGGCGCCGCTCCTCCGGCATTTGGTCCCAGCGAGACTGCATCGGCGCGAGTATCCGTTGCAGGTCAGGCGGCAGGGAATGCCAATCGCTGGCGGCATATGCGATTGGCGTCAGGATCGCCCAGAACAAGCAGGCCAGAATAAAACGCATCTGCGGACGATTAATCATGTCTATGTCCTCCATCGTCATGGTGTATCGACGACGTGTCTTTGGTCGGCGAGTCTTTTGCCCGCTCCGTTATGTCGGTCTGGTCTAAGCCATCATCCTCGGTGGAGGATATGTCCGCGAAAACTTCGGGTGACTCATTCAGGCTAATGGCGTCGATCCATTGATCGTCTGTCCCATGCACATTTTCCAGAGAACCGGTACCGAGAAATTCCAGGAACTCTGACGACAAGGCCTCGTCGGCGCTGGCGCAAAATGCCATTGATGCCCCGAGCAACAGTAACGGCCAGCGATTCAATACCCGCTTAGCCCGCATCTTCCGAGTCCGTCATGTCCAGCCAAAGGGAAAAGTCCATGTCTTGCAGCATCTCCGGGTTTTCTTGCCAGGGACCCTCGGTCTCAATGAGGTTGCGGGCGAGAAGGGCGTCATGTCCCTTGATCCCAGCGTCGTTCTGGAAGTGAATGACAAACGCGACCGAGATGGCGGCGATACCCGCGACCGCCGCCGCGGGCAGCCAACCGGTATGGGGCCTGATGCGGTCCTCGCGCTCGGTGATCGACCGCAGGGCCCGGCGCCGCGCCGCCAACAGCGCGACACTGTCCCGAGGGTCGGTTTGACGGTCCAGGTGTTCCGACAGTTCCCGGCCCATTTTCAGTAGCTCATGTTGTTTGATGTCGTCATTCATAGCAATCTTCCACAGATGCCCGTAGGGCGTTCATGGCGCGGAACAAATGCGTCTTCACGCTGCCCGCGCTACAACCCATGGCCAGGGCGGTTTCGGCGACGCCAAGGCCTTCCCAACTGCGCAACAGGAAGGCCTGTTGTTGGCGCAACGGCAGCCCCTCCAGGGCATGAAGCATTTTTTCCAAGGCCTGATGGTTCGCCGCGTTGTTAGCCGGGTCGCCGACCGTCGGGTCGGCGACGAAGGCCAATCCATCCGGATGGGTCTCGCCGCCGTCATCGCCACGACCGAACCAGCCTACGATCCGTCGCCTGACCAGCGTGCGCCGTTGCCAGTCTCGGACCCGGCTTTGCAACACCTTGTAGAATAGCGGTTTCCATGCCTCCCGTGGGTGATCGAGGTAATGGCTCACCCAGCCGAGCATCGCGTCCTGAACGATGTCCATGGCTTCGTCCCGCTGCCGGGTCGCGATCAATGCCATGCGCAGGGCCCGGTGTTCGACCTCAGCCAGGAACTGATCCGCGGCGAGGCGCCGTTGCGACGGCTCGGGTTGAGTGATGTTTTCCGCCATGCCTCAGCCAATATTAACGATCTTGCGCAGGATATCCGTTTTTGCATGCGCTTACCTCATTCATGACGAACAACCGGTGTCGGCACGCGTATCAATTCCAGTGATGGCATCACTGGGGCGTCAACAAGACCAGCGCCGCAGAAGCGCTCAGGGTCGTATCCGCCGTCGAATAACCGCCATGCGCGACAATCTGCACCACCTTCGAGCCGCCATTCAGCGCCGAGGTAAAGGCGGTCGAGAAGTCGGCGAAATTTCGGTACATTGTAATACCGGCCCGGCCGCGCTGTTTGATCGCGAAGCGTCCCTTGGCGGGGTCTTGCGCCTGCAATGTCATGGTCGCAACGCCGTTCAGGTTCACGCCGACGCCGGCAATCCAGATGTTCTTGTTGCTGACCCCACTCAGATCGATGACGATCGCGTCGGTGCTGACGCTCGTGAAGGCCGACGTTGTGCCACCCAGCCAGCGTAGGGCCATATTGGCGCCGAGCAGGTCCTGATTCAGATCGATGATCGAGATGGCCGAGAAATCTCCAGCGGCGCCGGCCTGTCCGAAGGGGACGACAAAGCCGCGAATCTTGATCACATCGCCATTGGGTACGGTGGTTCCGCTCAACAGCTGTCCGACATCGACGTCATAGGCCGTCGGGTCGCTGTCGTCGATGGACGTGGCGTCGGTGCCGCTGAAGTCGAAGACATCGATTCGGCGGCCCTCGATATAACTCAGATCGCCGTTTAAGAATGATCCATTGATGGCGTTGACCGTCCCCTTCAACTGGGTCACGTTCATACGCACGAGGTTATCGCTGCCCGTACTATCCAGGATATAGGGTGTGCCGGTCAGATCCAGAGTGCCGAGCGCAGTGATGGCCTGGCCGACCGAGATGGAATCCTTGTCCGGGTTTGTCTGGCCTGACAGCGGCGCCGTGACCTTGGTCAAACCGTCTAGGTTGATGTCAATATCGCTGTTGAAAATGGCGATGCCGTCCGTGCGATTCGCATAGTGGCCGCGCACGGTCAGGGTGTCACCGACGCGCTTGGTTACGGTACCTTTAACGACGTCCTTGTTGTCCCAGGGTACGCTGCTGCCGGCCAGGACTTCGGTCGCGTCGACCTGTTTTCTGCCGGTGATGGCGCCGGTGACGATCAACGGCGTATTGGCCTGCAACGTAGCCAGTTGGTCGATGGCGCTTTGGCCGTCATAGGTTACTCCGTCAATCTCGTAATGTGTGCCGGACGATGCAGTCACCGTGATCGTGCCCCATTCGTGTTGGCGTACGGCAAACGGGCGCAGGTGCATCTCGAAGGTTTGGGCCGTGCTGTCAACGGTCGTCAGCAATCCTCGCGCGCGATGTTCGCGTGTGCTATCCAACGACAGATCGGCGAGCAGGAAGGGTTCGACCTGTACTACCGGCGGGCTTTGTGTAAAGTCCACCTGATTGGTTGCGCTCAGGTCGAAATCCAGCGCTAGCGAGGCCGGTATGCCGGGGGCGATGACGAGCGGATGGTCCGTGGCCAGATCCAGCGTCGCGCTCAAGGTCGCGAGCGGATTACCATCGCTGTCCTGAAGCGTTGCCTGATGCACGCCCGAGGCATCCTGCACCTCGACGTCGGCGTTGCTATAGTCGAGATTCAGGATCACCTGGGTGTAATTACCGGCGGGCACCGTGGCCACGGTCAGGAATTCGCTGAGGTCGGTGTACTGAGTGAAGTCCACGCGGGTGGTCGTGGGCAGGGCCGAAACCGTTGTGCCGTTTTGCTTGACCAGCTGCAAGGACGTGACGTCCACGGTGTAGGCGACGAAGTCCCCGGAGGCGTCGGTCAGGCTGATGCCAACCTCGCCGGAACCTACATCGGCCGAACTTCCGCCACCGCAGCCGGTCAGTAGCGTGGCGCCCAGCATAGCGGTCATTGCTAGGCCAAATAGCCCTGTCTTTCCTGTCAGCCAGCGTTTTGTTGATGGCTTGTCGTGGTGTGCGCTCATCGAAATCTCCTAGTGTCCGTTGCTACATGAAGGGACCATCCCTGAGAGGTTTTGTCCCCGCCTTGTCTTGTACATAACGCATGGGGATCGCAACGGTTGACAAGGGGGAGTAAAAAAATTCGATGATATGCCAAAGAAATTTCTTGTCGGTGAGGTCAACGACAAAATCGTCTCGCGCTATATGGACCATAGGTCGTTTGAGGACGCCGCTTTCGCGGTGCTGTCGAAGGTGATTTAGAGATGATGTCGACTGATAGCGAGCAACCTTGGCTGTATGGCCCCGATTATTTGCCGTTGCACTAGCCAATCGATTCCGCACTGCCATCGTCCAGCGCTTTAATCAGTGGCTGTAAATGAGTTTCAAATTTCCGCCAGGATTGAGAGCTGCCAGTGTAGATCTGGCTACGGACTTGCTCAAGACTCGCAGTCTTGACATTGCGCATTGTTTTATGAAATTCCAGACAGGATTCCTCAAACTCCAGACCACAATAGTCCAGCAGATTACGCGTTTCTTCTTCCTGATTTTCGGTGAGTTTTTCGTAATTAATTTCGTAAATTAAACCCGGGTACTGTCTATTCCAGAAACGCATTAACTTGTCGTGCAGTTGTTGAAAAGCAGCCAGGTCCGACAGGTCATAGGTGAAGTTCAATCCGGAAGCAGGAAAATATCGTTTGTACATCGACCAGCAGACTGCAATTGGATCACGATTCAAATGTATGATTTTTGCTCGGGGAAAAGCCGATAAAATATACCCAATGTAGAAAAAATTATGCGGCATTTTGTCGATAATAATTTTTTCAGGTGAATTCAGCGATCTAAGATACCCCAAAAACCGATCATGAAAACGTTTTCGTTCTTCCGGTTTAAAAACCCGGACCTGATTGTTTTTGAAGATCATTTCATAAACCAGCTGCCGTACCTTATCCAGTTCACCGGCGCCATGAACCTTTGAGTGACTTGACACGATTTGCTCGACCAACGAGGTGCCGGAACGAGGCATACCCAGAATAAAGATCGGCTGAATATCGCCATCAGTAAATTCATCCGGAAAATACTGGCGCTGGCCTTTTTCAAACACATCCATAATGTATTGAACCAGCTGCACTGAACCGAGGATATTGTAATTCGAAATTTTCTTATTGAGGTCATTGCCTTCTTTCAGAATGGCAAAACTTTCATCGTACCGACCGATGTCTTCGTAGGCCTTTGACAGCGCAAAACAAAGCTGTACATGCCCTAGATCATGAAGCTTGCGTTGCTTGTAGCGTTTTTCCATAAGCGGAAGAATATACGGGTCTTCCGGTGTAAACTTAACCAGCCGACTGTAGAACAGGTAAGCACGGGCATTATTGGGATTGATGGTGATCGACCGATGGTATAACTCGATCGCTTTTTCATTATTTCCCAATACACTGTTGACACGACCAAGATTGATAACGGCATCAAAATTTTGATCGTTCAAGCTCAGCACCTTGGTATACAGTGCCTTCGCCTCATCAATATTGCCCATTTTTTCCTTGGCATATGCCAGCGCATCCAGCGCTTCGATATTCTCAGGCTGTATATCCACAACCTTTTGCAGACTTTCCGTGGCATCCACGTAACGGTTCATGTAATTGCACGCGACGCCTCTGCTGCACCAGGCTTCGAGGTTGCCCGGATCCAGCCTGATGACCTCATCGAGACTTTCGATAGATTCTTCATAGCGGGCCAGTCGCAACAAGGCTATACCCCGGTTAAAATGCCCCGAGACATAGCGGCCATCAAGTTCTACCACGCGGTTAAATGATTCGAGCGCCTGTTCAAATTTATTCTGCTCCATGCGCGCACAACCGAGCAGATTATGTACCGGAAATAATGTCGGGAATTCGGCTAACAGTAAACTGCATTTGCGTTCACATTCTTTAAACTTTCCATCCCTATGCAGGGAGAATAGCTGCTCGATCTGTTCCTTCTCTTTTTTTGTTTTTTCGGACACGTATGCTTTACAAAAAATATTTAGACATGATCACTGCTGTCCCGTTAACATTATCTTGTTGCGCTGGAACAGGCTGATTGTCAGGACAAACAGTGCGATCAATGACATTAGAGACATGAATTTACACCAGGCAGTCATCGAAGTCATTCCTTCTCCCTTGGGGAGAAGGCCAGGATGAGGGGGCAGTTAAATCAACGAGTCACCTCTAACGCCTCCCCTCACCCCAACCCTCTCCCAAAGGGAGAGGGAGTTAACGGGACCATTAGCAGTGAAACATGACCTATTTGGATCTGATCTCGATTCCTTGCATATCTTTACCTATGCAACTCCGCCAATAATGCGTTATAGAGCCTCTCCGAGCCCCAGATCGGGGTAACTGCTTAGCCCCATCTCTCGACGCTTGCCGTCAATAGTGAAGCGCATAACCCCCTTCTTTGAGCCCCGAGGAGAAACGACCAGCCTTAAACCACCACCATGCTCATAGATTATACCGGATGACATAGGACGGTCTAGGCTATAATGTATCTGATTCTTATTGATATTTAGCATTAGGGCACCTCTAAAAACTCGCTGAAGCCGCGCTGGCTGTGTTGTAAACGCGGCTTCAGCGAGTTTTTAGAGGTGCCCAATAGCCGATCGGCGTCCAATCGGGTAAGCTCTTGGCCTGGCTATTTTCCGGTCATCGACAGAATTAGGGGTACCCTCCATGCAACCTTATCAACGGGCCTTTTTCGATTTCGTCATCAGCAGCGGCGCCTTGCGCTTCGGCGAGTTCACGCTGAAGTCAGGCCGGGTCAGTCCCTACTTCTTTAACGCCGGCCACTTCGATTGCGGGAGCAGTATTGCCCAGTTGACCCGTTATTACGCCGCCGCCATCGAAGACGCCCATGTCGCGTTCGATATGTTGTTCGGCCCTGCCTACAAAGGTATCCCCCTGGCCGTCGCAACCGCTATCGCGCTCTACAATCATCATGAACGCGACGTCCCGTTCGCCTTCAACCGGAAAGAAGCCAAGGATCATGGCGAAGGCGGCATCGTCGTCGGCGCGCCCCTTGAAGGCAGAGTCATGATTATCGATGACGTCATTTCGGCCGGAACCTCGGTGCGCGAGTCCACGACGATCATTGAGCAAGCGGGCGCATCGATCGCGGGCATCGCCATTGCGCTTGATCGCCAGGAACGCGGACAGGGGCCGCGTTCGGCTATCGATGAAATCCGTGAGACGCTCGGCGTGCCGGTTATCAGCATCGCGTCCTTGCAACACCTCTGCGTCTATCTCCAGGAAAAACCGGCCATGAAACATGTCCTGGAGAAGATCGAGGCCTATAGAGAAACCTACGGATCGGTGTCAAGCGCACAGTGACGAATCCGCTCCGGATGCCGCCGAATCTCCCCCAAACCAGTCTCACCCGGCAATGAATACGAGCACCGACCGACCGCTGGTCGCCTGCCAGGTCTTGCCCGCGCTTGAAGGTGGCGGCGTGGAACGCGGCACGCTCGAACTGGCCCAGGCCCTGATCAAACAGGGACACGAATCCATCGTGGTTTCCGCCGGTGGCCGGCTCGCCAAGACCCTCGTACGCCAGGGCAGCCGGCACTATGCCTTGCCGATTGGAAAGAAGTCCCTGACCACCTTGCGATGCATCTATCCGCTACGCCGTATTCTCAAGACGGAGGGTGTGGATATCCTCCACGTGCGCTCCCGGCTACCCGCCTGGATCACCCGATGGGCCCTCATGGGACTACCGAGCGGTCAACGACCCCATCTCGTCAGCACCGTCCATGGCCTTTACTCCGTATCGGGGTACAGCGCCGTCATGACCCGTGCCGAGCGCGTCATCGCCGTTTCGGAGACCGTTCGCGACTATCTGCTTAAGCACTACCCCAAACTCTACTCCAACCTGATCCGGGTGATCCATCGCGGCATTGACCCGAACGCCTTTCCGCTCGGCTATCAACCGACGCACGATTGGCTGCTCAGGTGGTACCGGCGCTTCCCGATGCTCGAAGGCCGTCCGGTTATCCTGCTCCCAGGCCGACTCAGCCGGATCAAGGGCCACGACGATTTCATCCAACTCATGGCCAGACTCCAGGCCGCAGGCTCAAACGCCATCGGCCTTATCGTCGGCGGTTACGATCCGCGTCGACAGGGCTACATCGACGAACTTCAGAAATCGATTCGGACTCTGGCCCTGGAGAACATCGTTTTCGCCGGCCAGCAAGACGATATGCGTGAGATCTACGCGACTTCGGAGCTGGTACTGTCTCTTTCCTCCAAACCGGAGGCGTTCGGACGTACCGTGATCGAGGCCCTAAGCATTGGAAAGCCCGTGATCGGATACGATCATGGCGGCGTCGGTGAAACCTTGCGACTGGCCTTCCCCCAGGGACGCGTCCCACTGGGTGATGTCGACGAATTGACAAATCGCGTCCTGGACTTCCTGGGCCGCCCCCCTATCATCGATTCGCCGCCGCCGTTTACTTTACGGGATATGACTGACAAGACTATCGCGCTCTACCGGGATCTGATCGCATGACCGAAACGACCTCCGCCATCACTCAGCCCTCGCCCACTCCGAAGTTGCAGATGATTTGCCGCTGGCTAATGGTCGCCATTCCGGCCTTGCTCGTCCTGGGTCCGGCGCCGGCCGATATTGCCGCGACGCTGATCGGGCTGAGTTTCTTATGGAGTAGCTTTCGCCAGAAGGACTGGTCGTGGTGCCGCCTGCCCTGGATCAGGGCGGCACTCGGGCTGTGGATTCTGCTGCTCATCCTGAGCCCATTTGCATACGACGTGGGCCAGGCTTACGAAAAGGCCATTCCGTGGCCTCGACTGATCCTGTTCGCCGTTGCCGTTCAATACTGGTTGCTTGATGAAGTCTGGTTGCGGCGCCTAGTCGGTTCAACGGCCGCCGTACTTGGCGTCGTCGCGTTCGACACGCTCTGGCAGTACTGGACGGGCAATGATCTGCTTGGACACCCGTGGTACGGCCCGGATCGTTTGAACGGTCCGTTCGGCCGACCGAAAGTGGGCATCTTTCTCGCCAAGCTGTACTTTCCCGCGATATTGGGTCTACTGGCCATGAGACTGGCCGTTCGTGGCGATGGACAAGCCAATACGCCTGCCGTCCTCGCCATTCTGCTCGGAATCATGCTCGCGATTTCGGTCTTCCTGAGCGGCGAACGCATGGCCTTCATCATGATCATCTTCGGACTCGGTCTGGGCGGACTCCTACTACGCGGAGTCTTTCGCAAGATCCTGGTCGCCCTGCTGGTCAGTGGCGTCCTGATAACATCCGGCGTAGCCGTGTTCAAACACGAACTCGTCGGTCGCCAGATCGATTCCACGCTGGACACCTTGGCCCATTTCAAGGATTCACCCTACGGTGAACTCTGGCGTAACAGCCTGCATCTATTCTCGCAGCGCCCTTGGACGGGACTGGGTCTGAGGAATTTCAAACTCGCCTGCGACGATCCGGAAATGGCGGTCCCGGCCATCTACAAGGAACGCTGTGGGACACATTCACACAATATCTATGTCGAATGGCTGACCGAGACCGGCCTGCCAGGACTGACCGGATTCGTTGTGGTCATCTTTTTGTGGGGTAGATACATCTGGCAGGGCTGGCGTACGGCTCGTTATCGCACCGCCCTGACAGGTCCCGTAATCGCCATTTCACTGATGCTGTGGCCGTTGGCTACGACAGGAAGCTTTTTCACGAACTGGAATGAGGTGTTGTTCTGGCTGGTGCTGGGCTGGGCGCTGGGCGTATCCCGACTCGCCCAATCGAGCCCCCCGGCAGAGGGGTCCAACATCTCAAGGTAGTAGCGAAGCCGAATCGCCGAAGACGGCATACCCGTGATCGATAGGCCAGCTCAACATGGACATTCGGAGGTCGTCCAGCCGCCCCGAAGTAATGCGCACATCGAGGTCCTTATGCGCGCGGTCGCTCGCCATGGCCTGGAGTTCATTACGGCGAGCATCATCCGAGATCAAGCCTAGGATCTCGCGGGTCAGCGCCTCGGGCGTGACGTCGTCAATCAGAACGCCCGCATCCTGGACAAGCGCCGGCAGACCACCACGCCGAGTGGTTACAACGGCACAGCCCGCCGCCATGGCTTCGATAGCGACCAACGGACAAGGGTCCTCCCAAAGCGACGGAATGACCACCAGTTCGGCCGCCTTCATGCGTTCCAGCACCTGCTCGCGAGTCATGTAGCCCGTGATCTCCCCTCGCTCGCCCAGCGCCTTCATGGTCGAAAGCACTTCGCTGTCATAGGGTTTCATGCGCCCGGGCTCGTCGAATTTGAGCGCACCGATCATGACGGCCCGCCAATCCGGCGCCGCCTCCAGCACATGTTTCATGGCCTGAGCATAGATCAGACTGCCTTTCTCGGGAATCAATCGCCCGACGTAAAGGATCTCCTTGCGCTTCTTCATCGGCTCATTGAATACCGGCTGCTCCGTATCGACGCCGTTGAGGACAACAACAACCCGATTGCGATTCGGATGATCCTCTAGACCTTCAAGCATACGCCGACAGATATAGTCGCTGACGCCGACGACATAGCCGCCACGATCGAGCAACTCCTTGCGGGCCCGAACGTCAACGAATCCTCGCATATTCAGAGGATCGTTATGCAGATAAAGCAATACGGGATAGCCGGTGGAATGACGTAGCTGATCGAGCGCGATCAAGGGCCGATTATGGACCTCCACGAGCGAAGGCCGGAAGGTCTTCATTCGCTTTCGTATGGCCAATAAATAGCGCAAGGTTCTGCGGCGAAAACTCGGCGGCGCCAGCGGCACACCTTCAAACGGCGGCAGATCGAAGGGTGTCTCGACCGGGTCGCCGAAGACGTGCAACTGAGGCAGGTATCGGCTATAGGTTGCGATGTCCCGGACACAAAAGGCGACGGCTCCGCCACCCGCTTGCTGATAACGCTCACGGTGAGGCAGGATGATCGCAATCCCGGAGTGCTTCACGTCCGCACGGCCGCTTGCGGATTTGACTTCCTGTCCAGGGTGCCGCGGTAGGCATCAATAAAAGCCGGCAAGACGCGGCCTTCGCTATAGGTATTCAGAAAATGTTCATGGGCTTGCTGAGCCAAGGTCCGTCTCAGGGATTCATCCCGGTGCGTGGCCAACATGGTTTCCGCCAGCGCCTCGGCATCGCCGATCGGGACCAGGCGCGCCATAGAATCGTCCAGGACCTCAACCGGCCCAGGGGTTCTCGTCGCAATAATCGCTTTCATACAGGCCATAGCCTCCAGCGTCACAATGCCAAACGGCTCATCAAGCGAAGGCAGGACAAAGGTCCCGGCGCGAGCCAGAAATTCAGGGACATTGTCTACCCAACCTGCAAAGCAGACCGCATCCGCAACCCCCAGCGCTTGCGCCAAACCCTGCAAGGCCGCCATTTCGGGCCCGTCCCCACCCAATGTCAGGCGTACTTGATCGGACTTTTCATAGGCCATGGCAAAGGCCCGCAAAAGGACGTCGAAGCCCTTTTTCTTCACCATGCGGCCGTAGGCGACAAAACCGGCATCCTGAATACCATCGGCCGCATGCGCCACCGGCTGAACCCGAGTGAAATGGGGAATCACCCGAATCGCCTGGCCCCCTATGCCATGCGCCAACAGATAATCGCGCTGGTCCTCGGTCCCGGGGAGGAAACAATCAACGTCCCGGTAATACTTGAGGTCGATATAGTTGTGCAGATTGGCGACCAAAGGTATCCCCAAACGCCTGCTGCAACGCCCCGAATACAATGCCCCTCGCGCCAAATGCGAATGGATGATCGCCGGGCGGAATCCGCCTATGGCCTTGCGGATCCGGCGCTCGGCCAGAAAGTCCCAATTTCCCCTGACCGGGACGGCCGTCAGCTCGATCCCTTCATGACCGGACAAATCTTCGATGCGCACGAACTCCTGATGACAAACAGCCTGGATCGGCACGCCCCGCTCTGCAAGGGCCAGACACAGGTCGACAAAAAGACGCTCGGCGCCACCGAACCCCTTTGACAGCATGACCTGCGTGACACTCAGCCCCATATCGGCGCCCAGAGCGTGGCTCCCTGGAAAAATGCCTTAGGGAAAGGTGCTTTAGCAACAAATGTCACGTACCGGAGATCTCCCCAATAAACCCTTGATTAAAGTTGCTTATTATAGCGTCTATCGTGGCTTGACTCCAGATCGGGCACATGTGATAGTCCGAACACTACCCGAGCCGGCACGGCATCCATGCCGCGCACCGTACTGACAACGCAAGCGGATCATGGAAAAGCTCTCGGTCTTCATCACGACCTTCAATAACGCCAAGACCCTGCCCATCTGCCTGGAAAGCGTGCGCTGGGCGGACGAGATCGTCGTGCTGGATTCCAATAGCACCGACGCGACCCCCGATATAGCCCGCAACTACGGCTGCCAGCTATTCTTCCACGAATTCCTGGGTTACGGCCGTCAGAAGCAGCTCGCGCTCGAGAAGACCACCCACGAATGGGTACTGCTGCTCGACGCCGACGAGGCCCTTTCCCCTGAACTCCAGGAGGAAATACAGGCGCTTTTATACGCGACGCCCGCCGCCGACGGATACGAGATCCCAAGGCTGGAGCAAGTCTTCTGGCGCATGTGCAGCCCGAGGACGCGCCTAAATCATTTCCTGAGACTGTTCCGCAAATCGCATGGACACGTCAGCACAATGCCGATCCATGCCGCCCCTAAAGTCGACGGCAAGATCGCCCGTCTCAAGCATGCCTTCTATCACTTCGGCGAGATCGACATCCACACCAAGGTCGAGAAAATCAACGGTTATTCGACCGGTCTCGTCCAGGACAAAGTCGCCAAGGGCAAACGGCGTGTAGGCCTGACGATGATCTTTTACCCCCCGATCTATTTCATCAAGACCTATATCTTCAAACGCAACTTCTATAACGGCTGGGCCGGCTTCATCACCTCGGTCATCGCCGCCTTCTATGTCTTCCTCAAATACGCCAAGGTCCACGAATATCATCAGGATCGTTCAAGTCTGCCCGTGGATTTGAAACAGGACGATCGGGGACCATGCTGAGAACAACAGATACAAGGTAAAAGATACAAGATACAAGTAAAAGCAGAGTTCAAACGACCCAATGCTGCTAAGCATAAGCCCCCTTGTATCTTGTATCTTGTATCTTGTATCTTTTACCTTGTATCTCACCTGTAAGGTGAATCCTCCCCCTCGGGCCTCGACTTGAAACGCCGATGAACCCAGAGATACTGCTCGGGGGCAAGCCGGATCTGCGCCTCGAGGGTCGACATCATGAGCTGGGTGTCCGCCGCTTCATCCTCAGTGGGAAAGGGTTCCAGCCGCGGATAAAAAGTCAGTCGGTATCCGACATTGTCCGGCATTCGCATCGGCATCATCGGCACCACGGCCGCTCCGGTGCGGCGTGCCAGTTGCGTCGTGGCCGTCGTAGTAGACGCGGCATGACCGAAGAAGGATACGAAGGTGCTCAATTTACCGTGATAATCCTGATCGGGCAGGTAATAGAGGGTACGTCCCGCCCGAAGCGCCTTGATCATGCCCCTGGTATCCGAATTCGGGATCACCTCCTCAACATGGCGAAGATGGGCCGCGTACTGAACGGCGTCGATCAGTGGATTGTTGTGTCGCCGAAAAATAAATCGAATGTCGGGGATATGAAGCGACAAGAACCTGGCCACGAGTTCGAGCGACGTAAAATGCCCGACGAACAATAATACGCCGTGGCCTTGCGCCTGCTCGGACTTCAGATGCTCAAGCCCCTCAACCTGGCAGATGGAACGCAAACGACGGTCGCTCCCCCACCAGCAGATGGCCATATCGATCAGGCTGACACCTATCGACTCGAAGTGTTGCCGCAATAAATTCCGTCGGGCGGCCTCGTCGAGTTCAGGGAAACACATGCCGATATTGATCCGGGCGACCCGGCGACGACGACCGGCCATGCGTCCCAGCAAGCGGCCGGTGGCGCGCCCCAATGCGCACTGCCAGGGATACGGCAGCAGGACGATCGCACGCATGATGGCCAAAGCCAGCCATACCGGCCAATATCGCGGCGCGCTAACGCCACCATTCGAGTCTCTTATGTTTCAATAAACGTTCCTGTCTCGGCCATTCTGTGCGGATCCTGCGAAACCTGCGCAGCCTTATGATCCGGCGCCAATCTATCGTCTTTTGCAACGGGAAGAAAGTACGCCTCCCTGACGATATTACCGCATTCGGCTTGCCGGGACGCGGGCGCCCGTGCCTGGTGGATCGACTACGGCTCCGGGCCGTGACTGACCGTTGCAATCGGGTTAAACTCGCTAGTGAGGATCTCCTCCGGGAGCCGGTCGCCGCCGATACAGCCAAAACGGGACTTCAGCGACACCGCCCCGGGGTTCGGCCAGGCTGCCGAACGAGAGTAGCGGTATCCGTGAACCAGACCGGGAGGATGCACCATGTACCTTAGACAGATCAGCACTGGCGACAATATCGAGATAGTGGAGCCCAAGGAGATGTTCGACCCGTTCCAGAACAGCATTCAGGGACGCCGCCATTCCGGAGAGGAACTGCAGGACACCGAGTCTTTCGACAAGTCCGATCTCTGCTTCCTGTCTGAAGAGGCCCTGCCGCGCTGCTGGACCGACCCACGCTACCATTCTGGATAATACCATCCAAGCCAAAGCGTTTTACAACGGGCGATCGCGAAAGTCTTCAGCCCTGGTTCCGCATTTGGGCCGGGATATCCCGCGAAAGTGGCTTATTTGCACGAAACATGTACAGCTAAACTGGATACTTAATGACTGTTACGATCAAGACCCCTGAAGAGATCGAAAAGATGCGCGTGGCCGGCCGCTTGAGCGGCGAGGTCCTGACCATGATCGCCCCCCACGTCCAGTCCGGGGTTACGACCGAAGAGCTGGACCGAATCTGTCACGACTATATCGTCGACGAGCAGAAAGCGATTCCCGCGCCGCTCAACTATCACGGCTTTCCGAAGTCGATCTACACGTCGGTAAACCATCAGGTCTGTCACGGCATCCCCGGCGACAAACGACTCAAGGACGGCGACATCGTCAATATCGACATCACCGTCATTAAGGACGGATATCACGGTGACACCAGCATGATGTTCCTGGTCGGGCAGGCATCGGTGATCGCCAGACGCGTCTGCCAGATCAGTCGTGAATGCCTGTGCATCGGGATCGAGATGGTTCGACCCGGAATTCAGCTCGGAGACATCGGACACGCCATCCAGCAACATGCCGAAAGCAACGGCATGTCGGTCGTACGCGAGTACTGTGGTCACGGAATCGGCCGCGTCTTTCATGAAGAACCGCAGGTCCTACATTACGGATATCCCGGAACAGGGCTCGTCCTCGAACCCGGGATGACGTTTACGATCGAGCCCATGATCAATGCAGGCAAGCGCTATGTCCGTCAATTACCGGACGGCTGGACCGTGGTCACGAAGGACCGCAGTCTATCCGCGCAGTGGGAACACACGATCCTTGTTACCGATGACGGTTTCGAGGTCCTGACCCTGCGCGACGGCGATTCAATGTGAACGAGCACGTCCTTCTGGTATCGTCATGAACGACTCAGAACCTCCTAAAGACCATCGACGCCGCGCCGTCGATCAGCCGTCGAAGGCTGATCATAGCGACGACGCCGCACTGCCGAAGGTCCCTGTGCTGGACGATCAGCCAGTCGATACGCCGGACTACAGCGATATGCGCGCCCTCTTGAAGCAGTGTCGCGAAACTTTGGCCGAAGAATTTCGCCAGGGCGCAAGAGCCTCCGAACTGATCCGCCGCCAAAGCGACTTCATCGACCAAATCATCCTGGCGATCTGGAAACGGCATATCCCGAACGACGACCACGGTATAGCGCTCATCGCCGTGGGCGGATATGGCCGCGCCGAACTGCACCCCAGATCGGATGTCGATCTGTTGATCCTGATCGAAAGCACGAAGCTAAACACCTATCAACGCCTCGTGGAACCGCTAGTCGCCGCGCTCTGGGACAGCGGCCTCGATATCGGACACAGCGTCCGTAGCGTGGAAGAATGCATCGAAGAAGCCGGCCGTGACGTGACCGTCATGACCAACCTGATCGAATGCAGATTGCTGTGTGGCGACACCGCACTCTATGCCGACCTCTGCCAGTCGATTTCCACCGACCATATTTGGCCCGCGGATGCCTTCTTCGCGGCCAAACGCGAGGAACAGGCCACCCGTCATCGCAAATTCCGCGATACCGCCTATAACCTCGAGCCCAATATCAAGGAAGGTCCGGGCGGACTACGCGACCTGCAGATGATCAGTTGGGTTGCAAAGCGTTACTTCGGGGCCAACACGACGACCAAACTCGTGCAGCATGGATTCCTGACCGAAGGCGAGCACTACGATCTCATGCGTTGTCAGGATCACCTCTGGCAGGTTCGCTATGCCCTGCATGTGCAAACCGGTCGAAACGAAAACCGCCTGCTCTTCGATCTCCAGCGCGAACTCGCCACCCAATTCGGTTACAAAGACGACAAAACCTCGATCGCGGTCGAGAAGTTCATGCAGGCCTACTATCGCGTCATCACGACGCTGAGCCGCCTCAACGAGATGTTGCTGCAGATCTTCGATGAGGTCACGTTGAGCCACACCGAGTCCGCCAGGGTCACGCCCATCAACCGTCGTTTTCAGGACTGCAACGGCTTTATCGAGGTCCGCTATCCCAACGTTTTCAAGCGGTATCCGTTTGCCTTGCTGGAGATCTTTTTACTGCTCCAGCAACATCCAGAACTCAAGGGTGTACGCGCCGAAACGATCAGGTTGATCCGGCAACATACCTATCTGATCGACGATGATTTTCGTGACGATCTGCGTTGCCGCAGCCTGTTTCTCGATATCCTGCGTCAACCCAGCGGTATCACGCACGAGCTTAGGCGCATGAACCGTTACGGGGTCCTGGCCGCCTACTGCCAACCTTTCCGGCAGATCGTCGGACGCATGCAGTACGACCTGTTTCACGTCTACACCGTCGACGAGCATACCCTCAACGTCGTCAGTAACGTTCGTAAATTCACGCTGCCCGAATTCGCTGATGAAGCCCCCCTGTGTCACGAGGTCATCACCAAGATCCCCAAGCTGGAAGTCCTCTATATCGCGGCCTTCTTCCACGATATCGCCAAAGGCCGCGGCGGCAATCACTCCGAACTCGGAGCCGTCGACGCCGTCGATTTCTGTATCCAGCACGGCCTTAGCCGCTACGACACCGCACTCGTTGCCTGGCTCATCCGCCAGCATCTGGTCATGTCTCAGACGGCGCAGAAGGCCGATATCGGCAATCCCGAAGTCATCGGCGAATTCGCCCGGCAGATGGGCGACGAGCAGCACCTGAATCATCTTTTCCTACTGACCGTGGCCGACATCCGCGGCACCAATCCCGAGATCTGGAGTAACTGGAAAGCGACGCTCCTCAGCGGACTCTATCTGGCAACCCGCCGCTACCTGAGACGCGGCCTTGAAACCCCCTGGGATCGTCTCGATCAATTGCGTGAACAGCAGTCCCAGGCTAGAGAACGTCTTGCCGACCTTTCCGATGCGGAGGTCAATAGCGTGTGGGGTCGACTCGACGACGGATATTTCGTGCGCCACACTGCCGAAGAGATCGAATGGCAGACTCGCACGCTACTCGGCATCAGCGGCGACAAACCATACGCCGAAGCGCACTACGACCCCGTGCGTGGGATCAGTCAGGTCCTGGTTTACTGCCGCGACATACGCCATCTATTCGCTGCCACAGCCGTCACGCTGGATCGACTTTGTCTGAATATCGTCGACGCCAGGGTCACCACCACGAGCGACGGCTATGCCTTGAATACCTTCGTCGTCCTGAACGAGGACAATGAACCCATTCTGGATCCCAGCGATATCGAACGTGTGACCGAAACCCTGACCCGGGTCCTGACCGAGGGCAAGGTCCCTGCGGTCAACACCACCAAACGCAGATCACGCCGTCATCGCCATTTCGATATCCCCACGGAGATCCTGTTCAGCGACGATCTCCAACATCGTTTTACGGTGGTAGAACTCAACACGGTCGACCATCCCGGCCTGCTGGCTCAGGTCGGTCTCGCATTCATGGACTTCGGCGCCCGGGTTCACAGCGCGCGGATATCGACCTTCGGCGAACGGGTCGACGACATCTTCGAGATCACGGACCAAAACGACCGTGCGCTCCAGGACGAGGATCAGATGAATACCCTAAGCGCGTTGATTCGCGAGCGCCTCAGCGTATTTTAATCGATATGTCCGCGCTTGCGATGGATCGGAGTCGGCTTATTCTGCCTCTGACCCTGACTATTCTTTGTGTCCTTATTCTCGGTTTCGGAGATACTGCGACCCACTGGCTGCGCTACGAACGACCGGCGATACTCGACGGTGAGGTCTGGCGGCTGCTGACGGGACATCTGGAACACCTCGGATGGTCTCATCTACTCATGAATCTGGCAGGCCTGTGGCTGCTTTGGTTGCTCTACGGGGATAGCCTGAGCAACCTGTGGTGGTGTGTCATGCTCGGTGCGACCGGCCTCGGAATTTCGCTTGGCCTGTTGATGCTGGACCCGAAATTGATCTGGTACGTCGGTCTCTCGGGGATCCTGCACGGCGTCTTCAGTTGCGGTATCATCTGCCGTTTGCGGGCCGGAGCCCGTGGGGAGTGGCTCATGTTGGCCCTGCTGGTCACCAAATTGGTATGGGAGCAAGCCAACGGTAGCGTCCCCGGTTCTGCGGAGTTCGCGGGCGGCCCGGTGATTGTCGATGCGCACCTCTTTGGCGCAATCATTGGTGCCGTATTCGGCCTGTTGGCCCCCGCGAGCGTGTCTCCGGGGCGGAAGCCCACTGGAAATGAACAAGAATCATCCTAATGAATACCGACCTCGATCGTTTGCAACCCTATCCCTTCGAACGCCTGGCGGCACTCAAAGCAGGTATCGAACCTAGACAACCGAACGCCATCACGCTTGCAATAGGCGAACCCAAGCACCCGCATCCCGAATTTGTCAGCCGTGTGATCCAGGGTAATCTCGATGGACTAGAGCGCTATCCGACTACTCGCGGATCGCTTGAACTCAGGAAAACCATCGCGCATTGGCTTCAATGGCGCTTCAAGCTCCCTGAAGGGGTTGACGGCAATCGCCAGGTATTGCCGGTCAACGGGACCCGCGAGGCCCTGTTCGCCTTCGCACAATGCGTGATCGACCGCCATCGCGACCCGGTCGTGGTCATGCCGAACCCCTTCTATCAGATCTATGAAGGCGCCAGTTTGTTGGCCGGCGCCGAACCCTGGTATCTGAACACGACCAAAGACAACGACTGGCTGCCCGATTTCACGGCCGTGCCCGAGCGTATTTGGCAACGTACCCAGCTGGTCTATATCTGCTCGCCATCCAATCCCACCGGCAAGGTCATCGCGATCCCGGAATTGCAGCAGCTCATCGAACTCGCGGAGCGACACGACTTCATCATTGCCGCAGACGAGTGTTATTCGGAAATCTATCGGGAAGAGGCGTCGCCACCCTGCGGTCTGCTTGAGGCCGCCTGGCAGATGGGCAACACTGAGTTCCGACGCTGCATGGTCTTCCACAGCCTTTCTAAGCGATCCAACCTGCCCGGCATGCGTTCGGGCTTCGTGGCCGGCGATGCGGAACTGATCGCGCAATTTTTACGTTATCGGACCTATCATGGTTGTTCGATGTCACCCTACCATCAACTCGCGAGCCTTGAGGCCTGGAAAGACGAGGACCACGTCTTGGAGAATCGGGTGCAATATCGACAAAAGTTCGCCGCCGTCGCAGAGATCCTGGACGGTGTGCTTGAGTTCGACATGCCTCCGGCGAGTTTCTATCTATGGCCCAAGACGCCGATTGACGACGCCGACTTTGCCCGCGGCCTGTTTGCCGAACAGAATGTCACCGTGCTGCCGGGGCGCTATCTGTCCCGGAATGCTCACGGCATCAATCCCGGCGCCGATCACGTCCGTATCGCCCTGGTCGCTCCGCTGGCCGAGTGCGTCGCCGCCGCGCGACGTATCCGGGACTACGTCGACGGGCTATAATCCCCTGAATCCAATCACAAACTCCATTAGAAAAACACCGGGGAAGCACTCCGGAAGTCATACGAGGAACATGCTATGAATGCACTGCAGACCATTATCGAAGAGGCCTTCGAGAACCGCAGCACGATCACCCCCAGGACCGTCGACACCCATGTCAAGGAAGCCGTCAGCGAGGTCATGGACCGTCTCGACGATGGCGATCTACGTGTGGCGGAACGACAGGATGACGGTGAATGGGTCGTAAACCAGTGGCTCAAGAAGGCCGTCCTTCTGTCCTTCCGTATCGAAGACAATACCTTCATGAAGGGCGGCTTTACGAACTATTTCGATAAGGTCTCCTCGAAGTACAGCGATTACAACTCGCGCTCGTTCCGGGAATCCGGTGTCCGTGTCGTACCTCCCGCAACGGCCCGCCGCGGTTCGTATATCGCTCCAGGCGTCGTCCTGATGCCGTCCTACGTGAACATCGGCGCCTATGTCGACAGCGGTACGATGGTCGACACCTGGGCCACGGTCGGATCCTGCGCCCAGATCGGTAAGAATGTTCATCTCTCGGGCGGCGTAGGCATCGGTGGCGTGCTCGAACCGCTGCAGGCAAACCCTACCATCATCGAGGACAACTGCTTCATCGGTGCGCGTTCGGAGATCGTCGAAGGCGTCATCGTCGGCGAGGGCGCAGTCATTTCCATGGGCGTCTACATCGGGCAGAGCACCAAGATCTATGATCGCAACGCTGGCACGATCACCTATGGGAAGGTCCCGCCGGGGGCCGTCGTCGTCCCCGGCAGTCTGCCCGCAAAGGATGGCAGCCACAGCCTCTATTGCGCGGTCATCATCAAGCAGGTCGACGAAAAGACTCGGGGCAAGGTCGGTATCAACGAGTTGCTACGGGATATCTGATGTCTGTTCTGTACGGCATTCGGCAATGCGACACCTGTCGCAAGACGCTTAAATGGCTGGAGCAACAAGGCATCGAACATCGCTTCCATGACCTGCGCACGGATGGCCTAGACGCCGAAATGATAGAAAGGTGGCTGACACAGCTTCCCCTGTCAACACTGATCAACCGGCGTAGCACGACTTGGAGAACCCTGGACGGCACAGACCAGCAACGCCTGAACGACGGCGACTGGCGCGAGCTGCTCCAGGCCCATCCGACACTGATCAAGCGGCCGCTGCTCCAGCATGAAGGCACCCTCTTTATCGGAATGGGAGATATCCAGGCCGCTGACTTGAGCGTCGGGGAACCTGCATGAGCCCAACGATCGCGCTCGCCCGAGAATTGATCCAGCGGGCCTCGGTCACACCCGAGGACGCCGGCTGCCAGGAACTCATGATCGAGCGTTTATCGTCCCTGGGCTTTCGTATAGCGCGTTTGCCGTTTGGCGAAGTGCAAAACCTGTGGGCTGAATACGGACAAGACGGTCCCCTATTCGCGTTCGCCGGACATACCGATGTCGTACCGACCGGACCCGAGTCGCGCTGGAAACATCCCCCCTTCGCGGCAGAGATCGTCGACGATCGGCTATACGGACGTGGCGCAGCGGACATGAAAGGCAGCTTGGCAGCCATGATCACTGCCTGCGAACGTCTGCTCACGGCAAATCCGGACATACCCGGACGAATCGCCTTCCTGATCACGAGCGACGAAGAAGGTCCCGCCATCAATGGCACTCGTCGTGTCGTCGAATGGTTGACCCAACAAGGTCGGACAATAGACTGGTGTCTGGTCGGCGAACCCAGCAGTGAAAAGCAGTTGGGCGATACGATTAAGAATGGGCGGCGGGGATCTTTGGGCGGCACGCTGACCGTGAACGGTATACAGGGTCATATCGCTTACCCGCACCTGGCCCGCAACCCGATTCACGATGCCGTCCCGGTCCTTGAGGAACTCTGTGACCGACAATGGGACGCCGGCAACGAATACTTCCCGCCTACGAGCTTCCAGATCTCCAACATTTCCGGCGGCACCGGCGCCGACAACGTTATTCCCGGGCACGTCGAGGTATTGTTCAATTTCCGGTATTCGACCGAACAAACGGCGGAAGGCCTGAAAAAGATCGTGGAACAAACCTGTGCGCGTCACGGAATCGAATACGACATCGCCTGGCGTCACTCGGGCGAGCCGTTCCTGACCCCGGTCGGCAATCTGGTCGAGGCCAGTTGCGGGGCTATCGCCGCAGTTACGGGTATCGAGACCCGCCTATCCACGGCCGGAGGCACTTCGGATGGGCGTTTCATCGCGCCAATGGGGGCGCAAGTCATCGAACTCGGCCCGCTCAACGCCACGATTCATCAGATCGACGAACACGTCCATACTCGGGATCTCGATTCGCTATCGCTCATTTACGAAGATATTCTAGGCCGGCTCTTTGATCCGTGAGGCGGCGGGATTAGAATAGCCGTTATTGGCAAAAGTATCGGAGGGTTGCTGCCGCCGAGAAGGGACCGTAGACTCGGTCAGTCATCCGGATGCCGACTTATTTACCCAACTAGAAAAAGCACGACAACGAGAGAGGCGCCAATGAATACTGAGGACACAGATCAGAGACGTTTTCACCGCTTGCCCTTTAAGGCCAGCGTCACGATCACCGATCCGCAGAGTGGTCGAATCTGGCGCAGTAGTCTTGTCGATCTCTCGCTGAAAGGACTACTGATCGACAAACCTGAGGATGCCTCATTCACACTCCACGACACCTACCAGGCCGAAGTTCGCCTGGGAGATGACGAATTCGTTATCTCCATGCCTGACGCCAAGATCGCGCATATCACCGACGGACATGTAGGCATCAGCTGTGAGCTCATAGACATCGATGGCATTAGTCACCTGAAACGGCTACTCGAACTCAATCTGGGTGATTCCGACTTGGTCTACCGCGAGCTGGAACAGCTGGGCGCCCGGTAACGTTTTTGTTAGGAACGCCATCGGACCCTATTGACGAAGCAACAAATTCGCAGCTTACTTAAAGCGGCTCTAATCCATTTTTCAAGATAGGCATAGCATGCTATGTATCGGAGATTTCATAGACGCGCCATTGTTCTTGCGCTGGATTATCATTCAACCTGAGGGAACCACCATGTTCAAACGAATCATTAATACAGGCTTGGCCTTATCGCTTGCTACTGCAGCAAGCTTCAGTATGGCCAGCGACGGCGCAGCCGTTTACAACCACTCCTGCAAGATGTGCCACAGCAGCGGAATGATGGGTGCGCCCAAGGTGGGCGATAAGGCAGCCTGGGCCGCGCGCATTGAAAAAGGTGCTGACGCCCTACTCGTGTCTACGCGCGCCGGAACGGGAAAGATGATGCCGAAAGGCGGCTGTAGAACGTGTAGCGACGACGACTTGTCAGCCGCTATCGACTATATGATCAAGATGTCGAAATAATCCGGAACGGCGTGCGGACTTCGATCCGGGTTCGCACGCCGCCTTGGAATTTTGCATACCCGCCTATTCGCGCGAGCAGCACAATCGCTGTTATAGGTTGTCTTGGTAAACGACGATCTTTGCGCGTTCCTTCACCCCTTCGAGAAACGCGGCGTTTTCCCGTTGAACCCAAAACGAACGTAACGCGCTCCGATCAGCCTGCCGTTGTCTAACAGACTCGGCTACGACATCGGCATCGGTTTGCCCGGGCTTTTTGTCTACGCCACCCTTGTCGTTTACGGCATGTAGCAGGACAATGGCATAACCACCATCGGCCAGGGCAATGCCACTCGAGACAACCGCGCCATCCTTATCCGGTTTCGGCATCACGAAGGCCTGCTCAAGGATCGCCTGGGGGACCCCGCTAGCGGTCCGCTGAACCAGCCCCGAAGACTGCCAGGTCTGGCCTGATATCTTGGCCACTGATTTCGGCGATCTACCTTCTTGCAACGCCGTTACAAGTTCCGCGCCTTTGTTCTGCGCCAACTCGGCTGCAGCCTTTTCGACCAGCTTTTTGCGAATAATGCCGCTGACCTGCTTGAGTTCTTGGGGACGCGAGGCTTCATGGTGCTTGACACGCAGGACGACCAAACGGCTCCCCCCATCCAACTGTAGGGCATCGCTGTTATTCCCCTCGGTCAGGACCTCGGAAGAAAACGCCGCGGTCCGGACGCTGGAATCTTCGGCGATGCCGCTGCCGCTGTCTCGCGTGAAGGGCTCGCTGGTCTCGACCTTCAGCCCCAACTCCTGGGCGGCGACTTCCAGCGTATCGGGATGCTCATAAACGAGGTCGGTCAAACGATCGGCATAGTCGAAAAACTCATCTTCCGCCTTCGCCGAGCGATAATCGCGTAGTAGACGCCCGCGCACCTCGGCAAAGGGCTTGACCGCCGCCTTCTTAATCTCATCCAAGCGGATCAAGTGAAACCCGAACTCGCTACGGACCGGCTCGCTCAGGTCGCCTCGCGCCATGGAGAAAGCGGCGTCCTCAAAAGGCTTGGTCATCATACCGCGATCAAAGAAACCCAAATCACCGCCCGAACGGGCTGACCCGCTGTCATCGGACTCCTTTTTAGCAATTTTTTCAAAGGAAGCGCCGCCAAGAATCTTTTTACGCAGATCTTCGGCCTTCTTACGCGCCTTTTCGACATCGGCCTCACTGGCATCCTTGGCCACCTCAATCAGGATATGGTGGGCATGACGCTGTTCGGGTTGCCCGAATTCGGCCTGACGATCCTCGTAGACCTGCATGAGCTCGTCGTCAGACGGAGACGGAACCTTACGGGCGAGCGCCTGCCGGCTCAATTCAATATAGGACACCGTGACCTGTTCCGGGGTCTTGTAACGGTCCCGGTCTTGATCATACGCGGCCTGGACAGCGGCATCGCTGATCTCGACCCCCTTCCCAAACCCCTTGGGTGAAAGAACGAGATAATCGAAACTACGCCGTTGCCGACTGAGTTTGTGATAGACCTCTGCCTCGCCAGGCAGGACGAATTCGCCCTCATTGAGCCCGGTCATGAGCTGTTCGCTCAGAAACTGCTGGCGCAGATCCTTTTCAAAGCTCGCCTGGGTAATACCCAAGCTGCTGAGCAAGGAGGCATAGCGCGCTTGATCAAAATGATCGCCAACCTGAAATTCGCGCATGTTGCGAATATTCATCGATAGCTGCGCGTTGCTGATCACAAATCCAGCGTCACTGGCTGATTTAGCCAAAAGCGTCGAATTGACCAAGCGGTCGATAGCAGATTGTTTGATAGCCGCATCGTCTAGCTGATTGGGATCAAAATTTTTACCCAGGATGCGTTTTCGAAAACTGCGTTCGCTTTGGTAGCTGCGCTGAAAATCTTGTAGCGGAATCTCGACGTCGTCGACCTTGGCGGCCAACAGCACAGTGTCGTCCTGGATATACTCATTGACCCCCCACAATGCGAAAGGGATCACGATGAGAATGATAATAATCCAGGCTATGACGCCCTGCGCCCGATCACGAATGACTTGCAGCATGACAAATTCCGAAACAAACTTTCGTATGAAAAGTGGGAAAAGTATCCCTATTCGACCAAGGCATCAAACGCCACAAAAGAAAAAGGTACATCGCCTACCGACGATGCACCCTTGATTCTCTAATCATGGCGGAGTGGACGGGACTCGAACCCGCGACCCCCGGCGTGACAGGCCGGTATTCTAACCAACTGAACTACCACTCCTGATGACTTGCGCTGGATGCTTGGTGGGTGCTGAGGGGATCGAACCCCCGACATTCGCCTTGTAAGGGCGACGCTCTCCCAGCTGAGCTAAGCACCCTGTCGAGGCATTATTGTATGGCGTCTTTAAGCGCCTTACCAGCCTTAAATGAGGGTTGCTTGGAGGCCTTGATCTGAATGGTGGCGCCAGTCTGAGGATTTCTGCCCTGGCGAGCAGCACGCTCCTTGACCGCGAAGGAACCAAAACCAACCAGGCTGACCTGATCACCGGCCTTCAGGGCATCGGTAATCGCCTGAATCGTACCATTGACAGCCTTGGAAGCGTCTTCCTTGGAAAGACCGGCCAACCCGGCTACGGCATCAATCAAATCAGTCTTTGTCACTATCGTTTCCCCTTTTATGTTTCGTTGATCTTGCTGCTCGGAATCCGGTACCGACACAACGGTAGGGCATTTATAGCAATGCCTCGATATGCAGTCAAGCGAAGTTGCCAGTGATCTTAAAAAAAGCCCGCTGATCGATCGCAATGACCGTCAGCGGGCGCCTCGATCAGTGAGATATCACCCGTCCACCGGATTTTTTGCCCTTTCCGGGTCCCTTCTTGACGTCTACCTCCGCAGCTACCGGGCCGTCGGTAACCACCGGCGTCGGCATATGCAACAGGGCCGTATCCAAGACCTCGTCGATCCAGCGTACCGGCTTGATTTTGAGGTGCTGTTTTATGTTTTTCGGGATCTCGGTAAGGTCACGCTCGTTTTCGTGCGGAATCAATACAGTCTGAATACCGCCACGATGCGCCGCCAACAATTTTTCCTTGAGGCCGCCAATCGGCAACACCTCCCCGCGGAGCGTAATTTCCCCGGTCATCGCGACATCGGCGTGCACAGGAATACCCGTCAACGCCGAAACAAGCGCCGTACACATACCGATACCCGCACTCGGTCCATCTTTGGGAATGGCGCCTTCGGGGACGTGGATATGTACATCCCGCGTCTGGTAGAAATCGTTCTGTAGCCCCAGAAGCTGCGCCCTGCTGCGCACAACCGTCATGGCGGCCTGCACGGACTCCTGCATGACATCGCCAAGCTGACCGGTAATCGTGAGTTTGCCTTTTCCCGGCACAATGGCCGTTTCTATAGTCAACAGATCGCCGCCAACCTCGGTCCAGGCCAAGCCTGTGACCTGGCCGACCTGATCGTACTCCTCGGCCAGACCGTAACGGTAACGCTTCACACCCAAGTAACGGGGCAAATTGCGGGACGAGACCGTGACCCGACGTTTCTTGCTCAGCAGGATGTCCTTGACCACCTTGCGGCAGATCTTGGCGATCTCGCGCTCCAGGTTCCTGACGCCCGCCTCTCGCGTGTAGTAACGGATGATGTCGCTCAGGGCGCCCTGGCTGATCGCAACCTCATCCTCGGCAAGCCCGTTGGCCTTGACCTCCTTTGGAACCAGGTAGCGCTCGGCGATATGGAGTTTCTCGTCCTCGGTGTAACCGGACAAACGAATAACCTCCATACGATCCAGTAACGGCGCTGGGATATTCATACTGTTCGCCGTGCAGACGAACATGACATCCGAAAGGTCATAGTCGACCTCAAGGTAATGGTCATTGAAGGCATTGTTCTGCTCAGGATCCAGGACCTCGAGCAATGCCGACGCGGGATCCCCGCGAAAATCCATTGCCATCTTGTCGATCTCGTCGAGCAGGAATAACGGGTTTTTCACCTCGATCTTGGAGAGATTTTGGATGATCTTGCCCGGCATTGCACCGACATAGGTTCGCCGATGGCCCCGAATCTCGGCCTCGTCGCGAACACCGCCCAGGGACATTCGCACGAACTTCCTGTTGATCGAGCGCGCGATCGACCGCCCAAGCGAGGTCTTTCCGACCCCCGGAGGACCCACAAGACAGAGGATCGGCCCCTTGAGCTTGTCTACCCGCTGCTGCACGGCCAAATACTCCAGGATGCGTTCCTTGACCCGCTGCAGACCATAGTGATCTTCATCCAGAATGGTTTCCGCATGCCCCAGATCGCGACTGATCTTGGTGTGCTTCTTCCAGGGCATGCTGACCATCCAATCGATATAGTTCCGGACGACCGTAGCCTCGGCCGACATGGGCGACATCATCTTGAGCTTGTTGAACTCGGAGAGCGTCTTCTTCTTGGCGTCGGCACGCATGCCCGAACGCTCGATCTTGCGCTCCAGATCCTCCAGCTCGTTGGGCATGTCCTCCATATCGCCCAACTCTTTCTGAATAGCCTTCATCTGTTCATTGAGATAATACTCGCGCTGGCTCTTCTCCATCTGACGCTTGACGCGACCCCTAACCCGCTTTTCGACCTGAAGCAGGTCGACCTCGGATTCGATCAGCGCCATGAGGCGCTCAAGCCGCGCCTTGACGTCCAACAGGGTGAGCAGTTCCTGACGCTCCTCGACCTTGAGCATCATGTGTGCGGCGATCGTATCCGCAAGGCGTCCTGCATCGCTGATATTCATCAACGACGTCAGTACCTCGGGCGGGATCTTGTTGTTCAGTTTCACGTACTGCTCGAATTGGGCCAGCACGGAACGCGCCAGGACCTCGGTCTCCCGATCGCTGGTCTCGACCATTTCCTGAAGCACGACCTGCGCGACGAAATAATCCTCGCCGCCGACATAATGGACGATTCTGGCCCGGTCTATCCCCTCAACGAGGACCTTGACCGTGCCGTCCGGCAGCTTGAGCAACTGCAGGATAGTCGCCGTAGTGCCCATCTCATGGATGTCGTCCTCGGAAGGGTTATCCTGGGAGGCGCTCTTTTGAGCCGACAGCATGATCTTCTTGTTACCGATCATAGCGGCGTTCAGAGACTGAATGGACTTCTCCCGCCCTACGAACAGCGGCAAAACCATGTGGGGATATACGACCACGTCTCGCAGCGGCAGAACCGGGAGAATGGTCTCATCTCCACCGATTACGCCTGAATTCACTTCCTCGCTCATGAAATCACCTTGAATGTAATGTGAGGCATTGCGCGGATAGCGCGCCTGATGTCGGAAACATTAGCTTGGATATAAGGACAGTCTAAGCCTATTTCAATCGCGACGGGCAGCTATCTGTCACAAAGAAATACCTGAATCCGTATCTTCAGGGCGGATGCAGAGTGCAAGATATTGGTTTTACGGTGGAATCAAAAAATCTTAGCTTCACCCATAGGTGAAGCGGACATTTTTTGAACCGCTGTAAGATCAAGAGCTTGTGCTATGCGCCGTCATGAAGGTACGGATTCCGGAAATATGCAAGAAGCGGAAAATCGTCCGTCGAGCGACATGAATTCAAGACGAACACAGACGGCAATCGGCCACGCACTGTGGCGCTTGTGGAGCGGGATTTATCGGCGATACGGTCCGGAGACTCGGTGGTCACCGAGTCTCCGGACCACAAGTATCAATGATCCTGACTGGCAGACCCCGTGCTTTGCCCTTCACCGCCCTGGTAAATTACCAGGGGGTCGGCGTCGCCCTTGATGACGCCCTCATCGACCACGACCTTCTCGACGCCTTCCATCGAAGGCAGGTCGTACATGGTCTCGAGGAGCACATGCTCGAGAATGGAACGGAGCCCGCGAGCGCCGGTCTTGCGCTCCATGGCCTTGTGGGACACCGCCTTGAGGCAGTCCTCGCGCAGGATCAGCTCGCATTGCTCCATCTCGAAAAGCTTGATGAATTGCTTGGTAATGGCATTTTTGGGCTCGGTAAGAATACGCACCAGCGATTCCTCATCGAGCTCGTCCAGGGTGGCAACGACCGGCAGACGTCCGACAAATTCGGGGATCAGACCAAAGCGAATCAGATCCTCCGGTTCTACGGTATGGAGAATCTCGCCCATAGACTTCTGTTCAGCCTTGCCCTTGACCTCTGCGGAAAAACCGATGCCGCCCTTTTCGGAACGATCACGAATGATCTTCTCGAGACCGGCAAAGGCGCCACCGCAGATGAACAGGATATTGCCGGTATCGACCTGCAGAAATTCCTGCTGAGGATGCTTGCGCCCGCCCTGCGGCGGCACCGAGGCGACCGTGCCCTCGATCAACTTCAACAAGGCCTGCTGGACGCCTTCGCCCGAAACGTCCCGAGTGATCGAAGGGTTGTCCGACTTGCGTGAGATCTTGTCGATCTCATCGATGTAGACGATACCACGCTGGGCCTTTTCAACATCGTAGTCGCACTTCTGCAACAACTTCTGGATGATGTTCTCGACGTCCTCGCCGACATAACCGGCCTCGGTCAGTGTCGTGGCGTCAGCAATCGTAAACGGGACGTTCAACAGGCGGGCAAGGGTCTCGGCCAGCAGCGTCTTACCGCTTCCGGTAGGCCCGATCAATAGGATATTGCTCTTCGAGAGCTCGACTTCGTCCTTCTTGACCCCGGCCTCGAGGCGCTTGTAATGGTTGTAGACGGCAACAGCCAAGACTTTCTTGGCCGACACCTGGCCGACAACGTATTCGTTCAGAATATCATTGATTTCATGAGGCGTCGGCAGCTTCCGACCCTTAAGCGTGGAAGAGGATTCCTGAACCTCTTCCCGGATGATGTCATTGCAAAGTTCTACGCATTCGTCGCAAACAAAGACAGAGGGCCCAGCAATGAGCTTACGCACCTCATGCTGGCTCTTGCCGCAGAACGAGCAATAAAGCAGCTTCTCATTGCCATCATCCTTACCGGTCTTATCATCGCTCATAACCCACTACCTCACTCGTAAGTCGAATTGGCAACGACCATCTGAAGGGGTGCATCCAATGGCACCAACACGGTTGGCTCACAAACAATCTCACCTAGCATTATATCAGGCTACGGTATTCCGTTGCGACAGCACGCTGTCGATCAGCCCGTACTCCACCGCATCCTCTCCGGACATGAAATTATCGCGATCCGTATCGGCGCGAATCCTGTCCAGAGGCTGGGCGGTATGCTCGGAAAGAATATTATTGAGCTTGTCGCGGACACGCAAAATTTCCCTGGCATGGATATCGATATCCGAAGCCTGGCCCTGAAAACCGCCCAGAGGCTGGTGAATCATGATACGCGCATGGGGCAGCGAATAACGCTTACCCTTGGCACCGCCGGCCAGCAACAACGCACCCATACTGGCGGCCTGACCCAGGCACATGGTGCTGACATCCGGCTTGACGAAACGCATGGTGTCATAGATCGAAAGTCCTGCGCTTACCGAACCACCGGGCGAATTGATATAAAGATGAATATCCTTGTCCGGATTCTCCGACTCCAGAAACAGCATCTGAGCGACAATGAGATTGGCCATGTGGTCTTCAACCTGCCCGATAAGGAAAATCACCCGTTCCTTGAGCAAACGGGAATAGATGTCGTAAGCACGTTCCCCTCGCGAGGTCTGCTCAACCACCATCGGCACAAGATTCATTCGGATATCCCCGTTCTGATCATCATTCGTCATATCGGTCAGCCTACATCATCCTTTAGTTGGATTTACCCACGTCAGCAGCTCAACTACCGCTCACGACCTCATTAAACGTGCTCTCGACTTCATTCACTTTAGCCTGGCCGATGACCCACTCGACCACGTCATCTTCAAGCACCAGCGACTCGACGTTGCCAAGCCGCTGACGGTCCCCATAGTACCAGGAGATCACCGCGTCGGGGTCATCATATCCGGCGGCGATTGACTCCACGCGAGTCCTGACCTTGATCGCATCAGGCTTGAATCCTTGGTCCTTTATCATTCGATTGACGACGATTCCGAGTGTAACGTTGCGCTCGGCAAGCTTTTTCAGCTCTGCCGTCTGCGCCTCATCAGGGTTTTGAATGCCACGTTGCTTGATAAGATCCTGCAACACCGCCTCAACCTGGGAGCGGGGAACCTCTATCTGGTTGCGCTCATAAATGGCGTCCATGACCTGCTTCTTCATCTTCAGGTGGATCGCCTCATCAAGCTCGAGCTGCATGCTTTTGAGAACTTCGGACCTCAAGGTTTCTACGCTACCATCCTCGACTTCATAGGCCTTGGCAAAATCTTCGTCGATCTCGGGTAGCTCTGCTTCATCCACGCGCTGAATCGTAATCGCAAATTCGGCATCCTTTCCGGCCAGTTCTTTGTTGTGGTAGTCGGCCGGGAACGTCAGATTGAGCGTGCGCTCCTCACCGGCCTTGCCGCCGGAGAGCCCTTCCTCGAAACCGGCGATCATGGACTTCGAGCCCAATACCACGGGAACGTCTTTACCGGCACCCCCGGCGAAAACCTCGCCGTCGATGCGGCCCTCGAAGTCGATTATCAAACGATCACCGTCGGCAGCCGGGCGCTCCACAGCATTCCAGTTGCAGGATTGGCGCTGCAACTTCGCGAGCATCTCGTCGAGATCCTGATCCCCCAGAGTCACCAAAGGACGGCTCAGCTCAAGATCATCCAAGGAGGCGGGCTCGAACTCGGACATGACCTCAAACGTGGCGGTATAACTGTAATCGTCGCCTTCATTGAAGGCGTCCTGCTCGAAAGCGGGATAGCCGGCCAGGCGCAGATTTTCCTGGCTTAACGCCTCGTAGAAGGTGTTTCGCGTCAATTCCTCAAGGACCTCATTACGCACGCTGGCCCCATACTGCCCTTTGATGACCTTCATAGGCACCTTACCGGGACGAAAACCTTTTAGGCGGACGGACTTGGCCAATGATTGCAATCGCTGCGCCATCTCGCTGTCCACCTTCTCCGCCGACACCGTGACCTTCATCCGCCTTTCGAGGCCTTCCGTCGTCTCTACTGAAACTTGCATAACATTACTCCAAGCGCTTGATTTCGAATAAATATTCTAACTCATGACCAAGGCGCGCATAATCGCGCGCAGACACCACATTTAATGGTGCGAAAGGAGAGACTCGAACTCTCACGGGTTCCCCCACTGGTACCTAAAACCAGCGCGTCTACCAATTCCGCCACTTTCGCAATTCACTTTCCCGCCGCATCTCTGCATCCATGACGATCAAGCACGTACCCATGGACATGACACATAGAGCATCGTGGAGGCGCCTTTTGGACCGGGCGCATCGTCAGGAGGTGCGGCCTCAGGATCTGGACAGGCAGGCTGTCCGGCATTCAGAGACGCTCTGATGGATAAACATGAACCGCTGTCAGCAAACACTTTTCAGGCTCAGACCCAACAGGGATGGGCGGGGACTCTTCATTCCGCCGCCGCTTGTGAGAATGGTGGGCCGTGTAGGGTTCGAACCTACGACCCGCTGATTAAGAGTCAGCTGCTCTACCAACTGAGCTAACGGCCCATACTCAAGTTATGAATCATATGCGGATGATTCTACAAAATGCAACAAAACCGCGATTGCGGCCCATTTCATTAAAAATAATGGGGTGAACGATGGGGCTCGAACCCACGACAACCGGAATCACAATCCGGGGCTCTACCAACTGAGCTACGCTCACCATAATAAATCATCATTCCCAAACCGACCGGACAAACACCCATGGTCCGTCACCGACATCAAACTGGCGCGCCCGGCAGGGTTCGAACCTGCTACCCTCGGCTTAGAAGGCCGATGCTCTATCCGAATGAGCTACGGGCGCAGATCTTGCGGAATCTCGCCTCATAATAAGGCATAAGGCGCGAGCCGAGCCATCCCCCTGATTCAGTTCCAACTGAATCAGTCAAGGGTCAGTTAACGGTTCCGAAACTCCGCTCATCGCCTCCCGGGTTTGGTCGGGGTAGAGGGATTCGAACCCCCGACATCCTGCTCCCAAAGCAGGCGCGCTACCAGACTGCGCTATACCCCGGACACGCCCTGCCAGTCCCTTAAAGATCCGAGTTCCGGCGGCCCAATAACTCCCCTGGACGCCACAGAACCAGGCTCCCATTCGCAAGGCAGAGCATGATACGCCGCCATCATGTTATCGTCAAACGATGTTCGCAAGATTTGCACCGCCCGCTTAAGGGCATTTATCCCGGCGGGGCAACTCGAAGCGGCTAAATTAAGCGGGGAGACTGTTTTCCGGCATATTTCTGGCTATAATCCTGAATCCGTACCTTCATGACGGCGCATAGCACAAGCGCTTGATCCCACAGCGGTTCAAAAAATGTCCGCTTAACCTAATGGGTGAAGCTAAGATTTTTTGATTCCACTGTGAAACCCATATCTTGCACGCTGCATCCGACCTGAAGATACGGATTCAGGATAATATTATATTTTTCAGCGATTATACGCTCAACAGGAACCCCTGGCCGAAACAAACTGGGGACTGAGCCAACTGGGGACTTAGCCAACTGGGGCGAAACAAACCGAAACCGATGAACGATCACCTGATGAAAAACTACGCTCGGCTCCCGATAGCGTTTTCCCATGGAGAAGGCGTCTGGATTTACGACGAGGACGGCAAGGCCTATCTGGATGCTCTGAGCGGGATCGGCGTGTGTTCGCTGGGTCACGCCCATCCCGCCGTTACCGAAGCCGTGTGCGCCCAAGCCGGCAGATTGACGCACACGTCCAATCTTTACGGGATTCCCGCCCAGGCAGAGCTGGCCGACCGGCTCTGCTTGCTGTCGGGCATGGATCGGGTCTTTTTCAGCAACTCCGGCGCGGAAGCCAACGAGGCCGCAATCAAGATCGCACGACTCTACGGTCATTCCCGTGGAATCGAACTCCCCGTCATCCTGGTCACTGAGAACAGCTTTCATGGTCGGACGATGGCCACACTGTCGGCCACTGGAAACCGTAAAATTCAGGCCGGGTTCGAACCACTGGTCCGTGGCTTTGCGCGCATCCCCTTTGGCGACATCGCGTCCATAGAGGCCGCCGCAAAGAACAATCGCGACATCGTCGGCATACTCGTCGAACCCATTCAGGGCGAAGGGGGTATCCGTATACCCGAGACGGGCTACTTGAAGGAGATCCGGCGAATCTGCGACCGGCATGGTTGGCTCATGATGCTTGATGAGGTTCAGACCGGGATCGGTCGAACCGGGCAGTGGTTCGCTTTCCAGCACGATGAGATTCGCCCCGATATCATGTCCCTCGCCAAGGCCTTGGCCAATGGCGTACCGATCGGCGCCTGCGTCGCCCGTGGCGCCGCGGCCGAGACCTTCATGCCCGGACATCATGGAACTACCTTTGGCGGCAATCCGCTCGCCTGTGCCGCCGCACTGGCCACATTGAAGACCATCGAGGACCAAGGACTCGTCGCCCAATCCGATGACATGGGGCGTTATCTGCTCGAAGCACTTCGTGGCGCGCTCGGCGCACACCCGAAGGTCAAGGACATCCGTGGCCGAGGGCTCATGATCGGTATTGAACTCGATGAGGGAGACAGCAGCCTTCCCGCAACGGGCTTGCAGCAAGGCCTGCTGTTTAGCTTGCAGGCCGGCAATGTTATCCGCTTGCTGCCACCGCTGATTCTGAGTCGCGATGAAGCCGACGAGATCGTACTCAGACTGACCCAGGTCATTGAGGCTCTTGAGCAAACGGCTATCTCGGCCTAACAGTCACCCAAACACTGCATATCGAATCATGACGATGCCAAAACATTTACTGCGCCTTTCCGACCTATCGACGGACACCTTTCGCGCGCTGATCAAACGCGCCATCGAACTGAAGGACATGAAGAGCCGTGGCGATATCTACGAACCCCTCAAAAACCGCGTACTAGCGATGATCTTCGAAAAGTCGTCCACACGGACACGGGTCTCGTTCGAGAGCGGTATGACGCAATTCGGCGGTCACGCAATCTTCTTGTCACCGCGTGACTGCCAGTTAGGCAGGGGCGAACCGGTGGAAGATACGGCCCGCGTACTGTCCGGCATGGTCGATGCCGTCATGCTCAGAACCTTTCACCATGAATATCAGGTTCGATTCGCAGCGTATTCACGAGTGCCCGTCATCAACGGACTCTCGGACCAACATCATCCCTGCCAACTGCTGGCGGACATGCAAACCTATTTCGAAGGCCGCGGCGATATCGCCGGCCGCTCGGTTGCCTGGATCGGCGACGGCAACAATATGTGTTACTCCTACATGGAAGCCGCCAAGGTTCTTGATTTTCAGCTCCGTATCGCATGCCCCGAGGGCTATGGCCCGGACAAGGCGTTGCTTGCCGAGGCCGGCGATCATGTTGTGGTTTGCGACCATCCCAAAGAGGCGGTCGACGGCACGCACCTCGTAACGACCGATGTCTGGGCCAGCATGGGCCAGGAAGAAGAGGCCAGTCAACGACGACAGGCCTTCAAAGACTACCAAGTAAACGAAGCATTGATGTCGCTAGCGGACAAAGATGCCTTGTTCATGCACTGCCTGCCGGCCCATCGCGGGGAAGAAGTCAGTCATGGGGTCATCGATGGCCCTCAAAGCATCGTCTGGACAGAGGCCGAGAACCGCCTACATGCCCAGAAGGCCTTGCTGGAGTGGATATTCGGTGCACACCCGTAGGTATGCACCGTCTCGATACGGCCACACGACGACCAAAACCCGGCCTGAAGCCGGCTCGCCCTTCCCTGCGTTCGTCACATACTTTTAATATTTGCGCATTATACTTACGGGAAAACCCCACCCGCCGAAAATAGTCGCTATATGGGAGCTTCCGCATGAACATGGGTCTATACGCAACGCACCTCTTGACTGCAGGTCTGTTGGCAATGTCCTCCTCAGTACACGCCGCGCCTGTCACCCCTCCGAATTTTTCGATGGCCGTCACGACGAGCGGGGTCCTAACCTCGCTTAACGGAAGCGCGCTCGCACTGACAACCGTCGATAATTCCTCGTTTTCGACGGCAGGAAGCCAAACGCTACCAGGGATGTGGCGTTATGACTGGACGCTAACGGTAAAACCGGACCCGGTCATCTCTGGCATGCTCTCGATCACCAACATGACCGCGGCGACTCAAAACTTCGACATTTCCCTGAACCTACCCGTCACCACTGCATTCAGCCCCGCACTGCAATCGGGATCGCTAGGACTCACTTTGACTGACATGAACAACGATGGTCTGGCGCAACTCGACAGCCAAACCTGGACGGGGCGGATCGATAATGCTTCGGCTATGACGCTTTTCACGACTGATCCACTAATGTGTTTTGGGCTGGGCGGATCCGGCTGTAGCGCTACGATCGCTCCCATATCCTCCGGACCATCCATCTATGCCTCCGGCATTAGCAATACCATGGGTATCAATCTGCTGTTCAATCTGAGCGCCGGAGACAAAGTCAGCTTTACGACCAATTACACCGTCGCCCCGGTACCTGTGCCCGCAGCGGTCTGGATGTTCGTCTCCGCACTGATACCGCTTACCGCCTCGATGCGCAAAAGAGCGATCACTGCCTATTAACCCGGCACCTGAATCTGTAAAAATAATATAGTCGTGGAGAATGTGCTCATGTCACATACCGTTGCCTACCTTGGATGTTTGCTGATAACCGCACTGTCCGTGACCCTCGTACCGGCCGCTTCCGCATCGATCATCGGTCTTCCCGCCTTTGAAATCACCCTCGCGAGTTCCGGTTCGACATCAGAGACCATAAGCGGATCGAACCTCGGCTTGAGCACGATGCCCGATGGTACATTCACTTCGATCGGTACGCATACAAGCCTTTCGGGTGACGCCGACTATACATGGGACCTGTTGATTGACCCCGACCCGACAATCGGTGGCACGTTCAGCTTTACAAACCTTTTGAGCACAGCCAAGGATTACAATCTGAGTTTTTCACTGCCTGTCGGTACGGCATTCTTGCCTGCAATGGTCAATGGGCATTTCGCGGGCGCGGTCGCGGACAGCGACGGAAGCGGAAACGCCTTCCTGAACGACATCATCTGGTCAGGCCTGATCGACGGAGCCTTCGTCATGGGTTCCGGGCCGGCGAGCCTCGGCTGCGCCGCCATAGGCTGTACCACCACCAACCCCACAACCTATCTGGGTCCGACGCACTATTCTCCGGGCGTATCCGGTAATATCGCCACCAACATCTCGTTTACGCTGTCAGCCGGAGACAAGGTTTCGTTCAACACGTTTTTTGACGTATCGTCGATACCCGAGCCCGGTACCCTGACACTCCTGGCGGGCTTACCGATCCTTGCGCCGATATGGACGAGGCTGAAGAAAGGACGTTTGTTTCGGTTGAAACACCGCCGCAATGATTTCGGGGCGCCGTATTCAGGAAAATAGCTGTTTGATCGCCTGAATCTCGTCGTGCGCCGCCTTCATAGCCTCGATACTGTCCTCTGGCGTGAGACCCAAGTTCGAGAATGCCGGTATCCGTGTCCAATCGATCTCCGTACAGGGATGATTTGTGCCGACATGGCTTAAAAGATTCGCCACCAGAACGACATCGACATAGTCCGCGCGCCAAGCCACCTTCCGCATGTAGTCATCATGTTCCTTGACCACCTGAACGGTCTCTTCGGCAAATTGCCACCGACGCAGTATCATCTCCCCGGCCCGTCCGTGCAGAATGGACAGAACTTTATGCAGATTCCTGGGATGATCGAAAAGCTTCGGAACGCATTCCATGTACTCTACCAATGGCAGCTTGCCAATATCGTGGATCAGCCCGGAAAACATGGCCTTTTCGGGGTCGAGCCAAGCGTGCTCCCGCGCGATCACATGACTCAAGGCCGCCACATGGGTACTGTGAGACCAAATTTCGCGCAACAGGCGTTTGCGCATCGGATGCTGAACGAGATTATTCGCATAGACCTGCTCGACGGCATAACTCATTACGATTGAACGAACGCCGGCAAGCCCCAAACGGGTCACGACGCCTTTGAGGTCATAGATGTTTTGCCTGCCGCGGCTCATCGGGCCATTGGTTGCGCGGATCAGACGCGAACCCAGAACGGGGTCGCTATTGATAATCTGGGCGATACGATCCGACGTCACATCGGGATCTGCGAGCAGTTTGCGTACCCGCAAAGCGATCTCGGGCATGCTCGGAAAAAGGATGCGGTTACACCCGACGTCGCGAACGAAGTCCTGCCAAAGATGCTCAAGTCTAAGAGATACATTATTCTTCACTACGGCTCCATCCATTCACACTCGACGAATTGTGGTCTAACGCCTTTCCGGGAATTGTTTCCATGTTAGCGCCGCTTTAGACCCTGTACTTGAGCTTGCATCGAGAAGCAGTTGCAGGGTCCGATGGAATCCACCATCATAAAACATTCAGGAATGTGACCAGCGTCAAACGTCCGTACGCAAGGACACGGGAGAACGACCGCTATGATAGATCTAGGCCCCCAAGCCCCCGGATACTGAAACTCGAAGATGCGCTTGTTCAAGTGGCAATTCACGCTGTTCCTTTCCATGGGACTCTCCATGACGGCGGCTATCGGCATTTGGTCGCTGTGGAACGACGCTCGTTTTGCCCCACACCGGGACCTCAAGACGATCAAGTCGGAAAAGGCGCTGACGATTCTGACCCGGAACGCGCCTACAACCTACTTCCAGGGACGTGACGGGCCTACGGGGTTCGAATACCAGCTCACGCAAGCCTTCGCGGAGTATATGGGCGTCAGCGTTCATTATCGCTTCCTGGACACCATGGACGAGATCATGCAGGCAGTCCATGCCGGCACGGGAGACATCGCCGCGGCGGGAATCACCCGACTGCCTCAACGCGACGGCATTGGCTTGTTCACCCCCGCGTATATGAACGTCAGGCAGCAGGTGGTCTGCCGACGGGAGGTCACTCCGCCCAAACGGGTCGAGGACCTACCCGGGCTTTCCATCCTGGTTCCGGAAGGAACCAGCTATGTCGTAACCCTCCAAAAACTTCGGCGCTCCCTACCTGAGCTGCAGTGGGTTACGACCGACTCCTTGTCGACCGAACAATTGTTCGAGCAACTCACGAACGGAACGGCGGATTGTACGGTGGCCGATTCCAATATTGTTTCCATCAATCAGCGTTTTTATCCCCACCTCAGGGTCGCCATGAACCTGAGCAAGGCGCAACCACTGGCCTGGCTGCTTCCGGAACGCGCCACCGCGCTCCACGCCTTTATCAGTCAATGGTTTGAGATGATTCGCAAGAACGGCCAACTCAGAGATATCTATGAACGAAACTATGGCCATATAAAGACTTTCGATTATGTCGATACCCGGGTCTTCCAACGCCGAATTCTTAGGCGATTGCCCCGCTATCAGACCCATTTCGAAGAGGCTGGCACACTACATCAGTTACCCTGGACGTTATTGGCCGCGCTGGCCTATCAGGAGTCTCACTGGAACAATCTCGCGCGCAGCCCAACGGGCGTCAGGGGCATCATGATGTTGACCCTCGATACGGCGCGCACCTTAGGCCTGAACAGCCGCCTTGACCCGGAACAGAGCATCGAAGCCGGTGCCCGCTACCTCCGTGAGCTCATCGATCGCCTCCCCGACGACATCACCGGAGAGGACCGTATCTGGATCGGCCTGGCGGCCTACAACATTGGCATGGGGCATATATTCGACAGTCGTGCACTTGCGAAGCGCCTGGGCAAGAACCCCAACAAATGGGCGGATCTCAAGACCGTACTCCCGCTGCTGACCCGGCGGGACTACTACAAAACGCTCAGAAACGGCTACGCACGCGGCACTGAAGCTGTTCAATATGTTCAAAGAATCCGCAACTACCGTGACATCCTGGAACGCGACCTGTTGGCGGAACAGCTTACAACCACCCTCCTTTAAGGGCACGTCTAAAAACTCGCTGAACCCGCGCTGACTGTGTTGCAAACGTGCTCAAATGCGGGGCCGGGAAGCAGCAAACGCCGTGTAAACTGCGCTTTTTCGCCCGGTTACGCCTTGCCATCATCGGCTTGATCGAGTTTTTGGAGACACCCTTAGATTCCTATGTATTAGCACGAGCCGACGCGAGGATCCAGTATCCGGCCCACATAAATTAAAGGCCAGGCAAGATGCGCCGCCATAGTGATAGATCCATGGATTGCATGAGACCAAAACTATGACTTCTCTGGCAAAAATTGACGAATCGTCGACGACCACCGACATCTTCCGACAGGCCTTGACGGAAAAAGTCGAGAACCATTCGCTCGATCTACCATTACTCCCAGAAGTGGCCCGTGAAACGCTGGCGATGGCCCGGGACGAAACGAGTGACGCCTCGGCCCTCGCCAAATTGATCTATCGCGATCAATCGCTTGCAGCCCATTTACTGCAAATCGCGAACTCGGCGGCCTATCTCGGAAGCAACAAAATTGTTTCATTGCAGCAAGCCGTTGCCAGGCTCGGTTTCAGAGTAATTTCCGAAATCACACTCGCCATGGTCGTCAAGGCGCAACTCTTTAACGTCAAAGGTCAGGAGAAAACCCTAGCCTACCTTTGGCAACACGCCTTGGCGTCCGGTGCATGGTCCAGAGAAATAGCACGTACGTTGCGTTACAACGTCGAATCCGCTTTTCTTTGCGGACTGCTCCATGAAATCGGTAAGCCCGTAGCGCTCCAAGCCATTATCGATATCGGCGCGCAGAATGACATTACCCCGACTCATGAAGACTTCATGATTCTTATGGACGAGTTCCATATTCCGGTAGGCGTCATGCTCGCCACTGAGTGGAAACTCCCAGAGCCGGTGATCGAGAGTATCGCTCACTATCAGTCCTATGATCTCGCCACATCCTTCGCCAAAGAGGCCATGATCGTCCATTGTTCGGACGCCTTCACGACGACGATGATCCGCGACCTGGAAATGGACGAGGAGTATCTGCGCAACCTGCCGGCGATTGCAGAACTCAATCTTTATCCCGATGACGTAACGGCCTTGATCGAGAAACAGGCCTTGATCAAACAAACGATCGAAGCCCTGTCATTATGATTACTTCCAAGTCCTTCGACTTCGTCATTATCGGCGGCGGCCCGGCCGGACAGAAAGCCGCGATCAAGGCGTCCAAGGAAGGCAAAAGCGTCGCCCTGATCGAACGAGATCGCCAAATTGGCGGCGCTTGCGTGCACCGTGGCACCATTCCCAGCAAGACCCTGCGCGAAAGCGTCATGCAGTTCCGAAAGGCGCAAGACGCCATAAAACAAATGGGCTTCGAGACCGATGGCGCTGTCGAATTCTCCGGACTGTTACCCCACCTGCAGTCGGTCATTCAGGCGCACAGTGACTACATGTTCCGCCAGATCGAACGCAACGACATCACCTATCTGCACGGGCAGGCGCGCTTTCTCGATGATCATCATATCGAGGTGCTGGAACCCAGCGGCAAGAAGCATCATATCGAGGCCCGTTTTATCATCCTAGCGACCGGCACCCGGCCGCGCATGCCGAACGACGTGCCGGTCGATCACGAACACATCTATGACAGCGACTCGATCCTGTCCATGATCTATATGCCCGCATCCATCACGGTGCTCGGCGCTGGCGTCATTGCTACCGAATACGCCTCCATCCTGGCCGTATTGGGCGCCAAGGTCACGATCATAGACAAAGGCGATCGTCCCTTGAGCTTCCTGGAACCCGAACTCAGCCAGCGTTACGTCGAGACCCTGGAACGCTTCGGCGGCCGCTATCTGGGCGGACAACGCACTAAATCAGTCGAATGGGACGGCGTCAGCAGTGTGCGCTGCACACTCGAGGACGGGGAAGAGATCGTCAGTGAAAAAGTCCTGTTCGCGTTGGGTCGCGTCGCCAATATCGAAACCCTTAATCTGGATGCCTCCAGCGTCAAGCTCACGTCCAGAGGCCTGATCGAGGTCGACAACCATTTCCGAACCGGCGCAGATCACATATACGCCGTCGGCGACGTCATCGGCCCACCGGCGCTTGCGTCGACATCCATGGAACAGGGACGCCAGGCCGTTTGCCACGCCCTGAATCTGCCGTCCGCCCACTTGGCCAGAACGATCCCGATAGGCATCTTCACGATCCCGGAGATGGCGTCAGTGGGTCTCTGCGAGGCCGCAGCCCGTGAACAATACGGACCGGTAGTGGCCGGCACAGCCAGTTTCGATGAGATTGCCCGTGGGCATATCTCGGGTATCCAGGAAGGCTTGCTCAAGCTCGTTGTCGGCGCCGACAACGGCCAGGTATTGGGCGTGCACATCGTCGGCGAGGGCGCGGCGGAGCTGATCCATATCGGTCAGATCGCCATTCTCAAAGGGATGCGAGTCGACGAATTTGTTGAGAATATCTTTAATTTTCCAACGCTTGCAGAGGCCTACCGCGTCGCGGGACTGAGCGCATTGCACAAACTCAACCGACGACCGGGGTACGAAGCCAATGTTGCCACTGCCGGCCGATAACACACACGCCCCCCGATCGCTTCCATCCCACCCGTAAATTCAGGATCGTCCTGATATTATCGCTCGCCTTCAGTAGCTTACATTCACTGAACTGCGAGGCGTCGCACCAGCGCCCCTCCTCAACGACTTGATCGCCCTACCTGACGACGGATTCGACGGACGATGATACTCGCCTGAGAAAGTCTTATCAGGCCGTAATTCACGAGATCGATTGGATAGTATTCGCACGCTAAAAACCTCATCAAACAACTATAGTATAAGGGTTTTTCCTAAAAAAACATGGAAAATTCCTTGCAAATTGGGGCCGCCGGACATAGCATCAAAGATGACAGAACAAACGATTCAAAATGACGACAGGCGGGCCTAGACATGTATACGATTCATGATACGCAAAGGGGCCATATCGCTCAGTTGAACGCACGAGTCCGAGAGCTTCGGGTACCATTCGTCCGTGACGGTCTGATCCTCGGAAAAAATGCTCACGTAGGAAGTTTTGCGGTTCAAAAGGCGCTGCACCTTTTGGTGGACTCACCGTTTACCTGTCTCGATCTGGAAGACGATATTGTCGGCGGCATCCTGATCAGGAGGGATCTCCTGCTGCGTATCGACCAACCGGGATTGATCCAATTCGTCCTGGACCGTATCAAGCCCATGATGTGCGGCGAAGAGATATTGGAACTCGACCTCAATATCGAGATAGGCGTCACTCATTGACTACTTCCTGAATCCGTATCTTCAGGGCGGATGCAGAGTGCAAGATATGGGTTTCACAGTGGTATCAAGAGCTTGTGCTATGCGCCGTCATGAAGGTACGGATTCGGGTACTTGATTGGCAGGCTCGATTTAGTCTATGACAGAAGAAATCCGCCTGCTCGCACGAGACGCGATGACCGTCAACTTGGCCTGGGTCCTGGCCGAGGACCGGCCGCTGCGGACAGCCTTTCCGCCGAATCAACAGTTCGCCGTCTTCGACAAAGAACGCGAACAATTTCTGGGACTAGTCGGTCTTGCTGAAATCGCACCCCATCCACACCGGATCTTCGCCGACCTGATTGTTCCCGACAAACAAGCCTCGGTTGCGGATGACACGCCAATCGAAAACCTTGCTGAGATACTCGGTGGCAAGATCGCCGCAGTGGCCGTCCGGGATGCAACGGAACAAGTGATCGGCGCCGTCACCCTTGACAGCCTGACGCGCCGACTCCTTTCATGGCATACCGCAACCCGTAATTCGCTGATAGCAGCCCGCCAAGAGGCCGACCGGCTGACGCGGGAGATACGCGAGCTGGCACACCATCAGTTGAGCCATATTGAAGAACTTCGACGCGAGATGTGCCGCGAGCTTCACGACGAATTCGCCCAGAATTGCGCCGCCCTGAGATGGCATGCCGAAATCATCAAAGACTATTGCCCGCCATCATCACGACCATCGATTCCGGAACGGGCGGATTCAATCATTGCGATCAGCAGCTTCATTCAGAACGGATTGCGCCGCCTGATCAAGGACCTTAGACCTGAGTTGCTGGACACCACCGACCTTGCCACCGCGATAGAAGAGCTGCTCAAGGATTGGCGCCGAGCGAATCCCGATTGCCACGTCACCTTGACGCTGAACAGAAACAAGTGCCCCGTCAATGACCCGCTCAAGACGCACCTTTATCGGATCGTCCAGGAATCACTCAACAACATCTCACGACACGGGGGCGCGAGCCAGGTCGATGTCTCGCTCGACTGCGGCAGAGACCCCATCACGGGAACCGAAGCCATTCACGTCCGAATACGCGACAACGGTTCCGGATACGACCCGAGCGCAACCCCGAGAGGGCTGGGACTGATCGGTTTGGAGGAACGCGTGCGGACAGTTGACGGTACGCTGACCATCGACACCGCGCCGGGAAGCGGCGTCCGGATTGAAATCGAGATTCCGTTGACGGATACTTAGCCCTTATGGCTTCACACACCCAAAAAATGTGTAATCCGCCGCGCATCATCATTGTCGACGACCACCCGGTGATCGCGGAAGGTCTGCGCCTGGTGCTGGAAAACCGAGACATGGCCAGAGTCGTCGCGATGCCGTCGTCCTGGAGGAGCGCCTACACCAGCTATATCGAGCACAAACCGGACCTCATAGTCGTCGACCTTGCCCTCCCTGAAGGAAGCGGTTTGACTCTAACCCGACAAATTCGCGCCCGGGACCCCGATGCCCGGATCCTGATCTTCTCCATCCACGATAGCGCGATTATGCGCCAACGCGCCTTCGAGGCCGGCGCCAATGCCTATCTTGCCAAATCCTCGTCCACGAGCGAGATATGCGAGACCTTACGGGCGCTCCTTGCTATGGCGCCCGATCTGTCGATCCGTGAGCCGTCCTCCCAGACATCTTTCGGTGCGTTACCGCACGATGAGCTTGGCCGTCTGACTCCCAGGGAATTCGACATATTTCTTATGCTTGCCGAAGGGCGGAGCGTAATTGAGATCGCCGAGGACCTGTCGGTCAGCCCTAAAACCATCGGTGTTCATCAAACTCGCATCTTGAAAAAGCTCAACGCCGCGAACGCCGCACACCTGGCTCATCTGGCCATTCGTCGGGAACTTATCCTACCCTGATATCCCTCCCAAATGCCTCGAAGCTCGAGGCGAAAATACGACATTTCCTTACTATATACACTGATTTTTCTAATAATTTTTTTCCTTTGAACGCTAAGATATGACAATGGATCAACGGACGAGGACGTTACCGAATGCCACCGATTTGCGGGACGGTGTCTTCTGGGCTTGCTCTTTTAACGGCCAGGGACGCTTTAACGCCTGAATTCAAACGGGTTCAAGCGAGATCAAGACCCGGTCTCCCGAGCGAAGACCTTGTTTTTGGTGTTTTCGACGATGAGGACCGCTTTCTCGGCCTGGCCCATCCCAAGCAGGTCGATCAAAATCCATCTGTCGAATTCTCGGAACTGATCCACCATACACACCACCCATCGGTCATGGCGGATAAGACACTGAGCGAGCTACGGCCACTGTTCCGCAACGCCGATGATAGGGTGGTCGTGGTCGATGAGGCCAAGAAGGTCATCGGCGCCATTACCTTCACAAGTCTGTTCAATTGCATCAATGATTATCTCCTGCGCATGGAGCGCCAGAGCAGCCAGCGTGCGCCCGGACTCACATCCATGGTCTTCGATGTCAGTCAGGCGGGAATGCTTATCACGGATAGCGGGGGCCGTATCCTCGCCGTCAACCCCGCTTTCACCGCAATATCCGGATACACTCAAGAGGAAGTCCTGGGCGAAAACCCTTCAATCCTGGCATCCGGAAAGCAACCGCCCGACTTCTACCAGAAAATGTATACGTCCCTTGCGGAGCACGACACCTGGGAAGGCGAGATTATCAATCGCCGCAAAAGCGGATCCCACTACGCGGAATGGCTCAGAATCAGCGCCGTCAGGGATGCAGACGGACAGGTCTCACACTATATCGGGTCCTTTTTCGACATCTCGGATATCAAACGAATTAGCGACGAAGTACATCATCTCACCTTCTATGATCCCCTGACCCATTTGCCGAACCGGCAGATGTCGCACCGCAAACTTAAGGAAAAGATGTTTCAGGCCCGTCATCGCCGCAAGTCCCTGGCTATGATGTTCATGGATCTCGATAACTTCAAATCGATCAACGATAGCTATGGCCACCATATAGGCGATCTCGTCCTCCAAGAGGTCGCCAGCCGCATCGCCGGCTGCATTCGGCGCCAAGCGGACGAACCCGAGTCCGACCTGATCTCGCGCCAGGGCGGCGACGAGTTCACGATGATCATCCACAATATCGATTCGATCGACGAGGCCAAGGCCATTGCAAGGCGCATCATCAAAGGTATCCATAAACCCATGATGATTCAGGGCCTACGATTTTTTATCTCGGTGAGCATCGGGCTCGCGGTCTACCCCAGCGATGCCGAGACAATGGAGGAGCTGCTTTCTTGCGCGGATAGCGCCATGTACGAAGCCAAGAAGGCAGGCAAGAACTGCTATCGGCTTTTTTGTTCGCAAATGGCCGACCTCAATCGACGCGCCTACCGACTGCGCGTCGATCTAAACGACGCATTGAAGAAACAGCAATTCCACCTGGTCTTCCAGCCTCGCGTTACAATGCCTGACGGCGTCATAACAAGTTTCGAGGCCCTGTTACGCTGGCGCCATCCTGAACTTGGGGAAATCCCCCCCGACGAATTCATTCCCCTGCTCGAGGAGAGCACAGTTGCCGACCAGGTCGAAGATTGGGTACTGGATGCTTCGGTCCGGCAGTGCGCGACTTGGAATGATTCGGCGCCTCATCCTATAGGCGTCTCGATCAACATCACCGCCCGTCAACTCATGACAGAGCGCTTCGCCCGCCAAGTCAATCGCTTTCTCAACGCCGTGGATCTCCCTCACAATTTGCTGGAAATCGAAATTACCGAACGCGTCGCGATCAGGGATATATCCAAGACCCGAAAGGCCTTAAAACTACTCCGAGAGTTCGATGTTTGCAGCTCCCTGGATGACTTCGGAACCGGATATTCCTCCTTGAGCTATCTGACCGATTTCGATTTTTCCACGATTAAAATCGATAAATCCTTCGTAAGTAAAATTGAGAACAGTGAACGCGATCGCAATCTGGTCAAGGCGATACTGGGTATCGGGCGCAGCCTGGATATGCGGGTTGTCGCAGAAGGTGTCGAAAATACCATTCAGCTCGACTTTCTGATCAACCAGTACTGCCATGAATTTCAAGGATTTCTCTTCAGTCGGCCGATATCTATAAACGACGTCCCACCGCTGCTGACCCAACGTCGCTGGGGCGCCATGATTGCTTAGACTGTCTATTTACAGGAGCACCCATGATTACCCCCAGTCCCAGGGCGAAACAACATGACCTGATCGGCCGGCAAACCCTGGCCAAGCTGGATGAAAAACTCCAGGATCTCCCGATGCTGCCCATGGTAGTGAGTCGCCTGATCACTCTTGATCCTGACTCCGACGCCTATTTCGACGAGTTGCTGACGCTTGCCGAGACCGACCCGCCATTCGCGGCGCGGATACTCAACATGACCAATTCGGCCTCGTCACATCCCTCAAAACAGATCGCACGACTGTCCAACGCAATCGTGCGCGTCGGCTCGCGCGCCATCGCCAACCTGGTCTCTACGATGGCCGTCATGCGCGTCTTCGTACCAACCACCAGCGGACAACGCTTTCTCTGGGCCCATGCGATCGAAGTCGCCGTTTGCTCTCGTATCATCGCTAGAAACCGGGAAGTACACGGTCTCTCGGAAGAGGCTTATCTTGTCGGACTGCTGCACGACATCGGACACTTCGTCATGTTCGACAAGTCGCCGGATGATCTAACCCGCATCGAAGCCACCAACTGGCGCTCACCCACCGATATCATCAGCGCCGAACGAGATCTCTGCGGCTTTACCCACTCAGAACTCGGCTGGCATATCTGCCACCATTGGGAACTTCCGGACCTCGTCGCCGACGTCGTCCACAATCATCACACCTACGATCCCCAGCGTTACGCCGATCAGGAACTCGATCATACGGCCCAAGAGCTGATCCGCATCGTACAGATGGGCAACATACTCAGCACGATGTTGTTCCGTGATCCAAACTGGCTCAACCTGGACGAAGAGGCCCTCGAGGCCCGCCTGCTTGAGGACTGCATGCATCCCGAGTGGCCCAGCCCGCCGATGTCGGCCCGCGAACTGCTCGGTCACATTGAGCAAATCCATGAAGAAAGTCAGTCCCTGATTCACTCACTTGGCATCTATCCTCGGCCACCTCGTTGGTCACGCTGACACACGGTCGGGCGCTCCCCATCGACACTCACCGGACTATAGCCCTATACTGTCCGGGATAATTCGTCATAAATTCCCGTGGCCCAAGCAGCTGGCGCACGACCGTGGTTATTAACCCGGCACCAATGTACATTGGTGCCGGGTTAATAACTGAGGACTAACAGAGGGGGCTGTCCATGAACACCGAAAAGGTCGTTTTCGGTTTTTTCATCGTCCTTGCCATGACGTTGAACTTCGGATTCTTCATCGGAGAATACAACAATCTGCTGCATCATCCGGTCTATGAACTGTTCGCCGCCATCGTCGTCAACCTGATTGCCACCGTCCTCAAGTTCGGCGATCGCACCCAAATCGGCGCCATCCACCTCTCCACCAGTCTGGTCGCCGATCTTCAACTGATCACTTCCGCCATCGTCTGGAGCGCCGTCACCGATATGGGCGAGATCCCGGCCTCTGACATCGCCAGCATCGGCAGCGTGGTTTCCTTGTCCGGAGGCGCCTTTCTAGCCAACGTGACCTCGGTCGTCATCCTGATCGTCGAAACCGTTATGATGCGCCGCTGAGCGGCCGTCCAGGCGCGCATATTCCGGCATCATGCCAATGGGACACTGAGGGATGAACAGCATTATTTTTATCGTCCTGCGGAAAATGCGGGTCCCTCTGATCCTGCTGATCCTGTGCTACGCCATCGCCGTATTCGGGCTGACGCTTATGCCGGGTGTCGACGAGCTGGGCCGACCCTGGCACATGTCGCTCTCCCAGGCCTTTTACGTCATCAGTTACACGGCTACGACGATCGGGTTCGGCGAAATCCCGTACCCGTTTTCCACGCCGCAACGCCTATGGATGCTGGTGTCGATCTACCTGACCGTCATCGCCTGGATTTATGCCATCGGCAAGATCATCACCCTGATCCAGGAACCGACGCTCAAACGGGCAATTACCGAGCAACGTTTCTCCCGCCAGGTCAAACACCTCAAAGAACCCTTTTTCATGATCTGCGGTTACGGCGAGACCGGCAGAAACCTGCTCGAAGCCCTTGATCGAATGGACTTGCGCGCGGTCGTGATCGATATCGACGAGGCCCGTCTCAACGACCTGCTAATCAGTAATTTTCACTACGATATCCCGACGCTTTGCGGGGATGCGGGCCTCCCGGCCGTACTTGAGACGGCTGGAATCTACAACCGCTATTGTCGAGGCGTTTTCGCGCTCGCCGACGATGACCACGCCAATCTCGCGGTGGCGGTGGCCCTGCGCCTGCTCAACCCGAAGCTGCCCCTGCTATGCCGGGCGGAGGAAGAGGGTATGGCGGAAAATATGGCCGGTATCGGCGCAACCTCGGTCATCAATCCCTATCGTTCATTCGGTGAACTGCTGGGCACAGCCATACGCTCCATCCACCACTACAATCTCGGAGACTGGCTCACCGGCGTTCCCGGACAAATGCATCAGACGATCGTATCGCCCCCATCCGGACGATGGATCGTATGCGGATACGGTCGTTTCGGAAAGGCGGTGGTCGGAAGTCTGCAGCAGGAAGGTATTGAAACGGCGATCATCGAGGCCGACCCTGCCCTGACCGGCTGCACAGATTGCCTCGTGGGCACAGGCTCGGAGGCAGGCACGTTGATCAAGGCCGGTATCGCCGATGCCGTCGGTATCGTCGCCGGCACCAATAACGACCATATGAACCTCGGCATCGCCATGATGGCGCGCAAGCTAAGCCCCAACATATTTATCGTGACCCGAAAAAACCACCATTTCAATGGCCCGTTGTTCGAGCACGTTCAGGCCGACTTGACCATGCAGACCAGCCGCATCATCTCCCATGAATGTCTCGGCCATCTGGTCTGGCCGCTCCTGACGACATTTTTGGCCCTGATGAAACGGAAGCCCAATGACTGGGTGGAACAGATCTACCGTGAGTCTGTAGATCTCATAGGTCTAAGATCCCCGGAGACCTGGGAGATCACTATCAATGAGGATCAAACCCCGGCCATAGCCGAAGCGCTTGCCCAGGGTCGCGAGGTCACCCTGGATGTCCTACTACGCGACCCTGGTGACACCGAACGGCCACTCCGTTGCGTCCCCTTGCTGCACTTCAGAGCCGACCGCAAACGAACGGACATACGACCTGACCTACTCCTCGCCGAAGGCGACTGCCTGCTCTTCTGCGGCCGCGATTCCGCGCAGAAGCGACAGATTCAGGTCATGAGGAATATTAACGCCCTCGACTTTCTGCTAACCGGACAAGTACAACCGAACGGTCTGCTGTGGCGCTGGTTTACGCAACGCCACTCGAATACGCGATAGCGGGTCGCTATACTCGATTGATCGAAAAGGCCATGACCTCGTCGATGCGCGTCAGATTCGCACGCAACATCACCAGGCGATCAACGCCCATGGCGACGCCTGAACAATCCGGTAGTCCTGCGAGCATGGCCGCATGCAGCCGCTCATCGAAAGGAACCGCCGGTAAATTCAAACGCTTCCGCGCCACCTCATCGGCCTGATGACGGCGACGATATTCTGCGGCATCCGTCAATTCCCGATAACCATTGGCAAGTTCCACGCCCCGGTAAAAGAGTTCGAAACGCTCGGCCACCCGGGCTCCGTCCGGTAACACCCGAACCTCGGCAAGCGCCGCCTGCTCGGCAGGAAATTCGATTACGAAGACGGGACTGTGGGCCCCCAGACGGTGCTCTATACAGTGGGAGAACAACAGGTCCAGACAAAAAGGCCGCCAATCGTTCTTGGATTCCGGCCGGGTCACATAGGCCAGGCCCTGATTCTCGAGTACGGTCAAAAGGGCATCAAGGGAACACAGTAGCGGATCCACACCGAGATGTTGCTGAAATAGATCTCGATAGGTGACACACGGAAACTTCACCGGCGTGGCAAGCACAACGGCGACCAGCTCGGATACCTCTGCCCGCAGGGCCTCGATATCCATACCGGGTCGATACCATTCGAGCATAGAAAACTCGATGTTGTGACGTCGGCTCAGTTCGCCGTCGCGAAAGGCGTGGCTGATCTGATAGATCGGTCCGCTACCGGCGGCGAGGAGCCTTTTCATTGCGAATTCGGGCGAGGTCTGCAGGAAACACGGGACCTGCCCGTACCCGGGGATTCCCGTGATCACCCCCAGGCTTTTTAGATGAGGATCGCTGGCCGTAGAACGGCAAAGTTGCGGAGTATCTACCTCGAGAACGCCCCGCTCGCGAAAAAAGGTCCGGATCCCGTCAACGATCGCAGCACGGTCGCGCAGGACCTCTAATGTCGCACCTGGATGCCAGTCGCCGTTCAACTCTTAACGCGGGAAGAATACTCGCCGGAGCGTGTATCGACCCGAATGATCTCTCCCTGATCCACGAACAGAGGAACCCTGACCACGGCCCCTGTCTCCAAGGTTGCCGGTTTACCGCCGCCACCCGAAGTGTCTCCACGCAGGCCGGGATCGGTCTCGGTAATCTGTAACTCGACGAAGTTGGGCGGAACAACCGAAATGGGCTGCCCGTTCCATAACGTCACCGTACAGTCTTCCTGGCCCTTGAGCCACTTGACTGCATCACCCATCGCGTTGGCGTCGACGGCGTATTGTTCAAAACTCTCCGGATCCATGAAGTGCCAGCTCTCGCCGTCGCCATAGAGAAACTGCATCTCGGTATCGACAACATCGGCGCCCTCCATAGACTCGCCAGACTTATAGGTGCGTTCGAGGACGCGCCCGGTCTTGAGATTACGCGTTTTGACGCGGTTGAACGCCTGCCCCTTACCGGGCTTGACAACTTCGTTCTCAACGATGACGCAGGGATCGCCGTCGATCATGACTTTGAGCCCGTTACGAAACTCGCTGGTGCTATAAACTGCCATTACTCCTCTCCATTAATCCAGATACATGCGCCAAGTGAAAAACCAGGCGTCGAGACGGAACCCGCCCACCGCTCTTCCCGTTCCGGCCGCAGTCCAATAAACTGCCCCGGATATGAACTCAAATCCGGCCTATAATAACGCGATCCCCGCCAACGAACACCCCCTCGAGTGGCAATCGGAACTGTCGCGCGGGGTGCGCGACCCGGCCGAGCTGTATCGCCTGCTGAAGTTGCCCGAACAGATATTTTCCGACATCGACCTTAAGCCCGCCTTTCCAACACGTGTGCCCCTGGGTTTCGTGTCTCGTATGCGAACGGGCGACCCCAACGACCCCTTGTTGCGTCAGGTAATCCCCCTGCTACGTGAAACGGAACAGGTCGACGGCTACACCTCCGATCCGGTCGGCGACATGGCGGCCTTGAGACGGCCCGGTTTGCTCCATAAATACAACGGCCGGGCGCTCGTCATGACGACCGGTGCCTGCGCCGTCCATTGCCGCTACTGCTTTCGCCGTCACTTCCCCTATCAGGAAGAGACGCCGCATGGCGACGACTGGCCGGCCCTATTGGATCTGATCCGCAACGACACATCCATCCGTGAGGCCATTTTGAGCGGCGGCGACCCGCTGATGGTCCCGGATCCGCGTCTGTCGGCCTTTGTCCACAAACTGCTCGCAATCGCTCATGTCGACCGGGTCCGCATCCATACCAGGCTCCCCATCGTGCTCCCCGAACGCATCGATCACACCTTTATGGAATGGTTCTCCAGCCTGGGCCGCCGGGTCGTAGTCGTGGTGCACTGCAACCATCCCCATGAAATCGATGCCGCCGTCGAGACCGCCCTGGGCCGACTCGTTAAAACGGGCGCGACCGTCCTGAATCAGGCAGTCCTGCTGCATGGCGTAAATGATCGTGTGGAAATCCTTAAAGGATTGAGCGAAGGCCTGTTTGCGGTAGGGGTGCTGCCCTATTATCTGCACCTGCTCGACCGGGTCAGGGGCGCCGCCCACTTCGAGGTGCCACGCGACGAGGCAAGGGCCTTGCACCGTGACCTCCATGCCTCGCTGCCGGGCTACCTCGTGCCCAGGCTCGTCGAGGAGATACCCGGCTCAGCGGGTAAGACGCTTATTCCGCCTTTGTAGGCGCATAGAAGACCTTGGAGATATAGGCCACTAGGTCATCGATTTGCTCATCCTTCAATACCGCGCTCCAGGCCGACATCGTCGTGCCCGGCAGACCATCGTGAATGACCTGACGGAGCCCCTCCCGGCTCAGACCGTGCATGGCTTTGGCATCCGTGAGGTTGCGCGGATGAGGTTCCAGAAAACTGCCGATCCAACCCTTGCCGGTACCATCCGCCGCATGACAGAACGCGCAATTGGCTTGAAACAGCGCCTCTCCCCTCTGCTCGCTCGGGGACAGCCCCGTCACCACAGGCCGGCGATCGTGGATGGCATAGGGTGTCGCGGAGGAAGTGGCATCAACCGAGGTCGTCTTTTCTCGGTCCCGATGGGTGTAGCCGCCCCGTGGGAATGAAACCGCCGAACCATCCCAACGTGATCCGGACCGATCGGCGCGCGGACGGTCGTGACAGGTGATACAGCTCGACATGAACAGACGGCGACCCTTGCGCTCATCGGCCGACAGCTCTGACCAGGGCCGGTCGATCGGGATATCGCCCAGCACGAAAGGGTAGGCCAGACGATTGCGGCGTTCGTGGTCGTCCCAACCGTTTTCCGGGCTGTGATAACGCATGTTGAACCTCTTTTCCGCCATGAAGGCCGAGCGGACGTAATCCACGACGGCGCCGATCTGATCGAGGTTCAGGCGGTCGGAGAAGGCCATCATCGCGCTCCCCTTGATGCCCTCCGACACGGTCTTGATCATTTGCGCGCGACTACGGTCGCCGGGCTTGAGCGATGTGAAATTTCTGGGCTTGGGGTCGAGATAAGAGGCCGCCAGCGTCCTGGCGTCTCCGGAGTAACCATGACAGAAATAACAATGGTTATTATAAATCTCGCGTCCGACGTCCGCTGTCGGATCGGATCTCGGACCGGTTAAGGTTTTTTTTTATCCGCCACGCGATCCCCGTCGGGATGAATAAAGGCCGAATAAACGAATTCCGCCACGTCGGCGATCTGGTGTTCATCGAGCACCTTGGACCAGGCGGGCATCACGGTCCCAGGCTTACCGAACGCGATGGCGCGAAATAGGGCGGGACGGTTATAGCGTTGCCGCGCAGCGGTGCTCAGGAAGTTGCGGGGCGGCGGGTTGATAAACTTTGATCTTGGGCCCTTGCCGTCGCCCTTGCTGCCGTGACAGGTAAAACAATTGGCCATGAAGAATACCCTTCCGGCCTCCGCATCGGCTTGCAAACCGAACGGCATCGGCGCATCCATATCCACCGCGTCTACAGCAGGCGTCGCCACCGACGAGATACCGGTTCCAGCATGCCCATGGGGGTGTCCGGTTGGCACGGCAGCCGACGTATTGGAGACCGAATCTATGGCGGTTTCGCCGTCGCCCAGGCCCATGAAGCTTCCCCGGACATAGTCGACCACGGTCTCGATCTCGCCGGCGCTCAGACGCTTCTTGAACGACATCATGGCCGTGCCCGGTCGACCGTAAGTGACGGACGTGATCATACGCTCACGGTTTAAATCTTCACGAGCCGCCGGAGATGTAAAGTCTCGCGGCGGCGGATTGAGGCTGAGCCGGGTCCACTGGGCGCCTGCGCCCTTATCGCCGTGGCAGACGGCACAGTGTTCACGATAGATGGCGTCGCCCGCGGAACGCTCCTTGGTGGTCGGAGGACGCATGAACTGACTCCGGACATAGTCGACGATGGCCGCGATTTCGCTCTTTTCCAGACGATTGCCGAACCCGACCATGGCCGTACCCGGACGCCCGTAAGTCGCCGAGGTCAGCATGCGCTCGCGGCTCAGCATCCTCCAGGCTTCGGGGGACGAAAAATCCCTGGGCGGCGGATTGAGCGCGATACTGGCGCGACTATGGCCATCGCCCTTTTCGCCGTGGCAGGCGGAGCAGTGTTTTTGGTAAAGCGCCTGTACATTGATTCCAGCAGCATTGATTCCACGTGCATTGGCTTCGGAGCTCAAACCAAGACTGAAGATGGCGGCGCACAAAGCAAGGGTGCGAGCACTTACGGATTTACGGGGCGAATCTTTCATGGGGCGATATTGTGAACGAAAACCGCCGAAGGCGCTATTCGTTGTCCACATGAGTCCAGGCACGGGCACCGCCCAGGAAGGCCTCGCGGTCATGAACGCGCCGGGAAACGGGTTCGTTTTCCATTTGCACCTGACTTGGATAGACTATCCCGATGGGTCGGCGCCAATCAGACACCTGAATCCGTATCTTCAGGAGACATATAGGGGCGCACTTGTAATTTCAGCGTCGTGCGGCCAACGAGTCCCCTGCCTTTCATGCATCAAGAAAAGGCAAAGATCATTTTCACAGGTTGAGCATCCATGTCCGAACTTGTCACGCCGTCTCACGAGCAACAATCGCAAGCACCCAAGATCCTGACCAGTATCGCTCCGCGCGGACTGGACTACCAGCAACGAGCGGTCGCCAGCTGGCATGCGCTGGGCTTCCATGCCGTATCCCTGAACTGCGCAGAGGAGATCGAGGTATTGCGCGATGCCTTTCCCGATGTAGCGTTTATCGAAGCAACGCGCGACGGACGCGCCCGTACGGGCCGACCTCTGGTCTATTTCGATGACATACTGGCCTATTATCGCAGTGCGGGCGATGCTATTTGCGGGATCGTGAATTCGGATATTCTACTGAAAAACGACGCGGCGTTTATGGATATCGTCACGCGAGAAGCGACGGACGCCTTGGTCTACGGGTCACGCGTGGATGTTGAAAATGTGGATAACAGGGCCGGAGGCGTCTATCGGGGCGGATTCGATTTTTTCTTTTTCCCGCGTGACCTTCTGGACCTCTACCCAAACTCCACCTTTATGCTCGGCATGCCATGGTGGAACTATTGGGTGCCCACCGTGGCGTTGTTGAAGGGTATGAACGTCAAACGCCTGGATAGCGTTTACGCCTTCCATGAAATCCATAAGATCAACTACTCGACCGAGCGCTATCTGGAATTCGGTCGCGAGTTTACGGATCATTTGCGGACCCTGTTGCCCGCCGGCGTCGAGGTACATTTCCCTACACTGGACGACCCCGATACCGCAGACATTCCCAAAATCGGCGCATCCACGACCCGGCTTCTCGAAAACTACTCGATATCGCTTACCAAAGCAGCATACGATGCCGCGCCCTATAACGAAGCCGGAGAAAACGCGTTCGCCCAAGAGGACTACGATCAGGCCCTTCAACGCTTCCAGCAGGCCCTGTCGGTGTCGCCGGATGATGTCCGGACCTTGAACAACCTCGCCGTGCTGAGCTGGCAACTCGGTGATCACGAGGCGGCGGAACTATTTGTCGGCAAAGCCCTGCGCGCCGCACCGGATGACCGCAACACCGTGTTCAATTATATCGATATCAAATCGGCCCTGAACCGGAAAGACGCGGCGCTTAGCGCCTGCCAGCACTATCTGACCATACGACGGGAAGATCCTGAAATGCGTGAGGTAGAGATCACTCTCAAGCAATCGATCGAAGCGGAAATGGATGCGACGCTAGAGGTCCTGTTCAGCGACTTCTAGGCCGCTCGCAGGAGCGTCTACGCCGGCCGCATCCGCCCATACGTCGAGGTAGGCCTGCTCCAGAGTAGTGGTGAAGGTCAAGGCGTCGCAGAGTCTAACCCGCATCAGTGGACGCAACGCCGCACGCAGGACATCCAGTTTTTCCGGGTTGTTGGCCAGTTTGATCGCCAGAGCCACATAACCCTCGACGTCGGCGGCACATAGCGCCTCCAAGCCAAGGCGATGCAACAGGCTCATACCGACACGCCCCACATGGTGACGGCCCTGCAATGTGACCACGGGCACCCCCATCCACATCGCCTCGCAACTCGTCGTGGTTCCATTGTAGGGAAAGGTATCGAGGGCGATATCGACATCGCCATACATCGCCATATGCGATTGGTTGTCGAGGGTCCACCCGGTCATCTGCAATCGTTGTGCGTCGATGCCATAGCGCGCGAACAGATCGATATATCGTTGCCTGACACCGGCGTCGCCAAAGACACGATTTTTCAACAACAGGCGGGCGCCGGGGACCCCTTTGAGAATCTCCGCCCACACGGCGACGACCTGTTCATTCATCTTGGCGAGATTGTTGAACGAGCCGAACGTGATGCCCCCGCCGCGCTTGCCGGGACGCACCGTCACCTCAGGCGCGTCCTGAGGCGGACCGTAACAGAGAAAACCCGCCGGTAGACGATAGAGTCGCTCGCTATAACCATCGTCCCGGCCTTCCGGATCGGCGATGGCATCCGTCAATCGGTAGTCCATGGCCGAAAGACCCGTAGTATTGGGATAACCCAGATAGCTGATCTGTACCGGCGCCGGACGCATGGCAAAGACGCCCAGGCGGTTGCCCTCGGTATGACCGGCAAGATCCACCAATATATCGATCCCGTCGCGTCGAATCCGGTCCGCCACTTCTTCGTCGTCCACGCCGTAGGTATTCGTCCAGTTCGGCACGATCCTCTCGATTCGTTTGGTCGCGGCGTCAGGGACGTTCACTTCGGCATAACAGTAGATTTCAAACTGTGCGAGATCGTGCGCACGCAATATCGGTTCAATGAAATAGGCGACCGAATGGACGCGGAAATCAGGCGAGACATAGCCTATCCGCAGCCGACGGCGGCTTGACCGGGAAACCGCCGCCTGGGATTGCGAAGCGGATCGCGCGCGTCTGTCTCCCCAACGACGATGAGCGGCGAAGAGTTCTTCCGTACCGAGCTCCGGATCGAAGTGCAACGCCATGAGTCGGTTGCTCGACGCCTCCCAGTAATCCTCTTTCAGGGCTAATGCCTTTTCGTAGGCCTCGGCGCCTTGCCTGTACAAACCGCCCTGGATGAGACAGTTTCCCATATTGTTCCAGGCCTCGGCGAAGGTTTCCTTGATCTCGATGGCCTGCCGGAAGGCAGTCAATGCTGACTCAATGCGGCCGCATACGAAATGAAGCGTACCCAGATTCAATAGCGCCTCGGCATACACGGGGCGCAGGCGCAATGCCTGGTTATAGGCCTCTTCGGCCTCATCATGACGCCCCATGAACTGCAGCACAGTGCCCCGATCATTGTATGCCTCGGCGAATTCGGGGGCCAGTCGCAACGCCTCGTCGTAGTGACGCAGAGCCCGATCGATCTTACCGATCTTCTGAAACATCTCACCGAGATTATGATGGACGCCGGCGTCGTCGGGCGACTGCTTCAGGAGTTGCTCTAGATCGTTCATGGCCGAATCCTGCTCACCGAGCCGGAACTGCAAAGCAACCAGATTGATACGCGCGCGACTAAACCCGGGGTCGGCCTTCAACGCCTCTCTGTAATGCCGTTGAGCATCATCGAGCCGATCGAGATCGGCCAGCGCATTGGCGAGATCGTTGAGAATACCCGCATGACGGGGAGCTCGTTTAAGGGCGTGCTCGTAATGAGCGATGGCTTCGTCGTGCCGCCCAGCGGCATTCAGCAACGCCCCCAGGTTCTTGCGGGCCTCAATATGACCGGGTTGCGAGGCAACGGCCTTCCGATAGCACTCGATGGCCTCTTCTTCGCGCCCGAGGCCTTCCAGAGCGATGCCCAAATTACATTGGGCATCGGCATTATTGGCCTGCAAGGCAAGGCTGCGACGAGTTGCCTCGGCCGCCTCTTCGAACAAGCCGAGTTGGCCGCTTATGGCACCGAGCACGTACCAGGCATGGGCGTCGCCGGAATCGAGACCGCAGGCCTCGACAAACAGCTCACGGGCCTCTGGGAGTTGCCCTGCCTGCAGCAACTTCATCCCCTGCTTCTTCTTTTTACCGGCCGTTTCGCGCTTGTTCGCCATCGTCGTCTGTACCGTAACCCTTTACCGTGAACCGAAAATATTCCGCCGCATCATATTCAGAATGAAGCATAAACGCCCTTATCCCCGAAGTCCACGCGCGGGGCAACCGCTCTCGACAGACCAAGACGGGCTTCGGCAATACGGATAGAGACAATGACAGGATATCCTTGCCATTGCATGATAGACTGGCTTCTGTTTGCCCATCGCGACTAAAATAGACCTTCATGACCGATAAGCGATCGCTCAATTCCAGTCTTCGTCATCCTTCCCGCAGGGCCATCTGGCTGGCCTTGTTGGTCGTCTTGTTGTGGGGATCCGCAATTTCCGCCGGCACCCTGCTCGGCAGTAAGCACGACTTCACCGGCCTCAACAAACGTACCGGCGTCGTCGCCATGCCCACCGTGGCCTTTTCGGACTATGGATCGCCCTGTGTCTACTGTCACATCCCCCCCGACCGAGAGGGCCAGGACAGCGCGACCAAGGGCGCAATCAAAGGCTGGAACCGCAACCTGCCCGCAACCAATACCTATGACCTCTATGACAGCCGTACGCTCGACAACAAAGTGCGCATCCCGAGTCCGATCAGCCTGCTCTGCCTGTCCTGTCATGACGGCACGATGGCCGTCGACATGACCGTGTTTCGTCCCAATGGCTGGCGCAACAGCGAGGATGCCGCCATCCATCTCCGAATCAACGGCGCCAATGACCTCATGAGCTGCGGCAAATGCCATAACGGCAAGGTGGCCCACAGCATCGCAATCAAGCATATCGGTCAGGACCTGACCAATGACCATCCGATATCGATGACCTATGCAGGCATCACCCACAAGGATCCGGACTTTCGCCAACCGGACGGACCTTATGGGTTCGACAACGGCGTCAAGCTATACGATAACCGCGTCGAATGCGCGACCTGCCACAATGTGCACAATCCGGATATCACCCTGTTGCTGCGCGAGCCCGCCGATAAACTGTGTGAGACCTGTCATATCAAATAACCGCTGCACCCTGGCCGTGCTGGCCGCCTGCGTGTTGTTGACGGCCTGCGCCGCGACACCGCCCGCCAAGGTCTTCGTCCCACCGGTCTACCCACCGCCACCGGATCAGGCCCGCTTTGTCTACGAGCGGACGCTGCTCTACAACGACGACGTCGAGGAATACACCTCGACCGACCGCCTCAAACAGTTTGCGCTCGGGGCCTCGCAAGCTCCGCGACCTCGTCAAGCCTTACGACGTAGCCGTCTACAAAGGCCGGGTTTATGTAACCGATACCGTCCAACGGGCCGTGCTCATGTTCGACATTCCCGGTCGACGCTTCGTGGAGTTCGGCACAGAAAAGCCCGGCGAACTCTCCAAGCCCATGGGCATCGATATCTCGCCTTCCGGCGAGGTCTATGTCGCCGACATCTCGGACAGACGGGTTCTGGTTTACACAAGCGATGGGCGCTTCCTACGCAGTATCGGCAGCGTAAAGCGTCTGACCCGCCCCTCCGATGTGACGATCAGTCCGGACGGCAAACGAGTCTACGTCGTCGACACCGGAGGTATTGACTCCCCGAGTCACGACGTCGTGGTCTATGACGCCGAGGATGGTCACTACGTCAGAACCATTGGCCAACGCGGGATCGACAAGGGACAATTCAATTTACCGCTGCAGGCGGCGACAGGACCGGATGGGCGTCTCTATGTCGTCGACAGCGGAAACTTCCGGGTCGAGATCTTCTCCCCCGACGGAAAGTATCTCGATAGTTTCGGCAGTGTCGGCCGCGCCCCCGGACAGTTCGCCCGGGCCAAAGGCATTGCCGTCGACCGTGACGGCCGGGCCTATGTCGTCGACACGGCCTTCGGCAACGTACAGATTTTCGACCCCCAAAACCGCCTGCTGATGTTCATCGGCGAACGCGGCGAGGCCGGTTATCCCGGAAAGTTTATGCTACCGGCGGGGATCGACGTCGATGCCGACGGCCGAATCTACATGGTCGACCAGTTTTTCCGCAAGATCGATGTATTCCGACCGGTCACGCTAAAGGCCGAGGAAGGCGAGGCGGCCTATGTCTTCAAAGGGAACACGGACGAGCCGGACTGATCGGTTGGTCGGCGGCCGAATAACGCCAGAGCGGATCAGCCGTCGCTATTGTCGCCGGGGATGCGCAGGACATGACCGACGCGAATATTGTCCCCGTTGAGTCCGTTGACGGAACGCAAGGTCGCCACACTGACATGCTACTGTTCGGCCAAAGCGGACAAGGTATCGCCGGACGATATCACGTGCTTGCGCCCGGCATAGACCGTACCTTCGAGGGGATGATTCACGAAGTACTGACGTATGCCCTTCAAAACGGACATCGCCAGCTGCTGTTGAAACGCAGGACTGTTGAGCCGCCGCTCATCGCTCGGATTGGTGATGAAAGCGGTCTCGATCAGCATGGAAGGAATGTCCGGTGATTTCAATACGACGAATCCGGCCTGCTGCACGACGCGCTTGTGCATATGCCCCACCCCACGCACGGAGCGAAGCACGTCGTTGGCGGCCGCAAAGCTCGATACATTGGTCGCGGATTGCGACATATCCAGCAGGACTGACGCCAACAAGTCATCCTTGTCATCCAAGCTGATACCGCCTACAAGATCGGCAGCGTTCTCTTTTTGGGCCAACCAGCGGCCGGCCTCATCGCTCGCGCCGTTTTCGGACAACACATAAATCGATGTACCACGGGCATGCGTGTTATGGAACGAATCGGCGTGCAGGGAAATAAACAGGTCAGCCTTAGCCGCGCGAGCCTTCGCGGTGCGCTTACGCAGGCTGATGAAATAATCGCCATCCCGGATCAGAACCGGCCGCATGCCGGGCTCCTTGGCGACGAGCCTGGCGAGGCGCCGCGCCACGGCCAGCACAACATCCTTTTCATAAGTACCGCGATAACCCTTCGCACCGGGGTCGACACCACCATGGCCGGCATCGATCGCAATCACGACGTCGCGATGCCCCTGAGGCGTCACGTCCTTGGCGGTAAGGGCCGTACGCTTTTCGTGGAGGTCGACAACCAGTCGATGATAGTTGTGCTCGCCATCGGGCTTGAGCAGGCTATCACGAATATTGATCGGTGATTTGAGATCCAGGACTACCCTCAGGTCATGGGCATTGCGACGGGAATTCCGCACCCTCGCCACGAAGCGGTCGTCCGCCGCAGGCAATTCGATCGCAGCCTTAAGGTCGGTGTCCTTGATGTCGATCACCAACCGTTCCGGCTTGTGCAGCCTGAAAATTCGATATTCCGGTGATTCTGTCAATTCGAAGACAATGCGGGTTTGATCCCGCCCGGACCAGCCGCGCACCTCCTCGATCTCGCCCGACACTGCAGGAAGCGCATGAGAAAGGATAGCCAACCCTATGAGGCAGAAAAATATTTTTGTCTTTTTCCCCATAGCTCGCTTGTTTATACTATTTCCTTGACATTTGCAAGAAAAAATAGTCGGAGATACATCGTCAATCCCTCTTCAGCTACCTAACGCATTCATCGACAAGCATAGGACGATAATGAGAACCGCTGCCCTTGCATGCTATCCATACCGGTATTACCCTGGGCAACGGTATCGTTTACATCGAGGATCATATGACCAAGCCCACGACCGTCACCGTTATCGATAACGCCAGCGGCAAACAGATCGAATTGCCGGTATACCATGGTACTCATGGTCCAAGCGTCGTCGATATCGGACAATTTTACAAGGAGTTGGGGTACTTCACCTACGACCCGGGCTACGTCTCAACGGCAAGCTGCCGCAGCAGCATCACCTTTATCGATGGCGACAACGGTACCCTGCTCTACCGCGGCTACCCCATCGATCAATTGGCCGAGAAGAGTACTTTTTTGGAGGTCGCCTACCTACAGCTCTACGGCGAGCTGCCCACCCACGAGCAATTCAAAGATTTCGAATACATCATGCGCCACCACAGCATGATCAATGAGAATCTTAAGGGCTTCTTTGACGGCTTTTATCACGACGCCCACCCGATGGCGATCCTGGTCGGCGTCGTTGGCTCGCTCTCCGCCTTCTATCACGACTCCACGGATATCCGTAATCCTCAGCACCGAGAGATCGCCGCCTATCGCATGATCGCGAAGATGCCGACGATCGCGGCGGCCTGTTACAAACGCTCGGTCGGGGAACCGTTCGTCTACCCCCGCAACGACGTCAGCTACTGTGGCAACCTGTTGCAAATGATGTATTCCGTGCCCACCGAGCCCTACGAAATAGATCCGATCGCCGAACGGGCCCTGGACATGATCTTCATGCTACACGTCGATCATGAACAAAATGCCAGCACTTCGACCGTCAGACTTTCCGGAAGCTCCGGGGCTAATCCATTCGCCTGTTTGTCATCGGGTATCACAGCGCTTTGGGGCCCAGCGCACGGCGGCGCCAACGAGGCCGTGCTGAACATGCTCAATCAGATTGGCGACGTCTCCAACATTCCCAAATATCTCGAAAAGGCCCGCGACAAGAGCGACCCCTTTCGACTCATGGGTTTCGGCCACCGAGTCTACAAGAATTACGATCCGCGGGCGCGGATCATTCGCCAGATGTGCCACGAGGTCCTGGAGACGGTGGGTGACAACAACGACCCGTTCTTCGAACTAGCCCTCAAGCTCGAGGAGATCGCCCTGAAGGAAGACTACTTTGTCGAGCGCAAACTTTACCCCAACGTCGACTTCTACTCCGGGATTATTTACCGCGCCCTGAAGATCCCGAGCAATATGTTCACGGTCATGTTCGCGATCGCGCGCACAGTGGGCTGGGTCTCTCAGTGGATGGAAATGATCTCAGACCCCGAGCAGCGCATCGGCAGACCCCGCCAGCTCTACACGGGCGCCTCGCAACGGGACTACGTCGATATCAATAAACGCAAGTAGGGGAATCTCGGCTCAAACCTGTTTGTTCTTGTAGGGATGAACCTTGTGTTCGCCCCGAGGAGTCTGTCGGATTTAGGAACAATCTACTCGCTTTCCCACCATGCTCGCTACGATCGCCTAAATCCGACAGACTCCTAGAGCGGCCAGAACCGCCTGACCTCTTCCGCGGTCAGCAGAAAGACGCCGCTACCTCCATAGCTGAATTCGAGCCAGACGAAGGGGACATCCGGGTAGGCCTCGATCAGGGCTTCATCGGAAAGACCGACCTCGACGATAAGGACGCCGTTGTCGTTCAAATGCGCCGCGGCGCCCTTGAGGATACGCGCTACGATATCGAGTCCATGGTTTTCGGAGAGCAAGCCGAGTACGGGCTCGCGATGGTATTCCTCGGGCAGGGCTTGTACGTCCTCGAGACTGACATAGGGCGGGTTGCTGACAACCAGATCATAGCGACGACCCTCTATACCCTCCCATACATCCGCTTGAACGGCCGTGACCCGATCATCCATCCCATGCCGTTCGATATTCCGGCGCGTCACCGCCAATGCGTCCTCCGAGATATCCGAAGCATCCACCCGAGCCTCGGGAAAGGCATAGGCGCAGGCAATGGCGATACAGCCGCTGCCGGTGCACATGTCGAGCACGCGAGACACCTCCTGACCGCCTCCGATCCAGGGAGAGAACCCATACTCGATCAACTCGGCGATCGGCGACCGGGGGACCAAAACGCGTTCATCAACGTAAAACGGCAGCCCACAAAACCATGCTTCTCCTGTCAGATAGGCTGCGGGGATACGCTCCTCGATACGTCGCCGCATGAGGGTTTCGATGCGCTGAAGCTGCGCCGCGTCGGGCACAACCTCGAAGGCTTCCTCGGGAGAGTCGGGTGGAAACTCCATGGCCCACAAAAGAAGATAGGCGGCCTCGTCCCATGCGTTGTCGGTTCCATGCCCCATATATACCTCAGCCGCATCCAAACGCTCGGCATACTGGGTCAACAATTCCGCCAGAGAGGGACTCTCACTCATTCACTCGCTCCAGAGTAGTGCCTCATATCGAAGGCCAGGACGAGAGCATCCTCCCTTCGCCCACCGGCATCAGGGTAATAGTTCCGCCTCCGGCCAACCTGCTTGAATCCCATGGAACGGTAAAGTGCTATCGCGACGTAGTTACTGGCCCTGACCTCGAGCAGGACGCGCGCAACGTCCTGCCGACTGATCACATCGAGACAGTGACCCAACAGGTAGCGTCCATACCCCTTGCCCCCGAATGGGGCATCGATACAAAGGTTCAGGATATGGGCCTCGCCGGCGCCCGAACTCAATACGACGTATCCGACGAGCTTACCGTCGAGTTCGACGACGAACCCCTGGCAGCCAACGGAGAGACAATCGCGGAATATCCCCTCGGTCCAGGGAAAAGGGTACATGAGGTGCTCGATCGCGACCACCGACCGGACGTCTTCCACGTCCATTTCACGGATATCGAGACTCGGGTTCAAATCAAAGCCCCGCAACCACCTCTGCGGCCTGTTTTTCATAGGCGTCCCGTGCCAGACAGAGATCGCGCCATGCCTTCGCCTTATCGCTCGGCTTTCGCAGCAGATACGATGGATGGTAGGTCACAACCAGCGAAGCCCCGGTTCGCGAATAGGGCCATACACGCCCTCTCAGGGCGCCGATCGAGCGATCGCTGTCAAGCAGGTGCTGGGCGGCGAACCGTCCCACGGCGAGGATCATGCGAGGCTTGATGATATCTATCTGACGATCGAGGTATCCGCTACAGGCAGCGACCTCGTCGGGCTCCGGATCCCGGTTTCCGGGGGGACGGCACTTCAGTACGTTTGCGATATAGACCCGTTCACGGTCGAGCCCGATCGCCCGCAGCATGGCATCAAGGAGCTGTCCGGCTGGTCCGACGAACGGCTCTCCGCGTCGATCCTCTTCGGCCCCAGGAGCCTCCCCTACGATCAGCCAATCGCTGGCGGGAGATCCGACGCCGAAAACAACCTGTTTACGCTGAGTATGGAGGGTGCATTTAAGACAGGCGAGCGCCTCGGACTTGAGATCTTCCCAAAGGGAATCGCCTTGAAGGGAATCGGCTTCGGCAATTTCCGCCCCTTTGCGAGGCACCCAGACCTGCACACCCATGGCCGACAGGTATGCCCGTCGATATGCGTCGTTCCGCGGTGCTTCCACCGACATACTAGATACCCGGTTTCAACTGGAACCTGTCAAAAGCACCTTACGCGCTATGGACTATGACGGGTTCTGTGACTCTAACATGGTCCGGGAGGACCGCCCTTCCCGATAAACGGCCGGATCATTGCGAAGCAGAGATCAGTCGTTGTAACGGGTATCGTAGAATACCATACGATCGCGGCCGGCGAGCTTGGCTGCATAGACCGCCTTGTCGGCGGCACGAAGAAGTTCTTCGGGGGAGTTGAAATCCATGGATTCACTATAAGAAGAAATGCCGATTGAGGCCGTGACGCTGAAAGGCTCATCACCGATCGGGGGCTGATAACGCATGTCCCTGAATGCGCCTAGTATGCGTTCACAGACGACGCGCATGCCGTCTTCCGCCGTGCCGGGCATGACGATCACGAATTCCTCGCCGCCGTATCGAGCGACGACATCGCTGCCGCGGGTCGCCTGAATCAAGAGCTTGGAAGAAGTTTGCAGGACCTGATCGCCCATTTGATGCCCGTGATCGTCGTTGACACCCTTGAAATGATCCAGATCGATAAAGGCGATCGATAACGGCCAATTGTTCTCGCGAGCGCTGTCGAACTCCTCCTGGATGATTTTATCGAGGTAGGCGCGGTTATATAGACAGGTCAGTGCATCCCGGCGGTTTTCCTCCTCCAGGGTCTGCGCTTTTCTCTGCAGGTGCACATTGACCTGCTTAAGCATGGTTGCCTCCTGAATGGACTGCATGTTCCGTAACATCAGGACTTCTTTGGCGGATTCGGCAACCGCGCGAGGGAAAAAGGTATTGCTGAAATCGATCTCGAACAGTTCGGCAAGCGGACCGACTTCATCGGCGACACTATCCAGTATCCCCGACAGGGCCGGTCCATCCAGCGCCAGCGCATCCCATACCAGGCTAGAAAGGGCCTCGATGTCGGAGTGCTCCTGACCCTTGCAAAAGACTTCGGCAATTTCGCTGGCAACCGCGATGACCTTGGCAACGGTGATAAATTCCTGATTGACGATGCCGTCCAGGGGATGATGACTACCCGCGATCGCATTGACCAGGACCTCGGGGAACTGCCAACCATCCAGGATATGTGCGCCAACCTCGGCGTGATCCATACCCAAACGATCGACCTCATATTTCTGGACTTCATAGTGCGTCTGCTGTAGTTCCCGTGTCCCGCTGTAAAAGTCTTCGGCCCAGCAATCGATCGCGAGCATGCCGATGTCCTGCAGCAGACCGGCCAGAAACAGCTCTTCCCTGCGCCCGACCGCAAGCATCTGACCGATAACCTGGCACGTCGTGGCCGCGGCCACTGAACGCTGCCAGAAATGGGCGTAATCCAAACTATCTTCGCTAGCTGCCCGCCCACCCTTGAGCTCACCAACCACGGAAAAGGTCAGGGCCATCGACAAGGCGCCGTTGATTCCGAACAGATTGATAGCCTGACGAAGGTTCTCGACCTTTCGGGGACGGGAATAGAGTGCGGAATTTGCGATACGGATCAGCTTCGCGCTAATGGCGGGATCCAGCCCAATAATCTTGGCAACGTCATTCACGCTGATGGACGGATCCTGGGCCATGTCGATGATACGGCTGGCGAGAACCGGCGGGCTTGGCAAACTGCTGCAACGGGAGATTTCGTTCATGAAACGATCCCGATCGTATGAAACCTGATGACCCTGGCTCATATTGCCTCCGCCTCCCTTGCCTGTCCCGCTCATTTGTTTTTCATGTTTGTTTTCGCTCATACCATTTATCATTACGACCCGCTCATCCATTACGATCGAATTCCCCTTGGTTTGATTATGGAGCCCTTACCTATTTCGGGACGCACGAACAGGCGCTAGGGATCCCCAAATCACCCATAATCCATGAATTCAACCAGCGACAGCATGATCTACGTCGCTGGCAATGATGATCCATACAATATGATTACACCGTCTAGTCGGCCGATTGGGAGAGCACCTTTAACGCTTTAGACTGAACAGTGATACGATTCTCCCTAAGAACTAGTCGCAAGACGCCGCGTTTTCTTGAGTACCGCGCAACAATTGGCGTGGAGATGGTGTCGAAACATTATGACTCTGAGCAAATTTCCTCCGGATTGGCTCAGTCGCTGTCCCGGCCTGAGCGATATCGATGACCCCGCATGGCAACAGGCGGCGTTGGAGGCCCACGTGCGTCGCTTCACCGCCGGGCAGCCGCTCTATTACGAGGGCGATCCATGCGCGTTCTTCGTCATCATCATCGAAGGACGCGCACGCATCGAACATATCTCGAACGAAGGACATGAGATCACGCTCTATCACATCGATGCAGGGGACACCTGTAGACTGAACACCTCCTGTGTATTGGGCGGACAGGTCCACCAGGCCGGAGCCGTCGCGGAAACGAGTACACTGGCCGCGTTCATTCCCTCCAGACTCTTGCACAAGGCCATCGCCGAGTCGGATGCCTTGAGACAATACGTCTTTCGTTCATTGGACTCGGGGCTCAACGATCTTGTCTCACTGGTCGATGAGGTCGCCTTCGGCGACATGGATCGCCGGCTCGCGAAACATCTGCTCGCACAGGCCTCGGACGGTAACGTCATCGCGACAACCCATCAGGCGCTGGCCAACGAACTCGGGACCGCGCGCGAGGTCGTCAGCCGACTATTGAAACACTTTGAATCACAGGGATGGATTGTCCGCGAACGCGGACGGATCAGGATCGTAGATCGGGCTGCCCTGCAAGAATTGAAGGACTAAGGCGGCGCCTCACCTGCTCGAAGATAGTCAGTCCGAATATTTCAACATGGCAACGGCATATGCCGAAATGCCTTCGCCACGCCCCGTAAAGCCCATGCCCTCGGTCGTGGTCGCCTTGACATTGACGCGATCCTCACCGACCTGGAGATCGGCCGCCAAACACTCGCGCATGACCGGGATGTAGGCCGCCAACTTTGGCCGTTGCGCCACTATGGTCAAATCGACGTTGACGACCGTCATGCCGAGACTATGTACGCGATCGATCACCTTCCTCAGCAATATCCGGCTGTCCACCTGATGAAACTCCGGGTCGTTGTCCGGGAAGTGTCGCCCGATGTCCCCCTGACCGGACGCGCCCAACAGGGCATCGCACAAAGCATGAATCGCGACATCGCCATCAGAATGGGCCAACAGTCCTTCGCTGTGCGCAATATCGACCCCGCCCAACACCAGTGGCCGGTCCGGTGCGAAACGATGGGCGTCATATCCGATTCCCGATCTGTACATTGTTAGCTACTCCTTGGAACCATCGCTTGCTGTCCGCTACGACGAGCGCTGAGTAAGATAGCTACGCACAAGCTCCAGGTCCTGCGGCGCCGTCACCTTGATATTCTCGGCATGGCCCTCGACAACGATCGGCGTCCATCCGGCCTGTTCCATGGCGCTGGCCTCGTCGGTCAGACCATGGCCCGCGGCCAGACCACCGGCAAGGGCGTCACGTAACATGGCGAGACGAAACATCTGAGGCGTCTGCGCATACCAGAGCCCTGCCCGATCCACGGTCTCCACGATCTCTCCCGTGGCAGACACACGTTTGACCGTGTCGGCAACAGCCCGAGCCAGGATGCCACCGACAGCGTGCCGACCGGCAATGTCGATCAATCGTTCGAGGTCGTCGGGGCGAAGGCAGGGACGCGCGGCATCGTGGACAAGCACCCAATCACGGGCATCGGCGGGTCCCGCGAGCAATGCATCGAGGGCATTCAATACGGAATAGGCCCGCTCCGCGCCGCCCTGAACCGCGACGACACCCCAAGCTTCGGGGATAGACAACGTCGCCCAATAGGGGTCGTCCTCCGCGATCGCGACATAGATACCGGCAATACGCCGACAACCCGCCAACACGGAAAGGGTGTGCTCAAGGATGCAACGTTCTCCAAGCCGCAGATACTGCTTGGGGAAGTCGGTACCCATGCGCCGACCCACCCCGGCCGCAGGCACGACGGCCCAATAACGCTCAGAGGTCACGGATACCCGGCCATCACTGCCGGCGCTCTATGGCCAGATAAAACTGCTCGCCCTCGCCGATCATTCCCAGTTCACTGCGCGCACGCTCTTCTATGGCGTCTTTGCCGCGTCTGAGATCCTCGACCTCGGCCATCAAAAGCCGGTTACGCTCGGCCATTTCTTGATTGTCGATACGCTGCTGATCGACGAGCTGTTCAAGATGCTCGACCGAACCCAAACCGCCCTCCATGCCCCACAGTCGCACCTGCAGCGCCACAGTCAGCAGTATAAAGACCGCGATGACAAGTTTGATCCCGAATCCTATGGAACTCAATCATACTCCAGGATTGCGGGATCGGCGAAATGCCCGACGGTTTGGCCTAGGAGTCTCTCTAGTCTGCGAAACGGAACGCCGACCTGCCCGCGAAACGGGCCGCCGAACCGAGCGCCTCCTCGATCCGGATGAGCTGATTGTATTTCGCCACCCGATCCGAACGGGACATGGAACCGGTCTTGATCTGGCCGCAAGCGGTCGCAACCACGAAGTCGGCGATGAAAGCGTCCTCGGTTTCACCCGAACGATGAGACACGACCGACGTATAACCGGCCTTGTGGGCCATCTCGATGGCGGCCAACGACTCGGTCAGCGTTCCGATCTGGTTGAGCTTGATCAGAATTGAGTTGGCGACTCCCTTCTCAATCCCTTCGCTCAGGATGGCCGTATTGGTCACAAACAGGTCGTCGCCGACCAGTTGGATACGTTTACCCAAACGCTCGGTCATGAGCGCCCAACCGTTCCAGTCGTCCTCGGCCATGCCGTCCTCGATGGATACGATGGGATAGCGATCGACCCAATCCGCCAGATAGTCCACGAATTCCGCGGACGTCAGGCTCAAACCCTCGGACTTGAGCTCATAACGACCATCGACATAGAACTCGCTGCTGGCCGGATCCAAGGCGATACAAATATCTTCCCCGGGACGGTAACCAGCCGCCTCGATCGCTGTCATGATGACCTGCAGGGCCGATTCATTGCTCGGCAGGTCGGGCGCGAAACCACCCTCATCGCCGACCGCTGTGTGATAACCCTGGTCGTGCAGAACTTTCTTCAGCGCATGAAAAGTCTCGGCACCCATACGCACCGCTTCAGACAATGAAGATGCGCCAACCGGCATGATCATGAATTCCTGCATGTCGACGTTGTTCGCGGCATGCGCACCGCCATTGACGACATTCATCATGGGCACGGGCATCAGGAACTAGTTGTCACCGCCCAGATATCGGAACAAAGGTAGTCCCTGGGATTGAGCCGCAGCGCGAGCCACTGCCAACGAAACGGCCAGGATGGCATTGGCGCCCAGCCGCCCCTTGTTCGGGGTGCCGTCGAGCTCGATCAGGCGTTGATCGATAGCGGCCTGATCCAGAACGTCGGCGCCGAGCATATGCTCACGGATCTCTCCGTTGACATGGCCAACCGCATTCAGAACCCCTTTACCCAAATAACGACTCTTGTCGCCGTCACGCAATTCTACGGCCTCACGCGTCCCGGTAGAGGCGCCGGAAGGCACCGCGGCGCGGCCGCGGCAACCGTTGTCGAGGACAACATCGGCCTCGACAGTGGGATTACCCCTCGAATCGAGGATCTCCCGTCCAACAATATTGACGATCTTGGTCATAATGAACTCACAACTGTTGATGTACGTATACGTACACGTTTGACAAACACATGCGCCCCGGCGCAAGGCCGGGGGATCCTATAGACGGCTGATAGCGCGCCGAGGCGCGGATCGCGGCATCCCTAATGATCAAAAGACCGGCATTCTACAGCAAACAAGCCGGTCGCATGTTACCGTTTTATTATCCTGAATCCTTCCGAAAGCCCGACACGACATCGGTTCGGCCGGAACGTCAGGTGCGTTCGTTTTCCATGAACTCGCCCGACTTCACGACCCGATCGATATCCATCAGGGTCTCCAAAAGCCGTCGCATCAAATGCAACGGCCAAGCATTCGGCCCATCACTCAGGGCCCTAGCGGGATCGGGATGAGTCTCCATGAACAATCCCGATACGCCCGCAGCGCAGGCCGCTCGGGCCAGCACCGGTACAAATTCACGTTGCCCCCCGGAACTCGTCCCCTGCCCACCGGGCTGCTGGACGGAATGGGTGGCGTCGAAGACCACGGGACAGTCGCAGTCGCGCATGACAGCCAGGCCCCGCATGTCCGAGATCAGGGTGTTATATCCGAAGGACACGCCGCGTTCGCAAACCATGATTTGCTCGTTGCCGGCCTCGCGAGCCTTGGCGACCACATTCTTCATATCCCACGGGGCCAGAAACTGTCCCTTCTTGATATTCACGGGCAGGCCCTGCCGGGCGACATCCTGGATGAAGTTCGTCTGCCGACACAGGAACGCCGGGGTCTGCAACACATCGACAACCCCGGCCACTTCCGGCAATGGCGTATCCTCGTGAACGTCGGTCAGGATCGGCACGCCGATCTCGTCGCGGACCTTCTGCAGGATACGCAGGCCTTTCTCTATTCCAGGTCCACGATAGCTCGCGCCCGAGGAACGGTTTGCCTTGTCGAAAGAAGACTTATAGATAAACGGGATCCCGAGGGCGCCGGTCATCTCCTTGAGCGCCCCGGCCGTATCGAGCGCCAGTTGTTCGCTCTCGATGACGCAGGGCCCCGCAATCAGGAAGATAGGCCGGTCGATACCGACATCGAAACCACATAGCTTCATGATGCCACCTCGGTTTTCGGGTAACCATGATGCAATCGCGCCGCATCGACAAACCCCAGGAACAACGGCTGCGGGTCCCTAGGACTCGAGGTGAACTCTGGGTGAAACTGGGAGGCCACGAACCAGGGGTGTGTCGGGATCTCGATCATCTCGACCAGTTCGTTGTCCATCGATCGCCCCGATACTTTCATACCGGCGCGCTCAAGGTCCGGCACGTAGTGATTGTTGACCTCGTAGCGATGGCGGTGGCGCTCCTCAATGACCTCGCGGCCATAAGCGGCGTAGGCATGTGTATCTACCACCAGCCTGCAGGGTTGCGCGCCGAGGCGCATCGTTCCGCCAAGATCCGACTCCTGGCTGCGATGCTCTACCCTACCGTCGGCGGTTGTCCACTCGGTGACCAAACCCACGACGGGATCCGGGGTCTCGGGTTTGAACTCCGAGCTGTGAGCCAGCGGATATCCTGCCACGTTACGGGCGAACTCGATCACGGCCAGTTGCATACCGAGGCAGATCCCGAAATAGGGAACACCGCGCTCACGGGCGAAACGGATCGCGGCGATCTTGCCCTCGACCCCGCGCTCCCCAAAGCCTCCGGGAACCAGAATCGCATCGGCCGTCGCCAGACAGCCCGTACCGTTACGCTCGATCTCTTCGGCATCGATATAGATCATGCGGATCCGGGTCTTGCGACGCAGACCGGCATGGGTCAGGGCCTCGGTGATCGACTTGTAGGCGTCGGTCAATTCGACGTACTTGCCGACGATCGCAATTCGCACCTCGTCGGACGACTGGTCCTGAGCGGCAACAATGACGCGCCAGTCCTCGAGTTTGGCCGGCGGGGCTGAGATCCCGAGCCCCTCAAGTACGATATCGTCCAGGCCCTGGGCCTGAAGCAACAACGGGATCCGGTAGATGCAATCGGTATCCTCGGCGGATATCACGGCCTGCTCCCGGACGTTCGTGAACAGTGCGATCTTGCGCCGCTCGTCCGCCGGCAGCGGCCGCTCGGAACGACAGAGCAGAATATCGGGTTGGATGCCGATCGAAAGCAACTCCTTGACGGAGTGCTGCGTCGGTTTGGTCTTGATCTCACCAGCCGAGGCGATATAGGGCACCAGTGTCAGATGGATATAGAGCACCTCATGACCGGCATGTTCCATACCCATCTGGCGAATTGCCTCGAGGAAAGGCAGGGACTCGATGTCACCGACCGTGCCGCCGATCTCGACCAATGCCACATCGGCATCATCGGCGCCGGCAAGGATGCTGCGCTTGATCTCATCGGTGATATGGGGAATGACCTGGACTGTCGCGCCAAGATAGTCGCCACGGCGTTCCTTGGAGATGACCTGTTCGTAGATCTTGCCGGTCGTATAGTTATTTCGACGGCCCATGGTCGTGCGTATGAAACGTTCATAGTGGCCGAGGTCCAGGTCGGTCTCAGCGCCGTCCGCGGTCACGAACACCTCGCCATGCTGAAACGGGCTCATCGTCCCCGGATCCACATTGATATAGGGATCGAGTTTGATCATTGTCACTTTAAGCCCGCGGGCCTCAAGCAAGGCGCCCAAAGAGGCGGCGGCAATGCCCTTCCCCAATGAGGAGACCACACCACCCGTAACAAATACAAACTTCGTCATGAACGTACGCCAGATGAATAATTCAGAAGATATTGGTGGATACCGGGCAGGAGAGCGACCCCGTGCCAGGAACCGGACTCCGCTCAGGAAGACCGAACCACAGGATGAAGCGAACAGTAACAGAATGACCCGACAAGCTCAATGGTGACGAAAGCCGGCGCCCCCAGGATCGCGCGCCCTTGTCGAATCTGCTACTCAGCTCGACAACAGCGCTTGGACTGCGCCGGCCGCCTCCTGATCGGCGCCGCGCGCCAGTTGCCCGCTCAGGGCAGCGAATTCCGCCTTGAGTTCGCCGACAGCGGTCGGCGAATCGAGATAATCAAGCAAAGCCTCACCCAAATGTTCAGGCGTGACCTCATCTTGAATGATCTCGGGGATCAATGACCGACCGGCCAGCAGATTGGGCAAGGTATATCGATCGATATGCAGCAGTGCGCGCGCATACCAGTAACTGAACCGCGACATACGATAGGCCGCGACCATAGGCTTGCCCAGCAGCATGGCCTCCAGCGTCGCCGTACCGCTCGCAAGCAGGATCAGATCGGCAGCGGCAAGGACCTCCTGCGAACGGCCTTCGACCAGTGTTATGGGCAGCGAGCTATCTCGCCCAAGCTCCGCTTCGAACAGCGCACGCATCGCAGGACTGACAAGCGGCACGATGAAACGCAGCTCGGGATGTCGCTCCAGACACCAGCGGGCTGTATCGATAAAGGGCCGCGCCAACTGCCGAACCTCGGAACCGCGGCTGCCCGGCAATAGGGCGATAAGCGTCTCATCAACAGGAACCCCAAATGAAGACCTGACAGCGGCCATCTCTTCCGGAGTCGGCGGGCGCAGGCGATCGGCAAGCGGATGCCCCACGAAATGCACAGGGACCGCGTGGCGTTCGTAGTATTCGGCCTCGAACGGGAGAAAAGTCAGCATAAGATCAACCGCGCGGACGATCTTACGCATCCGGCGTTCGCGCCAGGCCCATACCGATGGGCTGACATAATGTACGGTTCGAATGCCACGGGCGCGCAGACAACACTCGAGATCGAGATTGAAATCAGGGGCATCGATGCCAATGAAGACATCGGGTGGGTTTTCGATGAAGTGCCGCTTGATGGACTCGCGGATTCCGCGAAGCTCCCGATAACGTTTTAGGATTTCGACGAGCCCCATGACCGCCAGGCGCTCGGAGGGAAAAATGGCCTTACAGCCCGCCGCCACCATGCGCGGACCCGCGATGCCCTCGACGGTCATTCCGGGATAGCGTTCCGCCAATGCCCAGATGAGACCGGCACCCAGGATGTCTCCCGAGGCCTCGCCCGCAACGATACCGACCCTCATCTCAACTCCGTTGCAACCATAGGAATATTTGTTCGAAGACAGCTCGGGGAATTTCCAAATTGATCCCGGGCGAATGAATCAATTAGAAAATCGCTATCGAACAATGCCCCGTTTGCTCTCTTTCAGGAAATCCAGCAGCGGCCGAACCTCCTCGACCTCCCGGACCATGTCATCAAGCCGCTCAATAGCCAGGGGCAGGGTCAGCCCTGACTTGTAGATCACCTTGTAAGCGCGGGTAATACCCTGGCGAGTGGCGCTATCGAAACCACGTCGGCGCAGCCCCTCGCTGTTCAGCCCATAAGGACGCGCCATATGCCCGGAAACCATGACGTAAGGAGGAACATCCTTGGGAATTACGCTGCCCATCGCCGTGAAACAATGGGCGCCAAGGATACAGAATTGATGAACGAGCGTGTAACCGCCCAGGATCGCATAATCATCGACGCGAACATGTCCGGCCAAGGCGACGTTGTTGGCGAAGATGGTGTTGTTGCCGACGATGCAATCGTGCGCGAGATGAACACCGACCATGATCCAGTTATCGTCGCTGATCCGGGTCACGCCACCACCCTGCTCGGTACCACGGTTGATCGTGCAATGCTCACGAATGAGATTGCGATCGCCGATCTCGAGCACCGTGGGCTCACCCGCATACTTCTTGTCTTGAGGATCGTCGCCGATCGAGGCGAACTGAAAAATCCGGTTCTCGCGCCCGATCACGGTCGGACCGCGAATCACGACATGAGGCCCGATCCAACACCCGGGACCGATTTTGACGTCCGGACCGATAATGGAGAAAGGACCGATCTCGACATCTGCCGCGATCTCAGCCTTGGGATCTATGATTGCTCGGGGATCTATCATGGCCTTAGAACCTAATCAATCATTAGCGCCCTTGGAGGCGCACATGATGTCGGCACACGCCACCATCTGACCGTCGACCTCGGCGCGGGCTTGAAACTGCCAGACGTTACGCATGTTTCTCTTGACCTCGACATTGAGGATGAGCTGGTCACCCGGTTCGACCGGACGCTTGAAACGGGCGTTGTCGATGCCGACGAAATAGTACAGGGTCCCATCGCTGGGCAGTGTCTCGGTGCTGCGAAAGGCCAGGATACCTGTAGCCTGAGCGAGCGCCTCAAGGATCAACACACCCGGCATCACCGGACGGATCGGAAAGTGTCCGGTAAAGAAATGCTCGTTGTAGGTCACGTTCTTCAACGCCGTCAGCGTCTTTCCCGGCACGTAGTCGAGGACGCGATCGATCAGTAGAAACGGATAACGATGCGGGAGGTGCTTGAGTACCTCATGAATATCCATAGTCTGTGCGTCCATGCCGCTCTGACCGTTGTTAAGGTTACTGTCCGTCATCAATTCTCCCGTCTTGCTTCTTCTCTAAAATGCGCAGCCGTTTGGCCATGTCATCCAGCTGCTTGATCCGGGTGTAATTCCGTCTCCAAGCCTGGTAGGGCTTAATCGGCACGCCGGAGGAATAGGTCCCCGGAGTGTCGATAGACTGTGTCACATAAGTCATGCCCGTCAGTTGGACATCATCGCATATCTCGATGTGACCAACGATCCCGACGCCACCGCCGATCGCGCAACGACGCCCGATGATGGCGCTACCGGCAATCCCGGTACAACCGGCGATGGCCGTATGAGCGCCAACCCGGCAGTTGTGGGCCACCTGAATCTGATTATCGAGCTTGACGCCATCCTCGATGATCGTGTCATCGAGCGCGCCACGATCAATCGTCGTGTTGCAGCCGATCTCGACGTCGTCGCCGATCAGCACCCCGCCAACCTGAGGAATCTTGACCCACCGCCCTTTGTCGTTCGCGAAACCGAAACCATCCTCTCCGATCACAGCACCCGGCTGGATTATGGCCCGTTCGCCGATCCGTGTCTTGGGTCCGAGCGTTACGCGCGAGACCAAACGGCTGTCATTTCCGATCCGACAGTCTGAGGCGATGATCGAACCCGGGCCGATCATGACGCCGGCCGCAACATGGGTACCGGAACCAATGACGCAATGCGGCCCAACATAAGCCAATTCATTGACATCCGCGCCCGGCTCGATCACTGCCGTCTCATGAATCCCCGGCGTGAACTCGGGCAAAGGGTGAATCCGTTGCGCAGCATAAGCATAGGCGGCATAAGGATTCTCCACCAGCAGGCAATCCAACCCCAAATCCGGTTTGTAATGGGCCGGCGACATGATCACAGCCGATGCGCCGGTCGACACCAAACTGTCCAGGTGCCTGGGTCCGGCCAGGAAGGTCAGATCACCGGCCTGAGCGCGCTGCAGCGAGGAGAGTCCGTCGATCTCGCAATCGGGATCCCCTTTGAGGGCGGCCCCAATGTGCTCGGCAATGACTGACAGCTTCAAGTATCCTTACCTCGGTTTACTTGGCTTTGGACTTCGACATCGACTGCAGACTATCCAGAACCTTATCGGTGATATCGAGATCCGGATTGGCATAGGATATACCGTCGAAAAAGATCAGATCGAAATGGGATTTCTTGCCAACTTCTTCAATGGCCTTTTTGATCGTTTCCTGAACACGACCGATGGCATCGTTACGACGGATATTGACGTCCTCCTGAAAGGCATCCTGAGTCCGCTGCAACTCCCGTTTACGGGCCAGAATATCGAGTCCGAGCTTCTTGCGCTCGCCCTCACTCATAATCGCGGCGTCACGGGTCAAACGGTCCTGCATTTTCTTAAGGGTGTCCTGCAGCTCCAGCATAGAATCATTTCTCGGGGCAAATTCATCCTTGAGTTTCCTGGTCGCCTCCTTGGCCTGAGGCGCCTCCTCAAGCAAGCGCGCAGCATTGACGTAACCGATCTTCAGGTCCGCGTTGGCCGAGGCCACATAGCCGAAACAGACGATCGACATTACGAACAGACTGGACAGAATCCTCTTCACAATAAAATCCTCAATTGAAACATCCCGATAAAACAATGGGCCACATCAAGCCCGACCATCCCCGATACCGCAAAAAATCAAAGACCGCTCACACCCAGCGTAAACTGGAAGCGTTGCACCTGGTCGTCCGAGCGTTTGTTGATCGGCCACCCATAACTGAAGGTCAGGGGCGCCATGGGCGTCAACCAGACGATCGACACACCCGCAGAGGCGCGGAGGCCCATGTGGCCCAAATCACCGATCTTACTAAACACGTTGCCTGCGTCAAGAAATAAACTCATCCGCACGGAGTCGCTCTCCTCGGCCAAAGGCATCGGAAACAGGATCTCACCGCCTAGATTGATCTCGACATCGCCGCCAACCGGATCCCCATAGATGTCCTTCTCGCCCAGTGAATTGGCCTTGAACCCCCTGACCGACTGACTGCCGCCAGTAAAGTATCGCTCAAAAAACGGCAGCTCGGAGGTGTCGCCATAAGCACCTCCGATCCCGGTCGTCCAATGCAGCTTAGCCGTCAGACTGGACAGCAGCGGCCAATATTGGGCCGCGGAATACCCCAACTTGTAGAACTGTAGATCACCGCCGGGCAGCGCAAGTTCCATGGACAGGTTATGAATACCACCTTCATCCGGGAAAACGGCCTGATTCCGCGAGTCGTACGACCACCCCACGGTGCCCTTGACGATGTCGAAGGTATCGGAATTGGCCGCAATGAAATCCAGCACCCTTTGCGGCGCCAGAGTGGACACGGACAGGGCGTCGTTTTCGTAGTTGAGCGACAGATTCAAGCGCGTCAGCTCGGTCAAGGGGATACCGAAGGTCACGCCACCGCCGTAGACATCGTTGCTGTAACTGCCGATATTCGCCTGCGAGGCATCGGTCGTTCGCTTAAAGACATTGAAGCCCCGGCTCACGCCGTCGATCGTGTAGTAGGGATCGGTAAACGAAAAATTGTAGATCGTGTTGACCGAGCTGTTGTTGATCGCCATGCTGACACGCTTGCCGCTGCCGAACACATTGTTTTGGCTGATATTGGCGTTGACGAGCAGACCCTGGTTCTGAGAGTAGCCCACGCCCGCCGTCAAAGAACCCGAGGGCCGCTCGCTGACCGAGACGTCGACATCCACCTGATCGTCATAGCCCGGAACCGCCGGGGTCTCGATATTGACCTCGTCAAAGAAGCCGAGCAGTTTCAATCGGGTTCTTGAACGTTTGATCTGAGCTGTCGAAACCCAACCGCCTTCTATTTGCCGCATCTCGCGACGGACGACTTCGTCGCGGGTCTTATTATTGCCCGTGACGTTGATACGGCGGACATAGACGCGTTTACCCGGATCGACGACGAAATTCAATGCGACAAGATGGTTTTCCTTATCCAGCGTCGGCACGGCATGGACGTTCGCGAACGCGAAGCCCTCATCGCCTAGGCGCTCAAGCAGGGCATTGTTGCAAGTCGTCAGGGCCTTCCGTGAAAAGACCTGCCCCTCGTGTATGGTGACCAACTTGGCGAGTTCCTCTCTAGGCACGACCAAGTCGCCGGTCAACTCCGTCTTGCTGATCCGGTACTTGTCGCCCTCAAGAATATTGACCGTGACATAGACCGAACGCCGATCAGGGTTGATGGACACCTGAGAGGAAGTGATATGGAAATTAATATAGCCGTTATCCAGATAGAAAGACCGCAGGGTCTCGAGGTCGGCTGCGAGTTTTTGCCGTGCATATTGATCGTTTGAGGAAAACAGTGTCCAGAGAGACGGCGGCCTCAACTGGAAAAGATCGAGCAACACCGCTTCCTTGAAGACGTGATTGCCGACGATATTGATTCGCCCGATCTTGGCGACCTCGCCCTCGATAATCTTGATGGCCACATCGACCCGGTTATCCTTGCGAACTTTGAGCGAGGACGTGACCTTGACGCCGTACTTACCCTGCGCGAAATACTGTCCCTCAAGCTCGCGGACCATACGTTCAAGTGAGGACCTATCGAAAATCTTACCCTCGGCGAGCCCGATATCGGCCAGCACTTTATTGAGCTGCTTGGTCTCGATATCCTCGTTGCCCGAGATCTTGATGCTGGCGATCGACGGTCGTTCGGTAACCTTGATAATCAAGGTCGCACCCCTGAGCGCGATTTCGATATCGTCAAAAAATCCGGTCTTGTAAAGCGCGTGGATAATCTGCGCAGATGAGGTCTCATCAAGGCGGTCGCCCTCATGGAAGGGCAGATAGTTCAAGACAGTCCCTAATTTAATGCGATCGAGTCCATCGATTTCGATCGCATCAACGGTCATCGGCGTATAGGATGCCGCCTGAACCGGAACCATGAACAAAAACCAGCCGGACAACAACCAGAAGATGTGTATTGACAGCCACCGAGAAAACATCAGTTCAACAACCTGGCAATATCGTTGTAAAAGGCAAAGACCATCAGCATCAATATGGCTGCGATCCCGATCCGTTGACCGAGCAGTTCGACTTCGGGCGATACCGGACGCCCCTTCACTGCTTCGATCAGATAGAAAAACAGATGCCCCCCATCCAATACGGGGATCGGTAGCAGGTTGAGCACACCCAAGCTGATACTGATCAGGGCAATGAAATCCAAGAACGCCGTCAGGCCGATACTGGCGCTCTCCCCGGCGTACGCCGCAATGCTGATCGGCCCACTGAGGTTCTCCGACGAGACATCGCCGAAGATCATACTATAGAGCATCCCCAGCGTAAGCTTGGTCATGTCTGCGGTCTTGCTCAGACCTTCACCTAAGGCCTTCAGCGGCCAATATCGTACCGTCGTCTGCAAGGCTTCGAATTCTTCGGTAGGGAAGTCGGCTGCCGCGCCAATCCGGCCATAGGCTTTACCCTCATCATCGGTCTTCGATTCGGGCACGAGTTTCAGGACCAGAGCCTCTCCTCCCCGCTCGACCTCGACGGACATGACCTTGCCCGGCCGCTTGCGGACCGCATCGACCCATTCGTCCCACTCGCTCAAAGCTTGACCGTCGACCGATACGATCCGGTCACCAGCCTTGAACCCCGCGAGATCCGCCGGCCCGTTCGCCTCAACGCGCCCGATAACGGCCGGAACAGTTACCCGATAGGGTTGCATGCCAATGAAGGTCATGAGGTTCGGACGATCGATATGCCCGTTCACCCGGGAGAAATCGAGATGCCTGGTACGCGTGTTGTGGCCGCTGTCCAGAACCTCGACCTCGGTATCGGAACGCTCTACACTCGCCGCCATGATCGCCAGAAAGGTCTGATCCCAGGTCTGCGAAGCGCTTCCGGCGACCCTGGTAATCAAATCTCCCGGCTGGAAACCGCCTCTGTCGGCAAGCCCACCCGGCTCGATATCCCCGACCACGGGCTTAGTCCCGCTCACCCCGATCATAAAGACCAGCGTATAGACCACAATTGCCAATAGAAAGTTGCTCAAGGGGCCAGCGAATACGATCGCGAACCGTCGCCACAAAACCTGCCGGTTGAAGGCGCGATGCAACTCACGATCCTCGACGGGACCTTCGCGCTCGTCGAGCATCCGGACATAGCCGCCGAGCGGAATCGAAGCGATACAGTATTCGGTCTCGTCATCCCGGATTCGCCAAGTCTTGATCGGCGTACCAAAACCGACGGAAAAACGCAGCACCTTGACGCCGAGTCGCTTGGCGACCCAGAAGTGTCCGAACTCGTGGGCGGACACAAGAACGGCGATCACGAAGACAAACGCGAGGGTGGAATAGATGATGTCAGCCATTCGTTATCGGGTACTCAGCACGCGATCATATCCGCAGCCATGGCCCTCGCATCCCGATCGGCGGAAAGCACGGTATCGAGGTTCTCGGCCGGCACACAAGGAATGGAGCCCATGACATCGTGGATGAGCTGTGGAATCCCCGTAAAAGGCAGCTGTCCGCCCAGGAAGGCCTGAACCGCGACCTCATTGGCCGCATTGAGCACGGCTGGCGCGGTGCCGCCGGCCTCTACCGCATCGTAGGCATACTGAATGCACTGAAAGCGTTCACGATCAGGCGCTTCGAAGTTCAGCGTGGCGACGGCGAAGAGGTCAAGGCGCTCCGCTCCGGAAACAATCCGCTCCGGCCAGGCCAACGCATGGGCAATGGGCACGCGCATATCGGGACTGGCCATTTGCGCCAGTACCGAGCCGTCGACATACTCCACCATTGAATGGATGATGCTCTGAGGATGAACCACGATCTGGATATCCTTGGACGCCAGATCGAAGAGATGACACGCCTCGATGACTTCGAGCCCCTTGTTCATCATGGTTGCGGAGTCGACCGAGATCTTGCGCCCCATGACCCAGTTCGGATGGGCGCAGGCTTGATCCGGCGTGACGTCGGCAAGTTCGGACAAGGCTAGGCGCCTGAAGGGACCACCGGACGAGGTCAGCAGGATACGCCGAACCCCATGAGCCTCCAGATCCTCGCGTCGATCTTCCGGAAGACATTGAAATACCGCGTTGTGCTCGCTGTCGATCGGGAGCAGTTCGGCGTTGTGACGCTTGACCTCTTCCATGAATAGGTCCCCGGACATGACCAGGGCCTCTTTGTTGGCCAGCAGAATCCGCTTGCCGGCCTTGGCCGCAGCGAGCGTAGGAAACAACCCTGCGGCGCCGACGATCGCGGCCATGACGCACTCGACGCTATCAAGCGCGGATACCCGCTCCAAACCCTCGATGCCATCCAGGACGCGTACCGGAATATCGGCCTGGCGTAGATGCCGGTCCAGGCGTTCGGCGGCGTCCGGATCCGCCATGACGGCGTACTCGGGGCGCCACGTTTTGCAAAGTTCCAACATGCGCGTGTCATCGCGGTTGGCCGTCAGCGCGACGACGCGGTAGCGTTCCTTATACCGGGATATGACGTCCAGCGTGTTGATCCCGATGGTGCCGGTAGCGCCCAGGATAGTCACGCCGATCATTGGATCAAGCCCTGCAAATTTATACCGAGGAGGAAAATCGGCGCCGCTGCCGTCAGACTGTCTATGCGATCCAGAATACCGCCATGACCGGGCAGGATCTGCCCGCTATCCTTGATGCCGCGCCGCCTCTTTAGAAGACTTTCCCAAAGGTCGCCGATGATCGAAAACAGCACGGTTACGATACTCAGCAGAATGAAACCGACGATCATGGTGCCCTTGAAACCGAACAACCAGACCCCTGCGACCGAGATCAGCAAGGTCGCGACAATGGCACCATATACACCTTCCCAGGTCTTACCGGGGCTGATCCGTACAGCCAGGTGATTGCGCCCCCAAAGCCGCCCGAACATATAAGCGCCGCTGTCTGCGCCCCAAACGATGACCATGAGATAGAGCAATAACTCGGCCCCGAACGCGCCATTGGCGTGCAGGCCGACGAGGGCAAACCACATGGGCTGCAATACCAGGATGCCGACCAGCCCCTGAATCAGGAGTTCGCCTGAGGTCGTCTCGACGGTCTGGCCATCGGAATTGCCAATCCAGAACATCGCGAAGAACCACCACAAAAGGGTCGCGCTCAGCGCGACCACGGGCATCCATTCGAAAAACTGCATGGAAAAAGGCAACAGCGTCCCCTGCACGAGGACATATGCCATTCGGCTGAAGGTTGCCGTCAGCCCCATGAGGGCCGACCATTCCCAAGCGGCGGCCACCATGAGCACGGTCAACACCAGGGACAGATGATGGGTAGAAAGCCCGAGTATGCCCCAAATGACGAGGGGGATCAGGACCAGGGCCGTCAGCAGGCGTTGTTTAAGCACCTCGAATCGACTCCACCTGATCGCCCGTCATACCGAAGCGGCGCTGACGACCGGCAAAGGTATCCAATGCCGCCCTAAAGGCCTTTTGATCGAAATCCGGCCACAAGGTGTCCGTGAAATAGAGTTCGGTGTAGGCCAGTTGCCAGAGCAGGAAGTTACTGATGCGCTGTTCGCCCCCGGTGCGAATGAAGAGATCGGGGTCGGGCAGATCATGCAGCGACAAGCGGGACTCGATGGCCTGAAGGTCGATCTGGTCAGGGGTCAGTTCACCAGTCGACAGCGGTTCGGCAAGTTGGCGCACTGCCTGAAGAATATCCCAACGGCCCCCGTAGTTGACGGCCACCACCAAGGTCAATCCGGTGTTCTCGCGGGTCAATGCTTCGGCAGCATTGATGTGCTCGGCGATACGACTCGAAAAGGCCAGGCGATCACCGACAAAACGGACCCGGATATTGTTCTTGTGTAGTTTGCGAATCTCCTTTTTCAAGGAAGTCCAGAGCAGATCCATCAGGAGGGAAACCTCCTGGGCGGGACGACGCCAGTTTTCGCTACTGAAGGCGAAGAGGGTCAATACCTCGATATCGGTGTCGGCAGCCGTTTCGACAAGCTCGCGGACCTTGGAAACCCCGGCGCGATGCCCTGCAAAACGAGGCAGATGCTTGCGCTGAGCCCAACGACCGTTGCCGTCCATGATGATGGCAACATGGCGGGGTAGCTGATACTCCGATGAAGACTTGA
>Ga0114931_10000067_pt1 | contig 101608 bp, 72 predicted proteins | sample 2SBtaG_FD_89579 | JGI IMG/M metagenome (GOLD analysis project Ga0114931, IMG submission 89579) | Deep subsurface microbial communities from Kolumbo volcano to uncover new lineages of life (NeLLi) - 2SBTROV14_V59a metaG | ecosystem: Environmental > Aquatic > Marine > Volcanic | place: Kolumbo...
GCGCAACGCGGGACTAGCAGCGTTTGTTGGGGGCGCAGCAGCGCCCCCTCGGCTTCGCCGAGCCTCCCCCTCGACCGCTCCGCGGTCGTCTAGCCGCTCGATTCAAGAGAATCGAGCGGCTAGCGCGGCAACACCGCGAGCGTACGGCGCAGTCCGCGGATCGCGTGGCAACCGTCGCCGATCAGGTCGAGGTAGGTCTGCTCGCGCTGTTTGCGGATCGCGTCGAGTCGCTGGTACACGCCGCCTCGCGAGAGCTCCCTGACCGTGTTGGCCAGATCTCCGGCTGCCTCGAGCATCACGCGGTCGATGTGCCGGCCGCCCTCGCTCCTGGTGTCGTACGCGCCGAGGCTGCGCGCGAGGCCGAGCGTTTCCAGCAGGTGCCCGAAGAACTTCTGTTGCTGTGCGCGCAGCACCAACCCCGCCTCCGGGTGCCGCGCCAGAAGCTCCGCGTAGGCGTGTCGTTCCGCCTCGTAGCGGAACAGGAGCACGCCGAGCTGTTTCCGCAAACGCCGCTTCTGTGCCGCGTCGCCACCCTGCATCACGCTCTGGATCACTGCCTGCACCAGATGCAGCCCGCCGCAGCTGTGTCCGTAGATGCCGGTTCTCTTCTGCTTGGCCTGCCGCAGCGGCGAGCCGGGGTCGAACGCACCAGTTGGATCCCCATGGAAGTCGGTCAGCACCTGGTCGTCCTGCTCCAGCCGCGTCAGCGCGGCCGCGCGCAGCTTGGCCGGGTTCACGGCGCTCTCCAGCTTGTCCTTGTCGCCCAGCCGCTGGTCGAGCACCCACGCGCTCAGCGTCCACGCCTCCTGGTGCCAGTCCGCGTCGTTTGCGGGCACGTGTGCGGTTCGCTGCATGTCGTGCACCAGCCGCGCGAGCGTCACCTGTGTAGCGTCCGCCGTCACCAGCTTGCGATCGAGTGGCACGCCGGCGTCGAGCATCGACTTGACCTGCAGATTGTCGTGCGACTCCACCAGGCTGTCGCCCTTCTTCTCCGGGAAGTCGTACAGGGTCTTGCCGTCGACCCTCTTCCGCACGGCGAAGCTCGCGATCACGTCCACTGCCGGCCGCCCGTCGTCCGCTTCGAAGTGCGGCCCGAAGGCGAGCAGCCCGTGTGCCAGCGCCCACGGCATCTTCGCGTCGCTCGCCCCCGCCTTCACGTCGTGCTCGAGCGTCGCCAGCGTCGACTTGACCTCCGAGCGGGTCGCGAGGTGGGGAGGCGGCACCTCCGCGCCCGTCGCGGCCGCCGATGCCGGCACCGCCGGAGCGCTGGCCGTGGCCGTCGAGAGCCCCGGGTGCTGGTGCCGCTGCACCTCCATGTACACGCCGGCCGCTGCCGCCGCGGCCAGGATCGCCAGCATGCCTCGATTGCGCTCCGCCATCGACGGGAAGTATCTAGCACGCCGGCCGCCGCCGCGGTGCCGTCCGCCACGGTGGCTCGCCCGCGCGTGCTATCACATTCGCGTTGGCCCGTACTGTCCGCGTCTTCGTTCCCGAGCTTGTAGGCGGCGAGCGCCTGCTCGACGACGCAGCATCGCGCTACCTCCTGCGGGTCCACCAGTTGGGCGCGGGCGATCGCTTCATCGCGTTCGACCCGGATGCCGCGCTGCAGGCAGAGGGCAACGTCGTCGCGGCGCGCGGGCGCCGCGCCCTGTGCCGCTTCGGCGAGCCCGGCCCAGCGAGCCATGTGCCTGGCTTCGAGGTCACACTGCTGCAGGGGCTCGGCAAGGGCGACCGTTTCGATCGCGTGGTGCGCGACGCGACGGCGCTCGGCGTGCGCAGCGTGATCGCGGTGGAGACGGCGCGCAGCATGGTCGATCTCGGTGACCGCGCTGCGGCACGGCGCGAGCGCTGGCGCACCATCGCGGTCGAGGCCGCCCGCCAGTCGGGGCGCGGCGACGCACCACGGATCGAGGGTCCGCTCCGCCTCGGCGAGGCGCTGGGCGCGCGCGCGGATGCGCTCCGGCTCGTGCTCGATCCCGAGGCATCTGCCTCGCTTGCAGTGCGGCTTCAGGACTGGTCGCCAGCGCAGCCGCTGGTGCTGCTCGTCGGTCCAGAGGGCGGCCTTTCGCCGGAAGAGCTCGCCGAGGCGCGCGCCGCCGGTTTTTCGCCCGCGCGCTTCGGCGAGTTCGTGCTGCGCACCGAGACGGCCGCGACGGCCGTGCTCGGCGCGGTCGTCGCGCGTCTCGAGCCGGCGTGAAAATCGGCGTGCTGTTCGCGCCGCGGCCTGTATAGTCCGCCGTCATGAGCGGCGAGCACAAGGTGCGCATCCTGGTGGCCAAGCCTGGCCTCGACGGCCACGACCGCGGCGCGAAGGTCGTCGCGCGCGCGCTGCGCGATGCCGGCTTCGAGGTCGTCTACACCGGCCTGCACCAGACCCCCGCGATGATCGCCAGCGCCGCCGTGCAGGAAGACGTGGATGCCGTCGGCCTGTCGATCATGAGCGGCGCGCACAACACGCTCTTCCCCGCCGTCCTCGCCGAGCTCGAGCAGCGCCAGGCCGATGACATCGCCCTCTTCGGCGGCGGCATCGTTCCCGAAGAGGACGTGGAGAAGCTCGAGGCGGCCGGCGTCAAGAAGGTGTTCAGGCCCGGCACGCCGCTCGCCGGCATCGTCGACTGGGTCCGCGAGAACGTGAAGCCGCGCTAGCCGCTCGATTCAAGAGAATCGAGGGGCTAGCCCGCCGGCGGGCGGATGGAGTGTGCCGCGGGCCGCAGGCCGTGTGCGCTGGGACACCCTGCTAGACCGGGACAGCCTTGTTTTCCGCGTGATCGCGCAGGGCACGGGGCTTGCGAAGAGGGCCGGCATGTCCACGTTCTTCGCGCTGGTTCCCACGCTGGTTGCCGTCGGCATCTTCGCTGGCGTGCTCCGGCTGCGGCCGGGCCCATAGGGCGGCCTGAACTGTAGCAAAATGTCACACTAATGTGGCGTTTTGCCACAGTTTGGAGCGTGGGCTGCTGGGACGGAGGGGGTGGGCCTGCTCCGGGACCTGGTGGGGTGCCCCCAGGAAAGGAGATCCAGAAGCTGGTCCAGAGGGTCCAAGCTGGGCCAGAGTACCTGAACGAGTGAGCATGTAGGCGGATGGAAGCATCCAAGCGCGCGGAAATAAAGAGGGAATGCGGTTGCCGACTTGTTGACACCGCACCCTGGACGCCCTTAGCGTCGGCCAGTCCAGTGGGAGAAAGTGGGGCAGAGTGTCGCACAGTCCCATCTGGTGGTCGGGTCAGGCATGTTCCGCGGGCAGTTCGTCCACAGCATCGACGCCAAGGGTCGCGTCTCCCTGCCGGCACGTTTCCGTGACGTGCTGATGGCGGACGGTGACTCGCGCTTCATCGTCACGCCCGCGCCGTTCGACCCCTGCCTGCACGTCTACCCGATCCGGGCGTGGGAGGAGTTCGAGCACAAGATGTCGGAGCTGCCGCGACTCGATCCGAACATCGTGCGCTTCCGTCGTCTGTACGTGTCGGCCGCGATCGAGTGCGAGCTGGACCGTTCGGGTCGCGTGCTGGTGCCACCGCACCTCAGGGAGAAGGCCGCGCTCGGCAAGGACGTGCTGTGGGCCGGCATGGGTCGCAACATCGAGCTCTGGTCGAAGCAGCGCTGGGACGCTGCGCTCGCGATGTCTCCGGACGAGCAGGAAGCCTTCAAGCAGGCCGTCATGGAGCAGATACGGATATGATCGTGGCCGCCGAGATCATCGAACCCCCGCCAAGCTTCGAGCACACCACGGTGATGCCGGGCGAGGTGGTGGAGGCGCTTTCGCCCCGCGACGGTGGCGTGTACCTGGACCTGACCGCGGGCGGCGGTGGACACGCGGCGGCCATCCTCGCGGCGTGCGACGGCGCGCGCGTGATCGCGTTCGATCGCGACCCGGCTGCGATCGATGCGGCGCGACAGTGCCTCGCGGAATTCGGCGTGCGCGCCCGCGTAGCGCGCGCGAGCTTCGACGAGGTGGAGGCCTGGCTCGCGGACGCGGGTGTCGGACAGGTGGACGGGTTGATTGCGGACCTGGGCATCAGCTCGCACCAGCTGACGGACGCGGAACGCGGCATGAGCTTCCGTGTGGAAGGCCCGCTGGACATGCGCATGGATCCCACGCAGGGGGAGACGGCGCGCGAGCTTGTGGATCGCCTGTCGCAGGACGAGCTGGCAGACGTCATCTACCAGCTCGGCGAGGAACGGCGCTCGCGACGCGTGGCCCGCTGCATCAAGCAGGCGCTGGCTGCCGGCGAGCTGGAGACGACGCTGGACCTCCGGCGCGCCGTGGTACGTGCGGTCGGTCCACGGCGCGTCGGAGGCATCGATCCGGCGACGCGCACGTTCCAGGCGCTGCGCATCGCGGTCAACGGCGAGCTCGATCAGCTGGCGACGCTGCTCGACACGGCGTCGCGCATCGTGCGGCCCGGGGGCACGGCAGTGTTCATCAGCTTCCACTCGTTGGAGGACCGGCTGGTCAAGCGCGCGTTTGTCGACCGCGAGCGCTGGCAGCGGCTCAGCAAGAAGCCGCTCACCGCGACCGACGAGGAGCGCGCGGAAAACCCGCGGGCGCGCAGCGCCAAGCTCCGCGCGGCCCGTCGCAGGGACGAGGAGAGCGAGGCGTGAAGGAATCCCGCTCGTTTCTGGTGCTGTGGAGCCTGGCGGTACTGGCCGCCACCGCGGCCTTCGTGCTCTATCTGGGGTTGCGCGTGCGTTCGGTGCAGCTTGGCTACGAGCTGGGGCACTCGCACGCGAAGGTGTCGCGGCTGCGCGAGGTCAAGCGCGTGCTGGAGCTGGAGCTCGCCAGTCACAAGACGCCGGAGCGCGTCGAGCTGGTGGCGCGCACGCTGCTCGGCATGAAGGAGCCGAGCCCCGATCGCATCCTGTCGGCTGGCAAGGAGCCTTCGGGCGCGGACCAGGACAAGAACGACCAGGCCGGAGGCGCTCCGTGAACGAGAGCAGCCTGAGCACGGCGCGTGGGCGCTGGATCCGCATGCGCATGGGGATCCTGTGCGGGCTGCTCGCGCTCGGCCTCGGGCTGGTCGTCTCGGCCGGCTGGGACCTGATGGTCAAGGACGGGCGGGCGTGGCGCGAGCTGGCCGACAAGCAGCGCCAGCGGCGGCTGCACGTCGTGCCGAAGCGGGGCACGATCTACGATCGCAACGGCAGCGCGCTGGCGGTGAGCGTCGAGGTGCCGAGCGTGAGCCTGGACTCGGTGGAGCTCTTGCGCGGCGTGCCGCCGACGGAGGTCCCGTATGTGGCGCGCGACGCGGCCAACCGCATCGCCCGGGCGCTTTCGCTCGACCCGGCGCTGGTGGAGCGCAAGATCCTGAAGAAGCGTCGCTTCACCTGGCTGAAGCGACGCATCAGTGCCCAGGAGGCGGAGCGCATACGGCAGCTGGCGTCGAGGAAGCAGCAGAACGAACGGCGGCGCGTCCACGGTCTGGTCGTGGAAGGGGAGGGGCATCGCTACTACCCGCGTCGCGAGCTGGCGAGCACCGTGCTCGGCTTCGTGGCGCCGGACGGCGAAGGCAAGGACGGCTTCGAGCTGGAGATGAACCGCGAGCTCAAGGGGCACGTGGAACAGCTGCGCGGCCTACGCGACCGCGCAGGCAGGCTGCTCTTCTCCGGCGGCATCCGTGACGACCAGGCGCTGGCCGGTCACAACATCCAGCTGACCATCGATCAGGGCATCCAGTACGTCGCCGAGCGCGCGCTTGGCAACGCGGTGCGCACCTTCGAGGCGGACGGCGGCTCGGTGGTCGTCGTCAAGCCCCAGACCGGCGAGATCCTCGCGATGGCGAGCTGGCCGCACTACAACCCCAACGACTACACCGACAGCGAAGCGCGCCAGCGCCGCGACCGCACCGTGACGGACGTCTTCGAGCCGGGCTCGACGATGAAGATGTTCACGCTGTCGCTCGGCCTGACCAACGGCGTGATCACCCCGACGCACAAGCTCTTCTGCGAAAAGGGCATGATGGCGGTGGACAACATCGTGATCCGCGACACGCACCGCTCGGGCTGGCTGACCCCGTCGCAGATCCTGCAGGTCTCGTCGAACATCTGTGCCGCGAAGATCGGGCTCAGCATGGGCGGCGACAAGCTGTACGAGGGCCTGCGCCGCTTCGGGTTCGGCGAAGAGACTGGCATTCCGCTGCCGGGCGAGTCGTCGGGCACGCTGCGTCCGCGCGGCCGGCCCTGGGTGCAGGTCGAGACGGCCGCTGCGTCGTTCGGCCAGGGCATCAGCGTCAGCAACCTGCAGCTCGCGATGGGCGCAGCCGCGATCGCCAACGGCGGCAGGCTGATGCAGCCGATCCTGGTGAAGAAAGTGACGACGGCCGACGGCGAGGTCGTGCGCGAAGCGGCGCCGGTCGTGCGCCGGCGGGTGATCGCCGAGCGCGTGGCGCACCTGATGGCGGAGATGATGGTGAGCGTGACGGAGGGCGAGGGCACGGGCACTGCCGCGGCCATCCCCGGCTACAAGGTGGCGGGCAAGACCGCGACCGCGCAGAAGACCGATCCCGCGACGGGGCGCTACTCGCTCGACAAGTACCTGGCGTCGTTCGTCGGCTTCGTGCCGGCGGATCACCCGGTGGTGACGATCGCGGTGATGGTGGACGAGCCGAGGGTGGAGCACGCGGGCGGCGCGGTGGCTGCTCCGGTGTTCCGTCAGGTCGCGGAGATGAGCCTGAAGTACATGGGGCTCACGCCGCGCGGCACGAAGCCGGTGGACATCAAGAAGCTCGCGCACCAGCCCGACCCGGCCAACGCGACCATCGCGATGCTCAGGCAGGCGGACGGCATGAAGCCTGCGGTGCAGGAGCTGAAGAAGGACGACGGGCCCGTACCGCACGGTCAGGTGCGGCTGCCGGACATGACGGGTTGGCCAGTGCGCCAGGCGGTGCGTCAGGCGATCGGGCTCGGCGTTCACCCGGAGGTCAAGGGCTCGGGGCTGCTGGCCAAGCAGCTGCCAGCGCCGGGCGGATTGGTGAAGAAGGGCGACCGCCTGCTTCTGGTGTTCGAGCCGGCGACATGAACATGCCTGTGCCGACCAAGGGACTCGACGTGCAGCAGAGCCTGCGCTCCGGCATCACGCTGGGCGAGCTCGAGCGTGAGCTCGAGTCCGTGGGCGCGCGTCTCTCGGGCGACGCGGACGCGGTGGTCGGGGACGTGCGGCACGACTCGCGCCAGGTACGCCGCGGCGATCTGTTCGTGGCGCGGCGGGGCGGTCGCGCGAGCGGCCTTGCGTTCATCGAGGACGCGCTGGCGCGGGGCGCGGCGGCGTTGCTGCTCGAGCGCGGCGTGCCGGAGAGCTTCGACGTGCCTGTCCTCGAGGTGGACGACGTGCGGCTGGCGCTGGCTCTCGCCGCTGAAGCGGTGCACGGCCATCCCACGCGGGCGCTTTCCGTGGTGGGGTTCACCGGCACCAACGGAAAGACCACCACGGCCTGGCTCGTGCAGCACGCGCTCGCCGGGGCTGGCGCGCGGCCGGCGCGACTCGGGACGCTCGGCTACGACTTCGGCGCGGATCGGTCCGAGTCGCTGCTCACGACTCCGGAAGCCGACGACATCTCGCGGCTGGCGGCCCGGGTGCTCTCGCGCGGCGGCACGCACCTGGTGATGGAGGCGTCGAGCCACGCGCTCTCGCAGGCACGGGTGGACGCCGTGCACTTCACGGTGGCCGCGTTCACGAACCTCACGCAGGATCACCTCGACTACCACGAGTCGATGGAGAGCTACGCGGCGGCCAAGCTCCGGCTCTTGACCGAGCTGTCGCCGGACGCCTCGGTGCTGAACGTCGACGACGAGACCGGTGCGCGCTTCGCCGAGCGCGCGCGGGGCCACGTGATCCGCGTCGGGCGCAGGCCGGACGCGGACGTCTGCCCCATCGACGTGGAGCTCGATGCGCGCGGCATCCACGGACGGGTGCGGCTTCCGTCGGGAGAGGTGCGGATCGCCAGCCGGTTGGTCGGCGAGCACAACCTCGACAACCTGCTGCTCACGCTCGGCGTCGTCGAGGCGCTCGGACTGTCCGCCGAGCGCGCCGCCGAGGCTCTCTCGCTGTGTCCGTCGGTGCCCGGGAGGCTCGAGCGCTGCGACGTTCCGGTGGACGACGTGCTGGCGCTGGTCGACTACGCCCACACGCCCGACGCCCTGGCGCGCGCTCTTGCCGCGGTGCGGGGTCTGGGCACGGGACGTGTGCTCTGCGTTTTCGGCTGCGGCGGCGACCGCGATCCGGACAAGCGTCCGCTCATGGGCGACGCGGTTGGAGGCGGTGCAGACTACGCCATCATCAGCAACGACAATCCCCGTTCCGAGGAGCCGGAAGCGATCGCGAAGGCGATCGAGCCGGGCCTCGCGGCACATGACATCCCCCACGAGACGATCCTCGAACGCGCCCAGGCTATCGAACGGGCCGTGAGCCTGGCGGAGCCGGGCGATGTCGTGCTGGTCGCGGGCAAGGGGCACGAGCCGTACCAGATCCTCGGCGACGTGCGCCGGCGCTTCGACGATCGCGTCGAGCTCCGCCGGGCGCTGGCGCTCCGGCGTGAAAGGCTCGGGCGCTGATGGCGACGCCGATTCCGGAAAACCGCGTGGCGTTCTCGCTGGCGGAGATCGCGGAGGCGACGGGCGGCGAGGTGCGCGCCGGCCACGCGCAGGCCGTCCGCGGCGTCACCACCGACTCGCGTGGCGACGTGGTGGGCAAGCTGTTCGTGGCGCTCCAGGGCGAGAGCTTCGACGGGCACGATTTCGTCGCCCGGGCCGTGGGCGCGGGCGCCACGGCGGTGCTGGTGTCGCGCGACGTTCCGCTGGACGGCGACGTGGCGGTGATCCGCGTTCCCTCGACGCTGGATGCGCTCGGTCACCTGGCGCGCCTGCACCGGCGGCGCTGGGGCGGCACGCTGGTGGCGATCGGCGGCTCGGCGGGCAAGACGACGACGAAGACCGCCGTCGCGTCCGTGCTGGAGGCACTGATGCCCGGCCAGGTGCACGCGGCGCGCGGCAATCTGAACAACCAGATCGGCGTGCCGATGGTGCTGTTCGGGCTCGAGCCGGCGCACAAGGTGGCGGTCGTGGAGATCGGCACGAACCAGCGCGGCGAGGTGGAGAAGCTGGCGGCGGTCGCAGAGCCGGACGTGGCGCTCTTGACGCTCATCGCGCTGGAGCATGCCGAGGGCATCGGCGATCTGGACGCGGTGGAAGCCGAGGAGGGCGCGCTGCTTGCGGCGCTCGGGCCCGCTGCCGCGGCGATCGGCAACGTCGACAACGCGCGCGTGCGACGCCAGCTCGAACGAAGCTCCGCGGAGTCCAAGCTCGGCTACGGCGCGGCGGAATCCGCCGACTACCGGCTCTTGTCGCGCGAGCCGCACGGCTCGTGCGGTGCGCGGCTCGCGATCCGCCGACCTGGCGGTGGCGACACGATCGAGATCGGACTATGCGGACTGCCGGGCGCGCTGGCCGCGCTGGCCGCGCTGGCCGTGGCCGACCGCGTGCTGGGCGAGCCCGTCGATGCCGGGCGTGCGGCGGCGGCGATCGCTGGCGAACCCGGGCGGCTCACTCCGCTCACGCTCGGCGACGGCACCGTCGTGCTCGACGACAGCTACAACGCGAACCCCGCGAGCGTGAAGAGCTCGGTCGAGACGGCGCGCGAGATCGCCGAGGCGCGCGGCGCGCGGCTGGTGCTGGTGATCGGCGAGATGCGCGAACTCGGCGCGGCATCCGCCGGCGAGCACGCCGCACTCGGGCGCGAGCTGGGTGTGGGCGTTGCTGCCGCGTTGGTGCTGGTCGGCGGCGACGCCGAACTGGCGCTTCAGCCGGCGCGCGCCGGTGGCCTCGACGCGGTGTTCGCGCCGGACGCGGAGTCCGCGATCGAGCCGGTGCTGGAGCGCGTGCGCCCGGGTGACGTGGTGTTGATCAAGGCGTCGCGCGGAGTGCGCGCCGAGCGCATCGTGGACGGCCTGGTCCAGGCGCGGGGGAGGGCGGCGTGATCTACGAGCTGCTCTATCCGCTGAGCCAGCGCTTCGGCTGGGCGAGCGCGCTCAACGTGCTGCGCTACACGCCGTTCCGCGCGATCATGTCGACGATCACGGCGATGCTGATGTGCTTCGTGCTGGCGCCGTGGTTCATCAAGAAGCTCCGCGGCAAGCAGATCAGCCAGATCATCCGCGAAGAGGGCCCGGAGTCGCACCAGGCCAAGGCTGGCACGCCGACCATGGGCGGCGCGCTGATCCTGCTCGCCGTGCTGGTGCCGACCGTGCTGTGGGCCGACGTGAAGAACGTGTTCGTGCTGGCGACGGCTGCGGTCACCGCTGGTTACGGCGCCATCGGCTTCATCGACGACCGGCTCAAGATCACGGGCAGCAGCAGCAAGGGTCTGCCCGGGCGCTACAAGCTGCTCGGGCAGTTCTTGATCGGCGGCGCAGCCCTCGGCTACGTGTTCCTCGACACGAGCAAGATGCCCGCGGACTGGGTGGCGATGCGGACGCGGCTGTCGATTCCGTTCGTCGCCTTCCACAAGCATCCGGTTCATCTGCCGCTGTGGCTGTACATCATCTTCGCGCTGTTCGTGGTGGTGGGCAGGAGCAATGCCGTCAATCTCACCGACGGTCTGGACGGCCTCGCGATAGGCCCGGTGATGATCAACGCCGGGACCTACATGGTGTGGGCGTACATCGCCGGCCTGATCCTGTTCGGCCGCCCGATGGCGCAGTATCTCGACATTCCCGGCATACTCGAGATGAGCGATCTCGCCGTGTTCGGCGCGGCCGTGATCGGCGCGGGGGTCGGCTTCCTCTGGTACAACACCTATCCAGCGCAAGTGTTCATGGGGGACGTCGGTTCGCTGTCGCTCGGCGGCGGGCTCGGCATGATGGCCGTTCTGACCAAGAACGAGCTTCTGAGCATCCTCATTGGCGGCATCTTCTTCCTCGAGGCGGTCAGTGTCATCACCCAGGTGGTGAGCTTCAAGCTGTTCGGGCGGCGCGTGTTCCTGATGGCGCCGGTCCACCACCACTTCGAGCAGAAAGGCTGGCCCGAACCGCGCATCATCGTGCGCTTCTGGATCATCTCCATCCTGTTGGCCCTGGTGGCCCTGTCGTCCCTGAAGCTGAGGTAGCCGATGGAGATCACGGGCAAGCGGGTCATCGTCGTCGGGCTGGGGCAGAGCGGGATTGCCGCGGCGCGCCTGTGCGCGGCGCGCGGCGCGCACGTCGTGGCAGCCGACGCTGCGCCGCTCGAGCGGCTGCACGCCGCCGTGCGCGAGCTGGACGCGGAGGTCGTGACCGGCGGCTACGAGGGCGTGCGGTTCGAGGGCGCGGATCTGTTTGTGGTCTCACCCGGTGTGCCGGCGTTTCCGGCGCTGGGCGCCGCGGAAGCAGCCGGCGTCGAGGTCGTCGGAGAGCTGGAGCTCGCGTGGCGCTGCCTGGATGCGCCGCTGTCGCTCGTGGGCGGCACCAACGGCAAGAGCACGACGACGACGCTGCTCGGCCATCTGGTCGCGGCAAGCGGCGCGCGCACCTTCGTCGGCGGCAACCTCGGCACCCCGCTTTCCGAAGCCGTCGGTGGCGGTTGGGACGCTCTGGTCGTGGAGGCGTCGAGCTTCCAGCTCGAGCGCGCGCCGACGCTGCGTCCGCGCGTCGGGGTGCTGCTCAACATCAGCGAGGACCATCTCGACCGCTATCCGGATCTGGCGGCATACGCACGCGCCAAGGGCAACGCCTTCATCAACCAGACGCCCGAGGACATCGCGGTGATCTGCGCCGGCGATCGGCTGTGCGCGGAGCAGGCCGCGCGCGGGCGCGGGCGCGTGGTGAGCTTCGGGCCGGGTGGCGACTACTCGGTCGACGGTCGCGAGGTGGTCGAGCACGCGGGGGGCGAGCGATTCTCTCTGGAAGGCGCCGACCTGCACGGCCGGCACAACCTGGACGACGCCGCCGCGGCGATAGCGGCCGCGCGCGTGCTCGGCGTCTCCAGGCAGGCGATCTCCGACGGCTTGTCGCGCTTCCGGGCGCTGCCTCATCGTATGGCGCTGGCCGGCGTGGTGGACCGCATCACTTTCTACGACGATTCGAAAGGAACGAACGTTGGAGCGGCGGTCACGGCGCTTTCGGGTCTCACCGAGCCGCGCGGCGTGTTGATCGCCGGCGGGCGCGACAAGCTCGGCTCCTACGAGCCGCTGGTCGCCGCACTGGAAGACAAGGGGCGGGCGTTGGTCGTGATCGGCGAAGCGGCCGACCGCATCGCCGCCGCGCTCGGCGACCGGCTGCCCGTCGAGCGGGCGGACTCGATGCGCGCGGCCGTGGAGTGCGCCTACCGGCTGGCGCGTCCCGGCGACGCGGTGCTTTTGAGCCCTGCGTGTTCGAGCCTCGACATGTTCAAGAGCTACGCCGAACGCGGCAGCAGCTTCGTGAAGGCGGTTGGCGAGCTCGCCGCCCGGCCGCGGCTGGAGGAAGCGCGGTGAAGAAGTTCCTGAAGAATCTGTTCGCGCCCGGGCCGCGCACCGGTTCGGTCGACGTGGTGCTGGCGGCGGTGGTGATCGGCCTCGTCGGTTTCGGCGTGGTGATGGTGTACAGCGCCAGCGTCATCGAGGCGACCACGGTTTTCCACGACCCGCAGTACTTCCTCAAGCGTCAGGCCATCTACGCCGGCATCGGCCTGACGGTGATGTTCTTCCTCTCGCGCTTCGACTACCACAAGCTCGAGGCGCTCACGTACCCGGTGCTCGTCGTGGTGACGGGACTGATGCTGCTCAGCGTGGTCGGTTTCGGCCACTCCGGCGGCGGCGCGGCACGCTGGCTCCGGCTGGGCCCGGTCAACGTGCAGCCGTCCGAGATGGCCAAGCTCGCGTTGATCCTGTGGCTCGCCTACTCGCTCGAGAAGAAGCAGGAGAAGGTCAAGAGCTTCTCCATCGGCATGCTGCCGCACCTCATCATGGTCGGCGGGCTGATGCTGCTGTGCCTCAAGCAGCCCGACTTCGGCAGCGCGGTCGTGCTGCTGCTCCTGACGTTCACGCTGCTGTTCGTTGCGGGCGCGCGGCTCGGCTACCTGCTCGGCGTCGCGATGGTGGGTGCCGTGGGAGCGGCGTGGCTGGTGCGCTTCAAGACGTACCGCTGGGAGCGCATGCTCGCCTGGTTCCACATGAACCAGCACCGGCAGGACCTGGCGTACCAGCCCTTCCAGTCGGTGATGAGCTTCGGTTCGGGTCAGGTCACCGGGCTCGGTCTCGGCAAGGGCCTGCAGGTGCTCTATCTGCCCGAGGCGCACACCGATTTCATCTCGGCGATCATCGGCGAGGAGCTCGGCTTCATCGGCATCCTGCTCTTGTGCACGGTGTTCCTGGTGATCGTCGCGCGGGGGGTGCGAACGGCGCTCGCCGCGAAGGACGACTACGGCTCCTATATCGCGTTCGGCATCTCGATCCTGTTCGGCGTGGAAGCACTGATCAACATGGCCGTCGCCATGGCGATGCTGCCCACGAAGGGTCTGACCCTGCCGTTCGTCAGCTACGGTGGCTCGTCGCTCCTGGTGAGTGCTGCGGCGATGGGCATCCTGCTCAACGTGTCGCGCAACCGGCTCGACAACGCGAACGCGCGGCTGCCCGGAAGCGCGGGCCCCGAGCCGGAGGCCAGCGCGATGCTGGTGAGCGAGGCCGACTTCGCGCCGGAAGCGAAGAAGAAGCCGAAGAAGAAGCGGCGCGTGAAGAAGCCGGGTATCACGCCGGCCGGGGAGGGCGCATGACCACGCTGCTCCTCGCGGGCGGAGGCACCGGGGGTCATGTGTTCCCGATGGTTGCCGTGGCCGATGCGCTGTCCGGCATCGCGCCACAGCTCCGTCTGGTGTTCGTGGGCACCTCGCGCGGACTGGAAAAGCGCGTCGTGCCGGAGCGGGGCTACGAGCTCGAGCTGATGGACGTGCTGCCGATCCGCGGCGGTGGGGTCTCCGGCGCGCTCAAGGGCATGGCGCGCGCGGCCGCGCTGGTCGGTCAGGGACGTGCCCTGGTCAAGCGCTACGAGCCGGCGGCCGTGTTCTCGGTTGGCGGCTATGCGGCAGGTCCGGTGTCGCTCGCTGCGCGGCTGTCGAGCGTCCCGCTGGCGCTGATGGAGCCGAACGCGGTCATCGGGCTGGCCAACCGCCTGGTTTCGCCGTTCGTACAGCGCGCGTACACGGCGTTCGAGGAGCCGGAGCGGCATTTCAAGCAGGGTGTGGTGCTGCGCTCGGGCGTGCCCATCCGCGGTGGCTTCGAAGCGCGCCCCTACGCGCGCGCCACGGGCGCGCTCCGCGTGCTGGTGCTCGGCGGCAGCCAGGGAGCCAAGGCGCTGAACGAGGCTGTGCCGCACGCGCTGGCCCAGGCCGGGACGCCGGTGCGGGTAGTCCACCAGTGCGGTCCGGCGCACGGCCCGGCCGTCGAGGAGCTGTACGCGTCGCTCGGCGCTCGCGATCGCGCGGACGTGGTGCCGTTCATCGAGGACATGCCGTCGGCGATCGCCGCGGCCGATCTGGTCATTGGACGCGCCGGTGCCAGCGCGGTCAGCGAGATCTGTGCTGTCGGAAGGCCCAGCGTGCTGGTCCCGTATCCGTTCGCCGCGGGCGACCACCAGTTCCGGAACGCCGAGGCGCTGGAGAGGGTGGGCGCCGCGCTGTATGTGCACTCGGTCGACGCGACGCCCGAGCGGCTCGCCCGCGAGATCGATCGGCTGGCGGCCGCTGACGGCGAGCTCGAGCGCATGGCGGCCGCGGCGCAGGCTTTCGGCCGCCCGCACGCTGCGCTCGCGATCGCGCGGGATCTGCTGGCGCTGGCCGGCCTCCAGGCGGAAACGGCGCGGAGCGGTGGGCCGAGTGCGGCTCCGCCCGGCGCGGGCGACGGGTCGCTTTCACTCTGGGGGGTGGCCTGATGTTCCGCGGGCGCGTGCGTCACGTGCACTTCATCGGTGTCGGCGGCATCGGCATGAGCGGGCTGGCGGAGATCCTGCGCACGCTGGAGTTCGATGTGTCGGGCTCGGATCTGCGCGAGGGCGAGACGACGCGCCGGCTCGCACGGCTGGGCGTCCGCGTGGATCTCGGTCATCGCGCGGCCAACGTGCACGGCGCGGACGTGGTCGTGTATTCGAGCGCGATCAACGAAGAAAACCCGGAGATCGCTGAAGCCCGCGCGCTAGGCACGCCGGTCATCTCCCGCGCGGAGATGCTGGCGGAGCTGATGCGGGTCAAGTACGGCATCGCGATCGCCGGCTCGCACGGCAAGACCACGACCACCTCGCTGGTGGCCACGGTGCTGCGCGCGGCGGGCTTCGACCCCACGGTCGTAGTCGGCGGACGCATGGCGGCGCTCGGCTCGAACGCGCGGCTCGGTGCCGGCGACCTGCTGGTAGCCGAGGCGGACGAGAGCGACGGGTCCTTCCTGCGCCTCACGCCGACCATCGCGGCCATCACCAATATCGACCGCGAGCATCTGGACTTCTACGGCAGCCACGAGGCCATCAAGGAAGCCTTCGAGCAGTTCGTCGAGAAGGTGCCGTTCTACGGCTTGGCGGTGCTGTGCCTCGACCACACTGCCGTGCAGGAGCTGTTGCCGCGCGTCCGGCGCCGCCACGTGACCTACGGCGTGTCGCCCCAGGCGGACTATTCGGCGCGCGCGATCAACTTCCGCGGCACCCTCACCAGCTTCGTCGCGTACAAGCAGAACGATCCGCTCGGCGAGTTCTCCGTGCGCATGCCGGGCCAGCACAATGTGCTCAACACGCTGGCCGCGATCGCGATCGCCGACGAGCTCGAGGTGCCGCTCGATGTGATGAAGGAGGCGCTGGCGAACTTCCACGGAGTCGCGCGGCGTTTCTCCGTCGTCGGCGAGGTGGAGGGCGTCACGCTCGTCGACGACTACGGTCACCATCCCACGGAGATCGTCGCGACGCTCGATGCGGCGCGGCGCGCCTACGACCGGCGCGTGCTGGTCGCTTTCCAGCCGCATCGCTACTCGCGGACCGAGCACCTGTTCGACGAGTTCACGCGCGCCTTCAACAAGGCGGACCTGGTGCTGGTGACGGACATCTACCCCGCGGGCGAAAAGCCCATCGCCGGCGTCACGGCGGAGCGGCTGGCGCAGGCGATTGCCGACCACGGTCACCGCGCGGTCCGTTACGTTTCCGATCGCGCCGACGTCGCGGGGCAGCTCGCGGACGAAGCGCGCCCCGGCGACGTGGTCATCGCGCTCGGCGCCGGTGACATCAACAAGGTGCTCGGTGACGTGTCGGCGAACATCAGCGCCCGGGCGGGCGAAAAGGGGGCAAAGCCGTGAGTCGCACGAGCAGGGTGGTCGAGGCGCCGGCAGAGGACGCCTTCGTCGAGGGCGAGAGCCCGAAGCCCGGTCCCGTCCGGTCGAAGTCGCGGCGCGCACGCGCGGAGAGCACCCCGCCCCAGGGCCGGGGGCGGATGCTCGCGTCGCTGTGGTCCGCGATCAAGCTGGCCTCCGGCGTACTCGTCGTTGTCGCCGCCTCCGTCGCCGTGGCCTGGGGCGCGCATCGCTATGCGCTCAGCACGCCGCGCTTCGCCGTGAAGAAGCTCGACATCCGCGGCAGCCGGCGTCTGGGACAGCAGCAGATCGAGAAGCTCGCCGGCATCCGCGTCGGACAGAACATCTTCGCCCTGGACACCGCGGCCGCCGAGAAGAAGCTGCTGTCCGACCCATGGGTCAAGGAGGTGAAGATCACCCGCCAGCTGCCCGGCACGCTGCGCGTGGAGCTGTCCGAGCACGAGGCGCGGGCCATGGCGTCCATCGACGGCAGCCTCTACCTCCTGACGCGGACGGGGGAGCCGTTCAAACAGCTGGGGGACGGGGATCCTTTCGACCTGCCGGTGATCACGGGCATCTCGGCCCAGAGCCTGGCGCGCGATCGCAAGGGCGCGATCGCGCGCATCGAGGTGGGGCTGGACGTGCTGGAGAACTACAGCCGCATCCCGCTCAGCAAGACCTACCCCGCCGAGGAGGTCCACCTGATGGCCGGCGGCGGCGCAGTCCTGACCGTCGGCAAGGACGGAGTGACGCTCGAGCTCGGGCACGGGCCGTGGCGGAAGAAGCTGCTGATGGCGGCCCGGGTCATCGGCAGGCTGCGCGCCAAGGGCCAGCAGCCGGGCATCGTCTTCCTCGACAACGAAGCGCACCCCGAGCGGGTGGTGGTGAGGATGCGATGAGCCCCTGCGCAATACCCCCGAAAGCACTCGTGAAAACTTGGCCCCTTTTCGGCCTTGATGGCAGCGTCGGAGCGACTTCCGGCCGGCGTCCCACGCGGGTCGTCGCCGGGCCAGCTGCCACGAGAGAGACATGATAGACCCCACCCCTTCCCCGGAGATCATCGTCGGCCTGGACCTCGGCACCACGAAGGTGTCGGCGGTGGTCGGCGAGGTCGATGCCGACGGGATCACCATCCTCGGCGTCGGGAACGTGCCCTGCCGCGGCCTGCGCAAGGGCGTTGTCAGCAACATCGAGTGGACGGTGCGCTCGATCCGCGAAGCCATCGACGCTGCGCAGACGATGGCGGGCGTCGAGATCCGGACCGTGTATGCCGGCGTGGCCGGCAGCCACATCAAGAGCCAGGTCTCCGACGGCGTCTGCGCCATCAGCGGGCGCGAGGTGACGCGGGCGGACCTCGACCGGGTGCTCGAGGGTGCGCGCGCCATCCCTGTGGACGCCGACCGCATGATCCTCCACGCGCTGCCGCGCGAGTACGTCGTCGACAACCAGGACGGCATCCGTGACCCGATCGGCATGAGTGGAGTCAGGCTGCAGTGCCGCGTGAATCTGGTTACCGCCGCGACGAGCTGCGTGCAGAACGTGATCCGCTGCGTCGAGCGCTGCGGGCTGTCGGTGGCCGACGTGGTCCTCGAGCCGCTTGCCAGCTCGGATGCGGTGCTGAGCGAGGACGAAAAGGAAATCGGCGTCTCGGTGATCGACATCGGTGGCGGCACCACCGACCTGATCCTGTATGCCGACGGCGGCATCGCGCACACCAGCGTGATCCCGGCCGGCGGTAACAACATCACCAGCGACGTGGCCGCCGGTCTGCGCACCCCCATGGCCGAAGCCGAGCGCCTCAAGCGCAACTACGGCTGCGCGCTGGGCCGCATGATCGCCGACGACGAGGAGATCGAGGTGCCGGGCGTCGGGGGGCACCCGCCGCGGCGGGCGGCGCGCCGCCTGCTCAGCGACATCATCGAGCCGCGCGTCGAGGAGATCTTCAGCGAAGCGCGCCGTCGCATGGAGGAGACCGGTCTGCTCGAGCAGGTCAGCTCCGGCTGTGTTCTGACGGGCGGCGCGGCGCTGATGGAAGGCATGGTCGAGTGCGCCGAGGAGATCCTCGGCATGCCCGTCAGGCTGGGCTTTCCGACCGCGGTCAAGGGCATCGTGCAGCTGGTGCAGGGCCCGCAGTACGCCACGGGCGTGGGCCTGGTGCGCTACGGCGCGCGGCACCTGGCGGACAGCTACGAGTACGACGGGGTGCCGGTGACCGAGCAGGCCGGCGTCGAGCCGGAAGCCGCGATGGCGGAGCGCAGAAGTGGATTCTGGAACTGGCTCAGGGCCGCATTCTGAGTCGTTTCCGAAAAGTAGATACCCAACGGAGAGAGCGAAGAGGCAACGACAAGAGCCGACATCCGGGTCCACATGGGAGAGGCAGCTCCCGGGCACGAGCGGCGGCACGCGGCGACAAGTCGCACCGGGAGGATAGGACGATGAGTTTCTCTATCGAGTTCGCCGACGACGCGCAGCAGTACCAGGCGCGCATCAAGGTCATCGGCGTAGGCGGTTCGGGCGGCAACGCCATCAACACGATGATCCACTTCGGTCTGGAAGGAGTGGAGTTCATCACGGTCAACACGGACGCGCAGGCTCTGAACGCCAACGCGGCCGCGGAGAAGATTCCGATCGGCGGCAGCGTGACGCGCGGTCTGGGCGCCGGCGCGGATCCAGAGCGGGGTCGCAAGGCCGCGCTGGAGGACGTGACGCGCCTCAAGGAGACGATCGACGGCGCCGACATGGTGTTCGTCACCGCCGGCATGGGTGGCGGCACGGGCACGGGCGCGGCTCCGGTGATCGCCCAGCTGGCCCGCGAAGCCGGCGCGCTCACGGTCGGCGTCGTGACCAAGCCCTTCGTCTTCGAGGGACGGCAGCGTTCGCGCCGCGCCCAGCAGGGACTTTCCATGCTGAGCGAGCACGTCGACACGCTCATCACGATCCCCAACGAGAAGTTGATGACGCTGGCGGACGACGAGCTGACGTTCGTCGATGCGTTCCGCAAAGCGGACGAGGTCTTGTACCAGGCCGTCAAGGGCATCAGCGACCTCATCACGCTCGACGGCATCGTCAACGTCGACTTCGCGGACGTGCGGACGGTGATGGCGAACATGGGCCGCGCGCTCATGGGCACCGGCTGTGCCAAGGGCGAGGGCCGCGCGCGGCTCGCGGCCGAGCAGGCCGTGCAGTCGCCGCTGCTCGACAACATCTCCGTGGAAGGCGCGACCGGCGTGCTCATCAACGTTGTCGGCGGTCCGGACATGAAGATGCGCGAGATCCAGGAAGCGGCCTCGCTCATCCAGGAGCAGGCGCACGAGGATGTCAACATCATCTTCGGCGCCAGCATCGACGAGGGCATGGCGGACGCGCTCAAGGTGACCGTCATCGCCACCGGCTTCGACGCGATGGAGGAGCAGATCCCGGTCGAGGTCGCTGCCGAAACGCGCCGCCCCGCCGAGCGTTCCGCACCGCCCTCGCGCCAGATGCAGCGCGAGCCGATGCCGGCGTATTCGACCCGTCGCCCCGCCGCCGCAGCGGCCAGCCTGCAGGCCTCGTCTCCGCGCGATCAGCAGTCCTCGCTGCCTCCGGTCCGCGATCGGATCACATTCCCGTCGAGCCTCGATCACGACTGGGACACCCCTGCCTTCCAGCGTCGCCAGAGCGGCTGACGGCGCTGCCTCTCGACAATCCCTGGGTATGTTGAGCCGCTCCGTCCTCGAAAGAGGGCGGAGCGGTTCGTTTTCCATGGCCAGCCTTCACGCTTCGGGGGCTCGAGCGCGCCGCCCCAGAAGCAGGGACAGGACGAGCGCGCCGGCGAGCACGGAACGGAAAGCGCGAGCCGAGCTCGGCGTAGCTGAGCCCCGTGAGTTCGGCGACTCCGGCCGCCAGCACGAACGATACCCAGGCCGCGCTGCCGGCCAGCGCGACCACGCAGCGCGTCGTCCTGCTGCCGAAAACCCGCCGCATATCACCGCGTTTTGCGTTCGGGCAGGCGCTGGTTCCCGCGATCGGGGCGGGGCGGGGCATTGGCTGTTGACTCCCGCAGCCGGCCATCTACTGTGGGCGCGCTCGCTGCCGAGCTATCGATCGAGGGAGAAAAACAGTGCGAAGAGTCTTCTTTTTCGGGATCGTCGCCGTGGTGTCGCTGTCAGCCGGCTGCGCGGCACGAAGTGACAACATCTACGCCCAGGACGTGACCAAGGTGTTCAACGCCCAGGGCTCCGCTCTGACGGACTGCCAGGCCCAGGCCGTGAAGCAGGACGCGAGCGCCGCCGGAACCGTGGCGGTGAAGTTCAAGGTGAAGGCGAAGACCGGCGCTTTCGTGGATCCCGCCATCATTCCGGAGAAGACGACGGCACCGGAGTCGCTGCAGCAGTGCGTGCTGACGTACATCCCGGGCTTGAAGCTCATGCCCGGCGACAACCGTCCGGCGGCTGCCATCTACGAGTTCGTGTTCAACCCCATCGCGGGCGCGACGGCTTCGGCCGATACCGGCTCGGCTCCTGCGGGGCCAATGCACGTTCCGGACGCGCCGGTTCCGCCGGCGAAGTAGCACGGCAAGGCGCGCCGCGCTTGCTGTGCCCGGGAGGCTCGCGTGACCGTTCGCCGGCGCGCGAGCCTGCCTTGACAAGAGGGAGGTGGGTTGGTGGTGATCGTGCGTCGGTTGGTTCTTGCGTTTGCTCTGGCGACACTCGGCGCGGTGCTGCTGGGTGGTTGCGGCTCCGATGCAGCGCCACCCGTGACCGCGGCGGGGGTTGCTGCTCCGTGTAATCCGGCTCGCTGCGGCCAGCGTCCGCTCGCACCGCGGCGTCGCTGTGCGGACGGCAGCTTCGCCGGCGTGGGCGCCTGCGTGCAGACCGGCGGCGCGCGCTGCGGTTGGCAGGTCATCGACTGCCCCTCGGGCGGCTGACGCGGCACTCCAGAGCCGCCAGGTCGGTTCCGGCGAGCTGCCGGCGGCCGTCAGCTCGACGCGGACAGCTCCTCGAGCAGCTCGTCCGCGCGCGCCTCGCCGAGGTCGAGCCCGCGAGCCAGGCGGTCGAGCAGCGCGTGTTCCTCCGGAGTGATCTCGTTGTCGGCCGCAGCCACGGCCGCTGCGAGCAGCACCGTGGTCTCGGCCCGCACGGGATCGCTGCGCAGGCTTTCGATCACGTCGGCCAGGCATCGATCCTCGCCGCGCTCGGCGACCCGGCGTGCGGACGAATCGAGCATGGCCTCCATGTGGACGGTGCGCAGCCGTCCGTCCGACAGCACGTCGAGCGCTCCGCGGGCTACCTCGCGTTCCACGTTCAGGACACGGCGATCGGCTGCCATCATCAGGTACAGGGCCTCGCACATCGGACCGTACTCTTCGAGCAGTTCCACCGCTTCGATCACCTGCGGCGAGGCGCTCGGGAACACCATCGAGGGACGCCGCCCGCGTGCCTTGAGCTGATCGCGGAGCGATTCCAGTTTGCGCTGGGTCAACTGCAGCATGCTGTGCCTCTATGCATACACCCGCGCCGCCCCGCTGCAAGCTACGCCGGGCGTCCGGAGCCGCAGGCTGCAAAGCCTAGCTGTCCAGGCTCGGGTCGAGCGCAAAACGCTGCTCTTCGTAGCCGTACGCCGTAGGCGAAAGCTCCAGAACCGTATGCAGCGGGATCGGGATGTGGGGGCACTCCTCCTGCGGCCGTCCCATCAGGTAGCCGTAGAGCGTGCGGACGATCGCCTGGTGCCCGATCACGAGCACCGGCGCGCGTTGCCGCTCGAGCTCCACGATCACCGGCTCGAGCCGCTGGATCACGTCCGCGTACGATTCGCCCCTCGGGTAGCGGTAGCGGAGCTTGTCCGTCGCGCGCGCCCTGTACTCCTCCGGCGTCTTCTCCTTGATCTGCGCGTAGGTGAGGCCGTCGCAGACCCCGGCGTCTATCTCGTCGAGGGCGCGCCACGGCACCGACAGCGCCGGCAACGCGGCGGCGGATTCCAGCGTGCGCCGGAGCGTGCTGGTCCAGACCACCACGCCGGAGTGCTCGGGTGTGCGCTCCTCGATGAAGCGCGCCAGCGAATCGCGGTACTGGCGCCCCCGATCGGTCAGGCCCGGATCACCGCCGATGCGTCCGGCCACATTGAAGTGGCTTTCGCCGTGGCGCGTCAGCCAGATCCGGCGCCTGGCGGGGTGGATGTTCATCAAGAAGAAGATGAGCCGAGCGCCGAGGTAGCCCTCGACGCGGTTGACGACCACCTGACGGCCCACGTCGATCAGCTTGACATAGCTCTTGTCGGCGTCGTCGACCGGCTCGTACGTCTCCTCGTAGTAGGCGATGCGTTCGCGGAAGTCCCGCACGGCTTCTTCGGGGTTCACATCGGCGTAGTCCGGCGAGCGCAGCTTGTTGTCGCGCACGTTCGCGTCCACGACGCTCTCGTCCTCGCAGATCGACTCGATGAAGATGACCTGCACGCCTTCCGCCCGGCAGCGCTCGTACACGGTGTCGCGGCGGCTGCGTTCGGTGTTCGTGGCGTCGTAGATGCCGACCTCGCCGCCCTGACGGAACCAGATGAGCAGGTCGTCGAGTGCCGCGATCGCTGAACGCGCGCGTGCAGCGTGGCCTTCGGGATTGTCGGGGCGGAAGAAGGCTGCCGGCTGCCGCGCGCCCGACAGAGCGCGGCGGTACTCGCCGACGTTGAAGGCCCGCGCCCGGTAGCCGAGCCACGACACGTAGCGGACCATCTTGCGCGAGACGAACGTCTTCCCGCGCGCCGGGAGCCCGACCATCACCAGCGCAAGCTTCCTCGAATCGGGCTGCAGGGGGATCATGAGTGCACCTCGCGGGACGCGCCGCGCGCTTGCATCTACCAGATCCGCCGCCCGCATGCCCAGAGTCTGCCGCCGGCCGCGCCCCGGCGTACAGTAGGGCGGCCTCCGATGTCCGACCCACGCCCCGTTCGCGAGCCCGTCCGCGTCACCCTTCTCAGCGGCTTCCTGGGAGCCGGAAAGACCACGCTCTTGAACCGCATGCTGAGAGGCGAGCACGGCCGTCGCATGGCCGTCGTGGTCAATGACTTCGGCGACGTCGACATCGACAGCCAGCTGGTGGTGGGCATCGAGGGGAACACCGTCAGCCTGAGCAGCGGTTGCATCTGCTGCACCATCAACGAGGATCTGGTCACGACCATCCGCGATCTGCTGCGCCGGTCCGAGCCTCCCGAGCACATCGTCGTGGAGATGAGCGGTGTGGCCGACCCGGGCAGCGTCGTGCAGAGCTTCCTGATGATGGCGAGGACCTGGCCGCTCCGGCTCGACGGTGTGCTCGCCGTCGTCGATGCGGAACAGTCCCCGGAGCCCGGCAGCGAGGACTACGTGCTGGCGCGGTAGCAGCTCGCGCTCGCCGACGTTATCCTCCTCAACAAGGCCGATCTGGTCGAGCCCGCTTCACTCGAGGCGCTCGGGCGCCGGATCCACGAGCTGGTGCCGACTGCGCGCCTGGTGGAATCCGTGCGCGCAGCAGCGCCGCTCGAGCTGTTGCTCGGCGTTGGCTCGCCGGCCTCACAGGCGCTGCTCGAGCCGCAAGAACCGTCCGCCCTGCCCAACGCGCATCGTCACGCGGAGCTCCACGATCACGGAAGCGCCTTCAGTACGGTCAGCTACGTGACCTTGGAGCCGATTTCGCTCGAGCGCCTGCGCGAAGCGGCTACGGAGCTGCCGCCGAGCGTGTTTCGCGCCAAGGGCATCGTGTACCTCGACGAGCGCCCGGACTGCCGCGTTATCCTCCAGGTGGTGGGGCGCCGCGCGGAGCTGTCGCTCGGCGAGCCCTGGGGCGAGGTGAGGCCGGCGACGAGCCTCGTCTTCATCGGACGCCGCGGCAGCCTCGACGCCGGCTCGCTCGCGTCCACGCTAGACGCCTGCACGGTCCGGGGCCCTGGCCGGGCGCGCCTGCCGTTCGATCGGGTGCTTACCTGGGTGCGGCGGCGCTGGCGCCGCGCGTGACGCGCTTTACGGACGGCGGCCGTGCCGCTACAAACCGGGCGCACGAAGCGAGGATGAATTGCCGGCCATGAAGCTCCACCGTTTCCCTCTCAGCCACTTCTCCGAGAAGGGCAGGGTGCTGCTCGATTTCAAGGAGCTCGACTACGAGCTCGTCGAGCGCCAGCTCGGCCTGCCGCAGCTCGGCGTGTATCGCTTGAGCGGCCAGCGCAAGGTCCCCGTCATCGAGCACGAGGGCCGCGTGATCGCCGACTCCACCCGAATCGGCCTGTACCTCGAGGAGCGGTTCCCCGACAGGCGCCGCCTGCTGCCGGAGGACACGAACCGTCGGCGCGAGGTGCTGGAGCTGGAGAACCGTATCGACCACGTGTTCGGCGGGGCGGCCCCGGTGGCCTGGTTCGATGCCATCAGTGGCGAGCGCGATGCTGTTGCGCGTCTGTTCGATGTGGAAGTGTACGGGGTCGGTGCGCGCTCGTCGCGCGTGTGGGCGATGGCCGCGCAGGCGGCGTGGAAGCTGCCTGTCCCGCGCCATCTGGCAGAGCGGGCACATCGCTCGACGCGCAAGCTCCTGGAGGAGCTGTGCCACCGCCTGGACGACTCGAGCTATCTATTCGGTGACGAGCCGACGCTGGCCGACGTGGCGGCGGTCGGTCTCACGTTCCACCTGGAGTTTCCGCACTCCCGCGACCTGCGCATCCCGGCCCTCGCCGGCGTTGGCGTGCCGGAGTACGCCGAGGACGAGAAGCTCGCCCGCTTCTTCGAATGGCGGCGCGCTTTCTATCGCGACCTGCTTCGCTGAGTACGCGACGACGCGCTGGGCGGTGCCTTGTCCGGTCCGGCCGCCAGCCCGCCCTCGCGCCGGTCGGCGTACCCGTACGCGACGCCGTCGACGACAAGGATGTTGTTCGCGTCGCCGATCGGGATGCGCTTCTTTGAGAAATGGTGCCCCATCTTCTCGAGCGCGTGCTTCACGCTGGAAGGAATGGGACGCGCGTGCTCGTCGCGCACTTGGTCGGGAGCGAAGCTGCCGTGGATGCGCGGAGCGTCCACCGCCTCGTCGATCGTCATGCCGTAGTCGACGACGTTGCGTAGCACCTGCACCACGGTGCTCGGGATCGTGTCCCCCCCGGGCGACCCCAGCACGAGCACCGGCGAGCCCTCCCGCAGCACCAGCGCGGGCGCCATCGAGCTCAGCGTGCGGCGCCCGGGCGTCGGGAGGTTATCGCCGGCAGTGGAGAACGATGCGACCGAGTTGTTGAGCACGACGCCGGTGCCGGGTGCCATGATCTTCGCGCCGAAGCCAGCGGACAGCGTGGTCGTGCAGCTGACGACCATGCCCTGGGCGTCCACGACCGAGAAGTGCGTCGTGTGGGCGGCTTCGATCTCCTTCAGCGCCGCGGCGTACATCGGGCTCACCTCCGCGGACGGCGTTGCATGCTCGCGGTCTATGGGAAGGCGCGCGAGCAGGCCCTTTGCATCCAGCCAGCGGTCGCGCCGCTCCTTGCGCTGTGCCGGCGTGAGCGAGTCGGGATCCACCACGCCGAAGCGTCGAGCCGCCAGCGCGCGCCGGGAGGCTTCGATGAACAGATGCAGCTCCTCGGCGGAGCCTTCCGGCTCTTTCCAGATCCTGAGCGTGTCCAGCATCTCGAGCTCTTCGGCGACGGCAACGCCCCCGGCCGAGGGCGGCGGCATGATAACGACATCGAGGCCATGGTAGCGAACGCGCAGGGGCTTGCGGATCTTCGCCTGGTAGCCGGAGAGATCCGCGAGCGACAGGAGGCCGCCATGGCGCATTGCACGCACCAGACCCTTGGCCGTTGCGCCTCGGTAGAAACCCTTCCGTCCCGCGCTGGCGATCCGCTCGAGGGTCTTTCCGAGCAGCGGGCGCTTCAGCAGCTGCCCGGCGGCGACGGACCCGGAACCGTGCGCGAACGTGCGGCGCGCCGCCCGATCGTGGCGCAGCTCCGCCCAGTTCCAGTGCACCGTGAGCGCCTCACGCTGCCCGACGCGGTGACCCTTCTCTGCCAGCGCGATCGCGGGCGCCATGACGCGTGCTCGCGACAGATGTCCGAAGCGCTCGTGCGCGAGCTCCAGTCCCGCCACGCTTCCCGGCACGCCCACCGACGCCGGTCCGGTCGCGCCCGACGCGATCATCCGGTCGAACTTTTTCTGTGTGAGTGCGTGGGGCGCGGTCTCCCGGAAATCGATGGCCGTGGTGGGACCGGCGCTCGGCCGGACCAGCATGAAGCCGCCCCCGCCGATGTTGCCTGCGCTCGGGTGCGTGACCGCGAGCGCGTAGGCGACTGCCACCGCGGCGTCGACGGCGTTGCCGCCCGCTTCCAGGATATCGACTCCCGCGCGCGTCGCCTGTGGCTCCACGCTCGTCACCATGCCGTGTTCGCCGCGTACCGCCCGCTTTCCGCCGGCGTGGACCGTGGGTGGGGGCGGGGCCGACGCCGGCGCGGCCGCGGAAGGAGCCGCTGCCGGCGCCGAGCCCGGCGCAGCTACCGAGCGAGCCGGCGCCGCTGCGCTCGCCGGGCTCCGGGCCGATGGCTCGTGCCCGGGAGCGCCCGTTGGTGCGTGGTGGCACGCGGCGCAGGCGAGGAGCGGCGCGAGCGCCCAGGCGCGCTTCATTGCGGGCGACCCTCGATGCTGCGAGGCAGAGCGCGCGTTTCCGACGAGAGCAGCGCCGGCGCGCGCGGCTCGAACACCGCGCCGCGGCGTCCCGAGTGCTCGTAGAGCTGCCAGCGCAGATGCACGGCGGACAGCTCTGCTACGACCAGCGCAGGGATCAAGCCCACTCCGCACAGCAGGGCGCCGGCGGCGAGCAGCACCAGCACAGCGGGCGCGAGCAGCGCATAGCCGACCAGCGCCCGTGCGCCCGTGCGCCGGGTATAGCGCCTGAGCCAGGCGCCCGACAGTACGTCGATGGGGTCGGCGCCAAGCTCCAGACCGGTCAACGCCGAGCTGGCCAGCACCGTACCGACGGCTGCCAGCACCAACTCGGCCAGCGCGCCCAGGATGAACAGGAGGGGCACGACGCTGCCGCTCGATGCGATCATCCCGGCCAACCCGCCCAGGAAGAACAGCGCCAGTACGGCGTACGTCAAGAGTGCCAGCGCCGTGCCGGCCAGATAGGCCGTCAGGGCCGGCCGCCAACCGACGCGAAGGTAGTAGGCGAAGTCGCGGAGCGACGGGCTGGGCACCGGCTCGGGATGCCGCGCGCACAGCCGCCGTGAGGTCTCCGACAGCCAACCGGCGAGCGCCATCCAGCCCAGCACCGGCACGAGCTGCCAGAGCGACATCACGATCACGCGCCGGGCAGCACCCGGGCCCTCGAACGGAAAGCGCAATGCTGTGAGCGCGCTCGGGCGCGGTTGTTCCGCCGGACCCGGCGCCAGCGCCTGCGGAACCCCGAGCTCTTCTCCCATCAGTATCCGGGGTAGGCCGGCTGCGGCGTCCCGGACGGCAGCGCTACCGGTGCCTTCACGGCGATCGGCGTGCCGCCGCGGTGGAGGTAGTCGCGGTAGATCTGGAAGCGCAGCGAGCACGAGGCGAGCTGGATGACCACGATTGCCGGGTACAGCCCGAAGTAGCAGAGCAGCAGCCCGCACAGGACCAGCCCGAGCGCCACGAAACTGAAGACGATGGTTTTCCAGATCACCGTCTTCCAGGTAGCGCGCGAGTAGCGCATCAGCTCGCCGAACGACAGCGCCTGTCCGATGTCCTCCGTGAGCTCTGCTCGCGTCTGCGCCGCGTTGATCAGGACAGCCACGACGAGGGAGCCCACCAACACAACGAGTCCCAACGCCGCCGCCACGGCGAGCAGCCCGACGCTCGTTCGACCCGCCCGTTCGGCGACTACTATCGAGAGGGCGCCGGCGGTCAGGAGCCCGTACATCACGAGCACGGCGGGCAGCGTCACCACGAGCTGCACCACGAATGGGTTTACGCCGCGCGACAGGTAGTGCACGAAATCGTTGAAATCGAGCCTGGGCATGGGGCGTGGATGACCGCGCACCAGCCGCTGGTGGATCTCGCACATCCAACCCGCGAGCGCGATCGGCCCCACGATCGGGATCAGCATGAACACGCAGGCGAAAAGCAGGCTCTTCGTCCAGTCGGGGTCTCTGAACACCCAGCGCAGGGCGCCAAGCACCTTCACGCGCGTGTCCGCGCCGGGTGCGCCGGCTCCCGGCGCGATCAGCTGCTGGCCCGTCATCCCGGCTGGAGTGTAGCGGATCCTGCCAGGGTCGTGAGTTCTGCGGGCACGACCGCTCCGGGTCGTCTATCCTGGGGCGTCATGAACGAGCGTGATTTCGTGCCTATCAAGGTGGCTGTGCTGACGATCAGCGACACCCGCACCGAGGAGACCGACCGCAGCGGCGCCCAGGCGGTGGAGCTCTTGACCGCAGCGGGTCACGAGATTATCGCGCGGCGCATCATCGCGGACGAGCAGGAGGCCATCAGCGCCCAGTTCGGCGAGTGGATCGTGGATCCCACGGTCGACGCCGTGATCAGCACGGGTGGCACCGGCATCACGACCCGGGACGTGACACCCGAGGCGCTGGAGCCGCACATCACCAAGCCGATCCCCGGCTTCGGCGAGCTTTTCCGCGCGCTCAGCTACGAGGAGATCACGACCAGCACGATCCAGTCGCGCGCGACGGGGGGCCTGTGTGGCAGCACGCTGGTGTTCGCGCTGCCAGGCTCGCCGGGGGCGGTTCGTCTGGCGCTAGAGCGCATCATCATTCCGCAGCTCGACTCCCGCACGCGCCCCTGCAACTTCGTCGAGCTGATGCCGCGCATCCGCGCCAGCGCGGGTTGACGTCACGCTGCTCCGGGTCGGCGCGCTTCGTCCGGCGTCAGCCCCGGGTCAGTGTTCCGCGATGACGGTCAGGTCGGGGTCGCTCTCGGCCCAGGCCGGGAGGTCTCCCGAGGGCGCGGCCACGACGGGGACGCCGAGCGCGCGAGCCTCGCGGACCACGCTGGGCGCGCCTTCGCTGCGTGACGCGCTGAGCACCACGTCGGCAGCGGCAATCCAGGCGAGCGCGTCGGGGCGGGGCCTTTCGCCGGTGAAGCGCACCGCGGGAAACTCCGCCTGGAGGGCGGGGCGCTCGGGGCCGTCGCCGACCACCACCAGGCTTGCCGCGGGCAGGAGCTCGGCCGCGCGCAACGCCACGTCGACGCGCTTGTCGCGGATCAGGCGGCTGGCGATCACGATCAGCCGCTTGTCCTGTGCAATTCCGAGGCGCCGGCGCGCGCGCAGCCGCGTCGGCGCAGCGGAAACGTCGATGGCGCAGGGCTCGACGCGGCTCACGTCGATGAGCTCGGGTAGCGTGGCGCGCGCGAGCCGGTCGCGCAGCTCCGCCGACACGAAGCGGAAATGCGCGCCCCGTCGCATCAGCGCCCTGACGATGGCCGCGCGGACTCCACGCGGCAGCCGCAGCAGCAAGGCCACATCGCTGCCGTGGGCAACGACCTCCAGCGGCGCGCTGCTGGCGAGCGCCACGGGCCACGCGCTGGGCACCAGCCAGTGCGCGATGACGCGGTCGAAGGGACCCTTGTCCCGTAGCGAGCGCCGCGCTCCGATCACGAAGCGCACGGCGCCGAGCGCCCGCTTCGGGCTTTCACGCAGACGCACCAGCGCACCGGGAAAGCCGAACAGCCCGCTGTCGGGCAGCCACTCGACGTGCGGCCCGCTGATGCCGAGCCCGCGCCCCGGCGCGATCACGGTCACGTCGTGGCCGCGTGCCGCCAGGGCCCGCGCCTCGGTCTCGACGAAGTGTCCTGCTGCGTCGCCTTCGCGCGTCGGATACGACGTGGTCAGGATGGCGACGCGCTGGCGTGATTCGCTCATCGGCTAGATCCGGGGCAGCTCGCCCATGGCTTCGAGCTCCTCGGCGCCGTGCTCGTCGAGCAGCATGCCGAGCGCCCTGAGGTAGCGGAAGGAGTAGATGCCGGCGTCGTGGCCGTCGCCCCACTCGAACTGGACCGCATAGTTGCCAACCTGTTCGATCTTGCGCAGCTCGAGATTCCCGCTTGACTGGAAAACGACGCTGCCCGAGTGGCCCTGGCAGCCCGCGCAGGGGCAGTAGCCGCGGAGAATCCGGTGTGGAAACGCGGATCTATGCCCATCCGCCCAATCGATCTCGAGCGTCCGGCCGCCATGCGGCGCCTTGATCCCCACCGGTCGCGTCCGCTTCGGATCCACCATCGGGGCGCTAGCTTGGGGCAAAGGTCCGCCCGATGTCCAGGCGTCGGGGGCACAAGGGTCTTGCGGTCCGGCCCGGCGGATGTCATATCCCCGTCCCCTTGTCGAATCCCAGCGAATCAGTCCAGTGCAAGCCGCTCGAGGTCCAGGTCGGTGACAAAGGCATCGAGCGCGCGATCAAGCATCTCAAGCGCAAGATGGCCGCGGAGGGGATCCTTCGGGAGCTCAAGCGCCGCCGCCACTACATGAAGCCGTCGATCAAGAAGCGCAAGAAGATGAGCGAGGCGGCCCGCCGTCGTCGCAAGCGCCAGAAGATCGAGGCGTAGAGCCCATCGTGGCTGGCGCAGAGCGCGGCCGGTCCACGAAGAGCGTGCACGCTGGCGAGCGCCGCGACGAGACGGATGCGCTCGAGGCGCCGCTCGTGCTGTCCAGCGCCTTCGCGCTGGGGACGGCCGACGACGCGGCCGCGGCCTTCCGGGGGGAAAACAGCCGCTACATCTACGGGCGCTGGCAGAATCCCAGCGTCGAGCAGCTCGAGGCGAAGGTCGCCGCGCTCGAAGGCGCCGACGCTGCCGTGGCAACGGCGAGCGGCATGGCGGCGGTCACGGGTGCGCTTCTGTCGTCGCTCCGCGCGGGGGATCACGTTGTAGCCCCGCTAGCTTGCTACGGGGAAACATCGCGGCTGCTGCGCGAGCGGCTGCCGGAGCTCGGTATCACGACGAGTTTCGTCGACGCGACGCGCGTCGAGGAGTATCGCGCGGCACTCCGTCCGGAAACGCGCGTGGTGTACCTGGAAACGCCGGCAAATCCGACGCTTTCGGTCACGGACGTGGCGGCAGTCGCCGGCCTGGCGGGAGAGCGCGGCATCACCGTGATCGCGGACAATACGTTCGCGACTCCGTACGCGCAGAACCCGCTCGCGCTCGGTGTGGATCTGGTGCTGCACTCGATGACCAAGGCGCTCGGCGGTCACGGTGACGCTATCGGCGGCGTGGTGGCGGGCGCAGACGAGCGGGTGGCGCGGGTGCGCGACCTGGTCGTGAAGGGCTTTGGTGGGGTGCTGGCGCCGTTCAACGCTTTCCTCATTGCGCGCGGCATGCGCACGTTGGCGCTCCGCCAGAGGCAGGCCTGCGCCTCGGCCGGTCGCATCGCGGCGCGTCTGGAAGAGCACCCGGCGGTCTCCCGCGTCTGGTATCCGGGTCTCGTCGCATCCGGGGCACGACGTGGCGGCCCGGCAGATGCGTGCGTTCGGGTCGCTCGTGGCGTTCGAGCTCGCGTCGCTGGAGGCGGGGCGGCGCGTGCTCGAGCGGGTCGAGCTGATCTCGCACGCGGTGAGCCTTGGAGATGTGCGTTCACTCGTGACGCACCCCGCCTCGACCACGGCGTCGACCATGCCCGCGGAGCTGCGCCGCCGGGCAGGTATCGCGGACGGCCTGCTGCGCCTGAGCGTGGGGATCGAGGACGCGGACGACCTGCTTTCGGATCTGGACCAGGCACTGGGTTGAAGCGCCGCGCGCAGGCTCGGCGCCTGCGACCGCCCGGCCGGTAACATGCTGGAATCTTGGCCGTAGCAGGGTCGATTGCTAGGTTCGGCTGTCATGCCGGTTGCGACTGCGGAGGCCCCGAGGCACGAGACCGCCCGTCCTCCGGTGAGGATCCGCACTTTGCTGGCTCTCGGCCTGGTGTTCGGCGGCGGCTGGTGGACCTATCCGCGGGCGGTGGCGGCCTGGCAGCTGCACACCGCGGCGACCACGTTGGCCGACTACGGGCTGTGCATGGTCGGGCCGACCGGTGCCTCGCTTCTCAGGGACAACCCCCCCGAGTTCCGGCGTCTGGTGCGCCGGCGGCTGGTGGCAGCCGGAGCGGACGAGCGACCCTTCGAGCGCTGCGCCAAGGCCGCGCGCGAGCTCACCGGTTCCGTGGAAGTCGCGCGTGCGCATCGGGCGACCGCGTGGAGCTTTGTGGAATACGGCGGCGCCGCGGCGGAACATCGCGGCGCTCTCGGCGTATTCGAGCTCGACGACCTGCACGTGACCACGCGCCCCGTGGCGGAGCTGGCCAAGCACGCCTGGCCGTTCGCTCACGGCTACACCAAGCTCGTCAAGCCGTCGCTCAGCGCGTACGAAGCGGTGCATCCGGTCGAGCTGCCGCGCCCCGGGGTCGGCCGCGGCCTGCCGGCGTGGCGCGCACGCTACCGCACCGTGCGGCGGACGCGCGATGGCAAGCTGCTGCTTGCGGTGGGCCGCGCCGCGAACCTGGGCGTGTACCGCAGCCGCGACGGCGGGATCGATTGGACGCCGGCTCCGGTGCGCTCCGGCGGCGTCGCGGAGTTCGCCGGACGCTGTTCCGCGCAGGGAAGCGAACATTCGTTCAGTTTCGGTCTGGACGAGGACGGTGGCCGCACCACCGTCACCTCGTTCGGTCCCGACGGCGCGCCCGAGACGGTCGATCTGGCGCCATCGAGCCAGAGCGTGTTTGCAGCGGCCTGTGACGACAAGGCGCTGGTTGTTGCGACCAGCCCGCACCGTTCGCCCGACGTGACGCTCCTGTTCTGCCCCTACCGCGACGCCTGCCACCTGATGGCGCTGCCGCGCTTCCGTGGTGTGGGTGCGCTGCCGCGCTATCCGCTGGACATCGCGCGTGTGGGCGGCACCACGATCCTGGCCGTTACCATGCTCGGCATCGTGCGCGTGGCCTCCACGCGCGACGACGGAAAGAGCTGGACGCCCTTCACCGTCGCCTATGATGAAGGCGCCCATCCCGGCTTGCGTGCCCGCGTCAAGGTGCCGGGGCGCCTGCTCGCCATCGGCAAGCGCGTGCTGCTCTATGGCGGCTCGCCGCAGTCGTCCTGGACCTATTCCGTGCTCGTCTCGGACGACGACGGAGCGGCGTGGCGTAGGCCCTGAGCCTGCGATCCGGGACAGCCGAGGTTCACAGCGACCTTCGCCCCCGAGTCCGCCTGGTCGATGATGCCGGAGTCCTGCGAGCCGCTCGCGCCGCTGCCCCCGCCCGGGAGCACGCCGGCGGCGCCCAGCCTGTTGTCCGTGCGATCAGGAGCCCTGGCAGGGCACCGTGATGTTCACCTCGCCGCCGGTGCCGGCCTTGGTGCAGGTGCTGGGGCAGAGATTGATGGTCGTCGGGGTCTGGTTGTTGTCGTAGTAGAAGCCGTCGCCGCTGCAGCCGGCCTTGGAGCCCGCGTTCGGCAGCGTCTGGGCGCTGCCGCCGGACGGCGTGAACTGGACGGCGAGCTTGCTCGGATCGACGATTCCGGCATCCGTCTTCGGCATGTTGTACTGGCAGCCGAGCGCGGACTGCTGGATGGCCTTGAGCGCGTTGATGAAGGCGGTCTTGTCGCCGTTGCCGACGTTGTAGAAGTGGCACGGCGAATAGCCCGAGGCGCAGTAGTTGGTGTGTGACGCTGCCCCGCCGGCCGCCGCGATAGGCTCCAGCACGCCGAAGCTGGCGCCGGTCATGCCGATCACGAACGTGCGGATGCCGCTGTTCTGGTAGAGGGTCTTGACGATGCCGGACAGCACCGACGTGCTCGTGTTGCACGTGTACGGCACGCCGTCCGTGATCAGGATGCCGACCATCACCCGTCCGGCTGTGACGTGGGATGCGGTGTACTTGGCGATGCCGTTCAGCGCGACTTCGGTCGGTGTGGCCGTGCTGGGTTTGTGGGCGTTCAGTGAGCTGTCCAGGCTGCCGGCGATCTGGGGCAGATAGCCGAGAGCGATGGCTGGCGTGTCGTAGCCACCGCCGCCGCACTTCCCGCCCGAGAGCGCGAAGTACTGCAGCGCGACGCGGTCGCCCTTCGCGGAGCTGTCGTGGAAGAAGCCGCTCAGCGCGTTGATCGCGTGGCACCACTTGGAGTTGGTGCCCGAGCCGATGTTGCAGTCCTTTCCCATGCTGCCGGACTGGTCGAGCATGACGTACATGTCGAGCGGGGTCGGTTGCGCCGTGACGTGCAGGTCCGCGCAGGCTTCCTGCTTGCCGTCGTCCGAAGGGCCGTCGTAGCTGAACACCACGTCCGGAACGCTTGCGTCCTGGGAACCGGTTGCACCGCTGCCGCCGCTGCTGGAGGCATCCGCGCCGCCGCTGCCGCTCGCACCGCTGCCGCCGCTGCCCCCGCTGCTCGTCGCGCCGCTGCCCCCGCTGCTCGTCGCGCCGCTGCCCCCGCTACTGGAGGCGCCGGTACCGCCGGTGCCGCTTCCGCCCGAGCCGCCCGGGTTGCCCTTTCCGCTCGCCGTGCCGCCGGTGCTTCCGCAGCCGATCACGTAGCCACCCACCGCCACCAGACAGACCAAGCCAAGTGCAATACGCCTCATGCGAGCAAGTTTCTGCTAAATCGGAAAGCACTGCAAGGAGCTTGACGTCGATCAGTACTCGACGCGTCGCGCCGAACTCGCCCGGCGTGCTGCCCTTGGCTAGCCTAGGCCGATGCTCGTCACGACGCGCACTGTGGCTTTTCAGGAGGTGGACGCCGCGGGGCTGGTGTTCTTCCCACATTTCCTTACCTACGCCCACGAGGCCATGGAGCAGCTCTTCGCGCCGCTTCTCGAGGGCTACGTGGGGCTCATCCTGGGGCGCCGGATCGGTCTGCCCGCCGTCCACGTGGACGCGGAATACTCGGCGCCTCTCGTCTACGGGGAGTCCGCGCGCATCGAGACGAGCGTCGTCCATCTGGGCAATCGAAGCATGGTGATCCGCTATCGCTTCGTGCGTGAGCGCGACCAGGTGCTCGCAGCGGTGGTCCGTCACACCGTCGTGGTCACGGATCTGGACAAGAAGAAGAGCTGCCCCATACCGGATGACGTGCGCAGAGCGGCAGAGGCGCACCTCGAAGTGGAGGCGCCTTGAAGGGACTGGTCGCCCGGGCTGCTGGCCGGCGCGAGCGGCCTCCCGCGTACATACGAAGACGGTCACCGTCGATGGTCGTGTGCCGTATCCCGGAAGCGCGAACCTCACGGGTGCGGGGCTGGGCGCGCGCAGCGACGGACGTCGCAATTTCGAGATCGGGATACTCACCGACGACGACTATCTGCTCGACGCAGTGCAGGCGCAGTTCGACGCCATCTGGTCGGGGCGCGAGTGCGGCGCGTGCCGGCTGCGCCATCTGTGCCCGGCGCCCATCGAGCAGCTGTAGCCCGCTGGACAGGGCGCTAGCGGGCCATGTTCGCCAGGGCGCGGCGCACCCAGCTTGCGTCCGAAGCGCCCACCTGCACCGGATCGCACGGACCTGCAAGAACGCCCAGCGCCTGGATCTGCAAGTGGGCTTCGCGAAGTCCTGGCGAGCCAGGCTTCGAATCGAGCAGCGCCGCGATGCGGCGCCACTCGGCAAGGGCAGCCGGCCACATGCGACGTTTGGCGTACCAGGAAGCGAGCTGGCGGCGGAGCGCCGTGTTCCTGTCGTCGAGCGCCACCGCTGCGCGCAAATCCCTGAACGCTTCCGCCTGCTGGCCGATGTGCAGAAACAGGCGCGCGCGGTGCACCAGCGCCTGCGTGGCGTACTCGTGCAGCCGCGCTGCGCTCGTATAGAGCCGCTCGGCCTCGCGGAAATCCCCGGCGGCCTCCCGTAGCCTGCCGAGCCGGATGAAGGCGGGTCCGTAGGTGGGATCGAGCCGGATGGCCCGGGTGTACGCGGTCATGGCGCGCGCCGCATCGCCACGGCGCTCGTGCTTTCCGGCGCGCCGCATCAGCTCGGCTATGCTGCTCCGGGCCCAGGAGTGGGACGGTGGCGCCGCTTCTTCGTCTTCAACCGGCTGCGGCGCGCGCTGGTGCGGGACGGGTGCCGGATGCTTCGCAGGTTTCGGGGCCGGGCCGCGCACATCCTCGAAGCGCGCCGTGGGTTGCGCGGCGGCCCGGAGCGGCGCGCACAGCGCGAACGCGACGAGCAGAGGCAGGCGGCGGGACGTCGGCATCACAGCGGCACCTTGTCGGATACCATTTTCGTGCCGCTCGTGCCGCTCCCCGGCGCTACTCCGCTGCGTGGTCGGCCACCCGCGCCGGTGCGTCCCGAGAGCCACAACGAGGACGCGATCCGGCACAGTTCCAGGCCTTCCGGCTCGCGGCATGCTCATTGCTGACTGACGGGCCCGTGACACTCCGGGATCTGCTGCCGCCCACCTCGCTCCGTTTCCCTCCCCGGCGCCTGCGCCTGTTTGCGGGTCTGGTTCTGGCTTTCGCGAGCGCGTGCATCGGCGACAACCGGCCGCCTCGCGTCGCGCCGCGCAGTACGCTGGCACTCGCTCCCGGGCACGACGCGGGGCCCCGGATCGGGCCGTTCCGCGTGGTGTTCGCAGCGCCGCGCGGCAAGGCCGCCTCGGTGAGCGAGCTCAGCGTGGTGTTCAGCCGGCCGCTGCGCGCGCTCGGCACCGCGGCGAGCGAGAGGCCGCCCCCGATCCAGCTGAACCCCCCGCTCCCCGGGCGCTGGCAGTGGGTCGGCACCCGCGCTGTCGTGTTCGTGCCCGCGGGTGGGCGCCTTCCCGGTGCGACGCTGGTCCGGGTCGAGGTGCCCGGTAGCACCCGCGCTCTCGACGGAACCGCGCTGGGCAAGCCCTACCACTTCCAGTTGCAGACGCTGCGTCCAGAGCTGGTGCGATCCACGCCGGACGACGGGGCGCGTGGCGTCGTGCCACCGGATGCAGTCGAGCTCCGCTTCAACCAGCCTATCGACCCTGCGCTGCTCGCTCGCGTCGGCACGCTGTCGGTCGCCCGCGGCGGCGCGTGGAGCAAGCGCCCGTTGCGCGGCTTCCATCCGGTCCTGTTCCATGTCGAGCGCCCTGATCCCGGAGAGCCCAAGCGTCTCGTGGTCAGGCCCGTGCACAGGCTGCCGGTGCACAGCACGGTCCGCTTCGAGATAGCTCCGGGGCTTTCCAGCACCGAGGGGCCGCTGGTGTCCCGGGAACTGCAACAAACCAGTTTCGAGACCTACGGGCCACTGACGGTCGAGCCCATCTCGTGCCCGGACGATGCGCCGCACCACAGATGCGAGCCGGGCTCGGCGCTGTCTGTCTCGTTGTCGAACGCCGTGAAGATGCGCGACCTGGAGCAGGCGATCAGCATCTCGCCGCCGGTGAAGTTGCTCTGGGACGGCTGGGACGAGAGCGACAGGACGGACCGGGCGTCGCTGGTCGGTGCGTTCAAGCCGGCGCACAGCTACACGATCAGGGTCAGCGGCAACCTGCGTGACCGCTACGGCCAGAAGCTCGGGAAGAGCTACACGCAGCGCGTCCACATCGACGACTTCTGGCCTGACGTGGAGATAGGGCTCGAGGGCCAGACGCTGGAGCCCTCGATCGCCCGCCCGATCCCGATTGGAGCGCTGAACATCGGCAGCTACCGCCTGCTGACCGCGCGGCTCGATCCGGGGCAGGTCCGGCGGCTGCTCGAGCACCCCGACGCCACGTCGCGTTTCGGACAGTTGGAGAGGCTGGGGCGGGTCCACAAGACCCGCGTGCGCCCGGCGGCGCCGAAGAACAGGATGTCGCGGCACCCTGTCGCTCCGGCGACGGTGCTGGGCGGGCCGAAGGCGCGCGGCGCGATCGCGATCGGAGTTGGCTACTCCGACCCCCGCTACGGGCCCCGGCGCGAGCAGCAGCTGTTCAGGATCGTGCAGGTGACGGATCTGGCGATCAGCGCCAAGGTCTCGCACCAGGGCTCCGTCGTGTGGGTCACGCGGTTGTCCAACGCCCAGCCGGTCCAGGGCGCCCGGGTACGCGTGTTGGGTCCCGGAAAGCGGTCCATGGCACGCTTCACCACCGACAAGCGGGGGCTGGTGACGATCCCGCCCGGCGCGTTCGATCCGGACTTCGGGGCGCCCTACGATCGGGCGTCGGTGATCGTCGCCGAGAAGGATGGCGACTGGTGCTTCCGGCGCGTCGGCGACTACATCGGTTGGTGGCGCACCGGCGTGCCCATGGACCTGCGCGGCGACGAACCGGAATACGGCATGATGTTCACCGAGCGCGGCCTGTACCGGCCCGGCGACAGCGTGCGCGTCAAGGCCATCGTGCGGGGCGAAGTACCCGGCGGCAACGCCATCCCCGTCGGCAAGAAGCTCCACGTCGAGCTGCGTTCGCCCAAGGGCGACCGGGTCGCGGACCAGACGGTCACCACGACGGCTTTCGGGACCTTCAGTGCCCGCTTCAAGCTGCCGCGCTCGGCCGCGCTGGGCAACTGGCTGCTGGTCACCGAGGGGCTCCGGGGAGGTCGGATCGACCGCTACTTCACCGTTGCGGAGTACCGTCCCGCCGGATTCAAGGTGGGAGTGCAGAGCGACCAGCCCGCCTACGTCCGCGGGGACACCGGACACTGGAGCGTACAGGGCGACTACCTGTTTGGCTCGCCGATGTCCGGCGCGGCGGCGCGTGTCGAGCTCACGCACACCCCCACCTGGTTTTCGCCTCCGGGCAGTGACGATTTCGTGACGAACGCGGACGCGTTCTATGCAGACCTCGCGGACGAGTCGAACCAGGCCGGTACGCTCCGGACGAAAAAGTCCCAGCTCGACAAGAAGGGCCGGACCACGCTCCAGATGAAGCTTGCCACGCCAGCCCAGCGCGGGCCCGAGCTGGTGACAGCGGAGGCCGGAGTGACCGATGTTTCGCGGCAGACCTTGTCGGGCTCGACCTCGGCGATCGTGCATCCGGGTAGCTTCTACATCGGCATCCAGCGGCCGGACGACTACTTCGTGACAGCGCCGGGACACGTCGAGACGGGCGTCGTCGCGTTGTCGCCCAAGGGCCAGCGCCTTGCCGGACGCCGGATCCGCATTTCGCTCGTACGCCGCCGTTGGACGCTGGCGCGCCAGCGCGCGGGGCGCGACACCCACGTGGTTTCGCGACCCGTGGACGCCGAGGTCGATCACTGTGAAGTCAGCACGCTGGCTCAGCGTCCGGCAGCCTGTACGCTGGCGCTCGCGCAGGGCGGCTACTACCTGATCCACGCGACCGCTCGCGATGCGCGGGGAAACAGCCTCGCTTCCGCCGTGAGCCTCTACGGGATCGGACCCGGCGGTGCATCCTGGGGGGACAGCGACCAGCTGCGTGTGCATCTGGCGCTCGACAAGAAGGAGTACAAGGTCGGCGACACGGCCCGCGTGCTGGTCAAGTCGCCGTTCCCGAACGCCGATGCGCTCGTGACGGTCGAAGGAGCCGGTGTCCACCACGTGCAGACGCTCCAGCTGCGCGGTCCGACACCGACGGTGCGGGTACCGGTGACCGCCGATCTCGGACCGAACGCCTTCGTCTCCGTGCACCTCCTGCGCGGTCGCACGCGCGCCCCGCCAGGCGGGGACCAGCCGGATGTCGGCGCTCCTGCCTATCGCATGGGCTACGCCGAGCTCGACATCGATCCCTCGGCGCACCGACTGAAGGTCCGCGTCACGCCTTCCAAGCGCGATCTCCGGCCCGGTGCAAAACTCGGGGTGGACATTTCCGTAGAGAACGCGGAAGGGCGGCCCGAGTCGTCTGAAGTGACGCTCTACGCGGTGGACGAGGGCGTGCTGTCGCTGATCGACTACCAGACGCCCGATCCGGTGCCGGTGTTCACCCGGGCGCGACCGCTCGCCGTCGCGACGATCGAGTCGCGCGATTCGCTGGCAAAGGTCAAGATCAGCGATCTGGCTGGGCTTCCGGGACAGCAGAAGGGCAATCCGGGCGGTGGGGGTAGCGACGCGCCCTCCGCACGGCGCGACTTCCGCCAGAGCGCCTATTTCAACCCGGCGGTCGTGACCGGCGCCGACGGCCGGGCGCACGTATCGTTCAAGCTGCCCGAGAGCCTGACGACCTACCGGCTGATGGCGATCGCCGTCTCCAGGCACGACCGCTACGGGTTCGGTGAGTCGCGCGTCACTACGAGCAAGCGGCTGATGGCGCGCCCGGCGCTGCCACGCTTCCTGCGCGCCGGCGATTCGCTTGAAGCCGGTGTGGTCGTGAGCACGAAGAAGTTCGGTCCCGTGCGGGTAGAAGTGCATGCCCGGGTGCAGGGGCTGACCCTGTCGGGCGGCGCGACACGGAGCGTGGAAGTCGGACGCAACGACTCGGTGGAAGTGCGGTTCCCGATGCGCGCAGCGAGCGCCGGCACGGCCCGGCTGCGCTTCGACGTGCAGGCCGGGGGCGAACGCGACGCGGTGCGCGTGACACGCAAGGTGGAAGTGCCCGCAGCGATGGAGGCGGTCGCGCTGTACGGTCGGACGGACCGCGCTGCCAGCGAGAAAATCGGCGATCTCTCGCGGATCCGGCACGACGTCGGGCAGCTGTCGGTGAGCCTGTCCTCCACCGCACTGGTCGGTCTGGGCAGCGGAGTCGACCAGCTCCTCGACTATCCGTACGGCTGCACCGAGCAGCTATCGAGCCGCCTGATGCCGCTGTTGCCGCTGCGCGATCTCGCTCACGATTTCTCGATCAAGCTGCCCGCGGATCTTCCGGCGGTCATCGGCAAGACCGTGGCCGCCGTGCTCGCACGCCAGCACGGCGATGGCGGCTTCGGGCTCTGGCCGGACTCCGTACAGAGCTTCCCCTGGGTCAGCGCGTACGCGCTGTGGACGCTCGACCAGGCGCGCCGGCGCGGTGAACGGGTTCCCTCGGGCGCGATGAAGCGTGGAACGGCGTATCTGCGCCGCTACCTGGCCGGGCCACATGACGACAAGCTGTTCGCGCCGACCGCGGCGTTCATGCTCGACGTGCTGGCGGAGATGCGCACGCCCGACCCGGGATACATGAGTCGGCTGTACGACGAGCGCGACCAATTGCCGCTGTTCGCCCGCGCGCTGCTGCTCCATGCGCTGGCCGTCTCGAAGCAGCACGGGCAGATGCTGCAGAAGCTCGACAAGAGCGTGGAAAACCAGCTCAGGATCTCGGCCAACACGGCGACCGTCGCTCAAAACGTCGGCGACGAGTACGCGACGCTGATGGACTCGCCCGCGCGCACGAGTGCCATGGTGCTGAGGGCGCTCCTGGCGGTGCGGCCCGGTCATCCCCTGGCGGCGAAGCTGGCGCGCGGGTTACTCCAGGCGCGACGCGGGGGAACGTGGCGTTCGACGCAGGAGACCGCCTACGCGCTGCTCGCGCTCGACGAGTACAGGAAAGCACAGGAGCGGCAGCGCCCGGACTTCTCGGCGCGGGTATGGTTGTCGGGCAGACAGCTCGTGAACGCCGCCATGCGTGGGCGAAGCGCGCGGGCCGTGGCACAGCAAGTGCCGGCCTCGCAGCTCGGCAACGGTGGCCTGCTCGTCTTCGACAAGCGGGGGCAAGGCTCGCTCTTCTACCAGGCGCGGCTCCGCTACGCCCCGCGGACGCTGCCGGCGAAATCGCTGGACCGGGGCTTCTATGTCCAGAAGACGCTCCGGCGCGTCTCGCCAGAAGACCTCGCCCAGGCACTGCGCAGCCTTCCGGAGATCGGGACACGGAAGTTCAAGGGAGGGGACATGGTGCTGGCCGATCTCTTGATCGTGACCCCAAGCCCGCGCGACTACGTCGTGATCGATGATCCTCTGCCGGCCGGGCTCGAGGGTGTCGACGCGCAGCTCTCGACGTCCGCTTCCTGGTTCGACGTTCCCGGTTCCGGCGGCGAGCCGGGGGCGGTGAGCTGCACGCGCTGCGTCGACGCCCAGGATATCATTGCCAGTGGGCGCGCGTTTCTGCATAGCTGGTACCGCCGCGAGGTGCGTGACGATCGCGTAGTGTTCTTCGTCGATCACATGGCCCAGGGCATGTACCACTACCGCTATCTGGCCCGGGCGACGACGCTTGGCAGCTTCATCGTGCCGCCGACGAAGGCCGAGGAGATGTACACGCCGGAAGTGTTCGGTCGCACCGCGGCGTCGCGGGTGGAGGTGCAGTGAGTCGCCGGCGGACGCCAGGCACGCTGCGGCGACTGCTCGGCTGTCTGGCGCTCGTCGTGCTGTTGCCGCCGGCGGCCCTGGTCGTGGCCGCGGCGGTGACGCCGCTGCCCGCACCGGTGCTACGGGGACCGCCGCCGCCTGCGGTGCGTGTGCTGGATCGGCACGGCCGTGTGATCCGCGACGTGCGGACGTCGGACGACCAGCTCTCGGAGCGCCTGCGGCTGGCGCAGGTGTCCCCGTGGGTGCCGAAAGCCGTGGTCGCAGCCGAGGACGCGCGCTTCTTCTACCACCCCGGCGTGGACCCCGTGGCGGTTGCGCGCGCGACCGGGCAGCTCGTCTGGCACCGGCGTGTGGTCTCGGGCGCGAGCACCATTACGCAGCAGCTCGCGCGCGCCGTCATCCACCGTCCACGGACCCTGTGGGGCAAGCTGCATGAAATGGTGGTCGCGCTGCGTATCGAGGCGTCGCTCGACAAGGCGCAGATCCTGGACGAATACCTGAACCGCGTCGAGTTCGGCCCCAACCTGCGTGGCATCGGCGCGGCGAGCCGCTTCTATCTCGACAAGCCGGCGCTAGAGCTCGACCTGGCCGAGGCCGCTGCGCTGGCGGCGATCCCGCGCGGGCCGACGCTCTACGACCCGCGGCGGGGCACGTCGCGCGTGCTGCGGCGCAGGAACCGCATCCTGGAGCGGATGCGGAAGCAGGGGCTCGCCTCCGCGGAACAGATCGCCCGCGCCGAGTCCGAGCCGCTCCTGCTCGAACGACCCGCTTTTGGGGGCGGAGCATGGCACCTGGTGAGGGAGCTCTCGAGCGGGCGGCTGGAAGCGGAGCTCGGTCAGCATGGCCACGCCCAGGTCGTCCGCTCCACGCTGGATCTGTCGCTGCAGCATGAGGTCGAACAGCTGGTGCGCATCACGGCTCGCCGCATCGCGCCCCACGACGCAAGCGCGGCCGCCGTCATCGTGGTCGACAACCCGAGCGGCGAGGTGCTCGCATACGTCGGCTCGCCGGACTTCTTCTCCAGGGCGGCGCTCGGGCACAACGACGGCGTGCTGGCGCTGCGCCAGCCGGGCTCCACGCTCAAGCCGTTCGTGTACGCCGCCGCGATGCAGCATCTCGGAATGACGGCCGCAACCCGCTTGCCGGATGTGGAGCTGCACCTGCCGACGGAGCGCGGCGACTACGCTCCGCGGAACTACGACGGTCGCTTCCACGGGCCCGTGCTCCTGCGGGACGCGCTGGCGAATTCGCTCAACGTGCCGGCGGTCTACACGGCGGATCGCGTGGGGCCCGCGACGGTGCTCGGGCTGCTTCGACAGGTCGGTCTCGACACGCTCGACCAGGACGCCTCTCACTACGGTGCCGCATTGGCTCTGGGCGACGGCGAGATCCGCCTTGCCGATCTCGCCGGGGCGTACGCCACCTTGGCGCGTCACGGCCTGTACCGGCCGCTTGGGTACGCGCTCGAAGCGACGCTCGATAGCGGTAGGAGCGTCTACCCGCCCCACCGGGAGCCCAGGCGCGTGATCGATCCACGCCTCGCGGGGGTGCTCACCGACGTGTTGTCGGACCGGGCCGCGCGCCTTTCCGCGTTCGGTCGCGGCAACGCGCTGGAGTTGCCGTTTCCCGTTGCGGCCAAGACGGGCACTTCCAAGGGATACCGCGACAACTGGACGGTCGGCTTCACGCACGAACGCACGGTGGCGGTCTGGGTCGGCAACTTCGACGGCCATCCGATGAGCGGCTCGAGCGGCGTCACCGGAGCGGGGCCGCTCTTCCACGACGTGATGCTGGCCGCCATGCGCGGCATCGAGCATCCCGCGCCGCTCGCCGACCTGACCGGCCTCGTTTTCGCCGAGGTGTGTCCGCTGAGCGGCGAGCTGGCCGGGCCGGACTGCCCGCACCGGCGGCGGGAACTGTTCCGGCCTGGGCACGTTCCGACCCACACCTGCGCGCTGCACGTCCGCGCGAGGATTGACGAGGACAACGGGCTCCTGGCGGGTCCCGCGTGTCTTTCACGCAGCGCGGAGCGCGTCTTCGAGCGCTACCCGCCCGCATACGCGGCATGGGCCCGGAGCGCAGGCCGTCCGCTGCTGCCCAGCGAGGCCTCGGCGCGCTGCCCGCTTTCCATGCGCACCGACGCGCGCAGCTCCGGCATCGCGTTTCCGTTCGAGGGCGCGCGGTTCGTCCTCGATCCCGACGTGCCCAGCGAGCAGCAGCAGATCGTGCTTTTCGCACGCGCGCCGCGTAGCGAGGGAACGTTGCGCTTCGTCGTCGACGGCAAGCGCGTCGGCAGCTCCGGCGCGCCGTTCCGCCTCCCCTGGACGCTTGTACGAGGGAAGCACACTGTTCTGGTCCAGAGCGGTAGCGGTCGCGTCAGCGCTCCTGTTCGCTTCGATGTGCGCTAGCCGACAATCCGCTGCGGCATCACCCCTGGGGGTGATGCGCGATCCGGCCCGTGGAACTATCCTCGATGCCCCGGTCGGGGGGGGGCGTGACCCGGGCGCTCAGCCGACCAGATTGAGCCGGCGGCGGGCTTCGCTGTATTGTTCGCTCACGCTGAACACTGCGATGCCCCGCGCCTCGGGATGGCGCACGATCCACTTGATCCGGTCGGGGCCTTCCGCGGGCATTCCGCCCTGCTGGCCGAGCGACAGGGCAATGGCCCGGAGCGCCGCAGTCGGGTTGCCCAGTGCCAACAATCCGGTGCGGTTGCCCCACTGGTTGACCGCGGTCGCCAGCTGGGCGGCACGGTTCCCGATGGATCCAACCACCTCTAGAGCGAGCACGGGTACGTCCGGGTCGAGATTGCGCGGCATCGCACCCTGGATGCGCTGTCGGGCCTCGGCCATCTTCTTCGCGTCGACACCCTGCGGCTGCCAGTCCGGCGCGAACACGCTGAGATACGCGGCCGTGAGGGGCCACAGATCGATGGGCGAAGTCCGCGACAGGGTCGAGGCGTGCGCCTGCAGGATCTTCAACGCCCGCACCAGGAGGAAGTAGCGAGCCGCGTCGTCGTCGCCGTCGAGAAGTGCCTTGCCGAACACGAGCTGCGGGGGATTCGAGCTCACCGGCATGCAGGCCGCGCCTATCGTGGTCGACACGAACACGTCCAGGCTGTTGATGCCGAATGCACGGGCCAGTTGCTGGATGTTTCCGACGAAGTCCTGGGACTCCGCTGGCATCGGCGCCGCGCGCAGGACGCGCAGGTCGACCGGATAGGCCGCATCGAGCGCATCCCCGCTCTTCTTGAGCAGCGCGCGGAGCGGCAGCGACAGGAGCTCCGGAGACAAGAACTCGTCGAGCCGTGCGTCTCCGGCAGCGGGCCCCCCGCCGCGCAGCGGGTCTTCGCGGCCTTCCAGTGCTGCGATCGTGGAGACTGCCACCTTGGCCGAGTCGGCATCGCCCTTCAGCTCCGCGACGGTCCCGAGTATCTCGAAGAAGGAGGTGTCGAAACGGCCGGTGCCGAGCGCGCGTCGTGCATCGGTCGCCGCACGATCGAGCACCATGTGCAGCGCGCGCTCCTCGCCCTTTCGCTGGTAGAAGCCAGAAAGGGCGCGGAGCACGTCTCCATTGTGGCTCCACTGCTTGCGTGCCCGCTCGAGCGTGGCTTCCGCCTTCTTCGGATCGCCCACGACCTCGTCGTAGACGCGGGCCAGCGCGATCGTGCGTTCGCACTTTTCGTCGGGGTTCTCTGCCCGTTCGACCAGGCCGTTGGCGAGCTCGACCGCCTTGGCGGTATTGCCCAGACGCCCGTACACATCCACCAGACGCTCGGTCGCGGCCACGTCGTCCGGTCGCCGTTTGAGCACCTCCTGGTACGAAAGCTCGGCGCGTTCGGGATTCTCGAGCTCGCCCTCGTACAGCTCACCGAGCTTCTCGTAGATGTTCGCTTGCCGCTCGGGCTCCGCCGCGTGGCGTGCCAGACGGATCCACGCCTGCTCCGCGCCGCTCCAGTCGCCTTCCGCCATGCAGATCTCGGCGAAGGCGTCGAGTGCTTCGGCGTGGTCCGGATTCGCGTCCAGTGCGGCGGCCAGTGCCTGTTTGGCCGCAGCGCGGTCGCCGACCTCCGCTAGGGCCCGGCCCCGCGTGACTTCGAGCGCGATGCGCTGTTCCGGATCCGTCGTCTGCTCGAGCCGCTGTTCGATAAGGCTGGCGAGCTTGCCGCGTTCGTTCGCTGCGACGTACAGCGCCTGCAGACGCTCGAAGACGTCCTCGTTGTTGACGTCGATTTCGGCAGCGTGCTCCAGTGCCAGAAGGCCGCGGTCCGTGTCGCCCACCTTGTCCAGCCACAGGAGCGCTGCCTGATGCCATGCGCCGAGCTGATGCGCCGGGACGGCGCTCGCCGCCGCGAGCGCCTCGAACGATTCCGCTGCGCCCGTGGCGTCGCCCGTGGAATCGAGCACCTCGGCGCGCGTGGTGAGGGCCACAAGGTGTTCCGGAACGAGCTCGACGGCTCGCTCGAGCAGCGCACTGGCCTCCGGGAGATTGCCGAGCCGTGCCGCGGCCTCCGCGGCGCGCAACGCCAACGTCGCGGCGTCGATTCCGCGAGTCGAGAGATCGCACAGCCAGCGATCGGCCTTCAGCACGGCCTCGTCGTCGCCCGTCGCTCGCGCTAGTGCGCTGAGCTGCCGGAGTGCCCACAGCGACGGGCTCTCGCTGCCGACCGCGATGTCGACCAGATCGCGGGTCTCCAGCCACTGGCCGCTCCGCGCGCGGATGCGCGCTGCCAGGATGGCGTGGGCAGTGGCCTCGTTGGCGTCGAGAAGCGGCGCCAGCGTCGCTGCGACGGGGCCCAGCTCGTCCTCTCGGCCTGCCTCGATGTAGGCCTGTTCGAGCCGGCGCAGGGCGGGCAGGTATTGGGGTTCATGTTCCAGAATGGCGGTCTGCCAGAGCAGTGCGCTGGACTGGTCGCCGCGCGCGCGATCGAGTTTGCTGCAGCGCTCGTACAACTCGCGTTCGACGGTCGGATCCTCCGCGGCGCGCGCTCGCGACAGGAGGTCTTCGCTCAGGGCGGCCGAACCAGGGCCTGCGCCGGCGTTGCGCTCGGCGGCGATCTCCGCAAGTTCGTTGCTGCCGCGCTGGACTGCTGCGACGGCGGCGCGCGCCGCCCCTTCCGCATCGCCGGCGCGCTCGAACTCGAGCGCCGCTTCCAGCAGCAGCGGCAGGGCCTGATCCGGCTCCAGCGATCCGGCAAGCTGCTCGCGCCACTCGCCCTTGCTGGCGCGCGCGCCCGGAGTCAGCCGGTCGTGCAGTGATCTGAGGGCGACATCGCCCGGCCGCGCCTGGGACGCCTGCTCCAATAGCGAGGCGGCCAGCTCGAGGTCGCTGTCGGCGACGAGCTGGGCCTCCCTGACCTCGTCCATGGCCCGCTCCACCTCGTCGGTCGATGCGTCGCGGCGACGCTGCAGCCACTGGACCAGGCGTTCGACGTCTCCATTTGCGCGGGCGTGCTGTTCGCCCAGGCGGTAGGCGAAGGGCAGTGAAGGCATCGCCTCGGCGGCTTCAGCAAGCAGTGCCTGGTATCCCTCGGGGTTCTCGTCGCCGCGGCGTACCGCGGCTTCGATCAGCAGTAGGGCGCGCTGGGCGTCGTCCCCACAAGCCCGTGCCAGTGCCAGGAGGAGCTCCGCCGCGCCGTGCGGCGCGGCTCGCGACGCGAGCACGCGTGCGGCCGCCTCGTACGTTGCATCGGCAGCCGCCGCCGAGGCGTACTGGCGCATGGCGGCTTCGCTGTTGCCGCCGGCCTCGTAGGCCAGCCCAGCCGCAAGGTGTCGATCGCGCACGGCTTCGCCGTCCTCGTCGTCGCCCGGCCACGCCGCCAACGCCTCGGCCACATTCGCCGCGTCGTGCGCCGAGAGCGCCAGCTCCAGGGCGAGCACTCGCGACAGCGGATGGTCGGGGTGAGTGATCGCGAAGCTCTCGCTCGCCGTGCGCAGGAGATCGGGGGCGTGCTCTTTCGCCACCGCTGCGGCGACAGCTCGTCCGAGCTGGACTTCGCTCCGGGAGCGTTCCTCTCCGCTGCTGATCGTCGGGAGCTGTCCGGGCGGCAGGCTGCTCGCTTCGCAGGCAGCTGCCAGTGGCCGCAGCGATTCGTCCGCGGCCAGCTCCTCGAGCGACTGGCGGACGCCTTCCGCGCCACCGTCCGTGAGCGCGCCGAGAGCGGCGCGATCGGCAGCGGTGAAGGGGTCGGTCGGAGCTGCTTCGTCGCCGGCGTCTCCGGGCTGGCGGATCGCCGCCTGCAACGCATCGGGAGCCCCCTGTTCCAGTGCGCGCGCTGCCAGAGCGCGACTGACCAACGGATCGGGGCCCTGCTCGAGCAATCGCTGCAGCAGCTGGATCGACCGCGGTCGGGACGCGCTGGCCGAGGCGAACAGCGACGAAGCCAGCCACAGCGCGCCGCGCTCCAACCCGTCGATGCGCGCCAGCTCCGCCACGGCATCGCCGGCCGCGGCCAGATCCTGGGCCTGGATTGCGGCTCTAGCGTCGCCGAAAGAGGTCTTCGAGCGGTCGACTTTGGCCTCGTCTGGTGCGGCTCCACCGCGCAGCCGGACCAGCTCATGCGTGGCGTCCACCAGCGTGGCCAGCGCCGGAGCTTCGGGCCAGCGAATGCGGGGTGGATCGGCGCTCTGTCCAAGCTGCTCGGCGAGCTTCATCGTGTGCGCCCGCGGATCGGACGGCAGCGCCCGGGCGGCCTGCTCGAACTTGCGCTTCGCGCTCTCCGTCTCGCCGAGGATCAAGCGGTTCAGCTCCGCGGAGAGCAGCGCAGCGTGCGCGCGTGCCTCGGGCGTCGGGGATGCCCGGGTTTCCGACTCCAGCGCCGTCGCGACCACGGCCCAGTCGTCTTCCGACGCCGCTAGCCAGCGCACCTGGCGATGCGCGAGCGGCATGGACGGCGCGGCCTTGGCAGCCGCGCTCGCGGCCTCGCGGGCCCGGCTGGGTTCGCCGGCCATTGCCCACAGCTCGCTCGAGATAAGCAGCGAGCGAGCGCGCACCTGCGGGTCGGACGCGCTCTGTGCCTCGCTCTCCAGGAGCTCGGCGCGCGCGAGCCAGTCGTCGCGCATCTCGTGGGCAGCGAGCTGTGCCGCGGCGGGTTGCTCGTCGCTCCACGCCGTCGGTCCGCCCGCGGGGCGCCCCGAGCGCACGCTCGGCGGCGGGGTAATGCTGGCCGCGCGTGCCGCGAGTTGCGACTCGTCCGGTGTATGGGAGGGCGTGAGCTCCTCGAAGTCGTCGACCGCTTCCGGCGGCAGGCTCTGGAGGCTACCGGTCGCCAGGGCAGCGTTTTCGAGGGCGATGTCGTCGTCGAGCGTTTCATCGGTGGTCACCGGCTCTCTCGCCGATGGCGGCAGCTCGGCGAACGAGCCGGCGTTCAGCATCTCGAGCCCGTCGAAGTCGTCGACGGCGGCCGGCTTGGCGCTTCTGGAGTCCGCGCTGTTTTCCGCCGCTGCAGTGGGCGCGCTGGGCGCGGGTGGCGGCGGCCGCGGCGCTGGCGGAGCGGGCCTGGGAGGTGGCGGTCGGGGCGCCGCTGCGGGACGCGCTGCTGGAGGACGCGGCGGTGCCGCGGGTGCCGCGGGGCCGGGCGGCACGGACTCCGTCGGTTCCGCGAGCAGCGAGTCGATGTCGTCCCCGGTGTCCGCCGTCTTGCCAGCGAGCGCCTGAGCCCCCCCGAGCGATCGGCGGTCGCCGACCATGGTCACTTCGTCGGCTGGGAACTCGCGCTGCTCGGGTTCGTGCAGCTTGGGGCCAGGTTGCGAGACGTGGGGCTGCGCGGGCGCGCGCGGGGCAGAAGGGGAAGCCGGGCGGGGCGGTGCCGGCGGCTTTGCTGCTGCGGACGGAGCGGGGGGCGCGGGCGGAGCGGGCGTCGAAGGGGTCGGCGAGCCCGGCACCGAGTCGTCTTCCGAGAGTAGCGAATCGAGCAGCGCGTCGGGCTCGAAATCGAGATCGCCGAGCTCGGCTCCGATGCTGCCTGCCGTACCGCTGCGCCCGGCCCCGGAGCCACCCCGGTGCGGGTGATCGGATTCCGTCTTGTCGGACGGTTTGGGGTCGCGCTTGTCCCGATCGCTCATCGGACTCCCATTCCGAGCCGCTCGCGTACGGCCAGATAGCTCGGTGACAACACGAAGCCGAGCAGGCGCTGCGCGCGCTCTTGTGCTTCGATGGAAGCGCCAATCTGTCCTCGCGATCCAGGGCCGTCGGCGAGCACGTGCGAGACGTCGCCAGCGGCGACGGCTGCCAGTCGGTCCAGACTGGAGGTTGCCGCCTGCACCCACGAGAGCAGATCCTGCCCGGCGTCCGCCACGGGCTGTGCCAGCTCCGGCAGCATGCGGCGGAGGCGCCGGCTCATCTCCTTGCCGAGCTGTCGTTCGAACTCGCCGAGCATCGCGTAGTGCGGCGAGGGTACCTCGACCCCTACCACCCGGCACGCGGCCACGATCAGCGCAGCGACATCCGTGGGAGGACGATGCCGCACGATCGTGGTCCCGCGGCGCAGGGCAAACAGCTCGCGCGCCACGAGCTGGCGATGATACGGCGCCAGCGGCGCGGCGACACCGGTGCCGAGCACGAGCGCGGGGCGCTCGGTCGCAACCCCGTAGACCGCGTTCGGATCGTTGCCGCCGATGTAGAGGTCGAAATCGCCCAGCCCGAGCGCGCCGGCCCATGCGGCGACATCGTTGCGGACCGGCAGCCCGGAGCGCGGATCGACCCGCTCGCGCTTGCCGACGCCGAACGTGGCAAGACCGGGACCGAGCGCTTCGGCGATGGTCGGAGCCAGCTCGCGGACCAGCCGCGGGATGGGGCCGTTGTCGTCCGGATCGCAGAGCTCGGGCAGCGCGCTCTCGTCGATCGCGATCTGGGGTAGTCGCGCGACACGCTGGTCGAGCACCGCGAGCTCGCCGTCGATCTGGCGGGTGCCTTCTCCGAGCGCGACGAGTACCCCTAGCGCCGCCTGTCTGAGCGGCGCGTTCTCGAGCTTGCCGGCGATGCGCGCCAGGCGGTCGACCGTCTCGGCGTCGAGCGGTTCGCGGCTCGACTTCTCGACAAGCGCATCGCGTCCGCGCTCGAGCAGCGGCAGGGCGGTCTCGTCCGGCATCAGGTCTGCCAGCACGAGATCGAGCGCTTCGCCGTCTCCGGGATCTTCCGATAGCAGCTTGACGACGGCGCGGACGGCGTCCTCCGGCTTCTGCCGGCGATCGCGGTGGATGGACATCGCCAGGCGCGCCGCCTCGATGCGTCCCTGCTTCGTGGCGCGCTCGCTCATGAGCTGCTCGAGCACTTCGGTTGCCTGATCCCAGGCTTCGGCGCGTGCGGACGCGCGCGCGAGGCGCTCCCGCACCGGCAGGGTGCTGAGCCCGTGGTGATGCAGGCCGACCAGCACCTCGAGTGCTTTGTCGAGCTCGCCCAGCTTCTTCTCGTACAGGTCGACGGCCGCCACTCCGCTCATGAGGCGCTGCTTGACGGGTGCATCGGAGAGTGTCGAAAGGCGCGCCAGCTTGGCGGCAGCCTCGGGGAACTGCTTGGTCGTGATGCAGATCTCGCTGGAGAGCGCCAGCGCTCCGACGTGATCCGGTTCCAGCATGGTGACGTTTTCCAGCGCCGCCAGTGCGCCCTCGCGATCCCCGGCGGCCCTGAGGACACGCGCGCGCTCCCAGAACATCTTGGCAATCTCGTCGGGATCCTCGGCGACCTCTAGGCGAGCCGCGATAAGCTCGAGCAGGCGTGGGCCGTCCTTCCGCGCGCGCACGATGCGGAACAGGCGATCGAAGGCCACGAAACGCCCGATGTCGCGTTCCACGGCACGAGCGAGCGCGAACTCGCCGCGTTCCTCGTCGTCGAGCTCGTCGATGAGGATCAGCGCTGCCTGTTCCCAGAGCTCCGCGCCACGCTGACCTTCCGGGACGATGTCCCCCAGCGCGGCACATGCCTCGGCGACGGTCGCGCGGTCTTCCGCCGCCGTGGATGCCGCCCGCAGGCCCTCCCAGCCGATGAGCTCCTGCGGGTAGGTCTCGATCACCGCGCGGAACGAGTCCACGGCCCCGTCGATGTCCAGCGCGGCCAGTTGATTCCACCCTGCGAGGGCCATCGACAGTGCGATGCTCTCCTCGCCGAGCGTGTCGTCGACGGCAAACAAGGCGCGGGAGCGCCTTCGTGGATCGAACCCGGGCAGCGCCAGCTCGAGGTTGGTCAGCATCGCTGCCGGCGCTTCGGACTCGAGCAGCGCTTCCCCGTGTCCGGTCGACAGGTGCGCCACCAGCGTTGCGCTGGCCAGCATGTCGGCACTGGCCTCGCCCTGGAGCCGATCGGCCAGCGCGCGTCGAGCGTCGACCTCGCTGCCCGGATCGTCCGCCGCGACGCTGGCGCCGAGCCATTCGAGCGCGGCTGCCGGCGAGGGGTCGTCCTCGGCCCAGCGACGGGCGCTCCGCTCGAGCACGGTGGGGTCCATCTGCCCGCTCTCGCGCGCGGTTTCGAGCTCCAGCTGGAAGACGGCACGGCGGCAGACCGACCTCGCCGCGTCCGAGCACGCTCCGAGCTGTTCCAGGGCTTCCAGTCGGGTCTTCCGCTCCTGGGGGTCGAGCCACAGGGCACGCCCGAGAACGGCGGCCATGGACAGGTCATCGGCTGCCAACCCACCGATCGCGTCGAGCGACGAGCGCGCCTGCGTCGCGTCACCCTGCTCGCCGAGCTCGAGCGCGAAGCGCTCCAGCTCGGTCAGTCCCGAACCATCGCCGGCCGACTCGAGCACGCGTCGGCGCGATTCGACGCTATCCGGATCGACTGCGCGCAGGGCCCACCCGAGCAGCGCGGAACCCGACGCCGGCGCAGCCGCCTCGGCGCTGGAGAAACACTCGACCGCTGCACTGCGATCGCCGGTCTGCCAGTAGCGGATGCCGGCTTCCATCTGCAACGACGCCGAGAGCAGCGGATCCTGTGTGTCTGCCGCACACGCCGCCAGGACCTCGGCGCTGTGTCGCGTGTCGCCGCCGGCTCCGACCACGCCGGCCAGCGCCGTTGCGATGACCGTGTCGGAGTTGTCTTCCTCGTGTAGCTCTTCCAGTTCCTTGATGGCCTCGTCGCGGCTGCCGGTCGTGAGCGCTCTGAGCGCGACGACCGTGCGCAGCGCCCGCGCCGCGTCCAGATCGGTCTCGGCGCGCGCCAGCGCCAGAAGCGGCGGCGTCAGCTCCTCCGCGGGCGGAGGCATGCTGGCCGCGGGGAGCTCCGGTGCCGACTGTGGGGGTGGGGCGAGCTCGAGCGCATACGCGCGCAGCGCGTGCCCCAGCCAGGCGCCGCGCGGGGCCTTGGCCAGCGCGGAAAGCGCGCTCTCTGCGGCCTGCCGATCGCCACGCAGCAGTCGCGACCGTGTGAGCTCGAAGCCCAGGCTCGCGTGCTCCGCGTCGCTCGCGCCGGCCGCCAGAAGCCGCCGCGTGGCCTCCTCGTACCAGCCGGTGTTGCCTGCCAGTCCAGCCAGCATGCGCGCCACGCGTGCCACCACACCGGGGGACGCGCCGTACATGCCTGCCTGCGAAAGGGCGGCCTTGGCGCCCTGCACGTCACTCGACAACCGGGCCCAGGCATCGGCCGCGAGCAGGTAGTAGCGGGCCTTGGCCTCGTCGTTCGGCAGCTGTTCGGCTGAGGCCTCCAGAGCAGCCGTCAGTCGCGATGGGTCGTGTCCGCCTGCCAGCAGATCCAGCTCCAGCGCGCGTGCCGGAATGCAACCCGGGTCCTCGGCGAGCGCCTTGTCGGCGGCCTCGAGCGCGCCCAGGCCGTTGCCTTCAGCGGCAGCGCCTTCGGCCACGCGCAACCACATGGCTGCGGCGCGCGGGCCTTTCGTTCCGCGGTCGAGAGCGGCGTTCGCGATGCGCGCTGCCGCTAGCGTGTCGCCCGCGGCGTCGGCCGCGCTCATGCGCGCCTGCAGCAGCGAGGGATCGTCGGGCAGCCGCTCGAGCGCCTGATCGAGCAGCTTCGTTGCTGCTTCCAGATTACCCTGGCGCCGTTGGGCTTCGGCTGCACGCAGCAGCGCGTCCGCTGCCGAGGCGAGCGTGCGCTTGTAGCGCGGGATGCCGAGCGCATCCGCCGTCGATGCGTCGTCCAGGGATCTCAGGAGCAGAGCCGCCTGCGCTTCCAGTGCGCGCGCGGCCACGTCGTTGCGTTCTTCGCGTTGACCGAGCTCCTCGAGCGCGACGAGTGCGAGATACGTTGCCCCGCTCTTCTGTTCGATGGCGAGATCCAGCGACTCCAGAGCGGCCTCGGCATCGCCTACCGCCAGCTGTCCCGAAGCCAGATCCACGAGCAGCAGCGCGCGCCAGGTCGGGTGTTGTACCAGCCCGGTGCGGGCCGCGAGTGCCCGCAACCTGAGCGCGTCGTCGCCCAGTCTGCCCGCGATGACCTCCAGGGCCAGCCAACCGGCGGCATCCTCCGGCCGCTCGGCGACGGCTTCCTCCAGCGTTGCGCGAGCCGCTTCCAGGTCCTGCTCCTGGTCGGCCTGGAACGTGGCCTGGGCCAGAAGCGCGCGTGCACGCTCCTCCGGTGCATCGGCGACCTGGACGAGCCGTTCCAGCAGCCTACCGAGGTTCTTGTAGGATTGTCGCTGCGAGATAATCGCGATCAAGCGCTCCAGCGGCTCGCGGAACTCCGGTTCCACGTTGACCGCACCGAGCTGCTCGCGGGCAGCGGCAGCCTCGTCGCCGAGCGCTTCGGACAGCACTCCGATCTCGTGCAGCAGGATCGCCTGCGATGCCGATGTCGTGGCGGCATCGTGCTCCGCGCGCAAACGGTTGATCGTCGACGTGATCAGCGCGGGATCGGGGGGCGCTGCGGATGTGCTGGCGTTCGGCGGTCTGGAGGTGCTCGACATGCGCTTCGGGTGACGCGGCTCCTTGGCGACTCTAGGCCACTGCGGGCCTCATGCCTAGGCGCTCTGATCAGTCATTGCGGCGGACAATCCAGTAGCCGCGGGGAGTATCGATCGGCTTTTCATACACGTGCCTCTTGGGCAGCGTGAATAGGATGTACTGGGCTGCCGGTTCGAGAACGCCCCGTGGAATATGACCGGCGTCAGCCGTGGAGCCTGGGTCGCCATGCTTGACGGCGTCATCGAAGTCCTTCTGGGCCAGTTCGATGAGCTTCTCGGCCCGCTCGCGGGCCTCCCGCCTGCTCGGCGCGCTCTTGGGAGCCGACTGCGCGCCCTTGTAGGCGAACAGGATAGCTCCGAAGCCGACGCTCTTGGGGGCTGTGGCCGGGAGTGGTGGAACCGGCTTGCCGTTCGGAAGCAGGTCGAACGCACCGGCGTCGATCGACCGTCCGGCGCTGGGCCCTGTTGCCTCGGCACCAGCGTCGGTCACAGGAGGGGCAGGTGGAGGCGTCGCCGAGGGTTGCGCGGAAGCTGACTCTGCAGGCGTCGGTACCACTGCCGGCCCACGGGCCTGCAATAGGACCACGACGATTGCCGCGGCGAACAACGCACCGAACGCCGCGAAGGTCCACCTCTGCATTCCGGCGTTGTCGCCTACCACGGATTGGCAGGATGGCGCGACGGATTCCGGGTCGGTCAGGCCAGCACAATGGGCGACAAGGCCTACGTTCTCCTGCTAATACACGCACAGCCGCCATGTTCAAGGTCGAGTGCCCAGGCTGCAAGGCTCCGTACCAGGTCGACGAACGGCGCGTGCCTTCAACCGGGCTCAAGATGCGATGCCCGAAGTGCGGGACATCGTTCCAGGTCGAACCGCCAGCGGCCGATCCGCGACGCACGGGTCCCAGTCCGGTGTTGGGCGCTTCGCTAGAAGCCCCGCCGGCTCCGGTCGCAGCTCCCGCCAAGGCGCCACCTCCGAAACGGACGCACAAGGCGACGATGCTCGGTGTCGCCGCGCCAGGCGGACCGAGCGACGATCCGTATGGCGAGATCGACCTCCCCACGGTCGGGCAGCCGCGCCCCAAGCCTTCGCCCGCCGCAGCCGATGCCGGTCGGCCTGCGCCTCCGCGCCCGCCGCCACGTCCGGGTCCGCCACGTCCGCACCCGCCGCCACGTCCGCGCCCGCCGCGTCCGGGCGCCGCTTCCAATCCCGACGCGGACCTCCCCGTGCCAGTGGGTGCTCGCCCGCCTGCGCCTGCCGCGCAGCCAGCGGCGCCTGCGCCACAGCAGGGTCCGGCCGAGCTCGATTTCGGCGAGCTCGATCTGCCCGTTCCGGTAGGCGCGGCGATAGCGCCGCCCGTTCCGGCAGGCGCGGCGATAGCGCCGCCCGTTCCGGCAGGCGCGGCGATAGCGCCGCCCGTGCAGACGGGCGGAGCGTCGGCAACGTCCGGTGACTTCGGCGAGCTCGATCTGCCCGCGCCTGCGGGCGGCGCGCAGGCTTCGTCGCCAGCGTCCGCCTCCGCCGGTTCTGGAGAGCTCGATCTGCCCGCGCCCGCGACGGGATCGCCGTCGCCCGCCGGAGGCTTCGGCGAGATCGATCTCCCTGCGCCTGTCGGCGTTGGCGCTCCGGCGTTCGGCGAGATCGATCTGCCGACAGTCTCCGGAAGCGCCCCAGCGCCGGCAGCGGCGAAACCGCAGGTCGGGGGAGGGAGCTTTGGCGAGATCGATCTCCCGTCCCTGTCGGCCGAGCTACCGGCGGTCACGGGTGACTTGCCGTCGCTGACTGGGGATCTGCCTGCCACAGCGGGAGATCTGCCTGCCACAGCGGGAGATCTGCCTGCCACAGCGGGAGATCTGCCTGCCACAGCGGGAGATCTGCCTGCCACAGCGGGAGATCTGCCGTCGCCAGGAGGCAGCCTGCCGTCGCCGGCGGCGTCGTTGCCCGCAGCGGCATCGGCTCTTCCAGCACCGGCAGCCGGCCTGCCGCAGCCGGGAGGCAATCTGCCCGTCCCGGGCGGTGCGCTGCCCGCTCGCGGCGGCAGCTTCGGCGAGCTGGAGCTGCCGCTCGTGGGGGGCAGCGGAGCCTCGCCGCCCAGCGTGCAGATGGCGCCGACGGGTTCCGACCCGTTCGCTTCTTCGCTGCCTCCTCCTCCCGAGTCGTCGCCCCAGGCGGCGTCGTCGGACGGCATCGTGCGCGCGAGCGGCGGTGGCATCAGCTACGGCGAGGTCAACCTCGAGGGCGGGGACGAGGGGGCCGAGGTCAGTCTCGACGGCCCTCCCCACTCGGCACGCCAGGCCGACGACGACATGGAGTTCGGAGCCATCCCGCAGGAGCACGACAGCGGGCCGGCTGCTTCCGCCGCCGCGTCGCCGGAGTTGCACGTGCCGGCGGCGGCTGCTGCTCCGCGGGGGCCCGCGCAGCTCGAGCTCCCGCGTCCCAAGCGCCGCGGCCTGCGCATCAGTATAGGCGTGTTCGTGCTGCTGCTGCTCGGCGGGGCCGCTCTGGCACTGGTCCCCGCGCTCGGTCCGTTCGGCGCGTACTGGATCATGGACCAGGTCAACGCCGGCAAGTACCGAAAGCTCACTGCAAGCACGGTCGCGAAGGCGCGGGCCGATCTTGCGACGGACACCGCCCCTGCGGCCGCGAAGGCCGAGCAGTCCGTCGACCACGCGCGCGCGGAGGCGAAGCGCGTCAAGGCACTCGCCGCGTACGCCGCGTATGTCGGTTACGCGCGGGAACTGCGTTTCGGCGACCAATCCGAAGTCGAGGCGCGAGCGAAGGTGCAGCTCAAGGAGCTGTCGGAAGAGCACGACGTCGAGTATCTCGAGCTCGCCCGCGCGGCCCAGGCCGCAGAGCTGGGACAGCTGGCGCGTGCGCGCCAGAGTCTGAAGAGGATCGCCGCGAAGCGTCCGCGCGACATCGATGTGGAGGTGACGCTGGGCGAGATTGCGCTGCGCGCGCGCGAACCGAAGGCGGCGCTTGTGGCGTGGCAGAAGGCGGGCGCGATCGAGAAGAGCGCCCGCACGTTCTACGGTCTGGCTCGTGCGCAGTTCGCCACCGGCGACTTCGAGGTCGCGCGGAAGTCCGCCGAGCAGGCGTTGAAGAAGAGCCCGGGGCACGTCGGCGCGCGCGTGCTGCTGGCGCGATTTGCCTGGCGGAAGGACAGGAACGAAGCGCAGGCCATGAAGCTCCTGACCGAGGTCGTGAAGGACAGGCAGGGCGCCAGCGACGACGAGATCGTCGTCGCGCAGACGCTGCTCGGCGACATCGATCTGGCGCGCTCCCGCATCTCGCACGCCGAGTCCGCCTATGGCGAAGCGCTGAAGATCGACCCCAAGGCTGCCGGAGCACTCCGCGGTCTGGGCGATGCGCTCTACCGCGCCGGGCGCTATTCGGAAGCACTCGCACGCTTTGAAGCTGCGACCCAGGCCGACCCCGACGACATTCCGTCGAAGGTCGGTGTCGCGAAGACGAAGATCGCGCTCGAGCGACTTCAGGACGCGCGCGAGATGATGAAGAAGCTGCGCGAGGCGCATCCGAAGTCGATGCTCGTCGCCTACTGGTACGGCAAGGCGCAGGAAGTCCTCGGTTCGCGCAAGGAAGCGGAGCAGGGCTACCGCGCAGCGATCGCCAACGCAGGCAAGAACCCGGATGCGGTGGACGCCTACGTCGCGCTCGCGATGCTGCTCGGGCAGCAGGGACGCAACGACGAGGCGACGAAGACCCTGGAAGCAGCGCGGAAGAAGCTGCCGGATTCGCCCGCGATCCACAAAGCCATGGGCAAGCTGGCGCTGTCGCAGGGGCGCTACGATCAGGCCGCCGCCGAGTTCCGAAAGGCACTCGAGCTCGACCCGGACGATGTGAGTGCGAAGTTCCAGTTGGCCATCGCGCTGAGGCAGAGCCGGCACTTCGACGAGGCGGGCAAGCTGTTCGACGAGGTCGCCAAGGTGGATCGCGACTACCCCGGCCTGGCGCTGGAACGCGGACTCCTCTTCGAGGCGTCGGGACGGACGGAAGAAGCGCTCAAGGCGTACGAGTCAGCGTTGGCCAAGGCGCCGAACGATCTCGATCTGATGCTGCGCGTCGGTTGCGGCAAGGTCGCCGCGGGCCGCGCGAAGGAAGCGGAAAAGCTCCTGCGCAAGGTACTCGACCAGCGTCCCAATTCTGCCGAAACGAACCATTGCCTGGGGCGGGCGCTGCTCCTCGAGGGCACGAACCTGGCGCAGGCGCTCAAGACCCTGCAGCGTGCCGTGGAGCTCGACCCCAACCGCGCCGAGTACTGGCTGTACGTGGGCTGGGCCGCGAACGAGGCCGGGCGTGTGCCGACGGCCGAGAAGGCCCTGCAGAAGGCGCTGGCGATCGACCAGAACCTGGCCGACGCCTACTGGCAGAGAGGCGTTCTGCGCTACCGCCAGGGAGCCGTGAAGGACGCCATCAAGGACCTCGACAAGGCGCTCGAACTCAGGCCTAGCCGCAACGAAGCGCACGCGGCGCTTGCCGATTCGTACTACGACCTCGGTCGCGCTGCCGACGCCATGAGCGAGTGGCAGAAGGCCACCGCCGCCCAGCCCGACAACGCCACGTGGCACTTCCGCTACGGCAAGCTACTCGAGCAGAACCACAAGGACGCAGAGGCGCAGCAGCAGCTGGGCAAGGCCGCCGATCTCGGCGAGCAGCTGGACGACAAGCCGCGCTGGCTGTGGGAGGCGAACTATCTCTTGGCGCGCGCCATCGGCCCGCGCAAGGAGGCAGCCAAGCATTGGGAAGCCTTCCTGCGTACTGGACCGCGCGACTCGCCGTATCGCGTCGAGGCGAAGGCCGCTCTCGCCAAGCTGGGCCGCCCCTGGCAGGGCGGTTGATCAACCGCCGCCTGCGTGCGGTGCCGGGTCGAGACAGCAGCGGAAGCCGGTCGAGTAGTCGTGGTAGCTCGGCTGGTGGCCGATAGTGACGAATCCACAGCCTTGCAGGGCGGGGAGCGGTGGTGCTCGCGTGCGGCGGCGAAGCCGGGGAGGCGGCAGGAGACGCCGCGGGCGCCGGACCCGGCTTCCGGGAAGCGGTTCTGCGCGCGTGACGACAGCCTGGCGCGGTGGGCGCGGCCAGCAGCGCCACGGACACGGCCAGAACCCCCTCCGCGAACGCGCGTCGGTGCGGGCGCGGGGTCATGTCTCTCACTATGGACCGACGGCATGCGCCGGGCTGCCGCTGCTTGACAGCTTTCTGTAAATAATTAACAGCTTCTGTAAATGAGAGGCTGTCGATGCCCCGGATCTCCCAGAACCGCACCCTGAACGCATCGGCGGGGCGGCGCCTGCGCGAGCTCCGGCTCGAGCGGGGCCACTCGCAGGCGGAGTTCGCCAGGCGACTCGACATCTCGCCCGCGTACCTGAATCTGATAGAGAAGGGGCGTCGCACCCTGCAGCTGCCCCTGTTGTGGAAGGCGCTCGAGCTGCTCGACGCGGACCCGGAGCCGTTCATCTCCAGCCTGGGCGAACAACCCGTGCAGGAGAGCCTCGCACAGCTTCTGGATGAACCGCTGCTGCGTTCGCTGAACCTCGACAAGGACGCGCTCGCGTCGCTCAGCGCCGAGCCGCGCGCCGTCACCACGATCACGACGCTGTTCAACCTGTACAAGAACACGCGCGGGCAACTCGACAACCTGATCGGGCTCGTTTCCCGTCGAGAGGCCGACCGCAAGGCCCGCGCCTCGGTAGCGGGGCGGTCCGGGATCGCCGACTCGTCGCTTCGCCACGGCTACTCGCCGCTAGACGAGGTGGCCAACTTCGTGCAGGAGAGCGACAATTACTTTCCGGCGATCGAAGAAGCTGCGTCGAGGGTGCGGCGTGACTTCCATCTCGAGCGCCGCGTGCTGAGCGATCAGCTCGCACGCGTGCTGTCCGGGCTGGGCGTGGAGACGAGCGCGCGGCGCGAGCATAGCGGGACCAGCGTGGTGCGTCGTTACGATCCGGGCGCGGGTCGACTCGAGATCTCGAGCGAGCTCAGCGAGGCGCGGCGCAAGTTCGATCTAGCCCATATCATCGGGTTGCGCGTGCTCGAGAAGCGCGGGCTCTTCCCCCGCATCACGAAGACCTTCCAGGCGCGCCATCCGGAAACGCTCACGCTGATCAAGGTGCATCTAGCGAACTACTTCGCGGGTGCCATGCTGATGCCGTATCGGGATTTCTTCGAGGAAGCCCAGCGCTGCCGCTACGACGTGGACCGACTCGCGGACCTGTTCGAGATGAACTACGAGGCTGCCGCCCATCGCCTCACCAATCTGAACGATCCCAAGTATCGGGGCGTGCCGATGCATTTCATGCGCGTCGATATCGCGGGCAATCTGTCGAAGCGCTACTCCGCGACAGGGTTGCCCTTCCCCAGCGGGCTCGGTTCGTGCCCGAAATGGGTCGCGCATACGGCGTTTCTCACGCCCAGCGCGGTCTCCAAGCAGTTCAGCGTGATGCCCGACGGCGCGGCATACTTCTGCTTTGCGAGGATCACCACGGCGCCGAAGCGGGGGTCGCTGGTGAAGGGGACCGTCTACTCGATCGGCCTCGGCACCCAGGCCGAGGATGCCCATCATCTGACGTTTGCGGACGACCAGCCCCGCTGGGCGCCCGAGCGAGCGGAACGCATCGCCGTGCCGGTGGGGATCACCTGCCGCTTCTGCGAGCGCACGGACTGCAACCAGCGCGCCGCGCCGAGCTACCGCTTTGCCTTCAGTCCTGACGAGTACGTCAAGAAGGACAACTTCTTCTCGCCGATCCTGGAGAGCGAGAGCGGAAAGCCGAGGCGCGGCTGAGGTCGGGAAGGAGGCGGCTGGGTCAGACCTGCCAGGTGTTGCCGCTGTTGAGCAGCTTGTCGAGGTCGCCCTTGCCGAATTTCTCGATCGCCATCTCGTGCTGGTGGACGAGGGTCTCGTCGTAGGTCGGACGATCCACCGCGTACAGCACGCCGACTGCGACCGGAAACTGCGGGTAGGGCATGCGCGCCAGCATGTAGGCCAATGTCGCGTTCGTCTCGTCGTGCAGCAGGATGTCTTCCTCGGTGACACCATTCTCGCCGATGGTGACGACTTCGAGCGACAGAGTCCTCGGACTGATCCTCAGGCCCTGCGTCTTGTCCTTGCCGAAGATGAGCGGTTTGCCGTGCTCGACGCGCAGCTGGTGCTCGGCCTGGGCGGCCTTCTCGCGGAAGCTGTCGTATGCGCCGTTGTTGAACACGTTGCAGTTCTGGTAGATCTCGAGGAACGTCGTGCCCTTGTGCTTCGCCGCGCGGCGCAGCATTTCCGACAGGTGTTTCGCGTCCACGTCGATCGAGCGGGCCACGAAATTCCCGCCCGACCCGAGCGCGAAGGTGGCGGGGTCGACGGGGTGGTCCGCCGAGCCGAGCGGTGAGCTCTTCGTGATCTTCCCGAACTCGCTGGTGGGCGAGTACTGGCCCTTGGTGAGCCCGTAGATCCTGTTGTTGAACATCAGGATGTGGATATCGAGGTTCCGCCGGAGGGCGTGCAGAAGATGGTTGCCGCCGATGCTCAGCCCGTCGCCGTCGCCGGTCACGACCCAGACGGAGAACTCGGGATTGGCCGCCTTAACGCCCATCGCGATAGCCGGTGCGCGGCCGTGGATGGTGTGGAAGCCGTACGTGTTCATGTAGTACGGGAAGCGGCTCGAACAGCCGATACCGCTAACCCAGACGATGTTCTCGTGCGGGACGCCGAGCTCGGGCATCACGCGCTGGACATTCGCCAGGATGGAGTAGTCGCCGCAGCCTGGACACCAACGGACATCCTGGTCCGTGGCAAAATCCTTGCGCGTAAGCTTGGGGGTCTTGATGACGTCGTTCATGGTCTTCAGCTCTCCATCATCTGGCGGATGCGGTCCTCGATCTCGTCGATGAGGAAGGGTTGCCCCTCGCACTTGGAGTAGGCCTCGGCCGGGACCAGGAACTGCGTACGGATGAGCTTGACCAGCTGTCCGAGGTTCAGTTCGGGGATCAGCACCCGATCGAAGCGGGAGATGATGTCACCGAGGTTGCGTGGTAGCGGATTGATGTAGCGCAGGTGGGCGTGCGACACCTCGAGCCCACGCTCGCGGCAGCGCTCCACCGCCGAGCGGATTGCGCCGTACGTCGAACCCCAGCCGAGCACCAGCAGCTTGCCGGAGTCGGGGCCCACGTCCATCGACTGCTCGGGGACGTGGTTCGCGATGCCGGCGATCTTGGCTGCCCGGGTGCGGCACATCTTGTCGTGGTTGTCCGGATCGTAGGAGATGTTGCCGCTCTCGTAGTCCTTCTCCAGGCCGCCGATGCGGTGCTCGAGCCCCGGCGTGCCCGGAATGGCCCAGTTGCGCGCGAGCGTCTCCGGATCGCGAGCGAAAGGCTGGAAGCCTTCCGTCTCGGTCCGGAACTTCACCTTGATCTGCGGCAGCTGGCTCACGTCCGGGATGCGCCATGGCTCGGCGCCGTTGGCGAGGTAGCCGTCCGTCAGCAGCATCACCGGCGTCATGAACTCCAGCGCGAGACGCACCGCCTCCAGCGACATGTGGAAGCAGTCACCGGGCGTCGCCGCGGCTATCACGCACAGCGGGGCTTCGCCGTTGCGGCCGTAGACCGCCTGCAGCAGGTCCGCCTGCTCCGTCTTCGTGGGCAGTCCGGTGCTGGGCCCGCCGCGCTGGACGTTGACCACCACGATCGGCAGCTCGGTGGCGATGGCGAGGCCCAGCGCCTCGCTCTTCAGCGCCACGCCGGGCCCGCTGGTCGAGGTGCAGCCGATAGCACCGCCGTAGGACGCGCCAATCGCCGTGCACACTGCCGCGATCTCGTCCTCGGCCTGGATCGTGGTGATGCCGTAGTGCTTGTACTTGCTGAGCTCGTGCAGGATGTCGCTGGCCGGCGTGATCGGATAGGAACCCAGCACCAGCTGGAGCCCGCTCAATTGCGCGGCGGCGATCAATCCCCACGCGGTCGCCATGTTGCCGCCGATGTTCCGGTAGGTGCCCTTTTCGACCGGCGCGGCCGGCACCTCGTAGTGGTAGTGCGAGATCTCGGTCGTCTCGCCGTAGACGTGCCCTGCCTTGAGCGCGAGGATGTTGGCTTGCACCACGTCGGGGCGCCGCTTGAACTTGGACTCGATCCATTTGATGGTCGGCTCCAGCGGGCGGCTGTAGATCCAGAACATCAGCCCCAACGTCCAGAAGTTCTTGCAGCGGTTGGCCTCCTTGGTGGAAAGCCCCACTTCCTTCACGGCGGTGAGCGTGTTCTTCGTGATGTCGATCGCGAGCACCTTGTAGCCGTCGAGCGAGTCGTCATCGAGCGGGCTCGATGCGTATCCCGCCTTTTTCAGGTTCGGGGTACTGAACGCCCCGCTATTGACGATCAGCAGGCCGCCCCGCTTGAGCTGCTTCACGTTGGTCTTCAGCGCGGCCGGGTTCATCGCGACGAGGGCATCCGGCGCGTCACCCGGCGTGAAGACATCCTGCGAAGCGAAGTTGATCTGGAACCCGGAGACGCCGTACAGCGTTCCAGCGGGCGCACGGATTTCCGCCGGGTAGTCCGGAAAGGTGGCCAGATCATTCCCGGCGAGCGCGGCCGCCAAAGTGAACTGGGTGCCGGTGACCTGCATGCCGTCGCCGGAATCACCAGCGAATCGGACCACCGCACCGTGGATCTTCTGACCATTGTCCGGGGCCGTAGCGGCGGGCGGGGAGAACGGAGACGCCTGCGTTGCCATGTGTGTCGGATCTACCTTTCGAGGTTCGAACGTGGGCCAGTCAGGCCGGCCGAAGGCTGCCTGCTCGGCCCAGGATGCGGGCTTTCGCTGAATACCACTTCGGCTAGGCCAGGGTTACCACCAGAAGCCTGACGGGCCACCCTTGGATGAGCGGGATCATTCTTGACCGAAATGATCGAAAACACTTCCAGCGGCCGTCGGGGACTGCTTGGGGCAGGCGTACGGTCGGCGCGAGCCGCGCGGGGGAGGGAGCGGATTGTCCGGGAAGGGGACACTCGGGGACGCACTCAGCGCACCTTGAGACATAGGGCAGATTGGCCCGGAATGCGAGGGGGATCCTCGAAAAAAAACCGTGGCGCAACGCTGCGGCGGGCGCTGCTCTTGGCGGCGGGCCAGCGGCGCTCAGGTCGCCGTGGCGTGCCGGTCGAGCATTTCCGCCAGCCGGGGCGCGGCCGCCTCGACGTGCTTGTGCGCGGTGGGGCGGAGCTTCTTGTAGGTCTTCTTGATAGCGCCGCTCCTGGCGTGTTCTGCGCGCGCGTCGGTGATGCCCAGCAGGGCGTCGGCGACCCGGGTGGAGTTCTCTTTCAGGTGTGCACCGGCTGGCTGCTTCTTCTCCAGCGCCTCCTGGTAGATCGGGTCCAGCGCGTCCAGGAAGTCGTCCAGCAGGTGGTCGACCACCTCGGGCACGAAGCCGGGCTTTATTCCGCGTACGAGCTTGTAGCCCCCCTTGATGGCCAGACCCGACACACCACTCTTGTCGGCGACCTCCAGGTCCAGCACCTTGCAGGCGTCGTCGATTATCACCTTGCGCTTCTCGCCGCTTCCAAGGAGCTCTTTCAGACTCGCCATGATGCCACCCGTGTCCGTGAAGGAGCGGCGTGGTTAGCACTACCCGGCCGCGAATCAAAGCCCGCGAGGGCCGCCGGCGCGTGTCGTGGCATGTAGGGAAACCCCACCCATTTCGTGGGGCGCGCGGGGCACGGCTGCTTGACGGCCTCCAGTGTGGATGCGCGTAATCCGAAAAAAGCGTAATAATATAGCATCCAAAGCCGCGAACGACATTGCCACGATGACCGAAGATCTCAGGCGAGGTAGCTGGCTCGGCAGGCACGAGCTCCTGCTGCGCATCGGCCGCGGTGGGATGGCGACTGTCTGGGTGGCGCGCGAGCACACCGAGAAGGTGGAGGACCAGCGGCTGCTCGCGGTCAAGGCGATCCTGGCCGACCTCGCCGGCGATCCCGAGTTCGTCAAGATGTTCCTCGATGAAGGGCGGCTGGTGCAGAGCATCCGCCATCCCAACGTCGTGGACGTCTACTAGGTGGGCGAGCACGACGGCGTGATGTACATGAGCATGGAGTGGGTCGAGGGCGACTCGCTCCACTCGGTCATCGCGGAAGCCGGAAAGCGGCGCCCCATTCCGGCGGAGATGGCGGTCCGCATCATCGCCGATGCGGCGGCCGGTCTGCATGCGGCGCACGAGGCCAAGGGCGAGGACGGGCAGCTGCTCGGCGTCGTGCACCGCGACGTGTCGCCCCACAACATCCTGCTGGGCACGGACGGGGCTGTCAAGCTGGTGGATTTCGGCGTCGCCAAGGCCATGGGCCGGCTGAGCGAAGCGACCAGCGCCGGCCAGCTCAAGGGAAAGTTCGGCTACATGTCGCCCGAGCAGGCGATGGTCAAGCCCATTGATCGGCGCAGCGACGTGTTCTCGCTCGGCATCGTGTTGTTCGAGCTGACCACGGGTCGGCGACTGTTTCGCGGTGAGCACGACGCCGAGACGCTCCACCTGGTGGTTTCCGGGCAGATTCCGAATCCTACGAAGATCAACGAGAAGTACCCGGAGAAGCTCGAGCAGATCGTGCTCAAGGCGCTCGAGCGGGACGTCGAGCGACGCTACCAGACGGCCGAGGAGTTCCAGAAGGACCTGGAGGGGTACCTCAAGGAGGAGCGAATCCTCGTACCCCGCAACGGTATTGCTGCGCTGCTCAAGCGGGTGATGGGGACGCGCATCGAGCAGCGCCGCAAGGCCGTGCGGGCTGCGCTGAAGGCGCTGTCGAGCGATGCGCAGAGCGGTGCACCACTGCTCTCGAGCGATCCCGCATTCGCGGGCGGTGACCACATCAGCGTGACGGGCGTCAGCGGGGTCAGCGGCGCCGGCAGTAATAGCGGCATAAGTTCCACGGGGAACGGCGCGATCTCCAACAGCGGCGTGAGCCAACCGTCGTCCGTCACCGGCTCGTACGCCGGCGTGTCCCAGAACGGCATGTCCACCGTGCCGCAGACGGTGTCGCACCACGGGACGCCGCGTCGCGGTGGGCTGGTCGGATACGTCGTCGGCATCGCCGGGCTGCTCGTTGCGATCGGCGTCGTGGTTTTCTTCGCGACCAGCCAGCGCCACACCACGACGAAAGTGCTCAATGTCTCGGCGGGCCCGGGCGCCCAGCCCGTGGAACCCAGCGCGGCGCCGCCGCCCACGCCCACCGCCAGCGACGACGTGCCGACGGTGAACGTCGACACGCTGAAGGACAGCGACGCCGGGGCTGCTCCCCGGAATCACGCGCGGGTGACCCATCACCACGCTGCTCCGGCTCATACCGCTTCGAAGACGCCGCCGAAGCCGACGGCGAAGAAGAAGCCGCCGGCTCCGGCCGATACGACCGGACTACCGCGCGCCAACCCCTACGGGAAGTGAGCTAGCTGTCGGGCGCGCGCGCTGTCGGGCGCCTCGGCCGCGGCTACTTCTTGACCTTGCGAATGACCCCGTTGCTCGTCGAATACACGATCTCGTTCGGGCCCACCGCGATGTCGTCCACTCCGTTGTCCTGGGGCGCGATCTGCACGACGTCGTAGCCCCCGATGGGCGTGGTGAAGATCCCCCCGCCGTCGAAGTTGTTCGATGCGTCTCCTGCGGCGGCCCAGACGACAGTGCTGTCGTAGACCGCGATGCGACCGATCTGCGTGTAGCCCCACGCGATGAACTGCTCGGCAGCATTGCTGCCGTCGCAGGCCTTGCCCGACAGCGGGTTCTGCCACACCTCGCCGTTGCTCCGCGTGTAGTAGATGTTGCTCGAGTCCGATGTGATGTCCACGGCGTCGGTGATCTGCTTTGCGAGCGCTGGGCTGGCTTTCGAGCCGCCCGCGGTCGGCAGGACCCACACACCACCGTTGTTGATGAAGTAGACGCAGCCCTGGCTCATCGTGATCGGCCCGCCGGTCTGGTTGTTGGCGTCGGCCACCGTCAGCACCTGGGCCTGGCTGACGCCGCCGGCCAGCGAGAACCTGAGCACCAGTGGCGCGCCGGAAACGGGGGCGCGCGTGCTGACGTAGGCGTGGGTGTCGTTGCCCGCGACGATGCCGACCGTCCGTCCGAATCCGGTACTGGTCGTGATCGGCTGTTCGGGGTTCGCTGCACCGCCGGGGTCCTTCAGGAAGCGCCCGAGCACGCCGTTGTCGGTCTGGGTTGCGCCCGCGTAGTAGACGTACAGAGAGCTGCTCGGGGCGACCATCGCCTGGGGCGCGCTCAGGTTGGCGCTGGTCACGATTGTGGCCTGGCCGCCGGCAAGCGGAATGCTCGATAGCGTTGCCTTGGCGTAGGTGGACGAGTAGTCCGTGACGAACACCGTCGTGTTGTCGACGGCCACGATGCGGCGGCCGGTGCCGCCCGCCAGGGGCGTTACGGGGTGCTGGGAGTTGTCGTAGGCCGTGAACCCGGCTTCGGGGCGCGCGTCCACGATGGCGTCCGCGTCGCCGTCGGTCGCCGCGTCGCCGCTGACGCCGCCCCCGCCGTCGACCTGGCCGCCGCTTCCGCCGGTCGAGGCGTCCGTTCCCGCACTGCCGCCGCTGCCGGCGGAGGCGTCGGGATTTCCGTGATTCTGTCCGATGCGGGATTCGTCCAGGGTTCTGAGGCAGCCCGGAGCGACCAGCAGAACGGGACCCAGAAAACCGATCAAGAAGCCAAGCAGGGGCCGGGAGCGCAACATGTCGAGACCCATGATAGCATTACGGAAGGACTACTGAACCATGTGGCCTCTTCATACCCGTTCCAGTGCCGCCTTTGTCGTCTCGATCCTGGTCCTGGGAGCAGGACCAGCCTGGGCAGGCAAGGGCGCGGCCCACAAGGGGAGCAAGGCGCGCAGTTCGGCTGGTGCTGCCAGCGGTGACGAGGGTGCCGATGCCCGTCGTTTCTTCGAAGCCGCCCAGAAGGCATTCGACGCCGGCCGCTACGTCGATGCGGCAAGGGCTTTCGAAGACGCCTTTCACCTCAAGCCCCATCCCGCACCGCTGATCAACGCGGGGGACGCCTGGGAAAAGGCAGGCGAGTACGCGAAGGCCGCCCAGGATTTCCAGCGCGTGCTTGGGCTCGAGCAATCCACCGATCAGGATCGAGCCGACGCCATCGACAGGCTGGCCCGCCTCAAGCCCCAGCTCGGAATCATCGAGCTTCTGGGCAAGGCCGGGCAGCGTGTCCGCGTCGACGAGAACGAATTCAAGGGTGGCAACAAGGTCTACGTGTTCCCCGGCAAGCACAAGGTGACGCTTCTCGATGTGGACGGCGCCCGGCTCCGCACGCTGGACGTGGCCGCCGGTACGCTCCGCAGCATCGAGCTTTCCACGCTGATGCCCACCGAGGAAGAGCTCCAGAAGCAGCACGAGAGCCATGCAGGCGGTGGCGCTCACGGCGGCGCGGGTGGTATCCGGCCCCTTACGTGGGTTGCGTATGGCGTGGGGGTCGTGGGACTGGCCGGCACTGCAGTGTTCGGGTTGCAGGCGAACGGCGCGGCCAACTCGTTCGACCAGAACCCGAACCGTGACGACTACGATCGCTTCAACCAGGACAAGCTCTTGACGAACATCAGTCTCGGGGTTGGCGTCGTTGGGGTCGGAGTCGGCACCGTGCTGCTCGTGTCTGATCTGAAGCGATCCGGCAAGGCGCCCCAGCGCGATGCTTCCCGCACCCGGCACGGGGGGGGGGTTGCGGTCGACGTCGCCCCGCTTCCCCGGGGGGGGGGCATAGTCACGGCGAGGGGGCGGTTCTGAAGCGCGTCGGTTCGGGTCCTGCCTCGGGCGAAGGCGCAGCGACCAACGGCCTCGGGGACGACATGTCAAGAGCCGCGTTCGAAGCCGCGCCCTATTCGCAGGCGATCGTCGACGGCGACGGGTTGATTCTGCTGGCCAGCGGCGCCTTCCGCGAGTGGTTCGGCGACGACTGCGTCGGGCGTGCGGTCGAGGAAGTCGTCGGTGCCGCCAGCGCAGGTCTGGCGTCGAAGCTGCGCGCTCTGTGTTCGGAGCGGCACGGCTTCCAGGTACAGGACATGCTTCTCCGGACGGACAAGCGCGAGCTCCGGGTTGAAGGCTCGGGGCAGGTGCTGGGCGAGGGCGGCGAGAGCCTGCTGGTACTGCTCGACCTGACCCAGCGCGTGTCCGAGTCGACGGCGCTTGCACAGCGCGAGCGCAGCGAGTCGATCGCGCGTTTTGCCGGAGGGCTTGCGCACGATCTGAACAACATGCTGGCCGCGATCGTGGCGACGGCGCAGGCCGGGCGCGCCGACGTGAGGGAACGCGTCGGCGATGCGGCCCAGGACTTCTCGGCGATCATCGACGAGGCCGAGCGCGGAGCGACGCTGGCGCGCTCGCTGCACGCGCTCTCGTTCGACGACACGGGGAGCTGGCGCCCGGTCGACCTGCGTGCGGAGCTGCGCGCGGTGGCCGCCGTGCTCGGTCGCGGCAGCACGGCGGTTCCCATCGTGCTCGATGTCGACGAGACGACTCCCGACGTCGTGGGCGATCGCGCGCGCCTCCACCAGCTCGTGCTGAACCTCCTGGTCAACGCGCGGGACGCCGTTCGAGCCGTCGGAGGCGGCATCGAGGTTTCGGTGGGGCGATCGACTTCCGGTGGTGTGCGTCTGGTGGTCGCCGACTCCGGGCCCGGGATCCCTGCCGAGCTTCGGGAGCGCGTGTTCGAGCCGTACTTCTCCACCAAGGGCAAACGTCTCGACAGAGGACAGGGCTGGGGCATCGGGCTCGGCCTGACCATCGTCGAGGCCGTGGCGCGCTCGACCGACGCCTCGCTGCGGCTCGACGACCGACCGGGCGGGGGGACTGTTTTCACTGTGGAATGGCCGCGTACGGCGGTCGTGGAGTCGAACGCCGTGGAAGCCCCGAAGCCGAGGTCGACTGGTTCGCCCGCGCAGGTGCTGATGGCCGACGATGAAGCCACGCTCGTGGGCGCCGTCGCCCGGCAGCTCCGCCGTACCGAGCACTCCGTGTATGTGGCGATAAGCGCGACCGAGTGCCAGCGGTTGTTCGAGGAGTACCAGTCATCGGTCGATGTCGCCGTGATCGACGTGATGCTCGGGGACGGGGACGGGCGACGCCTCGCGGAGCGGTTCCGGGTCGCCCGCCCGGATCTCGGTATCGTGCTGATCTCGGCCACGGCCGGGTTGTCGATTGCCGACAGTGAGGCGCCCGATCGGATCCTCATCAAGCCGTTCGATGTCGCCGAGCTGGTCGAGGCGATCGAACGGGCGCGGGAGGCGGGGCGAGCACGCAGCGAGGTGTCGTCTTCCTGATGTTGCTCGAATCGCCCGCCCCAGAGCGAGCCGGGCGTCGTCGTCCTTCGCGTCTTGGCAGGAAGGCCGCGCGCGCTAGAATGAGGGCGAAATGACGGAAGTGACCGAGACGCGCCGGTGGCCGGGGCGATCCGCCTCGGCACGCCCGGTCATTGGCGTCGTGCCGGTGTTCACCGAGGCCGGACAGGATCGACTTGCAGCGCCGCAGCCGGTCACGTCGCTGCTGCGGGTAGGGCGCCAGGAGGGGCTCGCCCTCCGGCTCGACGACTCGCAGGTGTCGCGCGAGCACGCCGACCTCCACCCTGCCGAGAACGGGATCGGCGTGGCCGATCTGGGGAGCCGCAACGGGACCTTCGTGAATGGGCAACGGGTCGGTGAGGACCCGACCTTTGCTCCGGTGGGCGCCTGCGTGCGCTGCGGCAAGACGCTGCTGACGGTGGTGGAGGACGTCGACTTGTTCGAGCGGGAGGCGCCGTGCACGGAGCCGCCGCTGGTGGGCAGCGCGAGGATGGCGGACGTCCGTCGTCTGCTGGCGACTGTGGCGCCGTCTTCCCACACGGTGCTGCTATTGGGCGAAACCGGTACCGGAAAGGAGCGCGTCGCCGAGGCGCTGCACGCGGCCAGCGGGCGCAGCGGCGCCTACATTCCCGTCAACTGCAGCGCGATTCCCCACAATCTCGTGGAGTCCGAGCTGTTCGGGCACACGCGTGGGGCTTTCTCGGGGTCACAGGGCGCGCGCGCGGGACTGTTCCGCGAGGCGGAAGGCGGCACCTTGTTTCTGGACGAGATTGCCGATCTGCCGCTGCCCGCACAGGCGAAGCTGCTGCGCTCACTGGAGAGCGGGGAGGTGCGCGCCGTCGGCGAGGACCGTCCGCGGATCGTCGACGTGCGCGTGATCACGGCGACCAACGCGAACCTGGACGAGATGGCGCGGGCGGGCAGCTTCCGCGTCGATCTGCTGCATCGCATCTCGACCTGGAAGATCGTGCTGTCCCGGCTTCGGGACCGGAAGGAAGACGTCCCGCTCCTCGCCACGCATTTCCTGGGTTCGGAACCGCGGGAATTCTCGGTAGAAGCAATGGAGCGTCTGATCATGTCGGCCTGGCCGGGCAACGTCCGGGAGCTGCGCAGCGCCGTGATGACCGCCTCTGCCCGGGCTGCGTTCGAGGACGAGCCGAGGATCCTCGTTTCGCACCTTCCGCTGGAGATCGCGAGCGGCACGCCGCCGACTCGGTCCGGCGTGCCCAGGGTGTCGAGCGAAGATGCGACCTTCCGTGCGCGCGTCGAAACCGCGCTGAAGCTCCGCAACGGCAACGTCGCCCAGGTGGCGCGGGATCTGGGCTGCGGTCGGCCGTGGCTGTACCAGGAGCTGAAGCGGTTGGACATCGATGTGAACGTCTACCGCAAGCGGTAGCCACGGTCGGTCAACTGACCGGGCGGGCCGGGGCCCGGGGACGCTGCCAAGGCGCTGTGGAGCATCCGCGGCGGCGCTGCGATCCTGCTGGAACTCGCCTGATTCCGGGCTAGTATCGCTGGCGCTCTGGCGCTCGGGAGACAGGCGCTCTAGCCTTACCGCGTGCAGCGCCGGGTCCCCATCCGGCAGGCCGCCGCTCTGTCGGACTGGATGAGGGTAGAGAGGTTGCAGGGTACACACGGCGACAAGTTGGAGACCGGGGCCCGCGAAGGGTCCCGCCGCGCCTCGACCAACGAGAGCTTGGGGAAGATCCTCGTCGTCGACGACCAGCGCAACATGCGCACCACGCTGGCGATGATGCTGCGCGGCGGCGGCTACGAGGTCGACGAGGCTGCCGATGGCGGCCAGGGGCGCGAGATGGGCGCGACCGGCGCCTACGACGTGGTCATCACCGATCTCAGAATGGGCGAATACGACGGCATCGAGGTGCTCCGGGCGATCAAGGAAGCCCAGCCGATGACCGAGGTCATCGTCATGACGGCCTACGGCACCATCGAGAGCGCGGTCGAAGCGATGCGGCTCGGCGCCTTCGACTACATCCAGAAGCCGTTCACGGAGCAGGAGCTGATCGTCAAGGTCTCCAAGGCGCTCGAGAGCCGCAAGCTGCACGGCCAGGTCCAGTTGTTCGCCGAGGAGTTCAAGGCACGCTACCACTTCGACAACATCGTCGGCCGGTCGCAGGCCATCCGCGATATCCTGACGCGCGTCGTCAAGATCGCACCGACCGACGCCATTGTCCTCATCACGGGCGAGAGCGGCACCGGCAAGGAGCTGATCGCGCGGGCCGTGCACGCCAACAGCAAGCGGGCGGACCGACCCTTCGTCACGGTCAACTGCGCCGCCATCACCGAGACCCTGCTCGAGAGCGAGCTGTTCGGCCACGCACGTGGCGCCTTCACCGGCGCGGCGACGGCGCGCAAGGGCCTGTTCGAGGAGGCGGACGGGGGCACGTTCTTCTTCGACGAGATTGCCGAGACGACGCCTTCATTCCAGGCCAAGCTGCTGCGCGCGATCCAGGACGGCGAGGTGCGCCGCGTGGGCGAGAACAAGCCCATCAAGGTCGACATCCGCGTCATTGCGGCTACGAATGTCGATCTCTCGCAGGCTGTGGAGGAGCGGCGCTTCCGGCAGGACCTGTACTACCGGTTGAACGTCGCACGCTTCCATCTGCCGCCGTTGCGCGAACGGCGCGAGGACATTCCGATCATCTTCGAGTTCTTCCTCGACAAGTACAATCGCAAGATGAGCGTGCAGGCGCGCCTCGGGGAAGGCGTCATCGAACGGCTGATGACCTACGATTTTCCCGGGAACGTCCGGGAGCTCGAGAACATGGTGGAGCAGGCGGTGGCGCTGTCGTCCGGCGGCATCATCACGGCGGACGACATCCTGCCCCAGGCGCCGCGCAAGGCGACGAAGGCCACGGGCCGCACGCTCGCGGACATCGTCGACGATGCCGAGCGCGAGGCAGTCGAAGCGGCGCTCCGGGTCAGCGACGGCAGCCGTGAGCGGGCGGCGGAAGCGCTCGACATCAGCCCGACCACGCTGTGGCGCAAGATGACTCGTCTGGGCATCACATTCGACAATCGGTAGCCGGGCGCGCCGGTTTGTGGGCAAGATGACCGGCAGTCATGGCGGCCGAAAAGCCCGGCAGGAACCCCAAGACAAGCCGACGTCGAACCCAGCCCCTCTGGACGGGGCTCGATGACGAGCAGTTGCTCGAGCTGCGGTTCTGCGACCTGAAGCTCGAGATCAAGGGAACGCTGCTCGAGCGGCGGATCGAAAAGCTCTACGACGAGCTGGTCGATCGCGGCATCGGGTTCCGCCCGCATTGCTGGCTGTCGACCGAGTGGTTCTCGCCGGACGGCGTGCCTGGCATCGCCATTCCCTTCTACCTGGCCCACCCGCGCCTGATGAAGCTCGAGAAGAGCCAGGTTCTGGAAGTGGAGGGCGGCACGCCCCGCTGGTGCATGCAGCTACTCCGGCACGAGTCGGCGCACGCGGTCGATTCCGCTTTCCGGCTGCACTACAAGCGGACCTGGCGGGAGGTCTTCGGCCGCTACTCCGAACCGTACGCCAAGTTCTACACGCCCAAGCCCTACAGCAAGAGCTACGTCCTGCACCTGGACTACTGGTACGCGCAGAGCCATCCGGCGGAGGACTGGGCGGAGACGTTCGCGGTCTGGCTCGACCCGCATTCGCGCTGGAGGAAGCGCTACCGCGGATGGAGGGCGATCAAGAAGCTCCAGTACGTCGACCGCCTGATGGACGACGTTACGGGTCGGAAGCCCCTGGTCACGACGCGCGAGCGCGTCGAGTCGCTGCCCCGCCTGACGACCACGTTGCGCGACCACTATGCACGCAAGAAAGCCCGCTATGGGCTCGACTACCCGAGCTTCTACGATCGCGATCTGAGAAGACTGTTCCCGCCTCTGCCCGAGGGGCAGAAAGGTCGTTCGGCCGCGGCCTACCTCCGGCGCGTGCGCCCGGAGATCCGCCGGGCCGTCGCGCGCTGGACCGGCGAGTACCAGTATACCATCGACAAAGTGCTCGCCGAGATGATCAAACGCTGCGAGAAGCTGGCGCTGAGGGTCGCGCGAGACGAGGCGGAGGTGAAGCAGGACGCGATGATGCTGCTCACCGTCCAGACCATGAACTACCTCCACGCCGGGCATCACCGCCTGGTGAGGTCCTAGCCACGGGGCGCGAGGAAGATGAGGAAGCTGCGCGTCCTGGTCCTGATGCACGAGGATCTCGTGCCCCCCGTCAGCCTGGACGGGTATAGCGAGAAGGAAATCGCCGAATGGGCGACCGAGTACGACGTCGTAGCCGGCCTGCAGAGGCTCGGTCACGAAGTGTACATGCTGGGAGTCGGCTCGGACCTCGGGACGATCCGCAACGCGTTCGTCGAATCCAGGCCGCACATCGCGTTCAACCTGATGGTGCACTTCCACGGCGTCGCCGTGTACGACCAGCATGTCGTGAGCTACATCGAGCTGCTTCGCAAGCCCTACACCGGCTGCAATCCCCGCGGCATGATGCTGGCGCGCGACAAGGCCCTCTCGAAGGAGCTCCTGAGCTACCACCGCATCCGGGTGCCGAAGTTCCACGTCTTTCCGGTCCGGCGCAAGGTGAAGCGCCCCGGCCGCCTGGAGTTCCCGCTGGTCGTCAAGTCGATCAACGAGGAAGCCTCGCTCGGCATCTCGCAGGCGTCGGTGGTCACGAACGACGAGAAGCTCGAGGAACGCGTGGAGTTCATGCACGAGACGTTCGGTGTCGACGTAATCGTGGAGGAGTACATCGACGGCCGTGAGCTGTACGTGGGAGTGATCGGCAATCAACGGCTGCAGACATTTCCCGTCTGGGAGCTGCCGCTCACGCAGCTGCCGGAGCACGTGCCGCGTATCGCCACCGCCAAGGTCAAGTGGGACCTCGACTACCAGGAGAAGTACAAGATCAAGACGCGCCGCGCCGAGGGCCTCTCGCTCGCGCAGGAGGCCCACATGGCGCGCCTGTGCAAGCGCATCTACCGGGTGCTGAACCTCAGCGGCTACGCGCGCATGGATCTGAGGCTCTCGAACGACGGCCAGGTCTATGTGCTGGAGGCAAACCCGAACCCCGACCTGAAGTACGGCGAGGACTTCGCGGAAAGTGCGGAGAGCGTGGGCATCGGCTACTCGGCGCTGCTCCAGCGGATCCTCACGCTCGGGCTCAGCTACCAGGTCGAATGGAAGCGCTGACGCGGGGCGTGCCAGGGTCCCGCGCTTGTGCCAGGTTTCGGCGGTGAAGACCGCGGAGCTCGACTATCTCTTGCCCGAGCAGCTGATCGCGTCGCGGCCTGCGGCCGAACGCGACGGCGGTCGCCTGCTCGTGGTGGGGCGGGAGCGGGACGAGCACCGCCGGGTCGTCGATCTTGCCGAGCTGGTGCCGGAACGCACGCTGCTCGTGGTCAACGACACCCGGGTGTACCGATCGAGGCTGTTCGGCGAGCGGCGCGGCACCGGCGGGAGGGTCGAGCTCCTGTTGCTCGCGCGGGAAAGCAGTGACGGCGGGGTCGAGCGCTGGAAAGCGCTCGGCCGGGCGAGCAAGCCGCTCCGCCCGGGAACACGGATCGACGTCGGGCCGATCGAGGTGGAAGTCGACAGTCGGGACGACGACGGCACGCTGCGCGTTGCTGTCCGCGCCGAGGGTGGCGTGGAGGCGGCGATGGAGCGCCACGGCCACGTGCCGATACCCCCGTATCTCCGCCGAGAAGACGACGTCGACGACGTCGAGCGCTACCAGACGGTCTACGCCCGGCACCCCGGCTCGGTGGCTGCACCGACCGCTGGGCTGCACCTCTCGACTGCGCTGTTGTCGCGGCTCGAGGCGCGCGGCGTCGAGCTCGGACGGCTGGTTCTGCATGTCGGTGTGGGCACGTTCCGGCCCGTGGCTGTGGACGATCTGGACCAACACCCCATGCACAGCGAGCACATCGAAGTGGATGAAGCACTCGCGGCGAAGGTGGCGGCGGCGCGCGCGCGCGCCGCTCCGGTCATCGCAGTCGGGACCACGGTCGCGCGCGCTCTCGAGAGCGCAGCCGCTCCCGGATGCCCCGGCCAGCTCCAGCCGATGTCAGGCGAGACGCGTCTGTTGATCCAACCGGGCTATCGCTTTTCCGTGGTCGACGGGCTGCTCACCAATTTCCACATGCCGAAGAGTACCCTGCTAGCGCTGGTGATGGCCTTTGCAGGCAAGGCGCGGACGCGCGGCGCCTACCAGGAGGCGGTGCGCTGCTCCTACCGCTTCCTCTCCTACGGCGATGCGATGTGGATTCCGGAGCGGCTCGCGTGAGTTTCTTCAAGCTGGTCGCGACGTCCGGTGCTGCGCGCGCCGGTGTGCTTTCCACCCGCCACGGCGACATCCCGACCCCCGCCTTCATGCCGGTCGGCACGCAGGCCACGGTGAAGGCCCTGACGCCCGAGGAGGTGGAAGGCACCGGTGCGCGGCTCTTGATCATGAACACGTATCACCTCTGGCTGCGACCTGGACCGGAGGTGGTTCTCGAGCACGGCGGGCTGCATGGGTTTTGCCGCTGGCCGCACGCCATCGCTACTGATTCGGGAGGATTCCAGGCATTTTCGCTCGCCGAGCGGGTGAAGCTCGGCGAGGAAGGCTTCGAGTTCTCCTCGCACCTGGATGGCTCGCGGCACCTCTTGACTCCCGAGGAATCGATGCGGGTCCAGGGCATGCTCGGTTCGGACATTGCGATGCAGCTCGACGTGTGCCCGCCGGGTCGATCGCCCCTGCCCGAGCTCGTCGGGGCGGTGGAGCGCACGACGCGCTGGGCCGAACGCTGTCTGGCAGCGAGGAAAGAAGGACAGGCGCTGTTCGGTATCGTGCAGGGTGGAACCGACGTGGAGTTGAGGCTCCAACACGCCGAGGCGCTTTCCCGGCTCCCGCTCGACGGCCTGGCGCTGGGGGGGTTCAGCGTTGGTGAGCCGCCCGTGGACATGCACCGCGCGCTGTCGGTGATCGGGCCACGACTGGATCCGGAGCGGCCCCACTACCTGATGGGTGTCGGCACTCCCGCCGATCTGGTCCGCGCGATCGGAGCCGGAGTCGACATTTTCGACTGCGTGATGCCGACGCGCAATGCGCGCAACGGCCAGGCGTTCGTGGCCGGGGGCAAGCTCGTAGTGAAGAACGCGCGCTACCGTCACGACCTCTCGCCGCTGGAGCCCGGCTGCTCGTGCCCGGTGTGCCGCGCCGGCTACACGCGGTCCTATCTGAGGCACCTGTACGTTGCCCGCGAGATCCTCGCGCATCGGCTCCTCACGCTCCACAACCTGCACTTCTACGAGCGGCTGGTTTTCGAAGCGCGCGAGGCGATAGGCGAGCAACGCTACGAGCAGTTCGCCCAGGCCAGGTTGGCGGAGTTCGGCGCGTAGCTTCGCCCGCTTGCCGTGCGGGCCGACCTTCGGCACCATGCGGGGCATGAGGGTGCGTGCCATCGGCCTGTGTGCCTTGCTGCTGCTATCGGCCGGCTGCGGCAGCTCGCCGGATGCTCCGGAGACGCTCCAGCTGCCGAACGACGGTCTGCCGGCGAGCTGCAACCCGTTCCGCAGCGCGGGTGCCTGCGCGCTGCCCTTTCCGTCGACTGCCTACGAGAAAGTCGATTCGACGACCGCGACGGGGTACCGCCTCGCGCTCGTCCCGGATGCCATGCCGGCCTCCGCGGCCGGCAGCGCGTTCGATCCCACGCGCTGGAACGAGCTGGACGGCTTCTCGCCCGCAACGCCCATCCTCGTCTACTTCGAGAAGCGCATCGACGCGTCGTCGCTTCCGCCGCGGTCGGACTATGCGAAAAGCCTCGACCCTTCCAGCGCGACGGTCCTGGTCGACATGGAGACAAACCAGCTCGTCCCGCACTTCAGCGAGGTCGATCTATCGTCGGACATCACGCCTGACGAACGGCAGCCCATGATGATCCGCCCGGCGATGATCCTGAAGCCGGACCAGCGCTACGCCGTCGGCATCACCCGTTCACTGAAGGCGACCGACGGCACGACGCCCGCGATGCCGCCGGGATTCAAGAGCGCGCTCGCGGGGGCGAAGAGCGACAATCCGGTGGCGAAACGCGTGATCGACGACCTGCCCGACGTGCTGGCGTCGCTCGAAAAGGCCGGGGTCCAGAAGCAGGACCTGCTACTCGCCTGGGACTTCCACACCGCCAGCCTCCAGCAGATGACGGGGAACGTGCTGTCGATGCGCGACCAGGCCCTGAAGAAGGTCGGCTCGACGGGCCTCGGCTACCACATCGACACGGTCGAGCAGGACCCCCAGCCGGAGGTCTTGAAGCGCATCAAGGGGACGTTCACGGTGCCGAGCTTCCTCACCGAAAACGATCGCTCCGTGGCCGACACGAAGCTCTCGATCGGAGCCGACGGCAAGCCACAGATCGTCGAAAATGCGCAGTATCCGTTCGAGATCGTCATCCCCAAGAGCGCCGAGACGAATGGCCCCTATCCGCTTCTGGTCTACGGCCACGGGCTGCTCGGCGATATGAGCGAGGTCGACAGCGGGCACACGCGCGGCTTCGAGAACGACAAGGGCTACGTGGGCATCGCGACCGATTGGATCGGCATGTCGTACACCGAGGCGGCCGGCGTGGGCGCCAACGCCGCCGCGCTGGAGGCGGTGAAGGACGTGAATCACTTCCCCTGGGTGGGCGATCGGTTGCAGCAGTCCATGATCAACTTCATGGTGCTCACGCGCACCGCCAGGCAGATCGTCAAGGACCCGCAGGCTCTCGTGGGCGGCAAGAGTGCCGTCGTCGATCCGATGCAGGTGTACTACTACGGCATCTCGCAGGGCAGCATCCTGGGCGCGAGCCTGATGGCCTACTCGCCGGACATCCAGCGCGGCGTGCTGCAGGTGGGCGGCACAGCGTACTCGCTCATGATCCAGCGTAGCGTCGACTGGACCGAGTTCTACCCCTCGCTGCGCAATGGCTACCCCGATCGTGTGGATCAACAGCTCGTGATGGCGCTCTGGCAGTCGATGTTCGACATGTCGGAGGGATCAGGGACCGCGTACGCGCAGGGCAAACACGACCCGCTTCCCGGTACGCAGAAGAAGCAGCTGCTCTTCCAGGCCGGGGTAGGGGACTCCCAGGTGTCGAATCTCGCGACGGAGATCCAGGCGCGCACGCTGGGTACGCCGCTGCTCTCGCCGTCCGCGCTCGACGTGTGGGGTCTCGACACCACGCAGGGAGGTGGGGGTCTGGCTCTGACGTTCTACGATCTGGGGCGGACTCCTCCACCCGAGACGAACGCCACGCCGTATACCGACAACGACGTGCACGGCGACATCCGCAAGCTGCCCGAAAACCAGGAGCAGACCGACCACTTCCTCGAGACGGGGAAGGTGGAGAACAGCTGCGGCGGGCCTTGCTCCTTCCCCGGCTTCCAGCCTTGACCGGCCCGCCCACGGCGCTGGCGACAGCGTTCCCGCAGCGATGCCGGCTCGTTCCGACGATCCGGGTGAAATTCCCGGCGAATGCGCCAGCATCGTGGAATAATCACCTCGTTTGGACATGAGCCCCGGTCCCAAGAAACAGATCGGTCGGATTCTGCTTCAGCAGAAGGCCCTGAGCCCCCAGCAGCTGGAGCAGGCGCTTTCGGAGAAGCCAACCGGCCATCGCCTCGCCTCGCGGCTGATGGAGCAGGGAACGATCTCCGACGTCTCGGCGCTCAAGGCCCTGAGCGAGCAGCACGGGATCCCGGGGATAGACCTGGGGCAGATCTGCCTCAAGCTCGAGGATCTCGATCTCTTGCCGCGCGAGATCGCGGAAAAGCATCTGATCCTGCCCGTGCTCGTGCGCGACGATCGCCTGTTCATCGCGATGGCCAATCCGCGCGAGAAGAAGGTGATCGACGAGCTGGAGTTCGTGACGGGCAAGAAGGTCTATCCCTACGTTGCCCTCGAGACCGTGCTCGCGCACGTCATCGAAGACGCCTACTCGAAGAAGACGCGGGGGGAGGACTTCTACGTCGGACCCCGCTGCCCGCCCGAGGTGCTCGAGAAGGTGGGTCTGGCGCCCGATGGCACGCCCCTGACCGAGCAACAGCCTGAACCGCTTCCGGCTGCGATGCGACGCACCGAGTCCGGAGGCTTCGAGTCGCCGGGCGTCGTCGTCGACGATGCGGTGGGTAAGGTGTCGCAGACCGACGAGATTTCCGACACGGATTTCGGCGACATGTCGCGGGAGCTCAGCGTCGTCACCGACCTGCCGGAGCACCTGCTGGAATCACAACCGCCGGCGGACGACGCCAGGCTGATCCTGGTCGTCGACGACGAAGCGGACATCCGCAAGATGCTCAAGCGCCTGCTGGGCACGCGCGGCTACCGCGTTCTCGAGGCGGACCGCGGTCTGCTTGCGCTCAAGATGGTCAAGGAGCACTCCCCGGACCTGATCGTGCTCGATGCGATGCTGCCCGAGGTGCACGGCTTCGACATTGCGCGCCGCATCAAAGGCAGCAAGCGCTACGGCCACATCCCGATCATCATGGTCAGCGCCGTGTACCGGGGCTGGCGCTATGCCGAGGACCTCAAGCAGAGTTGTGGCGTCGATCACTATATCGAGAAGCCGTTCAGGATTGCCGACGTGCTCCGGGCGGTCGAGGCATGCCTCGCGGAGGAGCAGCCGAGCGACAGCGAGCGGGCGCGGGAGATTTCCGCCGAGGCCGAGAAGGCCCTCGCCGCCGGGGTGGCCGCCTACAAGGCCGGCCGGATCGACGAGGCGATCGAGTACCTCGAGCGGGGGATTGGAATCGACCCGCTAGCCTACCGGCTCCATTTCCACCTCGGGCTGCTGTTCGGCAAGAAGGGCGAGGTCTACGAGGCCATCAGCGAGCTCGAGACCGCCGTGGAGATCAACTCCGGCCACTTCCCGGCCGTCAAGAACCTGGCCATCCTGTACCAGAAGGCAGGGTTCAGGAACAAGGCCGCGGAGATGTGGGAGCGGGCGCTCGGCCTGGCGCCCGACGAGAGCACGCGGCAGTCGATCAAGCAGCACCTTCTGAGCCTTCTTTGACCGCCGGGAGACCCGCTTTGGCGCCTGGAGTGCCCGGGGGAGGGCAGGAAAAGCCAGCCACACGGCACGAAAGAGCTTTCGCGCGGGGCGGGGCCTCGCGCTATCCTCTCCCCGTCCGAAACACCACCGAGGCCCGGGCCCCCAGCTGAATGAAGTTCCTCTGTCCCAGCTGCAAGGCGAAGTACCAGATCGCCGACGAAAAGGTCGCGGGCCGCTCGGTGCGGATGAAGTGCCGCAAGTGCGGCTACATGATCCAGATCAGCAAGGCCGTGACCGAGAGTTCGGTCGCGCGGAAGCTCCCCGCCGAGGACGCCCCGGCAACGCCGGGGTCGCCCGCCCAGGCCAGTGGCACACCGCATCCTGCTCCGACTGCTCCGTCGCCGCCCGCCGCGCACTCGCCGCCGCCCGCCGCGCACTCGCCGCCGCCCCCTCGCACCCAGGGTCGGCCACCGCGTCCCGCGCGCGCGTCGTCCCCGCAGGTAGCGCCACCTCCGCCGCGTACTGCGGCGCGCGCGCACGCGACTCCACTGGCGGCGCAGGCTAGAGCGCAGGCCTCGTCGCCCGAGCCGTCGCCGGTTGCCGCACCCCCGGCCGAACCCGATCTCCACGCGCATAGCGGAGCAGGCTCCAATGGTTCGGCCGCGGCGTTGGGCCTGGTGCGCTACGACGACGACGAGGAACGCACGATGATCGCCGGCGCGGGCGCGCTGGCCGGTGCGTTCGCACAGGTGGTCCACGCTCCCGAGTCGAGCGGTCTGCCGGATCTCGTTGGATCCGAGGAATGGTACGTCGGTATCAATGGCGTCCCGGTCGGTCCCATCCGCTTGAGCGAGCTCCGCTCCAAAGCCGCGTCTGGGGCGATCACCGAGGAGTCGCTCGTGTGGCGCGACGGCTTCGAGGAGTGGATGTCGCTCAAGACGTTCCCGGAGCTCGTGGCGATTGTGGACGAAGGCGTGTCCAGCGCGCGCGCTTCGCTGACGCCGCTCGGCCCGAAAGTTGGAGTGCAGCCGCCTGCCCAGCTGACGCCCATGCAGGATCCGTTCGCCGCACCGGCAGCGGCGCCCGGCGTCGGCGAGCTCGGCGACCCTTTCGCGGCAGCTGGAGCGCCCGCCGCCAGCGTTGCCACGGGTCCCGCCGTCGTTACCGAGAAGGACGGACTCGGCGACGTCGATCTCGAGGCGCTGGTTCCCCGGCGGCGGGGCATGTCCCTTGCTCCGTGGATTGCGGTCGTCGTGGCGCTGATGTTCGGCCTCACGATCGGCTTCGTTGTGTTCAGCCGCACGCAGAAGCCCGTGGCGCCGATCGTCAAGTACGTGCAGGTGCCCGCCAAGGGCTCGGAGAAGTCATCGAACGACAACGCGTCCGATCAGAAGACGGACGACAACGGCGCGCCGGACCAGAAGCAGCCCGCGTCGGGCGGCAAGACCGCGGCGGGCAGCAGCCACGGCGGCGGGCACACGACCGCTGCCGCCGGCAAGTCGAAAAAGGGAGGGGGGCTCAGCGGGCTCAGCGGGCTCTCGGGTCTGGCAGGGGGCCCGAAGGTCGGCCACTCCGGTGGCTCGAACAACGCCGCCGCCGGACAGCCGCTGGATTCGTCGGCGGTGCAACGCACCGTCAGCCGCTACACCGGCAGCGTGAAGCGCAGCTGCTGGCAGCCTGCACTGGATACGCGCGAAAAGAACGCGCCTTCCTCGGCGCGCGTGTCGGTGGCGATCAAGGTGTCGCCTTCCGGCAGCGTGCAGGGCGTCAGCACCAGCGGCGATCCGCACGGCTATCACGGCCTGGCCGGCTGCATCGCGAGCCGGGTCCGGGGCTGGCAGTTCCCGCGGTCGAGCGGCACCACGACGGTCAACGTCCCGTTCGTGTTCGCCGCGCAGTAGCCCGTCGCACAAAGTCGCGCGCCGACGGAGCAGTAGCCCCGCCGGCGCGGTCGCAGCCTTCCATAAGCCGGGTTCTGTCGCTCCACGCGGTCTCCCTTGTGAAGCTGGCGGTCATTCATCTGGGACGCCCGTCACCGGACGTCTCGTGCGGCCTACCCTGGGGCTCGGGCGGGCAGCCCTCGAACGCCCCTATACGCGGCCTTGCTCCGGGTGGGGTTTGCCGTGCCGCAGCCGTTGCCGACTGCGCGGTGGGCTCTTGCCCCACCGTTTCACCCTTGCCCGGAGCGGCAAAGCCGGTCCGGGCGGTCTGTTCTCTGTGGCACTTTCCTCGAGGTCACCCTCACCGGGCGTTACCCGGCACCCTGCCCTGTGGAGCCCGGACTTTCCTCTCGCGCGTGAAGCGCGAGCGATCACCTGGACTGCTGCGGCAGTGCGGAGCCTAGCATGCTCCTCCACATCCGCGCCCGGGCCGCGGCTCAGGCCGCGGCGCCGGCCATTTCGAGGAAGGCGCCGCCGTCGGGGCCGGTGAGGTCGCTGATACGGGTGCGCAGCTTCCGCTTGGCGCGCGCCTCGAGCTGCCGGGCCCGCTCGCGCGACACTCCAAGCCGACGCCCGATCTCGGCCAGCGACAGCTCGTCGTCGGAATCCGCCATCAGGCGGTTTTCCACGATGTAGCGCTCGCGCTTGTCGAGTATCTCGACCGCTTCCCGGACCGTGTCGCGCAGCTGATCCTGCACCTCGGTCCCCGCGAACGTCTGCTCCTGGTCGATATCCGGTGAGACCAGCGTGTCGACCAGGCTGGTGACCGAGTCGTCGAACACCTTGCTGTCGAGCGACACGTCGCGCGCTTCCAGGCGCCGCATCATCGAGACGATCTGGGCGCGCGAGACCCCGAACTTCTCCGCCAGGAGCTCGTCGGCGTGTTCGCCTTCTCCCACCAGGTTCGTGATGCGCACGCGCTCGCGGCGCAGCTTGAAGAACATCTTCGAGCGCAGCGCACCCGAACCGACGCCCACCAGGCTCCACGAGCGGATGATGTAGTTGAGGATGTAGGCGCGGATCCAGTACGCCGCGTACGTGACGAAGCGGTTGCCGCGCTCGGGCTCGAACTTCCTCAGCGCGTGCACGACGCCGAAGTTTCCTTCGGCGATGAGCTCCGCCATCGGCAGACCGTAGCGGCGGTACTTCAGAGCGATCGCGATGACGTAGCGCAGATGGGCGCGTACCAGTTGGTCGGCGGCTACCTCGTCGGCGTCGTTCTTCCAGCGCAGGGCGAGCTCGAGCTCTTCTTCGCGCGACAGCTTCGGGTAGTGCTTGGCGGTCGACATATAGCGGGACACAGACGAATCGATTTGGCGTGCCATGATGCTTCTTACCTTACGTAACGATAGATTGCTGTCGCGGCTTTCCGTGGCTGGGGCAGGATGAGGGCTCTCTCTCCGCTCTGACCAGAGTGCGTCTAACTTGTGTCCTAGACGCTAGCTAGTCAAGGTGGCTGTGCGTGAAATCCTTGGTTGCCCTATGCTTGGGGTGCACTCGAATTTCACTACGAAGCGGAGCGCGGATCGGTTCCATCGTCCGGGCCCCGCCAGGTCGATTTTTTTCTGCGCCCCTTCCGGGCGCGATAACGCCCCCGCAGACGAACGGGCGGCGCACGGGCCGGAAAGGCGCAAACGCCGGCGTGCGGACAAAAAGGCGCCCCGGACGCGCGGAGACGCCGCCAGCCGGCGGTGGGCGCGTCCTGGGCCGGGGCCCAGCGGCCTACGCCCCTCGGTGCGCGATCAGACCTGGAACGACGAACCGCAGCCGCAGGTGCCGGTCACGTTCGGGTTTCCGAACTTGAAGCCCGAGCCGTGCAACCCCTCGACGTAGTCGATCTCGGTGCCGTCGAGGTACTGGAAGCTCAGCGGGTCGACGTACAGCTGGACACCGTTCGATTCGAACGTCTCGTCCATGTCCGTCGGCTTGTCTTCGAAGTAGAGATCGTACTGGAAGCCGGCACAGCCACCTCCCATGACGCGCAGCCTCAGGCCTTGACCCTCGAGGCCCTCGGCCTGGGAGATTTCCTTGACTTTGTCTGCTGCGAGCGTGGTTATCGAGATCATCGGGAGCTGGCCCTCCTGGCGAGCGGTGCGTAGTCCTGCGCCGGCTGACCGGCGTCTGATCACGGACAAGTATACGCACAGCGACCCGGCCTCGCCAGTGGGCACCTGATCCAGCATAGTCGGTAATTTCCGGCACCGGTGCTCAAGCGTTTCCAGGGATTTTCCGGGGCTATCGGCGCGTCTGGTCGTGCCCGGGCGAGCGTGGTACGAGGGCTTTCGTTTCGTAGCTTCCCATGTTGTCTCGCCCCCAGTTCCGCGTCGTGGGCGCGCTCGTCTCCCTGGCGGCACTGTCCGGCGCGACGGCCGCGACGGCCGCCAGCTTCGATGCGACCGGCATGCTCATGCCAGACGCACATGCGGCGTGGACGCTCGGTTTCGAGCCCGGCGATCCGAATCTGCCGCCGGCCGCTCCCGCCGACGCCGGCGCGCCTGACGCCGGCGAGGCGGGCACGGAAGCGGGCGCTCCGGACGCTGCTCCGCCGCTCGACATCGGCAAGGACGTGCACGCGATCGAAGGCAGCCATGTGCTCCACGTCGCGCAGTTCCAGGGCATCAACATCCCGGTCACGCTGCCGGCCGATTCGCACAGCTACCACGTGAGCCTGTGGGCGCGCGGCGAGGTCATCGCAACGGTGGAAGCGGGCTACGCCCCGGGTCGCATCGACGAATACGGCCAGCTGTTCCCCACGGGGCGCATGACCAGCGACGGCTGGTACGAGCTGTCCACGGACAGCGTTTCCTTCGACGCGTCCCAAGCGAAAGTCGTCCAGGTTGGCCTGTTCTCGCCCGTGGGCGCCGACGTAGACGCCATCGAGATCTCCGTGGCCGGACCGGCTGCCGCCGAAAACGCCTGTGCCGGCGTGTCGGATCCGCTCGCGTGCGGCTCCGGCCAGGAGTGCCAGTGGGGACACTGCCGCAACATGACAGCCCGGGTGCCTCCGCTGCCGCCGGTCGACTACCGCGACAAGCTCGTCGGCTACCTCGATGCGCGCTTCCGCTATCTGTTTGGTCCGTTCGAGAACCGCCGGCGCGATCTGCCGAACGCCCGCGCCGAAATCGACGCGATGCGCTCGGCGACGGACGCCTGGAGCTTCTGGAAGCACTTCAAGGTGGCGGTGCACCGGCTGCACGACTGGCACACGCAGGAGAGCGATCTCGCCGGCTACGTGATCGACAATCCGAAGCCCATCGCCGTGTGCTTCATCGAAGGCAAGGCCGACGCTTCGCAGGCCACGGCGCCGTCCACACCCGGGTACATGGACGTGCTGGTTTCACACGTCGGCGACGTGAACACTTTCGGTCTGCACACGGGGGACCGGCTGCTGAGCGTCGACGGCCTGCATCCGATCGAGTGGGCGCGCTCGCTGATCGGTGTCGACGGCGGCTTCTGGACCGCGTCCAACCACAAGACGCATGCCGAGGACGCATCGCGGCTAGGCTCGCTCATCGCGCGCTACGCCGATCACATCCAGGTTCTGCGCTGCGACTCGAAAAGCGGCACCTGCGCGTCGAAGCCCGAGACGATCTCGATCAGCGATCTCGCGCCGTCTCCTCCGGGCACGCGCACCGGTATCGCCTGCGACAACCGGCCCTTTGCCCACGTTCCAGGCGCGCCCGCGAGCCACTCCACGCACGGCACGTATTCCGGGCTCGTCGTGGAGAGCAACCCGACCGAGGCCATCTACGGCCTGCACTGGAGTTCGCTGTACGTCACCGGGAGCGGGCAGCAAGGCGACGTTGGCCCTGATCTCGACGCGGCGGTCTCTTTGTGGCGTCAGAAGGCGCGCGGCGTGATCCTCGATCACCGTACCGGATTCGGTGGCACTTCGGCGGGCCCGCAGAAGATCTGGAGCTTCGTGCGCAAGCCGACGCCCCTCGACATCTTCGTGTTCCGCGATGCCTCGCAAGAACCGGGGCCCAAGGACACCAGCGAGGGGCTCGCGCTGTTCAACAAGCTCGCTGCGCTCGGCGAGACCGAATACGCGGGCGGGGGGAATCCCGCACTCGACGTTCCGGTGGCATTGCTCACCACGCTCGACGGCTCGGCGAGCGATTGGCTGCCGCTCGGCGTCAAGGGTGCGCCCAAGGCGCGCATCTTCGCGCCCTACGAGACGGCCGGCGGTTTCTCGACGCGCTTCCAGTTCGCCTACTGGCTCGGGCTCGGTTACTCGATTGCGGTCGGCGACACGGTGAGTGCGGGTGGCCAGATGCTGAACGGTCACGGCGTCGCGCCGGACGTGAAGGTCGCCCCGCTGCAGTCGGATCTGCTCGCCGGTCGCGACACCGTCTACGACGCGGCGCTCGCCTGGGTTCGCTCGGAGCTCAAGCCATGAGAACGTCGATTCCGGCGTCGCTCTGGGCACTCGGCCTGTCCGTGCTGTTCGGCGGGGTCGCCGTGGCCTGCGGCAGTAGCAGCGCCGTCAATCCGATCCCGGAGGAGAACGCCGGGGCGCCCAGCGCTTCGTCGAAGCCACCGGACACGCCCGGCACGCCGCCCAAGCCCGCCGCGGTCAAGCGAACGGTGATCGAGCGCAATCCCTACGGCGACGTCGCGGCGACCGACAATCTGCTCTGGGACGGCGACTTCGAGTGGCAGACGGCGTTCGGCGACGAGTACGGCTGGGTGGATTCGTCGTTATTCGCCGGCGTCGGCACCTTTCCCGAGATCCGGATCGGCGCCGAGTGCCACAGCGGCATGAAGTGCGGCTACATCGAAGCGGGTCGCAAGGCCTCCGCTATCGGCGTCGCGCCCAGCGGTGCCGAGGTGAGCGCCAGCGCATGGGTCAAGCCGCCGAGCGACAACTGCTCCGACGTGACGGTCCAGATCTTCAGCTGCGGCGCCACGGGGGAACCGGACGTGCCGCTCACCGACGCCGACGGCAAGGCCGACACCGACGGCTGGTGTCATTTCCGCGTCCTCGCGCCGGCGCGCAAGACAGCCACCTGCATGGTCTTCGACGCGCAGTTCGGTGGCGGGAAAGAAGCGCTGATCGACGACGCGGTGATCGAGGCTGCGCCCGTCGGCGCGCAGGCGTTCATGGCGTCCGGCCCGCCCTCGCCGCGGGATCTGGCGGCCGTCCAGCAGATGCAGAAGATCCTGCAGGACTACCTGAAGCCGACCACCCGCCCGCCGAGCGCTGCGCTGAAGGCCTATCGTGCGTGGAGGGCCAGGCGATGAGCGCACGGCTCTTGACTGCGCTGGCTTCGGCCGGCGTGGTGCTGCTGTCGCAGGGCGTGGTCCGGGCGGCGGGCTTCGATCCCGCGGGGCATCTGGTATTCGATCCGGATGCCGTCGTCGCGCAGTCCTTCGAGGATTCCGGCAGCACAGCTGAAGGCGGCACCTTCCAGGTCAGCTGCAGCAAGACCTGCCAGTGGGAGACCCGCGGCGGGAACCCGGGCGAGGAGCTCGCTCTCGAGGGCAAGCGCTACGTCCACATCACCGCCCTCCGCGATCCCTTCGACGTCGAGCTGCCACTGCCCGCCCTCGACGGTTCGTACCGTTTCCGCGTCTGGGTGCGGCACGGGCGTGCCTCGGCTCGCGCGGTGTTCGAGTACACATCGCAGGAGCGCGACTCCGAGGTCGGCTACATGTTTCCCACCGGCCGCGTCACCAGCGACGGCTGGGTGGAGCTCGAGTCCAATCCCGTCAGCGTGACCGGTAGCGAGCTGAGCCGCGCCTACCTCCGGCTCGACGGTACCGACGCCGACGTCGACGCGATCGAAGTCGTGCCCGGCGGAGACTACGACCCGGGCAGCGCGTGCCTGGGCGCGTTCGACCCGGTGTGCGGCGCGGGCAGCGTGTGCATCTCGGAGCGCTGCCGTCAGGGCGCCCGCTATGTGCCGCCGTTGCCGCCCGTTGCGTACAGAAGCAGCGTGATCGACTACATGATCGGGCGCGTGCAGCACTTCTTCGGTGGGCACTATTCGCGCACGCACTACCTGCCGGTGGCACTCGCCGAGATGGACAAGATGCGCACGGCGACCACGCCGTGGAGCTTCTGGAACGAGTACTTCCAGGGCATGCGCATGCTGCACGACTGGCACACCAACACCAGCTCGGCGATCGGCATCCACAGAAGCCCGCGGCGCCTTGGGGTCTGCTTCGTCGAGGGGCAGGGGGACCTCACGCAGTCGACCTGGCCGACGGCGCCGGGTCACGAGGACGTGCTAGTCGCATACACCGGGCCCGACAACACCATGGGGCTGCATCCCGGTGATCGTCTAGTGGCCGTCGACGGACAGAACCCCATCGAGTGGGCGCGTTCTCTCACCCGGGTCAACTGGGGCTATCACGCTGCCGACGATCCACACGTCGATGCGGACTTCGTCGAGGCGATGCGCGATCTCATCACGAGCTACGCCAGGGACTTCAGCGTGATCCGTTGCGATTCGTCCTCGACAAGCTGCTCGGACACGATCGAGACCATTCTAGTGACCGACGTTCCGGTCGGCGGCAGCGTGGCCTACTGCGACAACCGCCCCGGCTATCACCTGGAAAACCCGCCGTCGCAACAGACGATCACGATGCACTACGCCGGGTTCTCGGACTGGCGCGACAAGGTCGTCGACTCGCAGCCGGGCGAGGACATCTACGGCATCACCTGGGATTCGCTCTACGGTCCGCAGGTGGACACCTTCCTGCAGGAGTCCATCGACTTTTTCAGGAAGAACGCGCGCGGCGTGATTCTGGATCACCGCGCGGGCAACGGCGGTACGATCGACGCGCCCGAGAAGCTGACCGAGCTCGTCCGCACGCCGTTCGACCTCTCGGTCGGTCCGACGTTCATGTCGGTCGCCGACTACGACGGCCCCGACACCCAGGCCGAGGGGCTCCAGCTGTTCAACACCGGCAACGGTTCCGTCTATCACGTCGGCAGCAACAATCCCGACCTGAAGCTGCCCGTCGCGCTCATCATCGATCGCGACGGCTCGGCCAGCGACTGGCTGCCGCACGGTATGAAGGGCGCCCCGGACGTGCGCATCTTCGGGCCGCACCAGACGGCCGGCGCCTTCTCGTCGTTCTACCAGTTCCAGTACTGGTCGCGACTGTCCTTCCAGCTCGCCAGCGGCGACACCGTCGACTACCAGGGCAACGCACTGCTCGGTCACGGTATCCACCCCGACGTGATCGTGGATCACACGCAGACGGCCCTCATGCAGGGCAAGGATCTGCCGTACGAGGCCGCTCTGGCCTGGGTGAGGGGGCACTTGAAGTGAGTGCCGCGCGAACGCTGTCGCTCGTTGCGCTCGTGCCGCTCGCGGTGGCGGCCTGCACCGGGAGCACGAAGGTGAATCCGCTCGGCGCGGGCGGCCAGACAGGTGCGGACAGCGGCGTCGATGCCGCGGGCGCGGCGGGCGCCGGGGGACAGTCGTCGGTGCCGCCGGCCCAGACGGCCGAGCGCGTCCGCACTGTCGAGCAGCGCAACCCCTACGGCCACACCGACATCAAGAACAACCTGATGGTTGACGGTGACTTCGAATTCACGGGCGCGTCGGGGCAGTACGGCTGGTACGCGATCGCGAATGGGCAGCAGGCGCAACTCGAGCGCGAGACGGGGGGCCTCTGCCACTCGGGAGTGGCGTGCGGAGTGATGACGCTCGGCACCGATTTCCTGGGGCAGGCGGCGGCACCGGCGAACCAGTCGATCGAGGTCAGCCTGTGGATCAAACCGCCGAACGGTGACTGCAACGCCGTCAACGCGTCCCTCATCGAATGCTCGGTCGCGCTGCCCATCGTGCTGTCCAGCCTCAAGCCGGTCGCGAACAAGCCGGATGCAACGGGCTGGTGCCACCTGGAGGGGACCCAGTCGCCGATGCAGGTCCAGCCGTGCCTGTACCTGAAGACTTCCGTGGATCACGTGCTGGTCGACGATGCGTCCCTCGTGGGTGTGCAGGGCCCGGGCTCGAAGGCGCTGGCAGCCACCGTGCCCAGCCCCGAGCTGTATCGACGCATCAAGCGCGCGCTCGACTGGGTGCACAGCCACATGCTGATCGGCCGGGCAGCGCCGGGGCGCCCCTGAGCTTTCCCGGTGGGGTCTGCCGGCAGGCGTTCGGAGGCATCCCATCGCGCAACTCCTGCGCATCGCTTGTGCCGGCCACTGCCCGGGCAGCTGCGCGCTCCGCTTCCAGCCTTGACGCGGGCGCGTCCCGGACCCTTGCTCTAGACGTGATGATCATCCGGGATCGGTGCGCCGGGAGTCCGGTGGGGCTGTTGTCCGCTGTTCTGGCGCTCGGTGTGCTGTTCGCCGCGTTTCCAGCGCGCGCCGAGGACGCGGCGCCGGTCGCGGGAGCCAACGACTCGTCGGTCGCGCCAGAGGGGGCCCAGCGCGAGGTGCCGCCACCACCGCCGCCGTCCGCGGAGCCGCCGGCGACCACTGGCACCATGTCGGTGGAGACGCCGCCGCCGCCCCCGGTCCGGGGACGGACCTACCACATGCACGACGGCTTCTATCTGCGCATGAACCTGGGCGGCGGATACATCGGCAGCAGCATTGGCCAGAGTGGATCGCCGGACATCACGCTGTCCGGTGGCGGTGGCGCCTTCGATCTGATGATCGGCGGCACGCTGGGGCGGGGAGTGGTGATAGGCGGCGCGCTGCTCGGCAACACCGCACCCAATCCGAGCTACGAAGTCGACGGCAAGCAGCAGGACGTGGCTGCGCAGGTGAGCTTCCTGACGCTCGGTCCGTTCATTGACGGCTTTCCCGATCCGAAGGGCGGGTTCCACGTGGGCGGGATGTTCGGCGCAGCGGGGTTGTCACTCGAGGACACGGTGGGCGGCAGCAGCTCGACCACGACCTTCGGCGGCTACGGCGCGGGAGTGTGGGTCGGGTACGCGGCCTGGATCGCGCCGGAGTGGTCGATGGGCGGGATGCTGCGTCTGACGGGCGCGCGCACGGTGCACGCCGCGACGGACACCACGCCGAAACGCACGGCGAGCGCGCAGGCGATCACGATCCTGTTCACGGCGCTCTACCACTGACGCCGCTCCCCTTTTCGGGTGGCCTATCGCTTGGCCTTGTCGCCCACGAGCCACAACAGGCCGGAGCGGCAAGCGACGACCATCCGGTGGGGCCCGGCCGGGGCAACACCGACCGGGTCGGCACAGGCCGTGCCCGGTGCGGTGTGGAGCTCGCCGGTGCTCGCGACAGTGCCGGCGTCGAGGCCGGGACGCGCGAACCCCAGCGTGCCGGCGCCATCCACGATCACGGGCGGCAGTGTCGTGCGCCGGACCAACGAAGGCCCGGCCCCGCCGTCCGGCGCAAGGCTGCCCGGGATCAGTGCCACGCGCAGCGTTTCCTTGCCTGTGGTGTCGTGTCCCAGCACGAGGCCGTCCGCCGTCGGCGTCAGCGTCTCGCGCGTGCGGGAAACGGCGGGTGAGCCCAGCAGCGTGACCGACGCGTCGTCCAGACGCACGTGCCGGATGCCGGTGTCCAGGTCGAGCTCCACGAGCCGGTGATGGTCTACCGACGCGCAGATGCTGTGGGAAGAGCACAGCGCCGGCCAGCCGTCGACTGGTGCGCCGAAGCTGCCCACATGCGACGGAGCGCCGGGCGAGCGCCATGACAGCACGTTGCCGCGGCGCGTGACGGCAAGCAGTGACCCCGACCGCCCCAGCAGGGTTTGCACCGTCTCCGGAGCGTCAGCCGTTGACACCACGCGCCCAGCGGGATCGATGCGGAGCATCGTGCTGCCTAGCGACAGCGCCACCCCGCCGTTGTCCAGCGGCAGCGGCGCACCGACAAACGACGCACTCGACCCGGATGCCGGCAACGCGCGTTTGAAGCGCACGTGCCCCGTAGCGTCCACTCCGACCAGCTGCGGCCCCGGGACGACGACGACGCGCGTCCCGTCGCTGGTGATGACAGGCGTGGTCAGGGGCGCGCCACGTCCGGTGTGGACGGTCCAATCGGGCTTGCCGTGTGGATCGATCTGCACGAGCTGCGCAATCGAGCTGGCGATCACGATCGCACCGCGGTCGTCCACGCTCACCGAGTGCCCGATCCCTCCCTGTGCGCGGGTACGCCACAGCACGCGGGGAGCCACCGGCAAGGGGCTTGGGCTCAGGCCGGTCCGGCCCGGGGAGAGGCGCAGCATCGAGCCCGGCGCGCTGGGGCGGCCGACAATCCGCTGCTGCGGCAGGGTCGGGTCGATCGGCTGGGCGCGCGTCCAGGCGGCGGCGACGACGACCCCTAGAGCGAGCAGCGCGCCGAGCGCGTATCGCGTCGCGCTACTCCGCACGGACGACGTACTCCTCGTCGCCCGCCGGCGCGACGCGCGGATGGGGCGTCGGCGCCAGTGGGTTCGGGACCAGCTCGAGCTTCAGGCAGGTGCTGCCCGGCGTCGAGTCGACCGGTCTCTCTGGGCCCTTCCACGGGCTCTTCACGTCGCGCGGCGAGGCCTGGAAGGTCTCCCGCGCTCCGTGCACACGCACCGGAATGCCGTCGTCGGGACCCCCGATCGGCGTGACTTGCAGCACCGCGTGCTCGGGCCTCGGGTGGTTGACGGCGTCGCGCACGACGAAGCGCAGCCTGCCGCTGCCCGGCGCTGCGCACACCACGTCCACGTCGTGCATCCAGGCGATCTGTCCGCGGAGCGAACCGCCCCGCCGGAGCGAGCTGGCGTCGCGCGCGCCGTCGTTGGGCTCGACCTCCTCGTTCTCTAGCGGTTTCGCCGCGGACAACTCGAGCCGATATACGTCCGAGATGTTCTCGATCACCGGTGGAGCGGGCTCGGTCGAGTAGCGCTCGCGATCCTGCATCACCGCCAGCAGGTAGTCGCCCGGCTGCAGAGCCAGCTCCTTGACGACGAGCTTTTCACCTTCCGTGCCGGAGCAGTAGCGTCCGAGCGGCGTCTGGATGCCGGCTCGGTAGAGGAGGGTACACAGCGCCATGTTGGGTAGGGCAGTGGTCGATAGCCGCACGGTCTTCGTGCCGGCGGGCACGGTGACGCTGTAGAAATCGCGATCGCTCTGTTGTGGATCGAGGCGACGCCCGAGCTGTCCGCGCACTTCCCTGCCGAACGGCAATGGCGTTGCGGTGCCGGGCGAGTTGTTCGGTTCGACTTCCGCCCCCGTGAAGTCGCTGGCGCTGCTCGTTGCGGACCAGAGCTTGTAGCCGCCGAACCCGAGACCCAGGAGCACCACTCCGAAGGTCATCATGGCGTACTGGCCGCGGCGCTTCAGCTTCTTCTCGTAGCGTTCGATCTCGCTGCGCGTTGCGGCTTCCTGATCCGCGCTGGCGAGCTCCCGCATCTGCTTCGAATCCAGCAGGAGGTCGACGCTGCTCTGCCCGGCGCCGCGCAGCTCGTCGACCAGGGCCTGCTGCAGCTCGCGTACGCTCTGGTAGCGCTGGTCGGGGTCTTTCTCCAGCGCGCGCATCACGATCGCGCTGAGCGCGCGGGGGATGCCGAGATCCGGGAAGCGCAGCGAGGGTGCTTCGGGAGTCTCGGTCAGGTGCTTGGTCAGGATGCCCATCGGCGTCGCCGAGTCGAAGACCGGTTGTCCCGTCAGGCAGACGTACATCAGGGCGCCGAGCGAATACACGTCGCTGCGCGGGTCCACCGGTTCGCCGCGGATCTGCTCCGGCGACATGTAGAACGGTGTGCCCACGATCGCGCCGCGCGTGGTCACTTCGCCGAGCTCCTTCGATTCCCTGAGCTTGGCCAGACCGAAGTCGAGCACCTTGACCACGTCGTCGCCCGCCTGGCCCTTGACGATGATGATGTTCTCGGGCTTCAGGTCGCGATGCACGATGTCGTGATCGTGCGCCTCGGCCAGGGAGCTGCAGATCTGGATCACGATGCGCGAGGTGCGCGACGGGCCGAGCGGCCCCCCGCGACGCACGATGCGCCCCAGGTCGTTGCCGCGCAGAAGCTCCATGGCCAGATAGGTCATGCCTTCCGAGCTGCCGAAATCGAACACCTGGACGGTATTTGGATGCGAGAGCTTGCTCGCCATCAGCGCTTCGCGCTTGAAGCGAGCGACCAGCTCCGCGTTGCGGCCGAGCTCGCCCGTCAGGATCTTCAGCGCCATCAGCTTGCCGATGCGCGCGTGCTCCACCTTGTAGACGACGCCCATGCCGCCGCGCCCCAGCGGTTCGACGATGCGATACCGGTCGGCGATGACGACGCCGATCAGCGGATCGGCCAGGTGCGCTGGATCCTCGCTCGGCGTGTCACCAGCGAGGGTCGCGGCTCCCACCAGGCTCACCATGCTGTCCGCGCCTTCCGGCGCTGCCGGTATCGGGTCGTCTTCTCCGGCGCCGGCCTCCAGCCGGATGCCGCACTGGCTGCAGAAACGCGCGTCGTCGAGGTTTCTGGCCCGGCAGGCCGGGCACACCTGCAGCTCGGCGGCCGAGTCGCTCACGGTCGGGATTCCTTCAGGTAGAAATCGACGGCGACCTCGGGGATCGTGCTGCCGTGGCGCGGGCCATCCACCGCACGCGTGACGTGGCCGAAGGCAGTGATGCGATCGCCCTTGCCGAGGTGCGCGCTCTCCCCGTAGACCAGTCGCGCCAGACACGCGCTGTGCCGGCAGCCCCCGGACACGTCGAACAGCACAAAGCTCCGGTGGTGGTCCTCGCGTGACACGACCACCTTGCCAGACAGTGCCACCGCCCGGCCCTTCTTCGAGTCGATCTCGCTCGAGATCTCGGTGTAGCTCTGCGTGGCCGTCTTGCGGAATTGCAGAGCCTCGTCGCGCAGGCTCTTCACGCGCTTGACGTGCAAGGGGAAAAGCCGCGGCGCGCGGTCCTTGGCGGACGCCCTGACGTTGATCGTGGTCTGCCCGACTGCCGAGACGTTCATCAGCTGGGCGAAGCTCCCCTGGGCATCGACCTTGATCGGCCGATCGCCGATACGGACCGTGCCACCCTTCGCTGTGTGGCCGGCAAGCATGAAAGTCTGCGCATCCGTTACGATGCGTGGACCGGGCGCATCGATCATCAGAGGTACGATTCCGAGCTGGAACTTGATCTCGCCCTGATCGGGCTTGTCCGCCCCGGGCGGCGTCACGCTGTAGGCGACCTTGCGTTCCAGCGATCGAACGCTTTCGGCCGTTCCCGACAGCTCCTTCGTAACGTCCACGTCGTAGCGGGCAGTGCCATCCGGGCCGAGTTCTAGCGGGGTCCCTTCCACGCTTACCTTCGAGCCCTTCTGGGCCTGCACGTTCACCCTGAGCTTCGGCGGGCTGCCCGACAGCGGACCGAGGTTGCCGCGGACACGGTAGTCGACCGGGACAGTCAGCTCCACCGTGGTGGCGCGCTCCTCGCCGGGCTTGGTCAACGCGATCTGCAGATCGTTGTCGCCCATCACGAGCGGATGATCGACTGGAAGCACGGCGTGTCCGGCCTTGAATGTGGCGTTCGCCCTGCCCAGGGCGGCTCGTGTGCCGTCGGGACACTGCGGACAGCCGAGCTCGAGCTGCTCCCGGCTGTGTTGATCGAGTGTGACCTTGGCCGACAGCGGTCCGCTGCTCTTCCAGAGCAGAGCGAGCAGGGCGATGCCGGCGAGCAGGAGGACGAAACCACCGATCGCCAGCACGGCCACCAGCGGCAGCCGGCGGGGTTTGCGTCCCGGCAGGACCGACAGCTCCTCGGGCGTCGGGGCGGCGCCGGCTTGGCCCGCTGCGGCCGCCGCCGCTGCGGGCGCCGCGGGGTTCCACTGCGGCGCTGCGGGTGCCGCTGGGTTCCACTGCGGCGCTGCCTCCGGCTTGCGGGAGGTCGGGTCGAGGGGGGCGATGCCCGGATGAGCGATGCCGAGCATCGTCTTCTGTTGGGAGGCAATCGGTGTCGAGGCCGGCTGCGCCGAGGGCGGTGCGGCGGGGGGCCATTGGCCCGGCTGCTGCGGCGCGATGCCGAGCATGGTGCGCTGCAACCCGCCCTGCGGCTGTGCCAGCGCCTGCGCCTGCGCGGGTTGGGCGGGTCCAGTCGGGGCGTTGCCTGCGGGAGTAGGCATGCCGAGCATCGTCTTGTGCAGCGGGGTGCCGGCCCCGCCGCCCTGCGGTTGGCCTGGCTGGTCGTCGCCCCGCCGGGTTGGCGGTGTCGCGACGGCCGGTGCGGATCCAGTCCCAGGCTGGGCGGGCTGGCCTGGCTGCCCCGGCGGGACGGGCTGGCCGGGTGGGCCGTCGGGCCAGGTCGGCGAGACCCCGCTTCCTGGTGGCGCGATCGCCCCCATGCCGAGCATGGTCTTGTGCGCATCGGCCGCCGCCGCGGGCGTCGGTGCGGCGGGCGCTGCGGCCTGAAGCGGACTGCCGCACGCCGAGCAGACCGCTTGCGCAGGCGGATTGTCCGTTCCGCAGCGCGGACAGAAGGCCATCGGGGCCACTATACATGCGCTGGCCTGGCCACGCTGGTGCGGGGAAGGCGGGTTCGCTTCCGGCCCACGGGCCGTTCGCCCGGGCCCCGCGCTGCAAGGTCTTTGTCCGTTGGACCGAGCCTCCGATATGAGGAAGGGACAAGGGCATGCTGGCAAAACGCATCATCCCCTGCCTCGACGTGAGGGATGGCCGTGTGGTCAAGGGCGTCAATTTCGTCGACATTCGGGACGCCGGTGATCCGGTAGAGGTGGCACGTCGCTACGACGCCGACGGCGCCGACGAGATCACCTTTCTGGACATCACGGCTTCCAACGAAGTGCGCGGAGCGTTGCTGCATGTGGTCGAGCGCACGGCCGACGCGGTGTTCACCCCGCTGACCGTGGGGGGCGGAGTGCGCTCGCCCGACGACGTCCGGGCACTGCTCCATGCGGGCGCGGACAAGGTGAGCATCAACACGGCGGCCATCGCGGACCCTGACCTGATCGGCAACATTGCTGGCGCGTGGGGCTCGCAGGCGCTGGTGGTCGCGGTGGACGCGAAGCGGCGCGCCGGCGGAGGCTGGGAGGTATTCACCCACGGCGGGCGCCGGGCGACGGGGCTCGACGCGGTCGAGTGGTGTATGCGCGCGGCCGAGCTCGGTGCCGGCGAGATCCTGCTCACGAGCATGGACCAGGACGGCACCCTATCCGGTTACGATCTCGAGCTGTCGAGCGCCGTCGTCGACGCTGTTCCCGTACCCGTGATCGCGTCGGGCGGCGTGGGGACGCTCGAACATCTCAGGCAGGGTCTGTGCGAAGGCGGTACGGACGCTGCGCTCGCGGCTTCCATCTTCCATGACGGGACGTACACGATCGGCGACGCCAAGCGTTATCTAGAAGCCGCCGGCGTGCTGGTACGCGGCGCGGAGAGGGCAGCATGATGGGAGTGCGCGACTGCGCAGTTGGAGGCAAGGCATGAGCGTTACGCTGCTGGAGGTGATGGCTGCGGCCCAGGCGCGGCGCGCGCCGCTGGTTGCCGAGCTCGCCGGATATCTGGTGCTGGGCGCTGCCGATCAGAGCGCGGGAGCACCGCGGCGGATGCGCGCCGCGGACGTGGTGTTGGCGGAAGACGGTTCGGTGCGCGTGGTCGGTGCCGGCAATGCCTGCGCTTCCGATGCGGCCGAGGAGTCGCTGCGCAGCCTGCTCGGGGCGTTGATGCAGGTTGCGAGCTCCGCGACGCCTGCGCTGTTCCGCAGCACGCAGCGATCGCCGGGAGCTGGCGTCGATGCTCTGATCGGTGAGCTGGAAACGGCGCTGATCCCTGTGAACCGCGCGGCGGCGCGGCGCGCGCTGTCGCGTCTGCACCGCGAGACAGCGCGCGCTCTCGAGTCGGGCTACGTCGACGTGCCCGCATTCGAAGCCCAGAATCCCGAGGCGCCGCCTGCGGCGCTCGAGGCGCGCGAGCCGGCGCCGCCTGACCGCGTGGATCCAGGTCGGCGGGGAGCGCTGCCAGGGTTCGAGCCGGTCGCCGCGCCGGAGCCGGTCGAGCCGGCGCCGGAGCCCGAGGACTGGAGCGTGCCGCTCGACATGTTGCAGGCGAGCCCGGAAGCTCCCGCCGTGCAGCTTCCCCTGGGAGTGCCGGAGCCCGTCGCGGAGTCGCGCGACGACGAGACGGCCCCAGAGACCATCGTGGCGCGGACCCGTGGAGGCGCCGCACGGACGGATGAAGTTATCGAGCTCCCATCGTCCGATCTCGAGGTCGTGCTGGAGCTGTCGCCACCGGTAGCGGAGGTCGCGCTGGAGCCGTCCCCGCCCGCTCGCGACGTGCCACCCGCTGAGCACACGCCCACGCTTGGCACGCTGTGCGCTCCAGATAGCCCGCGCAATCCCGTCGAGAGCGAGGACCTCGACGTCACCGACCGCGCACCTCCCGTCTTCGAACCCGAGGAGACCCGCCCACTCGAGCTGGACGCCGAGCTGACCCGCGTTGCGCCACCGGTGGGCCCATCGCCGTCGGCCGCGGACGAAGACTACGAGGAGATAGAGTGGATCGAGGTGGAGCCGAGCGTGGAGCCGCCGCTCTGCCGCGACCCCGAGCCTTTCGGCATCGCGCCCTCGGCTGATCCGCCCGGTGTAGAGGCTCGTTGGAGACCCTCCGTTGTGGTGGCCGGCGGAGCTCCGACGGTCGACACGCATCCGGGCCCACCGGCGAGCGAGACCGAGCCTACGCCAGCGCCGTGCGAGCCGGAGCCCACGCCACCGCCGCGCGTCCCGGGCGAGAAGCCGGCGCCGGCCCCCGCCCGGTTCGCGCCCCGCCAGAGCGACGTCTCGGAGCTGCTCGACAGCTTCAGCGTGGCGGGCACGCGCTCCGAAAGCGAGCTGAGGGGCGATCTGAAGCGGATCGCCGGGCTTGAGCCGACCCCGCCGCCCCCGGGGGCCAGCAGCGCCGAGTAACCTGGCGAAGGCACGGCCGGGGAAGGGGATCGGCCGGTGTGCGAGACGCGTTGACGCCACGCACGGGTGTGCGATTCTCCTGCCATGCACGATCAGAACATGGCGATCCTCAAGGGGCTCGTAAGCGTCGCCTGGGCCGACGGCCACGTGGCTGATGAGGAGAAGGAAGTCATCGAAGCGCTCCTGCAGGCGTTCAACGCGACGCCCAGCGAGTCGCAGGAGGTCCGCCAGTACGCCGAAGAGCCGAAGAAGCTCGAGGACATTCCGCTGACCGAGCTCAGCTACGATGATCGGCGGGTGCTCCTGCAGCATGCCGTGCTCCTGACCTACATCGACGGCGAGCAGCACGAGACGGAAAAGGAGCTTATCGAGCGGCTCTGCCATCGGCTCAACATTCCTGCGGTCGAAGCGA
>Ga0114931_10000068_pt1 | contig 100452 bp, 43 predicted proteins | sample 2SBtaG_FD_89579 | JGI IMG/M metagenome (GOLD analysis project Ga0114931, IMG submission 89579) | Deep subsurface microbial communities from Kolumbo volcano to uncover new lineages of life (NeLLi) - 2SBTROV14_V59a metaG | ecosystem: Environmental > Aquatic > Marine > Volcanic | place: Kolumbo...
AGAGCCTATCTCAATAACGGTTGCAGCCCGGACCTTTCGCCCGTGAAAACACCGGCAAGATGCCGGTGCCACACTATTTTGGGACAGGTCCTTATGGTTATGCGCCGTTTTCCCCGACGACAATGACTCGATTTTTTCCCGACTGTTTCGCTTGAACAAGCGCCTCGTCTGCTTTTTGAAGAAGCGAGTCGACATCGGTTGCGTCCCAAGGAAAACTCGCGAGTCCACCACTCACCGTAACGCGCCCCTGCCCGGCACTTTGCATCGTTTCAAACGATTCGGATTCCAGGTCGCTGCGGAATCGTTCAAGCACCGCCAGTGCCTCCCCCGGATGCTTTGAGCCGGCCGTCCGCGGACCGTCCGCATCCCAGAATACAACCACAAACTCGTCGCCGCCGTAACGGGCGACGATGTCCTGCCGACGACAGTTACGACGAAACAACTCCCCTGTCTTGCGAAGAATCTCGTCGCCGGCGGCGTGGCCAAACCGATCGTTGTATTGTTTGAAATCGTCAACGTCGAAAAGCAGGACCGTGACCTGAAAATGATCGCGCGACGCACGCTGCAAAATCTCCGCCAACCGCCCGCGGACGAATCGTCGATTCGCAAGCCCGCTGCACTCATCGGTCATCGCCAGCGACCGCCACTTTCGCTGCGAAGATGCCGCCGAAAGGACGTGTCCAATCAGGTGGGCGTACGTCTCCAACTTGGTCACGTCGCCCGGATCATACGGACCCGAAACCGCCTCGCCCACCGTCAACTGTCCAAGAGTTACATCACCGGCAGCCAGCGGAACGGCAAGGATCGGTCTGGCGATCGGCGGACCGACCCGGGCCACCGTTCCCTGCACGACGATTTGCGCAGACACTGAACCCATGGCCACTGATACCAGATCTGCAAGTCGATCGAGAAGCGCCCCGGGCGTGTCATCCAAAAGCGAAAGCGAATCCCCGATGCGTGATAGTTCCTCCATCGACGACGAGACCGCCTCGCGCGGTTCCAATTTCGCCACTTCGTCAAGACGACCCACCCCCGCCGCTCGCCCAAGCTCACCGGGTGAGACGGGCGCAACGACATAGTCATTCGCCCCAAACTTCGCCGCCTGCTGCGTCGCCGGTTCATGTTCGGGTGGTGTGCATAACACGATTCGCGCATTGGCACCGGTCCCTTCGCGCAGACCCGCCACCGCGTCGTCCAATTCGCTTTCACGACCATCCACGCACGCAACCACCGCACGCGCGGGCGATTCGGCCAGGTCGGCGATGGCCGAAAGAAACGTCTTGGATTCCACGACCTCCCACGACGAAAGCGTGCGGATAAACTCAGAAAGTCCGAGTCGATCGCGCAGGGGCTTGTCGCCAATAATCAACATCCGGTCACGCGGCGATCGAATGTTTCCAGCACAATCGGTCATCGAATCGCCCCCGGTTCTCCCTCGTCCCCCTCAACATCGGACACGGCGTTGCCGGGCGAATCATCCGGACCATCGTCACCCAGCAGGGCTGCAAGCTCTTCGTCGGTGAGTAAGGGTTCGTGTTCTTCGTGAGGGGGGTGCACAACAACCGGATCGGATTGTTCGACTTCCGGCGGTCGGCGCACGGGCGGCTGACGCGCTGCACCGGGTTTTTTTCGACCGGGGGCGTCTGTGTAACGTAGCCAGGGAACGCGCGCGGTTTCGGTCGTTTGCCGGTCGCCAGGCTCCTGTGGAACCGGCGACTCCCCTTCCGGATCAACCGGCGGGTTGGTGATAACCGGGCTCGCAGCTCTCTCGTCTGAGGCAATGAGCGATACGTCGACTTGTTGCACGGGGGATTGTTTTTCGACCGGGGAAGCAGGGCGAGCAGCGCATCGTGCGCCGGCGGTGTTTGTGACGATGTTCCCGGCGTGATTCCGGTCGTTTGCCCGGCACGAAGCCATCAGCGTCGCCGCAGCCGAATCCGTCAGCTCTCCCGTTGCACCGAGATCAATCGCCTCACCGACCCGTTGTCTCGCCGTGTCGAGCCCCGACGCAACGTAGACCGCAAGGTCCGGTTGAACACGCCCCACCAGCGAAAAGAACTCCATGTGACTCGGATTCACCGCGCTAAGATCAACGATGACCCCGCGAATCAGAGGGTCGCGTCCGATCCGCGCCAGCGCCCGAAATACGTCCGGGCAATGGCGAACCATCGCGCAAAGCCCGCCGCGCAATTCTTGCGAAAGCGGTAGGACGCTTGAATCCGTTCCGACCGCAAGGATGTATGATTCACAATCCATCTGAGTATTGGGTTGCCCGCCCGCCGCAACGCAGGCCCTATTTTGCGCAGCCCCCCTGCGCATACTACTTTACCGCCTTGGGCCCGTGGGGTCAAAGAAGCCCGCCCCATGTAACACATCAGCGGCGCCTGATCGTTTGCTCCTTGTTCCCACACCGATCACGTCGAACGTTCTCCGATTGAACGGCGAGCGGTCCGGGCTTTCGTTTTGCTCCGACGTCGCGCGGATGAGATAAAGTCGAATGATGAAAAAACGCATCGGGTGGGTTTGCACTGCGGTCTCGCTACTGGTTTCCCTGGCTTCGTCCGGGTGCGTGGGCGGCGACGCTCGAGTCGAAATGGCAACCGCCAACCTGCTTGATGTGGCCAACGACTCGCTCGCTCAAACCCTCAACGAATACCACCACGATATCGAAGCCGCCGATATGCGACGGGAACAAAGCATCATCATCGCTTTTACCCGCCGGATCGCCGGGGCAGCCCGGGACACCGACGCGATTGAGCAGCACACGCGGGATTTCCAGACCGCTCTTGCAAAGCTCCGCGCCGACACGCAAACCGAATGGAACCGCCACGCTACGGCGATCGAAAACGTCAACACGCTGCGCGAGATGGCCACCACCCTCCGAAAACTTGCCGTCGAATCACTTTCCCTCGAAGACGAAACCAAGCGTTATCTCACGGACGCGCTCGTCCAACTGAAAGACAATCGCGTACGTAACGCAGCCAAGCGAAAAACCGCGTCCGCTTCGAAGGAACGCCGGTTAAAAAGGACGTTGCTTGGCTTGGTGCCCTCTTTTGCAGGAAGAAAGGAGGGGAAGTGAACACGCGTGGCGGATCATCGATCCGGTCGTCGAGAACTGCAACATGACGTCGTGTCACTTCAGCCTTAGAAAACAAACACCGTATTGAGGAGCTGACCATGCCCGAACTGGACGAGACCATCGACGATCTTTTCGCCAAACTGGATACCAAGATCGAGCGGAACGGAACGCGCGATGCCATGGATGAAATCCTGCTCGCTTCACCGCGTGAAACGTCGGTTACGTCCCTCGCCAACCACGCGGTGGTGAAACAGTTTCGCGAAGAGGCCACCAGCGGATTCGTGCGCGTCGATACGACCAAGCGACTGCTGGCGCTGATTCAAGTTGCCATCGAGGTCGCGCTTGCCTGACGCATTCATGCCGGGATGTGACACTTTCTTGCCGTCCGTATTTCCACCGGCATCTTGCGGGTGTCACACATGAGATTTACGGGTCGGGTCATCGACCCACCATTTGATTTTTCCAAGAGCAACGGTGACTCGACGCGGACCCGTGAGCGAACAGCAGTATGGACAGCACTTTCTGGGATGCATCAAGAACGGTTTTGGCGGTCGTCACGCCGTTGGTTGCGATCCCACTGACGGTCATCACGTTCTACTTGCGATCATTGCGAGAACACCAGTTGAGCTGGCAGGTTGAACTCGTTCGACGTTTCGAGGCGATCGAGGCATCGACGGCAAAACTGCGTGAAACCGTGGTCCATTTCGAACGCGACTACACGACCAAGGAAGAATGGCTTCGCGAGTGTATGCTCGCGCGACAGACGCTGGAACACCTGAGCAAGACAGCCGTTCGTTTGGAGACGTCGATGGAAAACATCGTCTCGAACGTCAAGCCGTTTCTGGAGGTGGCAGGCAGGATGCTCGAAGAGAATCGACGGGGGGATGGGAAAACCCAGGAAGCGCCGACCGGGAGCGAATCGCCATGAGCAACGGAAGAAAGACAAAAGAAATCAAACGCATTCGGAACGAGGCGCTTGTTGCGCTTCGAGTTTTGTACGCCGCTTCGATTCAGGCGGACCGGCTTTTTCGGAGTCTTTTGGTGCTGTTTCCCACACTGGAGTTCGATCATTTCCGAAGAGATTTGCATTATCTTTGTGACAAGGGATACGTCATGCGCGTGACTCCCGACGGCGAGGATGATCCCGTACTCACCCCGTGGCGGCGAAGATGGTTTCGTCTGACGACCAGTGGAATCGAGCTGGCGGACCGGTGCATCAGCGATCCCGCGTTGGATGAGTCGTGAGCCGCGTCATGTCGAAACGCAAACCCGCCAATCTTGCCCGTCAGCTTCCGCCGGCGCTACGGGTCAAACTTTTGGAATGGATCGGGTCGCACGGTCGCGTCACGCAAACGCTGGCTGTTGAAATTGATTCGCAGTTCGCCATCTGCGAAACCTACGGCGTCACGATCGAGCAATTGCAGAGCTATTTGCGGCGATTGCGAAAGGGTTTTTCCCCGGTTTCGCGGACCTCGCACGAGAAACTTGGTATCGCTGCCAAAGGCGAAAAACACATGTATTCACAACGAAAGCGACAGGCTGAAATCGCCACGGTTTTGAGGCAGCTTTTTGGAAACCTAGCCGACATTGAGCCGCAGCTATGGAGTCATCGTGCGTTTTTGATGTTGATGGGTCTTGCGTTCGAGAAACTTTCGACCAATGAGCACGAACTATCCACCGACGAGTTGGTGAAGCTGACCAAGGCGTTGGGCGATGCCTGCCGTGTTCAACCGCGCATTCGCGCCGCCGCCAGTGGAAACACCACTGCGACACACCGGGGCACCTGCTCGCTTCCCCGAAACTTCGCCGACATCGTCCGTCAAATCTACGGTACGAATATCAGCGCTGCGGTGGACTCGAATTCGCCCACAACTCCTCCGGCATGAGGGCTGGTTTGCCATCTTGGCCGACGCTGGCGAGGGTTGAGCTGGCTTCGCAAGTCTTGTCGCCGTCACGTGTAACGATGTAGCTGTGGTCCACGCGGGTTCGTGTGATGCGTGCAACGGTCACGGTCACCTTCACGAGGTCATCATAGCGAACGGGCTTGATGTATTTCACTGCGGCTTTGTAGACCACAAACATCGTCCCGGATGCTTCGAGATCGCGGTATCGAAATCCGTTCTTTCTGAGTAGTTCCGTGCGGGCGTGCTCGAAGTATTCCCAATACCTGGCGTGGTGGAGGTATCCCTGGGCGTCGCATTCGGCGTAGCGGACCCTGAAGTCGCATGTGCAGGATTGCCCGGGTTGTGGGAGCGGGTGCTTGGCCATGAGCGCCGTTTTGGGCGAAACTGTACGGGTCGTCAACCGCCCAGGTTCTTGAGGGGGTGCAAAATAGAATCTGCGGGTCCGGAAATGATGTGTCGAAGCGCCAATCCAGACCGAAGATGCCCACAGCGCCATGGCAGCTTGTCCGCTCTCTTCTATCAAGCCGGCTCTGTCATGCAGAGCGCCCTGTCTGCGTGCGGGGACGCACAGGCAGGAGCGAAGCATCTCAACGGCAGAATCGCGATGCGCCCGGGATGCAGAGAGATTCTTCTCATGCCGGCGCGGACTCAGAATGACGTGGTGGAAGGGTTCAAAATGCGAGGGGGGGGCTGGTTCAGGGTGGCGTGGGGTCGGGCTGAGGGTCGCAGGCGAGAATGACGCCGCTATGGCGGGCTCAGGATGGCGCGGCGAGGGGGCGGGCGGTGGTCGAACTCACGGAAACGGGGGTGATCCGACGGAAGATGGTCATTTCAGGGTGGTTTGGGAGGAAATCGAGAGGGATTGGGTTGGATCGGGCTTGAAAGAATCGACAGGGTGGGATATACATTCGTATTCGCCCCGGTTGGGCGGCGCCCGCGGCCTGCGGGGAGAGCGATTCGCACGGCGAATGGGCCCTTCCCTGCCTCTTTTTTTTCGGTAGCGGGGTTGCGGAGACGATCCTGAAGCGGTGTATCGCCGGGTTTTGGATCGGGCGTGTGTCAAGATGGGTCGGCGCTCGTTGTTGACCTGGACGAAGCGAATACGGAGACCAGCCTTGAGCATACTGACGAAAGTCTTCACAGTTCTTCTTGTCGTTTTCAGCATTGCGTTTTCGACGATGGCGGTGTCGATCGTGGCCCAGACGACGAATTGGCGTGAAACTGCGCAGAAGTACGAGGAAAACGCTCGCATCGCTGACACGAACCTTCGCAATATGATTGCGGCGGCGGCGGCTCAGGAGGCGACGTCGCGCGAGACGATTGACGGGCACCTTGCGCGAATCGGCGAGCTTGAAGAGGAACTGCAAAAAAATGGTGCGGAAGTTGCCCGGCTTCGTTCGGAGTTGGCGGCGGCGGAGTCTGAAAAGAGCAGCACGGTGGCGATGAATCGAGCGTTGCTTTCGCAGTTGGAGTTAGCCCGTGGCGCAGAAGCGGAGTACCGCGGGCAGCGCGAACGCTTGGATCGAGACAACATCGATTTGCAGCAGCGCAACATTGATCTCAACGCCCGGGTAAACGAGTTGACTGCGACGGTGACGGTCATGAATGAGCAGCGCCGCCAGTTTGAACAGCAGATTAACATTCTTCGCAAGGCCAACGAAAAACTTTCGGCGGCTACGGGTCGGTCTCCCGCGGTGGTGGAGAATGCGGCGGGTCGTGGATTTGCCAACGTTCAGCCTCTAACGCCCGTCACCGCCAGTGCCATTAAAGGCAAGGTTCTTGCGGTATCGGGGAATCTCGTAACGCTCAGCGTTGGGACGGCGGATGGGGTGATCAAGGACATGGTTTTCGTGATCAACCGGGGTCGAGATTATGTCGGGGAGCTGAAGGTCAGCGCCGTTGAGCCGAACCAATCCGCGGGTCGCATCACCCTTTCATCGACGGCTCCTCAGATCGGCGATGAGGTGACCGACTTGGTTGCGATGAGCGGTCATTAGGCAATGTTCCGACGGTTGCACCTCCCCCTATAGGTGTAGCTTTGGGATTAGGAAACAGTTCAGCGAGAACGAAATGAGCGAACGTTCAGCCGAGAGCAAACCCGATCACAATGTTTATACCGTTCTTGTGATCCTTGCCACGATCGTTGTGGCGGGTGCGACGGTTTATCTTGCGATGCGCAGTCAGCAACTGTTTGGATCGATGAACCCGTTTTCGGGAGCTTAGATTCCTGCCCGCATGAATTGACGGGCGAACGGGCAAGGTCAAGCGGCGTGGGCGGAAGTTGAAAAGTGTAGCGGTGTTCGGTTAAGAGTGGGCCTCTGGCATCCGCGGGGTCCGCGCGGCTAAAGCCCGTTACGCAATCGGTGTCAAAGCTGAAGGGTGCGTTGTCCATCTGCGGGTGGTTTTGGCGTTGCCGGTTCGCGAGGTGCTGTTGCGTGTGTTGCGGCGTAGAACGTCGGTTTGATTGTTGGAGGGGCGTTTCGATCGGCTTTCGAGTCGAAGGGGAGCGCGTTCGCTTTTTTGTTTGACTCGTTGGCGGCGTTTTACGCGCGTTTGCCATCCTTTCTCCGGGAGACTGGTTTCGTGATTTTCGATTCCCTTCTGGGCATGTTCAGTGTCGATATGGGGATCGACCTGGGTACGTGCAATACGCTGGTTTGCGTCAAGGGGGAGGGTATTGTTCTCAACGAGCCATCGGTTGTGGCGGTTCGCAAGGGGACGAATCAGGTTCTTCGCAACGGGACGGCGGTTGGGACTGTTGCGAAGGAAATGCTTGGCAAGACGCCGGGGTCGATCAGCGCCATTCGACCACTCAAGGACGGGGTGATCGCCGATTTCGACATTACCGAGGCGATGCTCGGTTACTTTATCCACAAGGTTCACAAGCGCAGCAGCTTGGTGCGCCCTCGTGTTGTCATCGCGGTTCCTTCGGGAATCACGGCGGTGGAGAAACGGGCTGTTTACAACTCGGCGGAGCGGGCGGGGGCACGGCGGGTGTATCTTGTTGATGAGCCCATGGCGGCGGGGATCGGCGCGGGTCTTCCGATCGGGGAAGCAACGGCTTCGATGATTGTTGACATCGGGGGCGGGACGACGGAAGTGGCGATTATAACGCTTGCGGACATTGCCGTTGTTCAAAGTGTGCGTGTGGCGGGCGACGAAATGGACGCCGCGATTATCAACTATATGCGTCGCAAGCACGATTTGATGATCGGGTGGCAGACGGCGGAATCGATCAAGATCGAACTGGGTGTCGTGGGGGATGCGGAACACGATATGGGTCGAATTGTTCGTGGTCGCGATGTTGTAACGGGACTTCCGCGGCAGAAAGAGATCGATAGCAACGAAGTTCGACAGGCGCTGACCGAACCGATCAACGCAATCACCGCGTGCGTTCTTCGTACGCTGGAAAACGCCGAGCCGGAATTGGCGGCGGACCTTGTGGACAACGGGATTCATCTTGCGGGGGGGGCATCACTTGTTCGGGGGCTAGACAGTGCGATTTCGTCCGCCACGGGGTTGGACGCGCGGCTTGTCGACGATCCGCTCAGTTGTGTGGCGCGCGGTACGAGCGTTTACCTTGAGAACCTTGCGGCCTGGAAAGACACGATGGAATCCGACACGGACATTTATTGATCGTGCGGGGGGGGTACCCGTGTCGGAGGACGAAACCCGCTTCTTTCATCACGTATCACGCCGAGAATAGACGTTGGCACGACGGAGAGGTAAATCGAAGTGGTCGCCGACGGGGTTTGCGGTGACGGTGGTTATCGCGGGATCCGTGGTGGCCGTGTTGCTTCCGAGTCGTTGGACGGGCAAGTTTTTTCATGTCAGCCAGTTGATCGTTCCGATGCAGGACGCCGCGTCGGGCGTGTTGCAGGCGGTTGAAGACCGTGTGCAGCCACAAGCGGGACCCGTCGCGCGGGATGCGTACGAGGACCTTTCGCGCAGGGAGGCTGCTTCGGAACATCGTTTGGCTGCGCTGGCGTTGCGGGCTGTCGACCTTGAACGGCAGGTCGAGCTTCTGACTGCAACGCGTTCGCGTAACGTGGTCGGCGGTCGCATAGGGGCACGGGGTCGATTGATTCCCGCCCGGGTGATAACGGACGATCTTCTTGCGTGGCGCGCATCGCGTTTGGTCGGTGCTGGAAGTGCCAGCGGGTTGCATCAGGGCAACGCCGTGGTGTCGAACTTTTTTTCGATCGCAGCGACAAAGATCGATGGGCTTCACCCTGGATTGGCGGTTGTCTTGGGTGAGGTATACATTGGTGTGGTCGATCAAATCAGCCTGCACGCATCGCGCGTTCGACTTGTGACGGATCCTGCGACGGAAATGAAGGTACGCATCGGGCGTGGCGATGATGACGGGTTCGGAGCGGTGGAGCGGTATTTCTGGATGGTGGGTACGGGGGAAGGGCGCATGGAGATACGGGACGTCGAAATGCGCGATGTGAGCGAGGGCACTGTTCAGGTAGGTGACTGGGTTTTGACCGACCCGCTCAGCTCGGTGCTGCCGTCGGCGCTGGTAATCGGGCGGATCACGCGGATCGACAAGGATCGCAACAACCCATTGTTCGGGGTGTTGACGGTGGAATCATCCGCCCTGCTTGAGGAACTCGATCGCGTGTACGTGTATGATCCCGGCGAATCGCCGGCAAGTGACGTAGAGTGACACTTTCTCGTAAGCTGTAGCGGTGCGCGAAGTGGAAGGCCATGTCAACTGCTGATTCGGCAATGTCCATAAGCGTTACGGCGCGACGCCATCGGGTCGCATTTTTTTGTATCCTGGTCGCAACGTTGGTCGGCGGGATTATTCGATTTTGGAATCTTGGTGGGCGGGACTTTTGGTTCGACGAGAGTTGCACGTACCTTTACGTTCGCCATTTTTTCGATTGGCCTTTCAAGTCGAGCCTGTTGGTTGAGAGCACCAACACGCCTTATTACTTCCTATTGCGTTTTTGGACCGATTTTTTCGGTGACAGCGAGGTGTCGTATCGTTCGTTTTCCGCGCTGGCGGCGACGCTGACGGTTGGGATTCTCGGTGTTGCGGCATGGCGGTTGCGTGGTGGTCTTGCGGGCGGTGTGGCTACGATTCTTGCGGCGGTTCATCCCTTGCATGTCTATTATGCTGGGGAGGCGCGGGCGTATGCGCTGTGGATGTTGTTGCTCAGCGCGTCGCTCTTTACGCTGATCGAAGCGGCGCGTACGGGTCGGGTTCGGTGGTGGGTTGCGTTTGGGGCGTGTATTTCCGCGTCGCTTCCGACGCATTACTTTTCGATCTATTTTCTGGGGGCAAGCGTGGGATGTGTGTTTCTTTCAGACGACCGTCGGCGTGTGTTTCGGCAGTGGGCGATCACGGCGGGCGTCGTGATGGTGGGGTTTGTTCCGTGGTTGATTTATGCGGTGCTTCCGGCGGCATCTTTGGGGGGGGCGAAGTGGGTGGAGCCCGGTTTCGACGTATTGCTGTCGATTCCACGGACGCTTTGGGCGCTGCTTCCGTGCGGCGCTTATCCAGGTTATTTGCGAGGGTTGTCCGTTTCGTCGAGCGAGACGATGGTTCAGCCATCGTTTATTGTGGTGTTGTCGCGGGTTGTACCGGTCTTTTTGCTTGCCGTGATCGCGATGGTCGTTGTCGAGCGTCGGCGAGCGACGGCGCATCGAACTTGCCCAAGGGAGCTTTGTTTTTTGATGGGGGTTTCGGTTGGTTCACTGGTGTTGGCATGGTTGTATGCGGTTTTGGTACGCCCGAACTACCTGGTCGGTCGTTATGACATGGTGGGGTGGCCTGGTTTTGTCCTTTTGATGTCGATTCTGGTCAGTGAGTTTGCGAGGGTGATTCGCAAGGGGTTGGTGTTTTCGCTGGTAGGGTGCGTGGTTCTCGTGGCGTGCAGTTCGGTTCCGCTCGTGCGCATGAACGGGCGGTCGAAAATGAAGAGTTTGTATCGCCTGCGAGCGGAAGCCATCGCGTCGCGTGCGCGAGCGGACGACCTGATTATCACGTTTTCTTATGACCGGGATGCGATGTCGTATTACTATGATCGTGCGGGGGGGGGTGCGGCGACGCGTAGTTTTCCGTCGTGGCTTGACGATCAGATCGGGTGGGTTGATTCCGAGGCCGATCTTTGCGAAAAGCGTAGACCTGCTTTGGTCGCGGATGCGCGAGCTCTTGCCCAACTTGCGCGTGAGAAAGTACGAAATGGGCATCGGGTGTTTTTGATGGCGGACTCGTCGGACCCTCGGAATGAAGGTCGCCGGGCGGAGCTCCGCGCCGTGCTTGTTGAGGCATTGCGAAAAGCGGATCTGCAACTGCGTCTCGTTGATGCCGTCATGTTGATCGAGAGGATCGAACCTGCGGAATAAGGCGGGTCCGTGACAGTTGGGTCGGCCCTTTCTCGCTCCTTTTGTCATGCCACCCTATCATGCTGAGCGAAGCAAGGTATCTTGCCCCCAGCATCGCAACGCGCTTGGAACGCCGGGAGATTCTTCGTCCGTTTGCGCGGACTCAGAATGACAGCGGTTTGAGGCGGATTCTGAATGACAGGGCCCGCCGAAACCGGGTGTCGTTACACCGCAAGGCGAGACCGCGGATTTTGTCACGGACCCAATAAGGCGCGGTGAGTCGGTCGGTTGTTGACGATTGCCCGCGCGAGTTGCTATGATCCGGTCGGATTTTAGCCTATGCGACCTCCCATTCGATCCAACCATCCCGACGACCATCGAAGACCCGATCGCCTTGGCCAGGGATTAAAGCCTTCCTTGCGCGGGGGGATCGAGCGACCCGTGGAGCGTGCGATTTTGGCGGCGGTTCTTTTGCCGGCGAGTCGGGTTTACCTCAACGATCCGCTGGGAGAACTCGCGGCGCTTGCGAAGGCAGCGGGAACGGAAGTGGTCGACTCGATGGTGCAAAAGCGTACGGAAATGTCGCCGAAATGGGCCTTTGGGAAGGGTCGGCTTGCGGAATTGACGCAGCGTGTTTGTGACGCCGATGCGAACGTCGTGATTTTCGATCATGACCTTGCGCCGCGTCAGATTCGTGGATTGGAGGAAGCGGTCGGATGCAAGGTGATTGACCGAAGTGAGTTGATTCTGGACATTTTTGCATCGCGGGCGCAAACGCACGAGGCGCAGTTGCAAGTGGAGTTGGCGCAGCTCGAGTACACCGCTCCGCGCATTCGCGGGATGTGGACGCACCTGGAACGGATCGCGGGCGCGGGGGGGGCGACTCGTGCGGGAGCGGTGGGCGGGGTGGGGACGCGCGGACCGGGGGAGCGGCAGATCGAGATTGATCGTCGCATCGTTCGCAAGCGCATCAGCTTGTTGAAACAGCGACTTGGTGAAATCGACCGGCGGAAGCAACGCGAGGTGCAATCGCGTCGTGATCGCTTTACGGTTTCCTTGGTGGGATATACGAACTCGGGCAAGAGTACGCTTTTGCAAAAACTTTCCGGGACGAAAGTTTTCAGCGCGGATCTGCTTTTTGCCACGCTCGATACGAAGACGGTTCGGTGGGACCTGGGAGAGGGGCGTTCGGTGCTTCTTTCGGACACGGTTGGTTTTGTGCGTGATCTTCCGCATCACCTGGTGGCATCGTTTCGCGCGACGCTCGAGGAGACGATTCACGCGGACTTGCTGATTCACGTGGTCGACGCGTCGTCGTCGCAGGCATGGCAACAGATTGAATCGGTCGATGAAATCCTGGAGAATCTCGGGTGTTGCCGGACGCCGCAGTTGATGCTTTTGAACAAGATTGATATCGTCGACGAGAGCGGACTTGCGGAATTGATGGCCAATCGCCGTCGTGACGTTCTTCGGGTTTCCGCGTTGACCGGAGCGGGGTTGGACCGTGTTGTTGAATCGGTTTCGAGGCTGGCGAGCGGCGACGCGGTGGAGGCGGTCGTTGATGTTCCCCATTCTGCGGGGAGGTTGCAGACCGATCTGACGAGACTGGCGGACGTCCTGGAGCGAACGTTTACGGAGGATGGCGTGCGTTTTTCGATTCGGATGAACCGCAAGCAGTTTCGGCAACTATGCGGACGGTACTCCCAGCTCACGGTTGTATCGCAAAACGGCGAGGACGACGATCTGAAATGATGCCTCATTTTTCAAAAACGGTGAAGAGATTCGGATGGATCGCTTCGATGTGGGTCATCACCGGCGGGGTGGTGTTGGCGGGTGGCGGTCTGGAGGAAACGATTTCGGTACGGATTGAGACTCGTACGGGTGGGTCGCTTCGCGGTTTGGTCGTGGATGCCGACGATCATGGACTCGTGATTGTCAGTGAGAAAACGCCCTACGTGTTTGCGTGGCGAGAATTGACCGGCGGAAGCGCCTATCAAACGAAAAAGCAGCTCGTCGTGATGAAAAAAGGAGGTCAATCGAAGCTGAGTGGTCTGGACCACTTTGCGCTCGGTCGTTTCGCGGTAGCCATGGGGCGGACGGACATTGCCGCCAACGAGTTTCGCGCAGCGACTGCGCGAAAGCCGTCGCTGCGAGGTCGGGTCGATCAAGCGTGGAAGGACTATAACGCTTCGCTTCGCCGATCCAATCGGCGGTGGGATACGTCAGGTCGAGACGGTGCGCTGCCGCATCATGAGAAAAAAAAGAAGGACAACGCGAAAACAAAGAAGGGTCGTGATGCGAAGCTTGCGGCGATCCCGTCTGATGATGTGCGAGCGAAAGTCTATGAGTCTTATCTTACTTTTGGGGAGAAGGTTCGTGAGACGCTCGGGGATGACATTGAACTGCTGGAAACCGAACACTTTCTGATTTGGACGGACTGGCGAAAACCAGACCGCGGGGAGCTGGCTGCGTTGTGCGAGGCGATGTATCGCTCCGTTTGCCGGCAGTTTGATCTTGATCCATCGGATTCGGTTTTCCTAAGCAAATGCCCCATTTTTTGTTTCCGCAGGAAAGGGCGTTTTCAAAAGTTCGCACAGAAATTCGACGGATACAGCGGAAAAGACTCCGTGGGATACACGCGTTCGATCGAAAAGAGTGGCCACGTCCACGTCGCCATTGTTTCCCAGGGTGATTCGCCCTTGGATCGAGACCGCTTCGCCGGCACCTTGGTCCACGAGGGGACACACGCGGTCATGCACCGGTTGTATTCGTCGAAGCTCATTCCCCATTGGGTGAACGAGGGTTACGCGGAGCTTGTTGCACAGCGCGTGTTGGGCGGGCGTTGTGTTGCGGGCGGAAATGCAAGACTTCTGGCGAGGCAATACGTGCGATACGGTTGGCCTATTGGCAATCTTCTTTCGTCCACCGATGCGATCGCGGTGGACCAATATCCAACCGCGCACAGTGTTGTGGCGTACATGGTTGGGGAGGATCCGGGGAAATTTCGGGTGTTTATTGCGTCTCTCAAGGCCGGGGAAGACCTTCCAGCGGCGCTTGCTCGGGCGTATGACGGGCTGACGCTTGCGGGGCTCGAGCGGCGGTGGCGGGAGTGGGTTCGGTCGAATGACGTTGAATTGGACCGCGAGAACCGCGGGGCGGGGAGGCCACGGTTGGGGGGGGAAACTGCCGATAACCAGGATGTGCGCAAGACGGGCGGGAAGTAGGCGGACCAAGAAGGGATAAGGATTTTTCACGAAACCTATGCGGACGAGAAAGAAACGTCGGTGGTTGAACGTCGTGCGGGTGGGAATCTGCGTGGGTGCTTTGTTGATTGTGGCGCGTGGTGTGACGTTGCGCGATCACGTGGCGCTTGTCGACGGTCGTGATCTTTCCGGGACGGTGGTGGTTGGCGGAGAGAACGTTGAAATCGTAACGGTGGATGGATCGCGTCGAACGCTGCGGTTCGACGAAGTTGCGCGTGATAAGGAAGGTTCACTTCGCGTTTCGTTCGGAATTGCGACGGCGTGGCGAAACAGCAACAAGACTTTTCTTTTGTTGGCATTGATTCTTAACTTTCCCGTCGTATTTCCGCAGGCGTTTCGCTTCAAGTTGCTTTTGGGGGCGCAGGACATTGCGCTTGGATACTGGGAATGTGTAAAGCTGACGTTTGCGGGTAATTTTCTGAACTTCGCGACGCCGTTGGGCTCCAACGCGGGCGATGCGTTCAAGGCATATTTTGCGTCGCTCCATACGCGTCACAAGACGGAGGCTGTGACGACGGTTGTGCTTGATCGAATCATCGGTCTGGGGACCCTGTTGGTTGCGACGGCGCTGATTACGACCCTGGTTCCCGGCGGGAAGCAGCTCTCGCAACTTCGCCCTTTTCTACTGGTTCCGATGGGGATCGGTGTTGTTTTCGGCGTGTTTTACTTTTCGCCAGCGTTTGGTTGGATCAAACTGTCGCCCGCATTTTTGGCTCGGATTCCGATGATCGACCATTTGCGGCGGATGGATCGGGCTGCAAGAACGCTAGCGGGGCATCGGTCTGCGGTTTTGGGCGCGATTGTTTTGACGGTTGTTCTGCAGGCGCTGGCATTGTTTGCGTATTTTTCCGTTGCGGTCGCGCTGGCGATGGACGCGCATTGGGGCAACATGCTGGAATACTTTACGTATTTTTATACCGGAACGATCGTGCAAGCGCTTCCCGGTCCGCCGCAGGGGTTGGGAACCGTGGAACTTGCGTACCGGTTTTTCTTCGCTCCCTACGGGAGTGCGTCGCAGATTGTCTGCATGGCTTTGGTGATTCGAATCGTCATTTTGGTTTGTGCGGTTCCCGGTTTGTTGGTTACGCTTAGCGGTTCTTATCGCCCCAGAGAAAGCGGTCTGCAAGCCATCGAGCGGGAAATGCATCAAGACGCGGGCGTTGCGCCGGGGGTGAAACAGCAGCACGTCGTTACGACGTAGTGCGTCTTTGTGCCCGAGGCTGGGCGTTTCGTTTTGTCCACCCCCCGATGACTGGGGCGACGGAAACCTGCAAGAATGCCCCTCCCATTGCTGGAGCAATTCCGCCCGTCGCATTCGCGAAGCACCCATTCCTATCGTGGGTCCGCGCGGGCTGGCTGAAGCTCGCGGCTCGCTTCGCAAAAGAAAACTTTGCCCCCAATTGATGCTTGCGGGTTGCCCGTTTATCGGATGTGTACGTAAGCCTACCGGTTCGGTTATTTATCTTTATCGGTACTGATCGCCGGCTTCAAGTTACGGTATCGACGTTCCGAGTATCATCCCGGTGGTCCGTGCGCGGGATTGATACGATCCGTGCGGACCTGGGGTTTTCTTACGGACCTAACCTTGTATGGCAAGAGCGGAAACAAGACCGGTCGAGGAGTTTCTAGAGTCGGTGTGTGCGCGGCAGGCGTCGGCTGAATTGCATTTTCAACGTAGTGACGGAGAACTGGTCGTAGCCCGGGTTCGTCTGATGGCGTTGAACGACACCGGTTTGATTGCCGACCGCCCGGTTTACGTTGATGGGGGGAGCAAGATTCCGGTTGGTCGTGAGATCGCGGTTCACGTGACGGTTCGGGGGAAGCGCTGCGAATTCCCAAGCCGAATTGAATCGGAGTTCCGGCGCGCTCCCTCCGGCAGTCACTTGACCGGTCCGGGAGTTGTTCTTCGTCGACCGGAGTCGATTGCATCGTCGCAGCGGCGCTCAAGTGTACGTGTCTCGGTGGCGGGTTGCGATCCGATTCGGGTGGTCTCTACGACTCCTTTTCCAGGGGCGTACGCCGCCTGCTCGTTGATGGGCCCGATTTATCACAGTTGGATGGTGGATATCTCCGCGGGCGGGTTGTCGATGGTGATGGACCGCGATTCGGCACGTTCGATTCAGCGCGGCGGCGAATTGTTCCTTACGTTCTGTCTTCCCGACATCGAGGGAGATTTCAACATGCTCGGACGCGTTCGGCACATGCGTGAGGTTGCCCAGGGGGAGTCGGTTCGATTGGCACTGGCGTTTCGCAGTTGGCAAAACGGTAGTTTGCGTTCCGATCAGCAACGGATTGCGCGTTTTGTCGCCGCGCGCGAGCGGACGATGCTCAAGCGGCGACGTTAATTTTTCAGAGTCTTTTTGCAACCGCAAATCGCCGTCGGGAATCTTCCCGTGATACGACGCGCGCCGATTTGATGGGAACTCGCTATGGCGGCAACAGAATCCATCGTTCAAAAGCGGCAAGATCATGTTCTCCAAGCGTCGATCCGAAACCGGCGGCATCTTGTGGTGACCCACAACGGACCGCTGGGGTGGCGGACGCTTAAGTCGGCATTTGTGTCGGGTAGTCGGCACTCGGGCGAACTTGCGGTTCGCGTGATGCTTTCCGACGAGGCGGACTCTCTCCATCTTCCTCAGCGCGGCGATACGCTGGGCGGGACGTTTCGCGATGGGCACAAAAAGTGTATGTTCCGTTCAGAGCTGCTTTCGCACCGTGTCCTAGCGGGTGAGGCGACGCTGGTGCTGAAATGGCCTGCGCATTTGCAGCAACTCCGTCGTCGCGCCTATGAACGCGTCGCTCCCCCACGGGATCAGGTGGTGGCAGTTAGGTTTTGGCGTGAAGTGGATGGCAGTGATCGCGAGGGAGGTACTCGAACACTGAAGCATGGGCAACTCGAAGACATTTCCTGCGGCGGGTTGCGCATGCGGGTTGCCAACGCGGGCGATCTGGTTATGGGGGCGACGTACAAATGTGTCTTCGCGCCACGACCAGGAAAACCGTCGTTGTTGCTCGAGGGAATCCTTCGACATCGCGAAGCCGTTGAACAGGGGCGTGCGTCGCTGGGTTTTCAATTCGTGGGAATGGAAACAACACAAGAAGGGATGAGAACCCTGGATCGCCTCGCCCGGATTGTCAGCCACTTCCAACGGTCCAAGGGGCGACGCAGCCCACAGCGGGGTTCGCAAACCTGATCTTTCAATTCCCGATGTGGTTGGGTCGGGGTAGCTCGGTCCAGACCGTTGTGGGTCGAACAGAGGGCACCAGTACAGTACAGTACGCGCTTGGGCAGGATGCGGCTCTTCTGTCTTGAGTCAGGGCACTGATGCGCCGGACGTAACCCGGAGGAGTTCCCCCCGCCTATTGGCAGGGGGAACGATATTGCATATGCACGCACGACGCGAAGGCGGTACCGGCATTTCGTTAAGAGCCTATCTCAATAACGGTTGCAGCCCGGACCTTTCGCCCGTGAAAACATCGGCAAGATGCCGATGCCACACTATTTGGGGATAGGCTGTAAGTTAAAAAGCACGGTATTGCATCCACGCCGGTCTTTTCACCGGTTCGAGGCAAACCGGTGCCACACTTACCGCCGAGACCTTCTCCACAGGATGCTAGTGCTGCTGCACAGCCCGCATCGACCGCGAATCGGAACCCTGTTTTGCCGTTCGGCTGATCACCCGCACGTCGTCGCTGTCAAAGGGGATCGGCATGCCCGCCCGCTGGTAAGCCTGGTCGCGGAGTTCGCCGGGCGGGGTCACAATATCATAGAGAATGGTTGCGTTTTGAGATCCCATTCCCACCAAAGATTGCCCTGACCGTGCAGTCCTCGGAAGAATCCCGCTGAAGGCAACAACTTTGCTGACCACACCGAGTAGTGCGGCGTCTTGGCTGCACCCGATCGGTTTTATGTTTCCCAAGCCTTCGTTCGTTCCGTCGATGATGCTGGTATCGGGTGTACAGTTGTTGTCGCAGACCGTACTTTGTACGCCATCGATTCTTGCCTTGCCCTTGTCGGTCTGAAGGTTTTGAATCAGGAAGTGGTTGGGGGCATCGTAGTTGCTCAACAGGGTCTGATCCCAGCATGTGATGCAACGAGTGGTGCCCGAAAAACGGTTCTCGTTTTCATTCCAGATATCGAACTGAGCCTTGGTTGTAATGGGTCCGCTACCGTCCTGCCTGAGATCGGCACTCACCGGATAAAGCGTGAGGTCCGTGTCCAATGAAACGGTCGTTCGACCGGACGAAAGCGCCTGCGAACCGGATGCGTAGAAATTCATCAAGAGCCTGTCGTAAGGAGCCTGGTACATCTGTCCGTCCAGAGAGAGGTGACCATGTCCCAGGGCGCTGTCGTCTGACCAGGAACCGTCTGTTGCAAGAGATTGAAACGCCCACGCGTTGTACTCCCATGCAGCGGTATCGCCATACCCGACGATTGTTGCGGAACCGGACAAATGATTCCACTGTATGGGCAATCCGTCGGCGTCGACCGCCCACGCATAGACGAACCCGCGCAACACACGACCCAGCGGACGCTCTGGGTCAGGTCTGCCTGGACCATTGCCCTCATCCGGATCGAGAATGGCAAAGGGCTGGCATCCCAGTGGATTGCCCGTTGCCGCGGACCAGTAGAGTGGTTGGTTCGCGGTCAAGTAAACTTGGCAATCGACCCAATTCCATCCCGGTTCGCCCTCGACGATCAATTCCGGTGGATCGCCCGCGAAAATTGGATCGCGCGGCTCATCGCCGTTCACGAAATAGAGTTGAACGTAAACGTCCTCGGAGAAATCATTGGTGATCTCGAGGATCGTATCCTGACGAAGCTGTCCGCCGGCACCCCAGCGGAGATCGACTTTGGAATAGGCCAGCAGACTTCCCTTCGTGCTGTTGTCAACGCGAGAATCAAGACGTTGTAACTGCGCGTTCGAAGTTGAAATGAGTAATGCGAACAGAAGACCGCTCAGTGCAAGTGTTTTGACCGTCATTGGGGTAGCCTCCGCTTCTCCCCGACCGAGACGCGTAACAGGCCGCCACGACGGCGGCGCCAACATGGGCTTGCCTGACTCCTCTGCGTTGTCAAGTACACCCAGTTCGTTCAGAGTAACGGATTGATGCATGTTCTGTCAATCGAATTCTTCTCACTCTTCCGTTTCGTTTGTTGAACTGGTAACTGAACGCGATTGGCGAGTTCCTCAAATGCAGCAGTACTGTCAATCCAACCTCGACCTCCGTACCCGGCGGGGGGGGCTGTGGGATACCGGTTCCTGTCGGACACGGTGAAATGACCGGGTCGTAAGGTCGAAAGGGACATATAGTTCGGACCTCATTTGAGCATCATCCGCGACGGCGCAGCGGTTTCCCTCCTCCGAACGAAAGTCCGCTCTATTCGAGGCATCAGATGTGGATGAAGTCCGCGGATCGCACGGTGGGTTTCTCTCTGATTCGTGTACGATTGGCGGGAAGGGAATCAGATTCGTCTACGAAATCGGAATTGGCTTTGGAAAGACCGCGGAAAAATCGGGAGGTGCGATCGCCGAATCGCAAGTTGGGTTCGGTCGGAGTGTCGCTGCTGGTGTTGTTGGCGCTGCTTGTTGCAAGCAATCGGCTTTCCGCCCATGAGACGGATCAATACACGGTTCCGACGGGCCGGCATTTCGCCGATCTGGAGGTATATTTCTCCAAGTACTTTCGGCGTGCCCTGACGCGGGCACTCAAGAAGATCAACAGTCCGATTTTCGGCCAGCATCTCCTTTTCTCGTTCAGAGAAACGGATCGAATTGCGTGGCATGTACTCTGGCAATTCCCACCCGATTTGATTCTGGTTGAGCGTCTCGAGTCGCAGCTAAAAAAGCGGGAAGTGGCCGAGCAGTTTCCGGGCAAGGTCGTTCTCTATCGTGCTCCGCGGTGGATCTATAGTCATTGGGCGCTGATGATCGATCCAACCAAACTGGTTCGATTGACGCGTTGCTCGACGTTGATGGCTGACGGGGTCTATTTCGGTTCAGACAAGATCACGCATTTTATTCACCTTGGTTATCTTTATTTTCGCGCATACCGGGACGCGAAAGCGTGGGGTGCGGATGAAGAGACGGCGATTCGTCGGGCGATCAAGGTGGGGACGGGAAACCCGTTCACTTCTGAGCAGATGCTTTACGGGTTTCTTTCAACGGGAGTGCGTTCCAACGCCGACCTTGCGGTGAACTATGTCGGGTTCAAGTTCTTTTTGAACCTGACCAAGCCCGTCATGCTCAAGGGGAAGATGCATCCGCCACTTCTGGTGAAAGAGGGGAAAAAGTGGCGGTTAAATGATTACGTGCGTGATGACCACTTTTTCTCGGCGTATCTTTCGGACCATTGGGACGAGGCGTTGAATCCGTCGGATTATGTCAGCACAACGGCGACTTTCGTTCGCAAAGAAGTTCGCAGTCGGTGCAAATCGGTGGTGGCGTGGTATCGCAGTCGGCACGCAGAACTTCAGTCGCGCGAGGACTTCGCCGCCAAGGCCAAGGAACTGGAAACGTATTTTGGCGAGGAGTACGGGTTTTCACTTCCCAAGCACAACGCAATTACGATTGCGAATCTGTGCTTTGACGATGAGGTCGACGATCCCGGTCGCCGCCTTGACCACGGCGCTCGATCCACAAGTCGCAACACGGGCAAGTAGAAATCCGTGCCGTGGGAGGAGACGGGTCCATGACAAAAACGGCGGCCCGGTCTGCAGTGCAATGGTCGGCGCCTCCCCCCCGTTCGCAGGTCATCCCACTATGTGTCATTCTGAGTCTGCGCGAGCGGGCGAAGAATCTCCCGGGGTTCCAATTGTGTTGGGATACCGCTGTTGAGATGCTTCGCTCCTGCCTGTGCGTCCCCGCACGCAGACAGGGCGCTCAGCATGACAGATCAAGCGATGCTCACCATGACAGAACCACGGTTTGCATGACAGCCTCCCCGCTTAGCGTAACAGGTTGAACATAATACGTTGGGCGTGACAAATCGGGCGCGACACGGCGTTTCAACCATCGCGGACCTGTTGGCTTGACGCATCGTTCACCGGCGTGACAATCGGTGGGCTTGGTTCGTACTGTTGCTCCTCATGGATGACGACTTATGGTTGAAGACTCCCATCACGATGCCGACCCTCCGCTGCAAGCCGCTTCCGCTCATCCGACATTATCCAGTGACGATCTGCGGCGTACCTGCGATCCCGCGACGCTTCCCTTTGAATCCACGGACGACATCGAACCGATCCAGGGCGTGATCGGTCAAGACACCGCGATGGAAGCGTTGAATTATGGATTGCACGTGCGTGCCGCCGGTCAAAACATTTTTGTTCGTGGTCTGACGGGGACCGGTCGAATGACCCTCGTTCGGCGATTGTTGGATGAGATTCGCCTGGAATGTCCCCTCGCGCAGGATCGCTGTTACGTTCATAACTTTGCGGACCCGGATCGACCGCGTTTGATTACACTACCCCGTGGAACGGCCGGCGATCTTTGCAACCGTGTCGAGGAAATGGTTACTTTCATTGTCCAACAGCTTGAACCCGCCTTGGACGCGAACAATGTTCAAATGCGGCGGTCGGCGTTGGAACAGGATACGCAACGGCGGATCGAAAGGGTCATTGAACCTTTCGAGAAAATGCTCGCCGACAATGATTTGGCGCTTGCGACGGTGCAGGTTGGACCGGTTGCTCAGGCGGCGCTGTTTCCGGTGCATGATGGTAAGACGGTTTCACCCGAGGAGTGGGATCAGATGCGGTCGGGGGGGACGTTGACTGAGGCGGAAGACGCCGCGTTTAGAAAAAAACACGATGATATGCAGCCAAAGCTTCGCGAGGTCATGCACGAGGTGAACGAACTTCGTCGGAGTCTTGCGGAAAAAGTTGAGGCGTTGCGGATCAACACGACTCGATCGCTGCTCACGCAGTTCGTGCGAAAAATCACGGCGGTCTTTCCGCAGCCTGAAGTTGCTACGTTCCTCGATGAGCTTGTCGACGACGCATCGCGCAGCAAACATCCCAAGGGCGAGCCGCCGCCCAGTCGCTACCAGGTCAACGTGCTGCTGACGCACGGGCGCGACAACGATTGCGCGGTCGTCGTTGAGGATACCCCCACGGTTCGCAATCTCCTAGGTGCTATCGACGTTCGTTGGCAGCGGGAGCAGGGCGGACGCACGAACCACATGCTCATTCGAGCCGGTTCGATGCTTCGGGCCGACGGGGGGTATCTCATTCTCGATGCCCGTGACCTGTTGCGTGATCCCCGTCCCTGGCATGTGCTGGTTCGCACGCTTCGAACGGGTCGCCTTGAGATTCGCAGCGAAGAATTTGCCCTTGGAGCATGGGGTCCATCACTCAAACCCCAGGCCATCGATGTAAACGTCAAGGTTATTTTGTTGGGAGATGCGCAGACCTATCACCTTTTGGACGAATTTGATCCCGACTTCCCTCATCTGTTCAAGGTGCTGGCGGACTTCGACAGCGAGATCGTGCGCGACACGACGGCCATCAAGCAATATGGGGCGGTTCTGGCGAGGATCGTTAAGGAGCACGATTACCCGTCCTTTGATCGCGGTGCGATCGCGGCGATGGTCGAACACGGTGCGCGCATCGCGGAGCGCAGCGACCGCCTGACGACCCGGTTTGGTCGCCTGGTCGATATTGCGCACGAAGCGGTTTTTATCGCCCGCAACCGAGGTGGTTCCAGTGTGACCGGCGAGGATGTTCGCGATGCGACCCGGCGCTCAAAAAGGCGCGCGAGTCTTCCGTCGAGGCAGTTTCAGGAGATGCTGGGCGACGGGACGATCCAGGTTGCCACCGCGGGTAAAGCGGTGGGGCAGGTCAATGGTCTGGCGGTCAGTCATCTTGGACCGCTTACGTTTGGTTTTCCCACGCGAATCACCGCCACGATCGGTCCCGGATCCGCGGGGGTGATCAACATCGAGCGCGAGGCGGAGTTGAGCGGATCGATTCACACGAAGGGTTTTTACATTCTGGGGGGGCTGTTGCGATACTTGCTGCGTACGGGACACCCGCTGGCCTTTCACGCTTCGATCGCCTTTGAACAGAGTTATGGCGGAATTGATGGTGACTCTGCTTCGGGTGCGGAGATGTGCTGCTTGCTCAGCGCGTTGACCGACATTCCTCTCCGACAGGACATCGCGATGACCGGCGCGATTGACCAAGTTGGAAAAATTCTTGCCGTGGGAGCGACCAACGAAAAAATCGAGGGTTTTTTCGACACCTGCAAGCACGCGGGGTTGACCGGTAGCCAGGGTGTGATCATCCCCCTTGCCAACGCCCGCGACCTGATGCTGCGGCACGACGTGGTGGATGCGTGTCGTGCGGGAAAGTTCAAGGTCTACCCCGTCGATCGAATCCACGACGCGCTTGAGATTCTCACCGGGGTGGCTGCGGGCGCTGTCGGAGCGGATGGGTACTACCCGGAGAATACCCTTCTGGGCGGCGCGGTCATCCGCGCCTTCGAGTACTGGGTTCGTGCCTCGCAAACTCCCGATGCGTCCAGCATTTTCGAGACGGTTGAGGTTGAATCCGAAGCAAAAGACGGGGAGTAGATTGTTATCGCGGGATGTTGTGTCGGGGGTATTTTCCCGCAGTTGCGTCGGTGTCAAACGGCGTGGCGCGGGTTTTGCGGAGTGCGGTTTTCATCGGCGCAACGGGGCACGTTGGTCGGTCTGCTTGCCGTTTGGGTTTGATGAACGAATCGGTGTTTCACCATGACGAAAGTCGAGCAACTCGGCGTTTTTCTCAATTCCTCCCGACACTGCGTCGCGTTCACCGGAGCCGGAATCAGCACCGAAAGCGGAATCCCCGACTTTCGTAGCCCGGGGGGTGTCTGGTCCAAAACGACCCCCGTGATGTATGGCGACTTCGTTGCATCGCGTGAGCAGCGGGTCCGCTACTGGAAGCAGCGCGTCGAGATGTACCGTGATTTTGCCGACTCGGAACCGAATGCGGGTCACGACGCCCTTGTGGACCTCGAAAAGCGGGGAAAGATCCGGGCGATCATTACCCAGAACATTGACGGGTTGCACCAGATTGCCGGAAGCCAACGCGTCGTCGAGATTCACGGGACCGCCCGGGTTGTCGCATGTATTTCCTGCGGTAAGGAGTGGACACCTCAGCACGTTCACCGGCTCATCGAGGAGGGCGATGAGGCACCGGATTGCGATCGGTGTGGTGCCCCGCTCAAGTCCAAGACGATTTCCTTCGGTCAGGCGATGCCGGAAAAAGAGATGCTCGAGTCCCAGCACCTCGCCCAAAGCGCGGATTTGTTCGTCTCGATCGGTTCTTCGTTGGTTGTAGAGCCCGCCGCATCCCTCCCGCGAATCGCCAAACAGCACGGCGCCCGGCTGGTCATCATTAACCGTGACAAAACGCCGCTGGACCCCACGGCGGATCTGGTGATACACGAATCGATCGGAAAAACGCTGACAGAAGCGGTCTCCAATGTCATCGCATCGCGGCAGCACGGCGGATGAGGTCTTTCCATCCGAGTTTTGAGGCGAAGCGCATCGGGGTTCGTCGGGTTGGGTCCCGGCGGCGCGGTTAGACTAAAGACTTCTCGCACGGGTTCCGCGTGCCGGACAACAACGGCGGCGTACAGAAAAGGGGATTGCTTTTGTGAAATGTCCGTTTTGTGCTGAAGAAATACAAGAGGCTGCGATCTTGTGTCGATTCTGCGGGGCATCGAAAACGAAGAAAGGCGAATGGGTTTCTCCTGTTGTTCCGTTTTCCTCCCGACGCAAGGGCAGTTCGGTCATCCAAAGTTCGGGGGTCCTTTTTCTGTTGTCGAGTGTCTTGTCGTTCACGTCGTTAACGACGGATGTTCCGCTGATGGGGGCGATGCGAGGCGGGGGCGTTGCCCTGTGTTATAACCTTTTCTTTGCGTTGTTGTTTCTGGGCATGGGGCTTGGTTTGATGATCGGGCGATCGTGGGGATTCCGGCTTTTCATGGTTGGTACGGTTGCTTACAGTCTTGACAAGATCATGTTCCTTTTGAGCAGAGATACGAGAGATGCTTACCTGAAAGCCAGCGGGGTTTCACAAAACGTGGGGTCGCTGCTTGATGTCTCAATGTTTGATCAGGGGGTCTTTCTCACGACGTTTGTTTTGCTCCTGTCTTGGTGGGGATTTGCGTTCTATATCTACTTTCGCCGCGATTACTTCCGCAAGAGCAGTTCCCCGACCCGCGGATAGGAAGGCGGATGGTCCCTGCGGCGGTCTCTACCTTGAAGTCGCTCCAGGAAATCGCCCAACGGAAAGAGCCGGAAGTACCGGCGAAAATCGGCTCGTGGCATGCGTGAGACGGCGTCACGTCTAGTCGGACTGAAACTCAACGCCGACCAGAAATCCCATGATCCCTCGCGTACAATGGCGAACCACGACGGGAAACCATTCGCTCGGTCCATCTTCATCAAAACATCGAATGAACAATTGTTTCATGGGGGTCATGGGTTTTCTTGACCAAAAGGCAGCCCCGCCGCTTGAAACGTTGTGGAACTTCGCCGTCGTCGTTTGTCCGGGAACCCCGGGGTTGGTCGTTATCTCAAGCGAGCTGCCATAACGAAAGCGCGGAAGGTTTCGTTTCACGTCAACACCGACTGGAGTGCCGGCTTCCCGCGCCTTGCGGATCAGCCTGCGAAGCTGAAGTGATCTTCGCTCCCCGGACGATTCCGTTGATTCAGCCATCGTTTCGTCGTTCATCGATCAGTGCATCCAACAGCATTCAAACCTTCCCAACCGTCGCTGATCGGGGAACAAAAAGAACTTCCTGTACCAAGACTACAATTCATCGTGTGGACTGGCAGCCGATCGAAGCAGATTGTGAAACGGGTCATAGAACGCCTTGAGGACGTGTCTGAGAAGTTGTCAACAGAGCCTCGCCCATCGGCGAGCGATCCGGCGAGTTCCGAAAAGAGGGCTATTTTCCGCTCTCTCACGGTTGCGGTCGAACGGATCAAAAGCATTGCTCCTTGACTCTTCAATGTGTCCGCGCCGGGCAAGTTTGACATGGTGTTGGGTCTTATCGGAACACGGATTCGACCTATTTCAAAATGTTTCACGATTTCGGGATGTATTTTCGGTTATCGGTCATTCTAGTATGATGGAGGGCTTCGTCGGGTTTTGGACTTGGTAAATGTTGGAAGTGGAAAAGGCGTTTTTGCGGCTGGTCCGTCCCTGTTGGCGGCGACTACACCTTGTGGCGAGGCATTACACCGCCGGGGAGGAAGATGCGCGCGACCTGGTCCAGGAGGCGCTGCTCCGCGCGTGGTCGGCCTATCGTCCCGGCGCGGATCGCTCCTACAGCGAGGGCTGGTTTTTTGTGATTCAGCGTCGGGTGGCTGCGGAATGGGCACGGCGCATGGATCGCCGCGTGACCCTGGTTCCCGTTGAGCACGGAGAGTTGACGGAACTCGTGGGGACGGAGCTTTCCGATCCGCTGCAAGTTCTTCCGTCTTCTACGGAGGGGGAGTTTCGCGAGCTTTTGGACCAGCGTCTTGCATCGGCGTTTGATTCGCTGAACCCGGCCTTTCGAGAGGTCATCCTGCTCTCGGTGGCCGGCGATTTGAACTACCGCGAGATTGCCCAGGTTCTTGCGTGTCCGCTGGGGACGGTGATGTCTCGAATGGCCCGGGCGCGACGGGCGCTGCGTGAACGGTTGGCAAGTCCTGCGAGCGCGATCAAACGAGGAGCTACGGCATCACCATGACCTGCGCGAAGGCACGCGAGTACATCTTCGCTTTTCTCGACAACGAGCTTGACGCGGCGCTCAGTCTGGAGATGCAGCAACACATTGAGCATTGTCCGTTCTGTGCCCGCGAGTGCGAAATCGAAAGCGCCGTGCGAAAGCAGCTCGCCGAGAAGCTTCATCAACGGGAAGAGGCTTGTTCGCCGGACGAATCGGCGCTGGTGCGCGTTCTTCGGTCGAAGTCCACCGGTGTTGCATTGGGTCGTTCAAATCCATCGCGCAGTTGGAAACAGATGATCGGGCCGGCGGTCGCGGCGGCTGTTCTTCTTGCGATCCTACTGGTCGTTGTGGACCGCGCGCGAAACTCGGCGCATCCGACTTTTGTCGATGCGTTGGTAAACGACTTGGACCACTTTGCAACCGAGGGGAAAACGCTCGAATTCGTGTCCGCGGATGCGACGGCGGTGTCGGATTGGCTCTCCGGTCGAACCGCGCTGGCGATTCGTATTCCTGCTGTCGATGCGGACACGGGTACGCTTTTGGGCGGGCGCAAATGCAAGATCAATGGGGTTCCGGCTGCGTTTGCCATGTACCGGGTCGGAGATGAGATCGTTTCCGTGGTGGCGTTGCGCGGGTCGGATGAAGCGTTGTCGCACATGAAACGTGTTGACCGTAATGGTCATACGCACTGGGTCGATCACTGTCGGGATCACACGGTCTTAGCCTGTCGGCGCGGCGGGTTGATCTACGCGATTGTTTCGCGTCTTTCGGAGGATGCGTTGTCCCCGTTGATGCCCTCTACGAAGGGTTGATGGTCAGCAGACTGAATGTTTCTTTAAGGCGCAAAGAGAGGGTGGAACCCAGCGTGCAAAAATCAATCTGTTCAACGATCGTGCTTGTCGCGGTGGGGTTGTGCGCGATACACCCGGTCGGGGCGTTGGAACCTTCTGTTCGCAAACCGCTGCCGGGACCGAACGAGTTAAAAAAACTTCCGCCCGACGGGGGACCGAAATACAACCGCCTGGTATTCGAGAAAAGTCCCTACCTGCTTCAACATGCGTCCAACCCGGTGAACTGGTACCCCTGGGGTGAGGAAGCGTTTCGGGCGGCACGCGAGCAGGGCAAACCGATTTTCCTTTCGATCGGGTATTCGACCTGCCATTGGTGTCACGTGATGGAGCATGAATCGTTCGAGGATGACGAAGTGGCAGCGGTGATGAACGCGCAGGTCATCGCGATCAAGGTTGACCGCGAAGAGCGACCGGACATCGACAACATCTACATGCAGGTTTGCCAGGCGATGACCGGGCGAGGTGGTTGGCCTATGACCATTTTGATGACACCCGACAAAGTGCCCTTTTTCGCCGGAACGTACTTTCCTAAAAATGGACGATTTGGACGCGAGGGGTTGATGGAGCTGATTCCCCGATTGGGCGAGCAGTGGCGAAACAACCGCGACCAGTTGATCGCTTCAGGGCAGAAGATTCTTTCTCGCCTCGCGCCCCGCACCGGCAAGCGACCGGGCGTGGAACTGGGCGAGGACGTCTTAACATTGGGATTCAAACAACTCAGTCGTGGTTTTGATTCGAACAACGGCGGATTCGGCAGATCTACCAAGTTTCCCACGCCGCACCGACTCAGCTTTTTGCTTCGCTACTGGCGGCGAAGCGGCGACCCCGACGCGTTAAAGATGGTTGAGCAGACGCTTCGGGCGATGCGCAACGGCGGAGTCTATGACCATATCGGCTTCGGGTTTCACCGTTACTCCACCGACGCCCACTGGTTGGTTCCGCACTTCGAGAAAATGCTCTACGACCAGGCGATGCTGGTGATTGCGTACGTGGAGGCGTATCAGGCGACCGGCAAGGAGGAATACGCACAGACGGCGCGCGAAGTGCTCACCTACGTGCTACGCGACATGACCGACCCGTTGGGGGGATTTTATTCGGCCGAGGACGCCGACAGCGAGGGCGTCGAAGGCAAATTCTACGTCTGGTCGGCCGATGAGATAAAAAAGGTGCTCGGTGACGACGCCGATCTTTTCATGCAGGTCTACAACATTCGCCCGCAAGGCAACTTTTCCAATCCGCACACCCCCCCCGCATCAAATATCTTGCACCGAACGCAATCGTGGTCGGAGCTTGCCGGGCAATTGAAAATTGAGGAGGCCACTCTGCGACGAAAGTTGGAAGCGTCTCGCGTGAAGCTGTTCGGCGTGCGCGAGCGACGCGTTCATCCCTATAAAGACGACAAAGTCTTGACCGACTGGAACGGGCTGATGATCGCTGCACTGGCCAAGGCGGCGCAGGCGCTGGACGCACCCCAGTACGCGGTGGCGGCGCAACGCGCCGCGGATTTCATCTGGGACCATGTTCGTGACTCGCGTGGCCGATTGCTCAAAAGGTATCGCGCCGGCGAGTCGGCGCTTCCGGCACACGTCGAGGATTACGCATTCATGGTCTGGGGATTGCTGGACCTCTACGAAGCTGATTTCGATGTACGCAATCTCAAGCGGGCCATCACGCTCAACGACCAATTGCTCAAACATTTTTGGGACGATTCGGCGGGCGGTTTGTTTTTTACCGCCGACGACAGCGAAGCACTTCCCATCCGCTCCAAAGAGGTGTACGACGGGGCGATTCCCTCCGGAAACTCCGTGGCGATGTTAAATCTTTTGCGTATAGCACGGATCACCGGGGATGCTTCGATGGAAGAAAAAGCCGCCGCCATCGGGCGTGCCTTTTCGTCGCAGGTCTCACGCGGTCCCTCAGCTTATGCGCAGCTTCTGTGTGCCCTGGATTTCGGTGTTGGACCGAGTTACGAGGTGGTCATCGCCGGTTCTTCCAAGAGTAGCGACACCGAGGCGATGATATCGGCGCTGCGAAAAGTTTTTGTCCCCAACAAGGTGCTGCTGTTTCGCTCCGTGGAGGACGCGGCGGCGATTGCAGAGATCGCCTCGTTTACCAAAAACCAAAAAGCTCAAAAAGGTCAGGCAACGGCGTACGTTTGCCGAAATCAAAAATGCAAGTTGCCGACAACCGACCCCGCCGTCATGGTTGCCAACCTCATCGGACAACGCGCGTCCCCCAAAAAGAACAATACGACGGGAGACTAATCTCGGAGCGATCCACGGATAGGAAACGATGAAAGCAATTGATATAAGTCTGAAGAACCCCTACCTTGTGGCTGTGGTCGTGCTTGCGGTTTTCGTTGTGGGCATCACGGCCATGACGCGCCTTCCGGCGGACCTGCTGCCACAGTTCAACACGCCCGCGGTTCAGATCGTCACGTTCTATCCGGGGATGCCACCGGAGGTGATGGAGAGCGACATCATGAGCCGCTTGCAGCGCTGGACCGGGCAGTCGGTCGGGATCGCCCATCAAGAGGCCAAGGCGATGCAAGGTGTTTGCGTGGTCAAGGACTTCTTCCGCGACGACATCAGTTTCGACACGGCCATGTCGCAGGTGACTTCGTACGCGATGTCCGACATGTTTTACCTTCCGCCGGGGACGATACCGCCAATGGTCATGCCTTTCGATCCGACCGCGTCGGTTCCGCTATGTCTTGTCAGCGTATCGAGTCCGACCATGTCGGAAAAGGATTTGTATGACGTTGCTTACAAAAAGCTTCGCAACAACTTGCAGGGTATTCAGGGAGTGATCGCGCCGGCGGTATACGGTGGGAAGCTGCGGCGTATTCTCGCCTATGTGGACCGCGACAAAATGCAGGCACGTGGATTGTCGCCGATGGACGTCGTCCAATCTCTGAAGCAACAGAACGTACTCGTCCCCACCGGAAATGCCAAGTTCGGCGACACCGACTACCAGGTCGTGTCCAACGCGATGGAGGCGAAAGTCACATCACTTAATGACGTCCCGATCAAAACCGACGGACAGGCCGTCGTTTTCATGCGTGATTTGGGAGAAGTGAAGGACTCGTCGCAGATTCAAACCAACAGCGTTCGAATCAACGGGCGCCGGCAGGTGTACATCCCGATTTATCGCCAGCCCGGCGCTAACACAATCTCGATTGTCAACGCGATCAAGTCGGAACTCGGTACGATTCTGGACAGGTTGAAAGAAGAGGACGAACGTGCGAAGGATCTGGCACTCGAAGTCGTGATGGACCAGTCCACCTACGTTCGGTCGAGCATTACCAGTCTACAGATCGCAGCCCTGCTCGGGGCAGCCCTGGCGGGGCTTGTGGTTCTGGTTTTTCTTCGGAGTTTGCGGTCCACCTTTGTGATCGTTCTGGCGATTCCGATTGCGATTTTGGCGACGTTTATAGGGTTGTTCTACACGGGCGACACGATCAACAACATGACACTGGGTGGATTGGCGCTGGCCATCGGAATCCTCGTCGATCAGTCGATCGTCGTCCTCGATAACATTACGCGGCACATGCGCATGGGCAAGAGCGGGTTTCAGGCGGCATTGGACGGTGCCCGTGAAGTTTCCATGCCGGTCTTTGTTTCCACCTTGACGTTCGTGGTCGTTTTCTTCCCGGTCGTGTTTCTGACGTGGATCCCTCGCTTTTTATTGCGCCGCTGGCGGTGACGGTTGTGTTTGCGGTGATCGCCAGCTATGCGGTGGCCATGTTTGTCATCCCGACTTTTTGTGCAAGATTCCTGAAAGTTCGCCCCGCTTCATCGACGCCGGAAGCGGCGTTGGGATCGACGATGCCGGCGTGGTTTTCGGGGTGGTTTTCTCGATTGCTTTCGATGCGCTGGTTTGTCGCGGCGGGCAGCGGTGGGCTGTTGGCGCTCGCTGTGTTTTTGCTATCACGAACGGGCACCGAGCTTTTTCCGCAGGTGGACTCTAACCAGTTCACCATCTACGTACGGCTTCCGTCGGGAACTCGAATCGAGCGGACCGAAGACACGATCAAGGAAATTGAAAAGGTCTTGTTGGCTGAAATGGGTCAGCCCGACGCCCAGTATCCCAAGGTGGAGAAATACGCCGATTCCAACCTGCGAATTTTGATTTCCAATATCGGCGTACTGATGGATTGGCCTGCTGCGTACACGCCCAACACCGGTCCGATGGATGCGTTCGTTCTGGTGCAGCTCAAGGGGAAATCCGGGATGCCTTCGACATTCGATTACGTCGAGACGCTGCGAGAAAAGCTCAACCGGAAGTTTCCCGGCGTCGATTTCGCCTTTGACACGGGTGGCATGATGACTGCGGCGCTCAACTCCGGGTTGCCGTCTCCGATCAATATCCGTATCGAGGGGTTCAACTTTTTCACGGCAGAGGAGATCGCCATGCACGTCAAGCGCATCGCCTCGTCGGTCCCCGGCACGACGGACGTGCGGATCGCACAACGCGTGGATTATCCGCAGATCGACATTCAGGTTGATCGGGTCAAGGCGGCGCAACTGGGACTCACGCAGGAGGACGTGGTCAAAAACGTCGTCACCACGATCAACTCGAGCATCAACTTCGATCCGGTGTTTTGGATCGACCCGAAAAACGGCAACCACTATTTCTTCGGCGCCCAGTACGCCGAAGACGACATCCAATCGCTGGAAACACTCAAGAATATCCCGATCACGGGAAAGAAAAGCGTGATGCCGGTGGCGCTTCGCAACATCGCCAAGTTTGGTCGAAAAACCGGTCCCGCCGTGGTCCACCACGTCAACATCAAGCGAACCACCGACGTGTTTGCCAATGTAAAGCGCGGGTACGACGTGGGTTCGGTGGCATCGGAGCTTGAAAGGCGACTGGCAGCCTCACCCGTTTTGAAACCGGTTCGTAAGCTGACCCCGCGTGGAGTCGTGTACGACGTCGGCGGCGATTACGGGGGAAAGGGCTATCGATATTCAATGTCCGGCGAGGTCCAAACGATGCGTTCATCGTTCATGCAGTTCGGGCAGGGGTTGTTGATCGCGATCATTCTGGTCTACCTCACGATGGTGGCCCAGTTGCGATCGTTCGGCGTTCCGTTTGTAATTCTGCTGACGATTCCGCTGGGGTTCATCGGCGTGGGCATCACACTTTGGACGACAAGAACCAATCTGAACATCCCCGCGTTTATGGGTATCATCATGATGACCGGGATCGTTGTGGAATACAGTATTATTCTTCTGGACTTTGCAAACAAGCGCGTCGAGGACGGGTTATCCGTTCGTGACGCTATCAAGGAGGCCGCCTGGATCCGACTTCGACCGATTCTGATGACCTCGCTGACGACGTGGCTGGCCCTGATACCGATGGCCATTGGTTTCGCCGGTGGTGAAGCCAACGCCCCCCTCGCCCGTACGATCATCGGCGGGGTGTTGGCTGCGACGGTGCTTACAATGGTCGTCGTACCGTGTCTCTACGTCATGTTCAAACGTGAAAACCCGCAACGCGTAGCGGCTGTCTCAACAGGAGCTCACCAATGAATCGAAAACCTCGGACCGCGATCATCGGATCGGTTTTGATCGTCGCCCTGGCCATGGCCGTTGTTGCTGCGATGCTCGATCGCGAAAGTACGGTGCGTGCGCAGGCGACAGGCAATCCATCGGCGGCATCGACCAACGCCGTTCGGGTTGAAGTCGTCAAACCCGAAACCCGCACCCTCGAGCACGTGCTTAAGATCCCCGCATCATTGGAACCCGGCGAAATCGCTCGCCTTTTCGCCAAGACCAGCGGATACGTCGCGCACCTGAGCGTCGACATCGGCGATCGCGTTAAGAAAAACGATGTGCTGCTTGTGATCGACGTTCCGGAAATGAGGGATGAGCTGCATCAGGCAAACGCGGTCCTTGCCGCCAAAAAAGCAAAAGTCCTCGCCCTGCGTGCCAAGGTCAGGCAGGCGGATTCCATGATTGTCACCGCGCGGGCGGAAACAAAACGAAGAGAGGCGGAGCTTTCCCTGGGACGCATTACCGTCGATCGAAAGAAACAGTTGTTTGCTGAAAAGGCCGTTCCCCAGCAAGACCTCGACGAAGCCACCAGTCGTTTCGCGGTCATGCAAGCCGAGGTGCAAATCGCAAACGCCGCCGTGCAGTCCGCCGAAGCTCAAAAAGCGGCGGTCCAGGCCGACGTTTCCGTCGCACAGTCACAGGTGGCGGTCGAGGAAGCAAAGCTGGGGAGGCTGCACACGCTCATGTCCTACGCAACGATTCGCGCCCCCTTTGACGGCGTGATTACCGAGCGATTCGTGGATCCGGGCGCGTTTGTACGTTCGGCTGCCGAAGGTGAAACATCCCCGCTGCTGACCATCGTTCGCGTTGATTATGTTCGCCTGGTGCTTAACATTCCCGAGTCGGACGCCTCGCACGTGCGCGTCGGAACCGAAATCGAAGCAACCTGCACGCAGCTTGGGTCCCAATTGCTCAAGGCAACGGTCACTCGAACAGCCATGTCTTTGCGCGAAAACACGCGAACCATGCGCGTCGAGGCGGACATTGACAACGCCGACGGACGACTCATGCCCGGACTGTATGCGAAGGCTTCGGTGCTGCTGCGGTCCCAGGCTCAGGCGATGATGATTCCGTCCAAGGCGGTACGGGTTCGTGGTTCTGATATTTCCGTCCTGGTGGTGGATGATTCCGTCGCCCGCGCCAAGGCGATCCAACTCGGTTACGACGACGGAATCTGGGCGGAAATCACCAACGGTCTGTCCGGTGACGAGCGGATCATCGTTTCCGCTTCCGCAGCCCTTGCGCCGGGGGCGCCGGTGGCAGCGGTTAAGGCGGGTCTTTAGAACTTCTTTTTTCCAGGTGAGTGGAACAGCTATGGCAGAACCAAGTCTCCTATCAGGGACGGTCCTTGTTTGTCAGCCCGCATCCTCCAGCGGCGGTGTCGCGTTTGATGCATCGCTGTCGCGCATTGTTCGTTTTTCCCTGGCGTTGTTGGCGCTCGCAGTGATACCATGCGGGTGCCAAAAGCCCACGATGGACTTGCTCCCACCACGACCAAACGTCGCTCCCGCGGACGCGGGCACCGATCACAAACCGCTTCTTCTCGACGCTTCACAAATCAAACCCATGTACACGGAGCTCCTGCCCGTTGACCTGCCGACCATTGCCAAGGTGGCGACGGCGGAGAACTTCGATATCCGGATGGCGAGGTCCGCGGTTGAGGCGTCGCTAGGCGAATACCAGAGCACGGTGGGAAGTGCGTTTCCAACGATCGTGCCCACTGCGGTGTTCGAGCATGTCGACGGGACGGTCCGGGCAACCGAGGGGAACCTGGTCGGCGTCGGTTTTGATACGTTCCACGTGTCGGCGGCGATTCAATGGATTGTCAACCCGGGAAAGGTGTTCTATGACATTGTCGCGGCGAAAAAACGCCTGTTCGCCACGGAACGTCAGGAGCAGGGTGTCATTCAGGAGACACTTCGGCGGGCTGTTGTGCAGTATTATTCGCTCGCGTTCGCGCAGGCGAGTGTTTCCGCTGCCAATCAGAGCGTCAAAGAAGCGGAGGAATTGCTGCGCATCAGCAGAATCCGCGTACAAACCGGAACGGGCGTTCCGGCTGATACCCTGCGTGCCGAGGCTCGCCTGGCAGCGCGTCGGCAAGACCTCGTTTCCGCGCTCAACCAATTCTACGACGCGTCCGTCGCACTATCCATGACGTTGCACCTTGATGCGACCGTGACGCTTCTTCCAAGTGTTACGGAGCTTCCACCGACACCCCTGATTCGCGGCGACCTTGAAATCGACGAACTCCTCGGTTTTGCGCTGGTGTTTCGACCCGATCTCGAAAGCGTTCGACAACTTGCCAAGGCAGCCGAAGCGAAGACAGGTAGCACTTGGTGGAGCGGATTCGGACCCGAACTTGCTCTCGGATACGAGTACGGCGGAATCACCGGGAACGCCAACAACGTCAAAAGCAATGGGGGGATTCCATCAAATCTAATTGTGAATCCGGGGTCCGCCAACGGCTCTTTTGTGGGAAATCCGCTGGCCAACGGGTTTGTACGAGAGGGGATTCTTCGAGGGTCCAAAAAAGCCGCCGGTCGCGATGACCAAACGTTCGGATTCAGCGATCAGCAACGCGCCAACGCAGGGGTGGGCTGGCGATTAAGTGTAGCCACCTTCGGGAAAATCAAAACCGCCAAGGCGATGAAAAAGCGGGCGATCCTACGCGCCGAACGGATGCTCGATCAGGTTCGAGCGGAAGTCGTTACGGCTGCCCAGGCCAGCGAAACGCAGGATCAACTCGTCGCCCTCGCCCGCCATCAGGTCGCATCCGCTGAGGAGGCACTTCGTTTGAGCGAAGCCAACCTTCGCGCCGGCGCCATGACAACGCTCGACGTGCTGCAGGCGCAGGACGCCGCTACGCAAGCGAGACTGCGCTACGCACGCGCCGTCGTTGCCTATAACCAATCCCAGGTGAACCTCCTTGCGGCCCTGGGTCTTCTGTCAAAAGACGCACTTCTATTGAACGATGAGTCCTGACGCGTCGTTGTTTTTTTCACCCTATTGCACGAGCCCGGACGGTCCTCACGGTTTTTTCCGCTCCACCCGCTCGAGAAACGCCGCAACGAAAATCGCAAGGATTGTGATGGCCGATCACATCGTGGTAGCTCAGGCGTTCGAAACTCGTGGTCTTGGCGTGACCACGGAGGCTCCGCCATTGCACTCATCGAGTGGATTTGAAAGCGCCTGCTCGATCTGACTTGCGATCGTGGAGGGGCTGAAGGGTTTTGGAGCAAGATGCACGTGCGGGTCTTTTTGCAAAGCGGCAAGCTTTTTGTAGTCCGTGCGCCCGGTCAGAACAAGAATCACGCGCAAATCACGTACGGCGTCTTCGTGTGCAATCAGATCAAGGCCGTTCATCTCCGGCATATCAACATCGGTGACCAAAACGTCGAATGATTCGTTTCGTAATCGCTCCAGGGCCAACACCCCGTTACAAGCGCGATGAACCTCGTGCCCGTGTCTTTGAAGAAATATCTTCAAGCAGGCTGTGATGTGCGGTTGATCGTCAACCGTGAGGATTCTCGCCATCGAATCGTTCTCCACGCGCTCCGGCGAAGTGCCGGTGGCGACTTACATGGTTATTGTCCAATATCGCTACCGACCCTGCAAACAAATCAGACACGACCGATACACTCGCGATCACATGAACACGTGAACCCCGGTGTACGAGCGGAGTCAATTATCGGCGCGTTGACATCGTGCGCCGAAAGGGCGCGATTGCGAAGGACGATAACACAACGTTCCCCCCTCAAGGCGCGCCCGGATCTGGACGACGATCCTTCCGATGTTGAAAGACGAGGCCACGCACGACTGCGATCGACTCGTTTTTGTGCTTCCTTTGGGCGTGTGTACTCGACGCATCTCAAACGCCGTGCACGCAGGTGGGTATAGTTCACGCTGATTCGTTCGAATGGGGTAAACCGCCTATGAATGACAAAAAGACGGCGCTGGACTTGTTATCTGAAGTCAATCAGGCAGACACAATCGAAGAATCTCTCGCGCGCACACTCCAAATAACCTGTCAACGATGCGACGCCGTGGCTGCCGGGGTTGCGGGCGTGAAAACAGGACGGCGCAACGAACGTTCGCTGTTTTCGTACGACCCGCAAGGGATTTTCGCAAGGGGTGGGATCAGCAAGTCCCCTTGCGACAAAGCCCACGTGATGATTCCACTCTTGGTGGACTCCCTCGAAATCGGACAATTGAACATGTGGTTCGGTCATGATCGTGGCGTCGAAGGCGTCCGTAAGCGCGTTCAGCCGCTAGATACCCTCATCGCCCTGATGCTAACGGGGCTGAGGTACCGGTCTTGCTCGAACGGACTCCTTGATGACTGGAGATTTCGGGAACGAGTCGAGACGGAAAAGAATCGTGCCGACCGCTTCGGCGAGGGGTTCTCCATTGTTCATCTTGACCTTTCCCTCGAATCAATCTCCAAGGCGGATGTCATTGCTTCCGGCTGGAATGATGCGCAACGCATTGGAGATTCGTTGCTTGCAAAGCTTCGCGCGTGCGACGCGGTCGGCTTGCTGGGTCCTGAGCATTTGGCCGTCCTCTTGGCGAACTGCTCTCCCCTGTGCGCGTCGATTGCAGAGCGGCGCATCACCGAGGTTCTTGGAGAAATGACCGGGTCGGCACCGGGTCGAAACACATTTTTTACCATCTCGTATCCGCAACACACAACCGACATCAACGAGCTTTTGGGCGACGCCTTTGAAACGGCTTCCCTCGGAAAAGATGGAGTTGGAGGTATCGTATGACCGTCGGGGTTCTTGATCGGGTCGCAACACCCGCCGATATAAAACGGCTGGACGTAAACGCGTTGCGTTTGCTCGCATCTGATATACGCGCGACGATTTTGCAAACGATGGCCGCCAACGGTGGGCATCTCGCGACCAACCTTGGAACCGTTGAGCTTTCCCTGGCGTTGCACTTTACCTTTGACAGTCCGCGTGATCGGATTGTGTGGGACGTTGGAAATCAGTGCTACACCCACAAGCTCATCACGGGTCGACGCGAATCTTTTGGCAGCGTGCGTCAGGAGGGTGGGCTGTCGGGTTTCACGCACCGCCGGGAAAGCCCGCACGACCAGTTTACGTCGGGGCATGCGGGGACCGCTCTTTCTTCGGCCCTGGGACTCGCAACGGCGCGAGACGTCTGTGGTGACGATTACGATGTCGTGGCTGTGGTTGGTGATGGCGCCCTGACCGCCGGTCTATCCTACGAAGCGATGAACAACATGGGGGCGCTCGGTTCGCAGTTTCTCGCGGTCCTGAATGACAACAGCTTTGCCATTTCGCGAAACAAGGGGGGTCTAGCCGGTGCACTGGATGGAGCAAAAACACGCATTCTCGATGGATCGTTTTTCGAACAACTCGGTATCTCCTATTTCGGACCGGTGGATGGCCATGACCTCGAAACTTTAATCGAGGTTCTTCAGCAGGCGCGCGAGATTCAGCATCCGATCGTCTTGCACGTTTTGACGCAGAAAGGGCGCGGTTACAAACCGGCCGAATCGAATCCGGAGCGATTCCACGGGGTCTCGCCCTTCGATCTAACCACGGGAGAGTTCTACGCGAAAAGCAGTGCCCCGACTTACTCGGATATATTCGGTCGTGAACTGGTTAGACTTGCCCGACGTGATGGGCGAATTGTCGCCATCACGGCCGCCATGTCCGCGGGAACGGGGCTTGCCGAATTCGCCGAGCAATTCCCCGACCGATTCTTTGACGTCGGAATCGCCGAGCAGCACGCAGCGACGTTCGCAGCAGGAATGGCCGCCGGGGGAGCACGACCGGTTGTGGCAATCTACTCGACGTTCCTTCAGCGAAGTTACGATCAGGTCATTCACGACGTCTGCCTGCAAGACCTCCCGGTTGTTTTTGTGATGGATCGGGCGGGAATTGTCGGAGCCGACGGTGCCACACACCACGGGCTGTTCGATGTCGGGTTTCTGAGGATGGTTCCGCAAATCGTGGTGATGGCCCCAAGGGACGCACACGAGTTCGAGCGGATGCTTCAGCTTGCCTTGACGCTGGAACATCCATGCGCAATCCGGATCCCACGCGGCGCGGCGCCCGACCACTCAGCGAGTTCCCGCCGCGACACAAGCCTTGCAGTGGGCCGTGCAGAGGTCCTGTGCGAGGGGCAAGACGTTGCCATTATCGCGGTCGGAAGCATGGTCGAGCGCGCGCTTGAAGTCGTCGAGGTGCTGAAGGGAAAGGGTATCTCAACGTGCCTGGTCAACGCAAGGTTTGTGAAACCACTCGACAAGGATTTGCTGGTCGACGTGGCCACTCGGGTCAAATGCGTCGTGACCCTGGAAGAACACGTCGCTGCGGGCGGTTTCGGCAGCGCGGTTCTCGAAGTTCTTTGCGATTCCCATGTTGAAACGCCGGTGACTATACTCGGGCTTCCGGATCGCTTTATTGAACATGGATCGGCGCAGAATCTTCTTCATCAGTGCGGGCTGTCGGTCGAGCGCATCGTCGAACGAATCGTGAAGGAACTGGGCACGCCCGCACCTGGCAGTGCAACGTGCGTCCCCGACCTGAACGCGGATGCTGTGACCAGGGCGATCGGGCGGATCACCGCGATCCGACTTCCGAAGGATTTGCAGCGATTCGTCGCCGAATACGACACCGTCGGCAAGCGCGATCCCTTTCTCTGGAAATGGTGTTTCGAGGGCGTGCGTTTGACGGGGCTGTCCTGCGTTGACGCGTCTTTTCGTGAACAAAACAACGTCACGAAAGTCCTGGGGGTGATGCTGGACGTTCTGATCGACGACGTCGCTGATCGCGGTAGGAATGAAGCCCTTCTCTCGGCACTCCTGTCCGTTCCCTTCGCCGCGGATTCGGTGAACCAGTCAAGCCTGAGTACGGCGGAGCAGCGGTACGTCAAAGTGACCGAAATCGTATGGAACGAGATCGAGCAACGCGCTCGAACCTACCCGCGTTATGACGAGTTTCTCCCCTTGCTGAAGTTCGACTATCAACAGTTGTTGAACACGATGCGCTACGCCCACCTCTTGAACAAGAATCCTTTCCTGGTCAACCTCGCCGAGCATGACCTCTATCAACCGCACAACATGCACATGATCGTATCGGGGACGCTTGATTTGATGTGTTCGCCATCATTTGATCGTCGCGACCTGGGGGCGCTGCGCGAAGCACTCTGCCACGCGCAATACATGGGGCGCATCGGGAATCTCATCACAACCTGGGAGCGGGAACTCAAAGATCGCGATTTTACCAGCGGAGTGTTCGCTCGTGCACTGCAAACCGGAGCATTCGATGCCGAGGAACTCAACACGAAACCCCTGGAAGATATCCGGTCCTCCATTCTCGCGAAAGGATGCGAGTCATTCTTTCTCGAACGATGGAGCGAGCACCGCAACGCATTGGTTTCGAGCGCCGAACGGATTCGATCTGTCGATATCGCCGCCCTGGTGCGCGGCCTCGAAGAACTCTTTGTAATTCACATGGGGAGTCGGGGTCTTAAGTAAGGAGATTCCGACGACAGAAAGGGTCCAATGGCAAGAGAACCTAAAGGCGAAATGTTGGGTGAGCCCGACGTTGTGATCATCGGCGGCGGACCGGCCGGGACGTCGGCGGCACTGCACGTTCAACGCCTCGATCCCAAGCTCGCGTCCCGAACGATTCTTCTTGAAAAAAGCTCACACCCGCGCGAAAAAATCTGCGGAGGTGCGTTGACCGTCAATGCCTAACGCATCCTGGATGATCTTGGGGTTGAATTGAGAATCCCGTCGGCACCTGTCCATCATGTTCAACTTACCTACGGATCGGCTTCGATTGATCTACCGGAAAACGGTTGTGCAAAAAGGGTGATCCGTCGTTGCGACCTGGATGGCACACTGTTTCGGACCGTCCGGGAAAGGGGTTTGAAAACGATTGAAAACCTGCGCGTTCGAAAGGTCGTCCGCTGCCCGGGTCATCTGTTGATCCTGACCGATCGCGGGTATTTTCGAGCTCAAGCAGTCATCGGAGCCGATGGAGTCGGCGCCGTCATTCGCAAGACAACGGGATTCGGTCCGGGGAAAATGGGTCGCCTCTGGGTTGCGGAAATTCCCGTCGATCCTGCTCAATCGCGATGTTTTACGGAACAAGTTCTCATCATCGACCTGAGTTATATTTCACGTGGATTGGGCGGATACTACTGGGAATTCCCCTGCTTGATGGGCGATCGCCCGTTTCTCAGCACGGGGATTGTCGATAGCAATCCAGATTCACGACGGCGCGTCGGAAGCAGCTCGTTCCTCCTGGAAATACTCAAAGAACGAGGACTCCGAACCGACGGAATGATGCAAAAGGCGTTTCCCATTCGCCATTTTAATCCACGCGAACGGTTTTCCAGACCGCGGATGCTTCTGTGCGGCGACGCCCTGGGGAGCGATCCATTGTTCTCCGAAGGCATTTCGCAGGCGCTGGAATTCGGTCGGCTTTCCGCCCAAGCGGTCTACGACGGGTTTTCACGCAGCGACCTCTCGTTCTCGAACTACACTCGTAGCGTCCTTAAGAGTCGCGCAGGTCAGGAACTCGCCGCCTACGCAAGAATCGCGAAGTACTTCTATGGACCCCACGCCGAGTTGTTTCTTTCCATGCTTTACAAGGAACCTGAACTACGAAGTTTGATCGGATGCAGCTACGCCGGAACAAGCAATATGCACGGCCGATTCATGGCCATGACCAAGCATATCGCCAAGCACTTTTGGAACGCGAAACGAAACGTCGCGGAGTTTCGTGCCGCGGCGGAAGTATCGGTCTAGATTCTGATGAAGCAACTCAGTTGCAAAAGCAAACGGCGTTCGTCGAACGGGAGACGGTGAGCTTACATGAAGGTGCTGCGAGCGGAAACATTGGGCTTTTGCTTTGGCGTTGAGGACGCCATCGAACTTGCACACCAGGCGACGCAGGGGCGGGAACGGGTCTATTCGCTGGGACCGCTGATCCACAACCGCCAGGTGATTGATCGTCTCGAATCCGCCGGACTGACAACCGTTGACGCGCCCGAACAGCTTGGGAGCGCGCCGGTCGTGATACGTGCCCATGGGGTTGCGCCGGCCACCATGGACGCCGTGCAGCAGCGGTCGCTCGATGTGATCGACGCGACGTGCGTGCTTGTACGTCGCGCGCAAGAGGCCGTGGCGCAGCTCTATGCTGACGGGTACGACGTCGTCGTTATTGGCGATGCCGAGCATCCCGAAGTCAAAGGGATCGTGGGGTACGCCCGCAACGTACGCGTTATCGCAGGCGTCGAAGAATTGGACAATCTACCCAAAACCGGGCGACTCGGGGTCGTCGCCCAGACGACGCTGGCACAAGAGCGCTTCGCCAAAGTGGTTGAACAGATCCTTCTTCGATCCTTCCGGGAAATCAAAATCGTCAACACGCTCTGTCTCGAAGTCGTGCACAGGCAAGAAGCCGCCCTGACGCTGTGCGGAAAGGTTGATGTAATGTTCGTGCTCGGCGGGCGGCATAGCGCCAACACCCAAGAACTCGCAGGACTCTGCGCAAGTCGCGGCACGCCAACGCATCATCTGGAAAGCTGGGCGGACTTTTCCCCCGATTTTGCAAAAGGGTGCCATGTGGCGGGAGTAACGGCAGGAGCATCGACGCCCGGCTGGATCGTGGACGAGTTCGTTGAGCGACTGGAAGTGTTCGACAGCGGAGCCTGACCCAGGGGTTCAATTGCACCATGTACGAACGACTCGTCACGAAACTGGGTTCATCCTATATCGGATGGATGATGATCGTCACGCGCCTGGGCGGTCTGTTCGGCGGTGCCGCGGTTGTCTACTACGTACAGCTTGCGCTCGATCTGTCCGGATCGCTTCAACACCACTTCACCGTTGTGGCCGCCATTGTTGTTATGTGCGCCGTTACGCTGACCGTTCTGATGGCACTATGGGAGACGCGTAACCTCAGGAAAGTCCTGCAGCATCTTCAACTCGGACGATCCTTTTCTCGCGAACTGGGGATCAAGGCAGGACGCGAGGCGGTGGTTTTTCCTGTCAAGCACCACCTGCGCGAAGCCGTACTGGTGCCGCTGGTTTGCCTTCCCCCGGTCTATGTCTATCTGACCTGGTCCGCGGACGCCCCCGTGATCGTTTTGATACATATTACGATCGCGGCGCTGATGGGTGTCTCGGTCGCCGTTTCGCTCACCTACTTCGCGATTGACCGGGCGATGATACCCGTCGTAAGGCACCTGACCGACTACGGCGTGTACATCGACTTTGACGACCTTCCTACCGGACGCCTGCAGAACCGATTGATCTTTCTGTTTACGCTGATCGTCGTCGTCACGGCGCTGATGATCGCCGTGTTGGCGAATCAGAAGGTCGCCGCCTTGGTCGACTTCCCCGGAAGCCTTGATGAAGTCGTAACCAGCCTGCGGGTGCAAACCGTTGTCATCTCAACGTGTGCCGTACTCATGGCGGTTTTTCTCTCGACGCTTCTGGCGAGGTCGGTGACAACACGCGTTCGCGACATGGTTCATGCGATGCGGCGGGTGGAAATCGGCCAACTTGACACGCGCATCACCGCCATATCAACCGACGAGATCGGGATGCTCGGCCGAAGCTTCAACAAGATGCTGGCGCAGTTGGAGCAAAGCTCCAACACCATCCGCGAATTCAACAGCAATCTCGAACGCAAGGTTCAAGAACGAACACAACAGCTTGCGGAAACCAACGAAAAACTGCAAGAATCGATCGAGAAACTGAAGGAAAACGATCGACTCAAAACTGCTTTTTTTTCCAATGTGAGTCACGAATTTCGCACTCCATTGACCCTGATTCTCGCACCGGTAGAGAATCTACTCGAAACCTCACTGGGAAGTCTTACCGATGAGCAAAGGCACGCGTTGGATATTGTTCGGCGCAACACAGTGCGCTTGCTCAATCTAATCAATGACCTGCTGGATTTCGCCAAGCTTGATGCGGGACAGGCAAGGCTGACAGCAGGGCCAGCCAACATCAACGAAGTCATCGACGAAATTGTGTCCTCCGCCTCGCTGCTCGCGGTCGAGCGCGATATCAACCTGGAATTTCACCCGGACGAAATGCTCCCGGTGGTCATGGTGGACCTCGACAAGTTCGAGAGAATCATCATCAACCTGGTTTCCAACGCCCTTAAATTCACGGGACGGGACGGAACGGTGACCGTGGAAAGTCACCTCGTCAAAGATAACATCGTCATCAGCATCGCCGACTCCGGAATTGGAATCGACTCGGCGGACCACGAAAAAGTCTTCAAAAGGTTCGTCCAGATCGACGGAACGATGACCCGGCGCTACGAGGGAACGGGTCTGGGACTGCCAATGGTCAAGGAGTTCGTCGAGCTCCACGGCGGGACGATTACAATTGAAAGCGAACTGGGAAAGGGCTCGATTTTTGAACTCACCCTCCCCATCAGACCGGCCCCCGCTTCCGCAGCCACCCGGTTGAACGAACCGCGCAACCACACTCGCCAGGTCAATTACAGCATGTTGCTCAAACCAGACCCGAAAGTCCACAAACCACCCGTCACCCACGCCACCGATGACGCAGCGACGATCTTAATCGTCGACGATTCACCCGATATTCTGTCCGTACTGAGAACCGTCCTCTCTCCGGATTATCACGTCATCGAGGCGACAGATGGCGTGCAAGGGTTGACCCTGGCACGCGAGCATGAACCCGACATCATCGTATCGGATGTCATGATGCTCCGCATGGACGGACACGAATTGTGCTGTCTCATCAAGGATAATCCGCAGACGGAGCGTATTGGGTTTATCATGCTTACGGCCAAGGTGGACCTCGCCATGAAGATCGAAGGACTCGATCAAGGCGCCGATGATTATCTCGTGAAACCCTTTAATCCGGACGAACTCCGAGCTCGCGTACGTTCGTTGCTGAAAGTGCGCCGACTCGATCGTCAACTTCATCGGCGTAATGAGGAACTGGAAAAAACGCTGGACGAACTGACCCGGACCAAAGACCACCTGGTACATTCCGAAAAGCTAAGCTCACTGGGACAACTTGCGGCCGGAGTCGCCCACGAAATCAACAACGCGATTAACGCGGTCTACAATGGGATTCTCCCGCTCGGTGAACAGGTTCGAGAGATCGAGGGAATCGTGCTCAGCAAGGCCGGCCGGGCGGCGCAAAAAGAAGCGATTCCCGATGGAAACGATGGGCAACAACTGAAGGAATCGTTTTCTCTGATCGGCGACCTGGTGGAGGTGATCGAGAGTGGTGCCAAAAGAACAACGGACATTGTAACGGATCTAAAAAAATTCGCGCATCCCGGAACGGGCGATCGCAGGATGTCCGATGTGCACGAGAGCATCGGAATCGCGCTCAATCTTCTCGCCAACAAATTGAAAGGAAGCGTGACCGTCCACCGCGACTACTGCGACGACGCCTGCGTGCGGTGCTCGGCCTCTCAGTTGTCTCAGGTTTTCCTCAATCTTCTTGAAAACGCCCGCCACGCGATCGGCGAAAAGGGCGACATCTTTATCTCAACCCGGCGCGATGAGAATGAGCTACGAATCCACATCCGCGACACCGGCCCTGGAATTCCACAGGAGGCGCTGCGACAAATCTTCGATCCCTTTTATACGACCAAAGAAGTCGGTGTCGGAACGGGGCTGGGACTTTCCATCAGCTATAGCATCGTTAAAGGGCATGGTGGAAGCATTGATGTAGAATCTCATACCCAAGGTGAGCAAACCGGTACCGAGTTTACGATCCACCTTCCCCTCGAATTCACGTTGCAGGACGAGGCCAATCACGAGGACCCGGAGAATCTCACCGGTGACGAACTTCCTTCGACGAAAGGTCTGTTCGTAAATACGTAGGAACAAGAACATGAAAAAAAACATTCTTTACGTAGATGACGAACGAGAAAACTTGATCGTGTTTCGTGCGGCCTTCGCCAAACATTTCAACGTGATCGAAGCATCGTGTGCCGCAGAAGCGCTCGATCTGCTTTCGCATCATGACATTCCGGTTCTCGTCGCCGATCAACGAATGCCGGACATGACCGGCGTCGAGCTTTGCGAGGCCGTTGAAAAACTCTACCCGCATACGATTCGAATGATCTTGACGGGATACATTGATTCAGATGCCATGATGGATGCGATCAACAAGGGCCATGTTTACAACTTCATTGCCAAACCGTGGAACCGGGGAACGCTCCTTTCGATCCTGCTGCGTGCGTGTGAAGCATACGAGTTGGCCGTTTCGAACAGCGCGCTTCTCGAACGGGTCAATCACACCGATCGGTGTGCTACCCTGGGAAGGGTGGCCGCCGGCGTCGCGCATGAAATTCGAAATCAACTTTTCATCCTCCCCCTCGTCGAATTGCTTGAGGTAAAGTACGCCCACGACGAAGAGCTTATGCAGCTAGCTTCCGCCGCACGTGATACCCACAACCGTCTCAACGAGTTGATCACGGAAGTCATGGACTTCGTTAGAAAAGATGAAACACCGCGCGAAGCAAAAGTCGTGAATCTTGCGGACGTCGTCCAAGAGACCGTTTCTCTCGCATGCATGGATGACTCCATCTCGCGTGACCGACTCGATGTCGACGTCAACGTCGCTCCCTATGTGCGCTGCCACAAAACCAAGATTCAACAAGTCATGTTCAACCTGATCAAAAACGCCTCCGATGCCATCACCGAAAAATCGAACGGGCGGATCGGCGTCCGCCTTGATGTGCAAAATGCAAGGGCGTTGCTTTCGATCAGCGACAACGGCCAGGGAATCGACCCGGAGATCCTCGAACGGATTTGGGAACCGTTTTTCACCACGAAGGGCGAAAACGGAAACGGTTTCGGACTGGATATGTGCCGGCGCATCATTGCGTCCCATAATGGCACCATTTCCTGCGAATCCACTCCCGGTCGCGGCGCAAAATTTACAGTCGACCTTCCTATTGACCAGGAACAAAAGCTTGCACCCACGGGCACCGATATACCCGGCGGAACCGAAACAAACCCCTGCCCCGTTGGCCCAGGGTAATTCTGTTTTCGAAAGATGCCGAGCAATGACCGGATTAACAGGCAATCGTGTCACAAAGCTCCTGCTTCCTGTCGGGTGTGGCGCGGCTCTCATCCTTGCAGGCTGTGGAAATCTGGCGAACAACTTGCCCACGGGGATGACCGGAAGCTCGACGGTTGACACCACGGCGGACACGAAATCCGCGACAACCCTGTCCGCCGACGTCACCGCCCTTGATACGGAAACCGGACTCCCCTTGACCCTCTCCGGAACTCTTTCCGGCGGATATGTGGGAACCTACGACGAATCAATCCTTGAAGTCCTGTACGACAACAACGCAGTCCCGATGGTGGCGATTTCGCGGTCCGTCTTCACCCTGGAAGAACCGGATGTCGGCACGCTCACAAGTGTCAACACGATTCTCATCGTCGACACGCTGGTCGCCGACGATGGATCCGGAACCATGGTGCCGATCGGATTGGCTACAGGCGCAAGCGGTGAAATCGTCCATGGAACCGGCGCGTTCGAAGGCGCCACCGGAAAACTTCATACCGACTCGACGCTCTCTTTCGCAACCGGTGAGTTCGGACTTGGGTCCGCCACGACCGCCATCACGATCGAGCTAACCCCGTAACATCATGAAACGGCAGCCGACCAACCCGCAGGCGGCCCATCCATCTCCTATACAACGCCCGATAAAACAAGACAAAAACGTCCGATTGGTTCGCGACACCGCCGGGTACGCCCGACATCGATTACGAGTTGGTCCGTGGCAAAGGGTCGTGCTCGTCACGTTGCTTTGCGCCCCCGGCGCATTGGGACAGGGCGTCGTTCGCGACAGCATCTCGGCGATCCCTTCGGGACGCGGTGGAACCAACATCGCACATCACGACAACCTGACCCTCATTCTCGACAACCCCGCAGGTCTGGTAAACCTGAAAGAGTCACAGCGATTCGACTGGAGTCTGGACATTCTGCTCACCGATCTTGACTACCGCGACCCGCTGAATGATGCCAACGGCAAGGTCACGCCGTTTCCCATTCCGAGCTTCGCTTATGCCAGGAAAAGCGAGGACAAACGGTGGGCCTACGGGTTCGGCTTCTTTGCGCCGGCGGGGTTCGGCGCCAAATACAAACTCAATCACTTCCTTTACGGAAAACGCAACTACAGATCGCTCGGCGCCCTGATCAAAATCCTCCCGGCACTTTCGTACAAAGTGAATGACAGACTGAGTCTCGGAGCCACGTTTGGTCTGGCAATCAGCCACGCGAAACTGAAGATGCCCTTCGCGAAACAGACCGGCTTTCTCGCCGGGCTTCCCGGGATTCTCGATCTGAAGGCCACCGGACTCGCGCCTACATGGTCGCTCGGAATGCAGTACGAGCTTTCCAAAGATACAACCCTGGGACTCTCGTTCATCAGCGAAACACGGTTCCACCTCAAAGGGCCGACCACGTTCGATGTGAGTGGATTCGGACTTCCACTCTTGCGATCAAGCTACGATGCAAAGGTAGACCTCGTTTGGCCACGCAGCGTCGGAGCGGGCATCACACACCGAATCGACAAAAAACAACGCATTTCAGCCGATCTTATTTGGTTCGATTGGTCTCATGCCTTCGATGATCTGTCGCTCGAACTCACCAATGGTTCCAACAAGCTGTTCGACCTGATTTTGGGTCCGAAAGTTCGCGATAAGTTCCCACTCGACTGGAAAGACTCGATCGCCATTCGCGCCGGATACGAGTATTCTCCAAACGATCGAGAAACGTATCGTGCAGGCTACATCTATCACCCCAACCCGATTCCCAACGCAACGCTCATGCCGCTGCTGACAGGAACACTCGAACATGTTATCTCCGTTGGTTACGGCCGAAAGTTGTCAACCTGGAAGATGGACTTGGCCTACCAGTTCTCCTGGGGGCCATCCAACCACGTATCCAGCAGTAACATTGTCGGCGGGTTTAACAATAGCACAGTCAAAGCGCAGGCGCATTGGTTTTTCATGACCTTTTCGCGAAGCTTTTGACTCGATGCGGCAAGAAATACCACACCATCTCCGGGATTGTTCGAAGGAAATTGATTGCGGCAGCCATCCCCCCATAAACCGCCGGGATCCCGACGGCCTGTTACAGTCTCGGTTCGGATGTTGCGGTTCTGGTCGGACGAACGGAACACGAAGGTTTAGAACCTATCCCCAATGGTGTGGCGCTGGCATTTTGCAGGTGAAAACAGCGGCGAAAAGCTCACGCCACACTTGTTCAACAGTCAGTTAGCGACGGTGGAATCCCTTCTGGATCGATTCCAGTAGCGCTAGCAGCGCGTTTTCGATGGGACTTCGTCGGGTGTGTCCGAGCGTTTTCGCACACGACCGCGCCTGCTCGCCGGCCAGTCGATCCGCGCAATGCAACCGCCTGGAAAGTTTTTGGACATCTAACGCGGAACCATCAATCGCGGCGCGCAAGGTGGCCAGGTCGATGCGATCACGCTGATCTTGCAATTCGCTTGTTTCCGGAAACAAGCGAATTGCAAGATCAGCGTGATCGCATCGACCTGGCCACCTTGCGCGCCGCGATTGATGGTTCCGCGTTAGATGTCCAAAAACTTTCCAGGCGGTTGCATTGCGCGGATCGACTGGCCGGCGAGCAGGCGCGGTCGTGTGCGAAAACGCTCGGACACACCCGACGAAGTCCCATCGAAAACGCGCTGCTAGCGCTACTGGAATCGATCCAGAAGGGATTCCACCGTCGCTAACTGACTGTTGAACAAGTGTGGCGTGAGCTTTTCGCCGCTGTTTTCACCTGCAAAATGCCAGCGCCACACCATTGGGGATAGGTTCTAAACCTTCGTGTTCCGTTCGTCCGACCAGAACCGCAACATCCGAACCGAGACTGTAACAGGCCGTCGGGATCCCGGCGGTTTATGGGGGGATGGCTGCCGCAATCAATTTCCTTCGAACAATCCCGGAGATGGTGTGGTATTTCTTGCCGCATCGAGTCAAAAGCTTCGCGAAAAGGTCATGAAAAACCAATGCGCCTGCGCTTTGACTGTGCTATTGTTAAACCCGCCGACAATGTTACTGCTGGATACGTGGTTGGATGGCCCCCAGGAGAACTGGTAGGCCAAGTCCATCTTCCAGGTTGACAACTTTCGGCCGTAACCAACGGAGATAACATGTTCGAGTGTTCCTGTCAGCAGCGGCATGAGCGTTGCGTTGGGAATCGGGTTGGGGTGATAGATGTAGCCTGCACGATACGTTTCTCGATCGTTTGGAGAATACTCGTATCCGGCGCGAATGGCGATCGAGTCTTTCCAGTCGAGTGGGAACTTATCGCGAACTTTCGGACCCAAAATCAGGTCGAACAGCTTGTTGGAACCATTGGTGAGTTCGAGCGACAGATCATCGAAGGCATGAGACCAATCGAACCAAATAAGATCGGCTGAAATGCGTTGTTTTTTGTCGATTCGGTGTGTGATGCCCGCTCCGACGCTGCGTGGCCAAACGAGGTCTACCTTTGCATCGTAGCTTGATCGCAAGAGTGGAAGTCCGAATCCACTCACATCGAACGTGGTCGGCCCTTTGAGGTGGAACCGTGTTTCGCTGATGAACGAGAGTCCCAGGGTTGTATCTTTGGAAAGCTCGTACTGCATTCCGAGCGACCATGTAGGCGCGAGTCCGGTGGCCTTCAGATCGAGAATCCCGGGAAGCCCGGCGAGAAAGCCGGTCTGTTTCGCGAAGGGCATCTTCAGTTTCGCGTGGCTGATTGCCAGACCAAACGTGGCTCCGAGACTCAGTCTGTCATTCACTTTGTACGAAAGTGCCGGGAGGATTTTGATCAGGGCGCCGAGCGATCTGTAGTTGCGTTTTCCGTAAAGGAAGTGATTGAGTTTGTATTTGGCGCCGAACCCCGCCGGCGCAAAGAAGCCGAACCCGTAGGCCCACCGTTTGTCCTCGCTTTTCCTGGCATAAGCGAAGCTCGGAATGGGAAACGGCGTGACCTTGCCGTTGGCATCATTCAGCGGGTCGCGGTAGTCAAGATCGGTGAGCAGAATGTCCAGACTCCAGTCGAATCGCTGTGACTCTTTCAGGTTTACCAGACCTGCGGGGTTGTCGAGAATGAGGGTCAGGTTGTCGTGATGTGCGATGTTGGTTCCACCGCGTCCCGAAGGGATCGCCGAGATGCTGTCGCGAACGACGCCCTGTCCCAATGCGCCGGGGGCGCAAAGCAACGTGACGAGCACGACCCTTTGCCACGGACCAACTCGTAATCGATGTCGGGCGTACCCGGCGGTGTCGCGAACCAATCGGACGTTTTTGTCTTGTTTTATCGGGCGTTGTATAGGAGATGGATGGGCCGCCTGCGGGTTGGTCGGCTGCCGTTTCATGATGTTACGGGGTTAGCTCGATCGTGATGGCGGTCGTGGCGGACCCAAGTCCGAACTCACCGGTTGCGAAAGAGAGCGTCGAGTCGGTATGAAGTTTTCCGGTGGCGCCTTCGAACGCGCCGGTTCCATGGACGATTTCACCGCTTGCGCCTGTAGCCAATCCGATCGGCACCATGGTTCCGGATCCATCGTCGGCGACCAGCGTGTCGACGATGAGAATCGTGTTGACACTTGTGAGCGTGCCGACATCCGGTTCTTCCAGGGTGAAGACGGACCGCGAAATCGCCACCATCGGGACTGCGTTGTTGTCGTACAGGACTTCAAGGATTGATTCGTCGTAGGTTCCCACATATCCGCCGGAAAGAGTTCCGGAGAGGGTCAAGGGGAGTCCGGTTTCCGTATCAAGGGCGGTGACGTCGGCGGACAGGGTTGTCGCGGATTTCGTGTCCGCCGTGGTGTCAACCGTCGAGCTTCCGGTCATCCCCGTGGGCAAGTTGTTCGCCAGATTTCCACAGCCTGCAAGGATGAGAGCCGCGCCACACCCGACAGGAAGCAGGAGCTTTGTGACACGATTGCCTGTTAATCCGGTCATTGCTCGGCATCTTTCGAAAACAGAATTACCCTGGGCCAACGGGGCAGGGGTTTGTTTCGGTTCCGCCGGGTATATCGGTGCCCGTGGGTGCAAGCTTTTGTTCCTGGTCAATAGGAAGGTCGACTGTAAATTTTGCGCCGCGACCGGGAGTGGATTCGCAGGAAATGGTGCCATTATGGGACGCAATGATGCGCCGGCACATATCCAGTCCGAAACCGTTTCCGTTTTCGCCCTTCGTGGTGAAAAACGGTTCCCAAATCCGTTCGAGGATCTCCGGGTCGATTCCCTGGCCGTTGTCGCTGATCGAAAGCAACGCCCTTGCATTTTGCACATCAAGGCGGACGCCGATCCGCCCGTTCGATTTTTCGGTGATGGCATCGGAGGCGTTTTTGATCAGGTTGAACATGACTTGTTGAATCTTGGTTTTGTGGCAGCGCACATAGGGAGCGACGTTGACGTCGACATCGAGTCGGTCACGCGAGATGGAGTCATCCATGCATGCGAGAGAAACGGTCTCTTGGACGACGTCCGCAAGATTCACGACTTTTGCTTCGCGCGGTGTTTCATCTTTTCTAACGAAGTCCATGACTTCCGTGATCAACTCGTTGAGACGGTTGTGGGTATCACGTGCGGCGGAAGCTAGCTGCATAAGCTCTTCGTCGTGGGCGTACTTTACCTCAAGCAATTCGACGAGGGGGAGGATGAAAAGTTGATTTCGAATTTCATGCGCGACGCCGGCGGCCACCCTTCCCAGGGTAGCACACCGATCGGTGTGATTGACCCGTTCGAGAAGCGCGCTGTTCGAAACGGCCAACTCGTATGCTTCACACGCACGCAGCAGGATCGAAAGGAGCGTTCCCCGGTTCCACGGTTTGGCAATGAAGTTGTAAACATGGCCCTTGTTGATCGCATCCATCATGGCATCTGAATCAATGTATCCCGTCAAGATCATTCGAATCGTATGCGGGTAGAGTTTTTCAACGGCCTCGCAAAGCTCGACGCCGGTCATGTCCGGCATTCGTTGATCGGCGACGAGAACCGGAATGTCATGATGCGAAAGCAGATCGAGCGCTTCTGCGGCACACGATGCTTCGATCACGTTGAAATGTTTGGCGAAGGCCGCACGAAACACGATCAAGTTTTCTCGTTCGTCATCTACGTAAAGAATGTTTTTTTTCATGTTCTTGTTCCTACGTATTTACGAACAGACCTTTCGTCGAAGGAAGTTCGTCACCGGTGAGATTCTCCGGGTCCTCGTGATTGGCCTCGTCCTGCAACGTGAATTCGAGGGGAAGGTGGATCGTAAACTCGGTACCGGTTTGCTCACCTTGGGTATGAGATTCTACATCAATGCTTCCACCATGCCCTTTAACGATGCTATAGCTGATGGAAAGTCCCAGCCCCGTTCCGACACCGACTTCTTTGGTCGTATAAAAGGGATCGAAGATTTGTCGCAGCGCCTCCTGTGGAATTCCAGGGCCGGTGTCGCGGATGTGGATTCGTAGCTCATTCTCATCGCGCCGGGTTGAGATAAAGATGTCGCCCTTTTCGCCGATCGCGTGGCGGGCGTTTTCAAGAAGATTGAGGAAAACCTGAGACAACTGAGAGGCCGAGCACCGCACGCAGGCGTCGTCGCAGTAGTCGCGGTGGACGGTCACGCTTCCTTTCAATTTGTTGGCGAGAAGATTGAGCGCGATTCCGATGCTCTCGTGCACATCGGACATCCTGCGATCGCCCGTTCCGGGATGCGCGAATTTTTTTAGATCCGTTACAATGTCCGTTGTTCTTTTGGCACCACTCTCGATCACCTCCACCAGGTCGCCGATCAGAGAAAACGATTCCTTCAGTTGTTGCCCATCGTTTCCATCGGGAATCGCTTCTTTTTGCGCCGCCCGGCCGGCCTTGCTGAGCACGATTCCCTCGATCTCTCGAACCTGTTCACCGAGCGGGAGAATCCCATTGTAGACCGCGTTAATCGCGTTGTTGATTTCGTGGGCGACTCCGGCCGCAAGTTGTCCCAGTGAGCTTAGCTTTTCGGAATGTACCAGGTGGTCTTTGGTCCGGGTCAGTTCGTCCAGCGTTTTTTCCAGTTCCTCATTACGCCGATGAAGTTGACGATCGAGTCGGCGCACTTTCAGCAACGAACGTACGCGAGCTCGGAGTTCGTCCGGATTAAAGGGTTTCACGAGATAATCATCGGCGCCTTGATCGAGTCCTTCGATCTTCATGGCGAGGTCCACCTTGGCCGTAAGCATGATAAACCCAATACGCTCCGTCTGCGGATTATCCTTGATGAGACAGCACAATTCGTGTCCGTCCATGCGGAGCATCATGACATCCGATACGATGATGTCGGGTTCATGCTCGCGTGCCAGGGTCAACCCTTGCACGCCATCTGTCGCCTCGATGACGTGATAATCCGGAGAGAGGACGGTTCTCAGTACGGACAGAATATCGGGTGAATCGTCGACGATTAAGATCGTCGCTGCGTCATCGGTGGCGTGGGTGACGGGTGGTTTGTGGACTTTCGGGTCTGGTTTGAGCAACATGCTGTAATTGACCTGGCGAGTGTGGTTGCGCGGTTCGTTCAACCGGGTGGCTGCGGAAGCGGGGGCCGGTCTGATGGGGAGGGTGAGTTCAAAAATCGAGCCCTTTCCCAGTTCGCTTTCAATTGTAATCGTCCCGCCGTGGAGCTCGACGAACTCCTTGACCATTGGCAGTCCCAGACCCGTTCCCTCGTAGCGCCGGGTCATCGTTCCGTCGATCTGGACGAACCTTTTGAAGACTTTTTCGTGGTCCGCCGAGTCGATTCCAATTCCGGAGTCGGCGATGCTGATGACGATGTTATCTTTGACGAGGTGACTTTCCACGGTCACCGTTCCGTCCCGTCCCGTGAATTTAAGGGCGTTGGAAACCAGGTTGATGATGATTCTCTCGAACTTGTCGAGGTCCACCATGACCACCGGGAGCATTTCGTCCGGGTGAAATTCCAGGTTGATATCGCGCTCGACCGCGAGCAGCGAGGCGGAGGACACAATTTCGTCGATGACTTCGTTGATGTTGGCTGGCCCTGCTGTCAGCCTTGCCTGTCCCGCATCAAGCTTGGCGAAATCCAGCAGGTCATTGATTAGATTGAGCAAGCGCACTGTGTTGCGCCGAACAATATCCAACGCGTGCCTTTGCTCATCGGTAAGACTTCCCAGTGAGGTTTCGAGTAGATTCTCTACCGGTGCGAGAATCAGGGTCAATGGAGTGCGAAATTCGTGACTCACATTGGAAAAAAAAGCAGTTTTGAGTCGATCGTTTTCCTTCAGTTTCTCGATCGATTCTTGCAGTTTTTCGTTGGTTTCCGCAAGCTGTTGTGTTCGTTCTTGAACCTTGCGTTCGAGATTGCTGTTGAATTCGCGGATGGTGTTGGAGCTTTGCTCCAACTGCGCCAGCATCTTGTTGAAGCTTCGGCCGAGCATCCCGATCTCGTCGGTTGATATGGCGGTGATGCGCGTGTCAAGTTGGCCGATTTCCACCCGCCGCATCGCATGAACCATGTCGCGAACGCGTGTTGTCACCGACCTCGCCAGAAGCGTCGAGAGAAAAACCGCCATGAGTACGGCACACGTTGAGATGACAACGGTTTGCACCCGCAGGCTGGTTACGACTTCATCAAGGCTTCCGGGGAAGTCGACCAAGGCGGCGACCTTCTGATTCGCCAACACGGCGATCATCAGCGCCGTGACGACGACGATCAGCGTAAACAGAAAGATCAATCGGTTCTGCAGGCGTCCGGTAGGAAGGTCGTCAAAGTCGATGTACACGCCGTAGTCGGTCAGGTGCCTTACGACGGGTATCATCGCCCGGTCAATCGCGAAGTAGGTGAGCGAAACGGCGACCGAGACACCCATCAGCGCCGCGATCGTAATATGTATCAAAACGATCACGGGGGCGTCCGCGGACCAGGTCAGATAGACATAGACCGGGGGAAGGCAAACCAGCGGCACCAGTACGGCTTCGCGCAGGTGGTGCTTGACAGGAAAAACCACCGCCTCGCGTCCTGCCTTGATCCCCAGTTCGCGAGAAAAGGATCGTCCGAGTTGAAGATGCTGCAGGACTTTCCTGAGGTTACGCGTCTCCCATAGTGCCATCAGAACGGTCAGCGTAACGGCGCACATAACAACAATGGCGGCCACAACGGTGAAGTGGTGTTGAAGCGATCCGGACAGATCGAGCGCAAGCTGTACGTAGTAGACAACCGCGGCACCGCCGAACAGACCGCCCAGGCGCGTGACGATCATCATCCATCCGATATAGGATGAACCCAGTTTCGTGACGAGTCGTTCGTACATGGTGCAATTGAACCCCTGGGTCAGGCTCCGCTGTCGAACACTTCCAGTCGCTCAACGAACTCGTCCACGATCCAGCCGGGCGTCGATGCTCCTGCCGTTACTCCCGCCACATGGCACCCTTTTGCAAAATCGGGGGAAAAGTCCGCCCAGCTTTCCAGATGATGCGTTGGCGTGCCGCGACTTGCGCAGAGTCCTGCGAGTTCTTGGGTGTTGGCGCTATGCCGCCCGCCGAGCACGAACATTACATCAACCTTTCCGCACAGCGTCAGGGCGGCTTCTTGCCTGTGCACGACTTCGAGACAGAGCGTGTTGACGATTTTGATTTCCCGGAAGGATCGAAGAAGGATCTGTTCAACCACTTTGGCGAAGCGCTCTTGTGCCAGCGTCGTCTGGGCGACGACCCCGAGTCGCCCGGTTTTGGGTAGATTGTCCAATTCTTCGACGCCTGCGATAACGCGTACGTTGCGGGCGTACCCCACGATCCCTTTGACTTCGGGATGCTCGGCATCGCCAATAACGACGACGTCGTACCCGTCAGCATAGAGCTGCGCCACGGCCTCTTGCGCGCGACGTACAAGCACGCACGTCGCGTCGATCACATCGAGCGACCGCTGCTGCACGGCGTCCATGGTGGCCGGCGCAACCCCATGGGCACGTATCACGACCGGCGCGCTCCCAAGCTGTTCGGGCGCGTCAACGGTTGTCAGTCCGGCGGATTCGAGACGATCAATCACCTGGCGGTTGTGGATCAGCGGTCCCAGCGAATAGACCCGTTCCCGCCCCTGCGTCGCCTGGTGTGCAAGTTCGATGGCGTCCTCAACGCCAAAGCAAAAGCCCAATGTTTCCGCTCGCAGCACCTTCATGTAAGCTCACCGTCTCCCGTTCGACGAACGCCGTTTGCTTTTGCAACTGAGTTGCTTCATCAGAATCTAGACCGATACTTCCGCCGCGGCACGAAACTCCGCGACGTTTCGTTTCGCGTTCCAAAAGTGCTTGGCGATATGCTTGGTCATGGCCATGAATCGGCCGTGCATATTGCTTGTTCCGGCGTAGCTGCATCCGATCAAACTTCGTAGTTCAGGTTCCTTGTAAAGCATGGAAAGAAACAACTCGGCGTGGGGTCCATAGAAGTACTTCGCGATTCTTGCGTAGGCGGCGAGTTCCTGACCTGCGCGACTCTTAAGGACGCTACGAGTGTAGTTCGAGAACGAGAGGTCGCTGCGTGAAAACCCGTCGTAGACCGCTTGGGCGGAAAGCCGACCGAATTCCAGCGCCTGCGAAATGCCTTCGGAGAACAATGGATCGCTCCCCAGGGCGTCGCCGCACAGAAGCATCCGCGGTCTGGAAAACCGTTCGCGTGGATTAAAATGGCGAATGGGAAACGCCTTTTGCATCATTCCGTCGGTTCGGAGTCCTCGTTCTTTGAGTATTTCCAGGAGGAACGAGCTGCTTCCGACGCGCCGTCGTGAATCTGGATTGCTATCGACAATCCCCGTGCTGAGAAACGGGCGATCGCCCATCAAGCAGGGGAATTCCCAGTAGTATCCGCCCAATCCACGTGAAATATAACTCAGGTCGATGATGAGAACTTGTTCCGTAAAACATCGCGATTGAGCAGGATCGACGGGAATTTCCGCAACCCAGAGGCGACCCATTTTCCCCGGACCGAATCCCGTTGTCTTGCGAATGACGGCGCCGACTCCATCGGCTCCGATGACTGCTTGAGCTCGAAAATACCCGCGATCGGTCAGGATCAACAGATGACCCGGGCAGCGGACGACCTTTCGAACGCGCAGGTTTTCAATCGTTTTCAAACCCCTTTCCCGGACGGTCCGAAACAGTGTGCCATCCAGGTCGCAACGACGGATCACCCTTTTTGCACAACCGTTTTCCGGTAGATCAATCGAAGCCGATCCGTAGGTAAGTTGAACATGATGGACAGGTGCCGACGGGATTCTCAATTCAACCCCAAGATCATCCAGGATGCGTTAGGCATTGACGGTCAACGCACCTCCGCAGATTTTTTCGCGCGGGTGTGAGCTTTTTTCAAGAAGAATCGTTCGGGACGCGAGCTTGGGATCGAGGCGTTGAACGTGCAGTGCCGCCGACGTCCCGGCCGGTCCGCCGCCGATGATCACAACGTCGGGCTCACCCAACATTTCGCCTTTAGGTTCTCTTGCCATTGGACCCTTTCTGTCGTCGGAATCTCCTTACTTAAGACCCCGACTCCCCATGTGAATTACAAAGAGTTCTTCGAGGCCGCGCACCAGGGCGGCGATATCGACAGATCGAATCCGTTCGGCGCTCGAAACCAATGCGTTGCGGTGCTCGCTCCATCGTTCGAGAAAGAATGACTCGCATCCTTTCGCGAGAATGGAGGACCGGATATCTTCCAGGGGTTTCGTGTTGAGTTCCTCGGCATCGAATGCTCCGGTTTGCAGTGCACGAGCGAACACTCCGCTGGTAAAATCGCGATCTTTGAGTTCCCGCTCCCAGGTTGTGATGAGATTCCCGATGCGCCCCATGTATTGCGCGTGGCAGAGTGCTTCGCGCAGCGCCCCCAGGTCGCGACGATCAAATGATGGCGAACACATCAAATCAAGCGTCCCCGATACGATCATGTGCATGTTGTGCGGTTGATAGAGGTCATGCTCGGCGAGGTTGACCAGGAAAGGATTCTTGTTCAAGAGGTGGGCGTAGCGCATCGTGTTCAACAACTGTTGATAGTCGAACTTCAGCAAGGGGAGAAACTCGTCATAACGCGGGTAGGTTCGAGCGCGTTGCTCGATCTCGTTCCATACGATTTCGGTCACTTTGACGTACCGCTGCTCCGCCGTACTCAGGCTTGACTGGTTCACCGAATCCGCGGCGAAGGGAACGGACAGGAGTGCCGAGAGAAGGGCTTCATTCCTACCGCGATCAGCGACGTCGTCGATCAGAACGTCCAGCATCACCCCCAGGACTTTCGTGACGTTGTTTTGTTCACGAAAAGACGCGTCAACGCAGGACAGCCCCGTCAAACGCACGCCCTCGAAACACCATTTCCAGAGAAAGGGATCGCGCTTGCCGACGGTGTCGTATTCGGCGACGAATCGCTGCAAATCCTTCGGAAGTCGGATCGCGGTGATCCGCCCGATCGCCCTGGTCACAGCATCCGCGTTCAGGTCGGGGACGCACGTTGCACTGCCAGGTGCGGGCGTGCCCAGTTCCTTCACGATTCGTTCGACGATGCGCTCGACCGACAGCCCGCACTGATGAAGAAGATTCTGCGCCGATCCATGTTCAATAAAGCGATCCGGAAGCCCGAGTATAGTCACCGGCGTTTCAACATGGGAATCGCAAAGAACTTCGAGAACCGCGCTGCCGAAACCGCCCGCAGCGACGTGTTCTTCCAGGGTCACGACGCATTTGACCCGAGTGGCCACGTCGACCAGCAAATCCTTGTCGAGTGGTTTCACAAACCTTGCGTTGACCAGGCACGTTGAGATACCCTTTCCCTTCAGCACCTCGACGACTTCAAGCGCGCGCTCGACCATGCTTCCGACCGCGATAATGGCAACGTCTTGCCCCTCGCACAGGACCTCTGCACGGCCCACTGCAAGGCTTGTGTCGCGGCGGGAACTCGCTGAGTGGTCGGGCGCCGCGCCGCGTGGGATCCGGATTGCGCATGGATGTTCCAGCGTCAAGGCAAGCTGAAGCATCCGCTCGAACTCGTGTGCGTCCCTTGGGGCCATCACCACGATTTGCGGAACCATCCTCAGAAACCCGACATCGAACAGCCCGTGGTGTGTGGCACCGTCGGCTCCGACAATTCCCGCCCGATCCATCACAAAAACAACCGGGAGGTCTTGCAGGCAGACGTCGTGAATGACCTGATCGTAACTTCGCTGAAGGAACGTCGAGTAGATTGCCACAACCGGTCGTGCTCCCCCGGCGGCCATTCCTGCTGCGAACGTCGCTGCGTGCTGCTCGGCGATTCCGACGTCAAAGAATCGGTCGGGGAATTGCTCGGCGAATTCGGCAAGCCCCGTTCCCGCGGACATGGCGGCCGTGATGGCGACAATTCGCCCATCACGTCGGGCAAGTCTAACCAGTTCACGACCGAATATATCCGAGTAAGTCGGGGCACTGCTTTTCGCGTAGAACTCTCCCGTGGTTAGATCGAAGGGCGAGACCCCGTGGAATCGCTCCGGATTCGATTCGGCCGGTTTGTAACCGCGCCCTTTCTGCGTCAAAACGTGCAAGACGATCGGATGCTGAATCTCGCGCGCCTGCTGAAGAACCTCGATTAAAGTTTCGAGGTCATGGCCATCCACCGGTCCGAAATAGGAGATACCGAGTTGTTCGAAAAACGATCCATCGAGAATGCGTGTTTTTGCTCCATCCAGTGCACCGGCTAGACCCCCCTTGTTTCGCGAAATGGCAAAGCTGTTGTCATTCAGGACCGCGAGAAACTGCGAACCGAGCGCCCCCATGTTGTTCATCGCTTCGTAGGATAGACCGGCGGTCAGGGCGCCATCACCAACCACAGCCACGACATCGTAATCGTCACCACAGACGTCTCGCGCCGTTGCGAGTCCCAGGGCCGAAGAAAGAGCGGTCCCCGCATGCCCCGACGTAAACTGGTCGTGCGGGCTTTCCCGGCGGTGCGTGAAACCCGACAGCCCACCCTCCTGACGCACGCTGCCAAAAGATTCGCGTCGACCCGTGATGAGCTTGTGGGTGTAGCACTGATTTCCAACGTCCCACACAATCCGATCACGCGGACTGTCAAAGGTAAAGTGCAACGCCAGGGAAAGCTCAACGGTTCCAAGGTTGGTCGCGAGATGCCCACCGTTGGCGGCCATCGTTTGCAAAATCGTCGCGCGTATATCAGATGCGAGCAAACGCAACGCGTTTACGTCCAGCCGTTTTATATCGGCGGGTGTTGCGACCCGATCAAGAACCCCGACGGTCATACGATACCTCCAACTCCATCTTTTCCGAGGGAAGCCGTTTCAAAGGCGTCGCCCAAAAGCTCGTTGATGTCGGTTGTGTGTTGCGGATACGAGATGGTAAAAAATGTGTTTCGACCCGGTGCCGACCCGGTCATTTCTCCAAGAACCTCGGTGATGCGCCGCTCTGCAATCGACGCGCACAGGGGAGAGCAGTTCGCCAAGAGGACGGCCAAATGCTCAGGACCCAGCAAGCCGACCGCGTCGCACGCGCGAAGCTTTGCAAGCAACGAATCTCCAATGCGTTGCGCATCATTCCAGCCGGAAGCAATGACATCCGCCTTGGAGATTGATTCGAGGGAAAGGTCAAGATGAACAATGGAGAACCCCTCGCCGAAGCGGTCGGCACGATTCTTTTCCGTCTCGACTCGTTCCCGAAATCTCCAGTCATCAAGGAGTCCGTTCGAGCAAGACCGGTACCTCAGCCCCGTTAGCATCAGGGCGATGAGGGTATCTAGCGGCTGAACGCGCTTACGGACGCCTTCGACGCCACGATCATGACCGAACCACATGTTCAATTGTCCGATTTCGAGGGAGTCCACCAAGAGTGGAATCATCACGTGGGCTTTGTCGCAAGGGGACTTGCTGATCCCACCCCTTGCGAAAATCCCTTGCGGGTCGTACGAAAACAGCGAACGTTCGTTGCGCCGTCCTGTTTTCACGCCCGCAACCCCGGCAGCCACGGCGTCGCATCGTTGACAGGTTATTTGGAGTGTGCGCGCGAGAGATTCTTCGATTGTGTCTGCCTGATTGACTTCAGATAACAAGTCCAGCGCCGTCTTTTTGTCATTCATAGGCGGTTTACCCCATTCGAACGAATCAGCGTGAACTATACCCACCTGCGTGCACGGCGTTTGAGATGCGTCGAGTACACACGCCCAAAGGAAGCACAAAAACGAGTCGATCGCAGTCGTGCGTGGCCTCGTCTTTCAACATCGGAAGGATCGTCGTCCAGATCCGGGCGCGCCTTGAGGGGGGAACGTTGTGTTATCGTCCTTCGCAATCGCGCCCTTTCGGCGCACGATGTCAACGCGCCGATAATTGACTCCGCTCGTACACCGGGGTTCACGTGTTCATGTGATCGCGAGTGTATCGGTCGTGTCTGATTTGTTTGCAGGGTCGGTAGCGATATTGGACAATAACCATGTAAGTCGCCACCGGCACTTCGCCGGAGCGCGTGGAGAACGATTCGATGGCGAGAATCCTCACGGTTGACGATCAACCGCACATCACAGCCTGCTTGAAGATATTTCTTCAAAGACACGGGCACGAGGTTCATCGCGCTTGTAACGGGGTGTTGGCCCTGGAGCGATTACGAAACGAATCATTCGACGTTTTGGTCACCGATGTTGATATGCCGGAGATGAACGGCCTTGATCTGATTGCACACGAAGACGCCGTACGTGATTTGCGCGTGATTCTTGTTCTGACCGGGCGCACGGACTACAAAAAGCTTGCCGCTTTGCAAAAAGACCCGCACGTGCATCTTGCTCCAAAACCCTTCAGCCCCTCCACGATCGCAAGTCAGATCGAGCAGGCGCTTTCAAATCCACTCGATGAGTGCAATGGCGGAGCCTCCGTGGTCACGCCAAGACCACGAGTTTCGAACGCCTGAGCTACCACGATGTGATCGGCCATCACAATCCTTGCGATTTTCGTTGCGGCGTTTCTCGAGCGGGTGGAGCGGAAAAAACCGTGAGGACCGTCCGGGCTCGTGCAATAGGGTGAAAAAAACAACGACGCGTCAGGACTCATCGTTCAATAGAAGTGCGTCTTTTGACAGAAGACCCAGGGCCGCAAGGAGGTTCACCTGGGATTGGTTATAGGCAACGACGGCGCGTGCGTAGCGCAGTCTCGCTTGCGTAGCGGCGTCCTGCGCCTGCAGCACGTCGAGCGTTGTCATGGCGCCGGCGCGAAGGTTGGCTTCGCTCAAACGAAGTGCCTCCTCAGCGGATGCGACCTGATGGCGGGCGAGGGCGACGAGTTGATCCTGCGTTTCGCTGGCCTGGGCAGCCGTAACGACTTCCGCTCGAACCTGATCGAGCATCCGTTCGGCGCGTAGGATCGCCCGCTTTTTCATCGCCTTGGCGGTTTTGATTTTCCCGAAGGTGGCTACACTTAATCGCCAGCCCACCCCTGCGTTGGCGCGTTGCTGATCGCTGAATCCGAACGTTTGGTCATCGCGACCGGCGGCTTTTTTGGACCCTCGAAGAATCCCCTCTCGTACAAACCCGTTGGCCAGCGGATTTCCCACAAAAGAGCCGTTGGCGGACCCCGGATTCACAATTAGATTTGATGGAATCCCCCCATTGCTTTTGACGTTGTTGGCGTTCCCGGTGATTCCGCCGTACTCGTATCCGAGAGCAAGTTCGGGTCCGAATCCGCTCCACCAAGTGCTACCTGTCTTCGCTTCGGCTGCCTTGGCAAGTTGTCGAACGCTTTCGAGATCGGGTCGAAACACCAGCGCAAAACCGAGGAGTTCGTCGATTTCAAGGTCGCCGCGAATCAGGGGTGTCGGTGGAAGCTCCGTAACACTTGGAAGAAGCGTCACGGTCGCATCAAGGTGCAACGTCATGGATAGTGCGACGGACGCGTCGTAGAATTGGTTGAGCGCGGAAACGAGGTCTTGCCGACGCGCTGCCAGGCGAGCCTCGGCACGCAGGGTATCAGCCGGAACGCCCGTTCCGGTTTGTACGCGGATTCTGCTGATGCGCAGCAATTCCTCCGCTTCTTTGACGCTCTGATTGGCAGCGGAAACACTCGCCTGCGCGAACGCGAGCGAATAATACTGCACAACAGCCCGCCGAAGTGTCTCCTGAATGACACCCTGCTCCTGACGTTCCGTGGCGAACAGGCGTTTTTTCGCCGCGACAATGTCATAGAACACCTTTCCCGGGTTGACAATCCATTGAATCGCCGCCGACACGTGGAACGTATCAAAACCGACGCCGACCAGGTTCCCCTCGGTTGCCCGGACCGTCCCGTCGACATGCTCGAACACCGCAGTGGGCACGATCGTTGGAAACGCACTTCCCACCGTGCTCTGGTATTCGCCTAGCGACGCCTCAACCGCGGACCTCGCCATCCGGATATCGAAGTTCTCCGCCGTCGCCACCTTGGCAATGGTCGGCAGGTCAACGGGCAGGAGCTCCGTGTACATGGGTTTGATTTGTGAAGCGTCGAGAAGAAGCGGTTTGTGATCGGTGCCCGCGTCCGCGGGAGCGACGTTTGGTCGTGGTGGGAGCAAGTCCATCGTGGGCTTTTGGCACCCGCATGGTATCACTGCGAGCGCCAACAACGCCAGGGAAAAACGAACAATGCGCGACAGCGATGCATCAAACGCGACACCGCCGCTGGAGGATGCGGGCTGACAAACAAGGACCGTCCCTGATAGGAGACTTGGTTCTGCCATAGCTGTTCCACTCACCTGGAAAAAAGAAGTTCTAAAGACCCGCCTTAACCGCTGCCACCGGCGCCCCCGGCGCAAGGGCTGCGGAAGCGGAAACGATGATCCGCTCGTCACCGGACAGACCGTTGGTGATTTCCGCCCAGATTCCGTCGTCGTAACCGAGTTGGATCGCCTTGGCGCGGGCGACGGAATCATCCACCACCAGGACGGAAATATCAGAACCACGAACCCGTACCGCCTTGGACGGAATCATCATCGCCTGAGCCTGGGACCGCAGCAGCACCGAAGCCTTCGCATACAGTCCGGGCATGAGTCGTCCGTCGGCGTTGTCAATGTCCGCCTCGACGCGCATGGTTCGCGTGTTTTCGCGCAAAGACATGGCTGTTCGAGTGACCGTTGCCTTGAGCAATTGGGACCCAAGCTGCGTGCAGGTTGCTTCGATTTCGGTTCCGACGCGCACGTGCGAGGCGTCCGACTCGGGAATGTTAAGCACCAGGCGAACATAATCAACGCGAACGATGGTCAGCAGCGGGGATGTTTCACCTTCGGCAGCCGAACGTACAAACGCGCCCGGATCCACGAATCGCTCGGTAATCACGCCGTCAAAGGGGGCGCGAATCGTTGCGTAGGACATGAGCGTGTGCAGCCTCCCCAGCTTTGCTTCCTCGACCGCCACCTGTGACTGTGCGACGGAAACGTCGGCCTGGACCGCCGCTTTTTGAGCTTCGGCGGACTGCACGGCGGCGTTTGCGATTTGCACCTCGGCTTGCATGACCGCGAAACGACTGGTGGCTTCGTCGAGGTCTTGCTGGGGAACGGCCTTTTCAGCAAACAACTGTTTCTTTCGATCGACGGTAATGCGTCCCAGGGAAAGCTCCGCCTCTCTTCGTTTTGTTTCCGCCCGCGCGGTGACAATCATGGAATCCGCCTGCCTGACCTTGGCACGCAGGGCGAGGACTTTTGCTTTTTTGGCGGCAAGGACCGCGTTTGCCTGATGCAGCTCATCCCTCATTTCCGGAACGTCGATCACAAGCAGCACATCGTTTTTCTTAACGCGATCGCCGATGTCGACGCTCAGGTGCGCGACGTATCCGCTGGTCTTGGCGAAAAGGCGAGCGATTTCGCCGGGTTCCAATGATGCGGGGATCTTAAGCACGTGCTCGAGGGTGCGGGTTTCGGGTTTGACGACTTCAACCCGAACGGCGTTGGTCGATGCCGCCGATGGATTGCCTGTCGCCTGCGCACGCACCGTACTTTCGCGATCGAGCATCGCAGCAACAACGGCCATGGCCAGGGCGACGATCAAAACCGATCCGATGATCGCGGTCCGAGGTTTTCGATTCATTGGTGAGCTCCTGTTGAGACAGCCGCTACGCGTTGCGGGTTTTCACGTTTGAACATGACGTAGAGACACGGTACGACGACCATTGTAAGCACCGTCGCAGCCAACACCCCGCCGATGATCGTACGGGCGAGGGGGGCGTTGGCTTCACCACCGGCGAAACCAATGGCCATCGGTATCAGGGCCAGCCACGTCGTCAGCGAGGTCATCAGAATCGGTCGAAGTCGGATCCAGGCGGCCTCCTTGATAGCGTCACGAACGGATAACCCGTCCTCGACGCGCTTGTTTGCAAAGTCCAGAAGAATAATACTGTATTCCACAACGATCCCGGTCATCATGATGATACCCATAAACGCGGGGATGTTCAGATTGGTTCTTGTCGTCCAAAGTGTGATGCCCACGCCGATGAACCCCAGCGGAATCGTCAGCAGAATTACAAACGGAACGCCGAACGATCGCAACTGGGCCACCATCGTGAGGTAGACCAGAATGATCGCGATCAACAACCCCTGCCCGAACTGCATGAACGATGAACGCATCGTTTGGACCTCGCCGGACATTGAATATCGATAGCCCTTTCCCCCGTAATCGCCGCCGACGTCGTACACGACTCCACGCGGGGTCAGCTTACGAACCGGTTTCAAAACGGGTGAGGCTGCCAGTCGCCTTTCAAGCTCCGATGCCACCGAACCCACGTCGTACCCGCGCTTTACATTGGCAAACACGTCGGTGGTTCGCTTGATGTTGACGTGGTGGACCACGGCGGGACCGGTTTTTCGACCAAACTTGGCGATGTTGCGAAGCGCCACCGGCATCACGCTTTTCTTTCCCGTGATCGGGATATTCTTGAGTGTTTCCAGCGATTGGATGTCGTCTTCGGCGTACTGGGCGCCGAAGAAATAGTGGTTGCCGTTTTTCGGGTCGATCCAAAACACCGGATCGAAGTTGATGCTCGAGTTGATCGTGGTGACGACGTTTTTGACCACGTCCTCCTGCGTGAGTCCCAGTTGCGCCGCCTTGACCCGATCAACCTGAATGTCGATCTGCGGATAATCCACGCGTTGTGCGATCCGCACGTCCGTCGTGCCGGGGACCGACGAGGCGATGCGCTTGACGTGCATGGCGATCTCCTCTGCCGTGAAAAAGTTGAACCCCTCGATACGGATATTGATCGGAGACGGCAACCCGGAGTTGAGCGCCGCAGTCATCATGCCACCCGTGTCAAAGGCGAAATCGACGCCGGGAAACTTCCGGTTGAGCTTTTCTCGCAGCGTCTCGACGTAATCGAATGTCGAAGGCATCCCGGATTTCCCCTTGAGCTGCACCAGAACGAACGCATCCATCGGACCGGTGTTGGGCGTGTACGCAGCAGGCCAATCCATCAGTACGCCGATATTGGAAATCAAAATTCGCAGGTTGGAATCGGCGTATTTCTCCACCTTGGGATACTGGGCGTCGGGCTGACCCATTTCAGCCAACAAGACCTTTTCAATTTCCTTGATCGTGTCTTCGGTCCGCTCGATTCGAGTTCCCGACGGAAGCCGTACGTAGATGGTGAACTGGTTAGAGTCCACCTGCGGAAAAAGCTCGGTGCCCGTTCGTGATAGCAAAAACACAGCGAGCGCCAACAGCCCACCGCTGCCCGCCGCGACAAACCAGCGCATCGAAAGCAATCGAGAAAACCACCCCGAAAACCACGCCGGCATCGTCGATCCCAACGCCGCTTCCGGCGTCGATGAAGCGGGGCGAACTTTCAGGAATCTTGCACAAAAAGTCGGGATGACAAACATGGCCACCGCATAGCTGGCGATCACCGCAAACACAACCGTCACCGCCAGCGGCGCAATAAAAAGCGAGGGATCCACGTCAGAAACACGACCGGGAAGAAAACGACCACGAACGTCAAGGTGGAAACAAAGACCGGCATGGAAACTTCACGGGCACCGTCCAATGCCGCCTGAAACCCGCTCTTGCCCATGCGCATGTGCCGCGTAATGTTATCGAGGACGACGATCGACTGATCGACGAGGATTCCGATGGCCAGCGCCAATCCACCCAGTGTCATGTTGTTGATCGTGTCGCCCGTGTAGAACAACCCTATAAACGTCGCCAAAATCGCAATCGGAATCGCCAGAACGATCACAAAGGTGGACCGCAAACTCCGAAGAAAAACCAGAACCACAAGCCCCGCCAGGGCTGCCCCGAGCAGGGCTGCGATCTGTAGACTGGTAATGCTCGACCGAACGTAGGTGGACTGGTCCATCACGACTTCGAGTGCCAGATCCTTCGCACGTTCGTCCTCTTCTTTCAACCTGTCCAGAATCGTACCGAGTTCCGACTTGATCGCGTTGACAATCGAGATTGTGTTAGCGCCGGGCTGGCGATAAATCGGGATGTACACCTGCCGGCGCCCGTTGATTCGAACGCTGTTGGTTTGAATCTGCGACGAGTCCTTCACTTCTCCCAAATCACGCATGAAAACGACGGCCTGTCCGTCGGTTTTGATCGGGACGTCATTAAGTGATGTGACTTTCGCCTCCATCGCGTTGGACACGACCTGGTAGTCGGTGTCGCCGAACTTGGCATTTCCGGTGGGGACGAGTACGTTCTGTTGCTTCAGAGATTGGACGACGTCCATCGGCGACAATCCACGTGCCTGCATTTTGTCGCGGTCCACATAGGCGAGAATACGCCGCAGCTTCCCACCGTATACCGCCGGCGCGATCACTCCCTGAATACCCTGCAAGTTGTTGCGAAGCTTTTTGTAAGCAACGTCATACAAATCCTTTTCCGACATGGTCGGACTCGATACGCTGACAAGACATAGCGGAACCGACGCGGTCGGATCGAAAGGCATGACCATTGGCGGTATCGTCCCCGGCGGAAGGTAAAACATGTCGGACATCGCGTACGAAGTCACCTGCGACATGGCCGTGTCGAAACTGATGTCGTCGCGGAAGAAGTCCTTGACCACGCAAACACCTTGCATCGCCTTGGCCTCTTGATGGGCGATCCCGACCGACTGCCCGGTCCAGCGCTGCAAGCGGCTCATGATGTCGCTCTCCATCACCTCCGGTGGCATCCCCGGATAGAACGTGACGATCTGAACCGCGGGCGTGTTGAACTGTGGCAGCAGGTCCGCCGGAAGGCGCGTCATGGCCGTGATGCCCACAACGAAAACCGCAAGCACGACCACAGCCACAAGGTAGGGGTTCTTCAGACTTATATCAATTGCTTTCATCGTTTCCTATCCGTGGATCGCTCCGAGATTAGTCTCCCGTCGTATTGTTCTTTTTGGGGGACGCGCGTTGTCCGATGAGGTTGGCAACCATGACGGCGGGGTCGGTTGTCGGCAACTTGCATTTTTGATTTCGGCAAACGTACGCCGTTGCCTGACCTTTTTGAGCTTTTTGGTTTTTGGTAAACGAGGCGATCTCTGCAATCGCCGCCGCGTCCTCCACGGAGCGAAACAGCAGCACCTTGTTGGGGACAAAAACTTTTCGCAGCGCCGATATCATCGCCTCGGTGTCGCTACTCTTGGAAGAACCGGCGATGACCACCTCGTAACTCGGTCCAACACCGAAATCCAGGGCACACAGAAGCTGCGCATAAGCTGAGGGACCGCGTGAGACCTGCGACGAAAAGGCACGCCCGATGGCGGCGGCTTTTTCTTCCATCGAAGCATCCCCGGTGATCCGTGCTATACGCAAAAGATTTAACATCGCCACGGAGTTTCCGGAGGGAATCGCCCCGTCGTACACCTCTTTGGAGCGGATGGGAAGTGCTTCGCTGTCGTCGGCGGTAAAAAACAAACCGCCCGCCGAATCGTCCCAAAAATGTTTGAGCAATTGGTCGTTGAGCGTGATGGCCCGCTTGAGATTGCGTACATCGAAATCAGCTTCGTAGAGGTCCAGCAATCCCCAGACCATGAATGCGTAATCCTCGACGTGTGCCGGAAGCGCCGACTCGCCGGCGCGATACCTTTTGAGCAATCGGCCACGCGAGTCACGAACATGGTCCCAGATGAAATCCGCGGCGCGTTGCGCCGCCACCGCGTACTGGGGTGCGTCCAGCGCCTGCGCCGCCTTGGCCAGTGCAGCGATCATCAGCCCGTTCCAGTCGGTCAAGACTTTGTCGTCTTTATAGGGATGAACGCGTCGCTCGCGCACGCCGAACAGCTTCACGCGAGACGCTTCCAACTTTCGTCGCAGAGTGGCCTCCTCAATTTTCAATTGCCCGGCAAGCTCCGACCACGATTGCGTTCGGTGCAAGATATTTGATGCGGGGGGGGTGTGCGGATTGGAAAAGTTGCCTTGCGGGCGAATGTTGTAGACCTGCATGAAAAGATCGGCGTCGTCACCGAGCACCTTTTTTATCTCATCGGCCGACCAGACGTAGAATTTGCCTTCGACGCCCTCGCTGTCGGCGTCCTCGGCCGAATAAAATCCCCCCAACGGGTCGGTCATGTCGCGTAGCACGTAGGTGAGCACTTCGCGCGCCGTCTGTGCGTATTCCTCCTTGCCGGTCGCCTGATACGCCTCCACGTACGCAATCACCAGCATCGCCTGGTCGTAGAGCATTTTCTCGAAGTGCGGAACCAACCAGTGGGCGTCGGTGGAGTAACGGTGAAACCCGAAGCCGATATGGTCATAGACTCCGCCGTTGCGCATCGCCCGAAGCGTCTGCTCAACCATCTTTAACGCGTCGGGGTCGCCGCTTCGCCGCCAGTAGCGAAGCAAAAAGCTGAGTCGGTGCGGCGTGGGAAACTTGGTAGATCTGCCGAATCCGCCGTTGTTCGAATCAAAACCACGACTGAGTTGTTTGAATCCCAATGTTAAGACGTCCTCGCCCAGTTCCACGCCCGGTCGCTTGCCGGTGCGGGGCGCGAGGCGAGAAAGAATCTTCTGCCCTGAAGCGATCAACTGGTCGCGGTTGTTTCGCCACTGCTCGCCCAATCGGGGAATCAGCTCCATCAACCCCTCGCGTCCAAATCGTCCATTTTTAGGAAAGTACGTTCCGGCGAAAAAGGGCACTTTGTCGGGTGTCATCAAAATGGTCATAGGCCAACCACCTCGCCCGGTCATCGCCTGGCAAACCTGCATGTAGATGTTGTCGATGTCCGGTCGCTCTTCGCGGTCAACCTTGATCGCGATGACCTGCGCGTTCATCACCGCTGCCACTTCGTCATCCTCGAACGATTCATGCTCCATCACGTGACACCAATGGCAGGTCGAATACCCGATCGAAAGGAAAATCGGTTTGCCCTGCTCGCGTGCCGCCCGAAACGCTTCCTCACCCCAGGGGTACCAGTTCACCGGGTTGGACGCATGTTGAAGCAGGTAGGGACTTTTCTCGAATACCAGGCGGTTGTATTTCGGTCCCCCGTCGGGCGGAAGTTTTTTTAACTCGTTCGGTCCCGGCAGCGGTTTGCGAACAGAAGGTTCCAACGCCCCGACCGGGTGTATCGCGCACAACCCCACCGCGACAAGCACGATCGTTGAACAGATTGATTTTTGCACGCTGGGTTCCACCCTCTCTTTGCGCCTTAAAGAAACATTCAGTCTGCTGACCATCAACCCTTCGTAGAGGGCATCAACGGGGACAACGCATCCTCCGAAAGACGCGAAACAATCGCGTAGATCAACCCGCCGCGCCGACAGGCTAAGACCGTGTGATCCCGACAGTGATCGACCCAGTGCGTATGACCATTACGGTCAACACGTTTCATGTGCGACAACGCTTCATCCGACCCGCGCAACGCCACCACGGAAACGATCTCATCTCCGACCCGGTACATGGCAAACGCAGCCGGAACCCCATTGATCTTGCATTTGCGCCCGCCCAAAAGCGTACCCGTGTCCGCATCGACAGCAGGAATACGAATCGCCAGCGCGGTTCGACCGGAGAGCCAATCCGACACCGCCGTCGCATCCGCGGACACGAATTCGAGCGTTTTCCCCTCGGTTGCAAAGTGGTCCAAGTCGTTTACCAACGCATCGACAAAAGTCGGATGCGCCGAGTTTCGCGCGCGGTCCACAACGACCAGTAGGATCGCAAGAAGAACAGCCGCCGCGACCGCCGGCCCGATCATCTGTTTCCAACTGCGCGATGGATTTGAACGACCCAATGCAACACCGGTGGACTTCGACCGAAGAACGCGCACCAGCGCCGATTCGTCCGGCGAACAAGCCTCTTCCCGTTGATGAAGCTTCTCGGCGAGCTGCTTTCGCACGGCGCTTTCGATTTCGCACTCGCGGGCACAGAACGGACAATGCTCAATGTGTTGCTGCATCTCCAGACTGAGCGCCGCGTCAAGCTCGTTGTCGAGAAAAGCGAAGATGTACTCGCGTGCCTTCGCGCAGGTCATGGTGATGCCGTAGCTCCTCGTTTGATCGCGCTCGCAGGACTTGCCAACCGTTCACGCAGCGCCCGTCGCGCCCGGGCCATTCGAGACATCACCGTCCCCAGCGGACACGCAAGAACCTGGGCAATCTCGCGGTAGTTCAAATCGCCGGCCACCGAGAGCAGGATGACCTCTCGAAAGGCCGGGTTCAGCGAATCAAACGCCGATGCAAGACGCTGGTCCAAAAGCTCGCGAAACTCCCCCTCCGTAGAAGACGGAAGAACTTGCAGCGGATCGGAAAGCTCCGTCCCCACGAGTTCCGTCAACTCTCCGTGCTCAACGGGAACCAGGGTCACGCGGCGATCCATGCGCCGTGCCCATTCCGCAGCCACCCGACGCTGAATCACAAAAAACCAGCCCTCGCTGTAGGAGCGATCCGCGCCGGGACGATAGGCCGACCACGCGCGGAGCAGCGCCTCCTGGACCAGGTCGCGCGCATCTTCCTCCCCGGCGGTGTAATGCCTCGCCACAAGGTGTAGTCGCCGCCAACAGGGACGGACCAGCCGCAAAAACGCCTTTTCCACTTCCAACATTTACCAAGTCCAAAACCCGACGAAGCCCTCCATCATACTAGAATGACCGATAACCGAAAATACATCCCGAAATCGTGAAACATTTTGAAATAGGTCGAATCCGTGTTCCGATAAGACCCAACACCATGTCAAACTTGCCCGGCGCGGACACATTGAAGAGTCAAGGAGCAATGCTTTTGATCCGTTCGACCGCAACCGTGAGAGAGCGGAAAATAGCCCTCTTTTCGGAACTCGCCGGATCGCTCGCCGATGGGCGAGGCTCTGTTGACAACTTCTCAGACACGTCCTCAAGGCGTTCTATGACCCGTTTCACAATCTGCTTCGATCGGCTGCCAGTCCACACGATGAATTGTAGTCTTGGTACAGGAAGTTCTTTTTGTTCCCCGATCAGCGACGGTTGGGAAGGTTTGAATGCTGTTGGATGCACTGATCGATGAACGACGAAACGATGGCTGAATCAACGGAATCGTCCGGGGAGCGAAGATCACTTCAGCTTCGCAGGCTGATCCGCAAGGCGCGGGAAGCCGGCACTCCAGTCGGTGTTGACGTGAAACGAAACCTTCCGCGCTTTCGTTATGGCAGCTCGCTTGAGATAACGACCAACCCCGGGGTTCCCGGACAAACGACGACGGCGAAGTTCCACAACGTTTCAAGCGGCGGGGCTGCCTTTTGGTCAAGAAAACCCATGACCCCCATGAAACAATTGTTCATTCGATGTTTTGATGAAGATGGACCGAGCGAATGGTTTCCCGTCGTGGTTCGCCATTGTACGCGAGGGATCATGGGATTTCTGGTCGGCGTTGAGTTTCAGTCCGACTAGACGTGACGCCGTCTCACGCATGCCACGAGCCGATTTTCGCCGGTACTTCCGGCTCTTTCCGTTGGGCGATTTCCTGGAGCGACTTCAAGGTAGAGACCGCCGCAGGGACCATCCGCCTTCCTATCCGCGGGTCGGGGAACTGCTCTTGCGGAAGTAATCGCGGCGAAAGTAGATATAGAACGCAAATCCCCACCAAGACAGGAGCAAAACAAACGTCGTGAGAAAGACCCCCTGATCAAACATTGAGACATCAAGCAGCGACCCCACGTTTTGTGAAACCCCGCTGGCTTTCAGGTAAGCATCTCTCGTATCTCTGCTCAAAAGGAACATGATCTTGTCAAGACTGTAAGCAACCGTACCAACCATGAAAAGCCGGAATCCCCACGATCGCCCGATCATCAAACCAAGCCCCATGCCCAGAAACAACAACGCAAAGAAAAGGTTATAACACAGGGCAACGCCCCCGCCTCGCATCGCCCCCATCAGCGGAACATCCGTCGTTAACGACGTGAACGACAAGACACTCGACAACAGAAAAAGGACCCCCGAACTTTGGATGACCGAACTGCCCTTGCGTCGGGAGGAAAACGGAACAACAGGAGAAACCCATTCGCCTTTCTTCGTTTTCGATGCCCCGCAGAATCGACACAAGATCGCAGCCTCTTGTATTTCTTCAGCACAAAACGGACATTTCACAAAAGCAATCCCCTTTTCTGTACGCCGCCGTTGTTGTCCGGCACGCGGAACCCGTGCGAGAAGTCTTTAGTCTAACCGCGCCGCCGGGACCCAACCCGACGAACCCCGATGCGCTTCGCCTCAAAACTCGGATGGAAAGACCTCATCCGCCGTGCTGCCGCGATGCGATGACATTGGAGACCGCTTCTGTCAGCGTTTTTCCGATCGATTCGTGTATCACCAGATCCGCCGTGGGGTCCAGCGGCGTTTTGTCACGGTTAATGATGACCAGCCGGGCGCCGTGCTGTTTGGCGATTCGCGGGAGGGATGCGGCGGGCTCTACAACCAACGAAGAACCGATCGAGACGAACAAATCCGCGCTTTGGGCGAGGTGCTGGGACTCGAGCATCTCTTTTTCCGGCATCGCCTGACCGAAGGAAATCGTCTTGGACTTGAGCGGGGCACCACACCGATCGCAATCCGGTGCCTCATCGCCCTCCTCGATGAGCCGGTGAACGTGCTGAGGTGTCCACTCCTTACCGCAGGAAATACATGCGACAACCCGGGCGGTCCCGTGAATCTCGACGACGCGTTGGCTTCCGGCAATCTGGTGCAACCCGTCAATGTTCTGGGTAATGATCGCCCGGATCTTTCCCCGCTTTTCGAGGTCCACAAGGGCGTCGTGACCCGCATTCGGTTCCGAGTCGGCAAAATCACGGTACATCTCGACGCGCTGCTTCCAGTAGCGGACCCGCTGCTCACGCGATGCAACGAAGTCGCCATACATCACGGGGGTCGTTTTGGACCAGACACCCCCCGGGCTACGAAAGTCGGGGATTCCGCTTTCGGTGCTGATTCCGGCTCCGGTGAACGCGACGCAGTGTCGGGAGGAATTGAGAAAAACGCCGAGTTGCTCGACTTTCGTCATGGTGAAACACCGATTCGTTCATCAAACCCAAACGGCAAGCAGACCGACCAACGTGCCCCGTTGCGCCGATGAAAACCGCACTCCGCAAAACCCGCGCCACGCCGTTTGACACCGACGCAACTGCGGGAAAATACCCCCGACACAACATCCCGCGATAACAATCTACTCCCCGTCTTTTGCTTCGGATTCAACCTCAACCGTCTCGAAAATGCTGGACGCATCGGGAGTTTGCGAGGCACGAACCCAGTACTCGAAGGCGCGGATGACCGCGCCGCCCAGAAGGGTATTCTCCGGGTAGTACCCATCCGCTCCGACAGCGCCCGCAGCCACCCCGGTGAGAATCTCAAGCGCGTCGTGGATTCGATCGACGGGGTAGACCTTGAACTTTCCCGCACGACACGCATCCACCACGTCGTGCCGCAGCATCAGGTCGCGGGCGTTGGCAAGGGGGATGATCACACCCTGGCTACCGGTCAACCCCGCGTGCTTGCAGGTGTCGAAAAAACCCTCGATTTTTTCGTTGGTCGCTCCCACGGCAAGAATTTTTCCAACTTGGTCAATCGCGCCGGTCATCGCGATGTCCTGTCGGAGAGGAATGTCGGTCAACGCGCTGAGCAAGCAGCACATCTCCGCACCCGAAGCAGAGTCACCATCAATTCCGCCATAACTCTGTTCAAAGGCGATCGAAGCGTGAAAGGCCAGCGGGTGTCCCGTACGCAGCAAGTATCGCAACAGCCCCCCCAGAATGTAAAAACCCTTCGTGTGAATCGATCCGCTCAACTCCGCCTCGCGCTCGATGTTGATCACCCCCGCGGATCCGGGACCGATCGTGGCGGTGATTCGCGTGGGAAAACCAAACGTAAGCGGTCCAAGATGACTGACCGCCAGACCATTGACCTGCCCCACCGCTTTACCCGCGGTGGCAACCTGGATCGTCCCGTCGCCCAGCATCTCCTGAAACTGCCTCGACGGAAGACTCGCGCGCCTTTTTGAGCGCCGGGTCGCATCGCGAACATCCTCGCCGGTCACACTGGAACCACCTCGGTTGCGGGCGATAAAAACCGCTTCGTGCGCAATATCGACCAGGCGACCAAACCGGGTCGTCAGGCGGTCGCTGCGCTCCGCGATGCGCGCACCGTGTTCGACCATCGCCGCGATCGCACCGCGATCAAAGGACGGGTAATCGTGCTCCTTAACGATCCTCGCCAGAACCGCCCCATATTGCTTGATGGCCGTCGTGTCGCGCACGATCTCGCTGTCGAAGTCCGCCAGCACCTTGAACAGATGAGGGAAGTCGGGATCAAATTCGTCCAAAAGGTGATAGGTCTGCGCATCTCCCAACAAAATAACCTTGACGTTTACATCGATGGCCTGGGGTTTGAGTGATGGACCCCATGCTCCAAGGGCAAATTCTTCGCTGCGAATCTCAAGGCGACCCGTTCGAAGCGTGCGAACCAGCACATGCCAGGGACGGGGATCACGCAACAGGTCACGGGCATCGAGAATGAGATACCCCCCGTCGGCCCGAAGCATCGAACCGGCTCGAATGAGCATGTGGTTCGTGCGTCCGCCCTGCTCCCGCTGCCAACGAACGTCGATAGCACCTAGGAGATTGCGAACCGTGGGGGTATCCTCAACGACGACCGCGCAATCGTTGTCGCGCCCGTGCGTCAGCAGCACGTTGACCTGGTAGCGACTGGGCGGCGGCTCGCCCTTGGGATGTTTGCTGCGCGATGCGTCGTCGACAAGCTCATCGAGGAACGTAGCAACTTCAGGCTGCGGAAAGACCGCCGTGATTTTTCGCACGAACTGCGTGAGCAGCGATCGAGTCGTGTTGATCCGCAACGCCTCAACTTTTTCCGCAAGACTCCGACGAAGTTCGTTCACCTCGTGCATGACCTCGCGAAGCTTTGGCTGCATATCATCGTGTTTTTTTCTAAACGCGGCGTCTTCCGCCTCAGTCAACGTCCCCCCCGACCGCATCTGATCCCACTCCTCGGGTGAAACCGTCTTACCATCATGCACCGGAAACAGCGCCGCCTGAGCAACCGGTCCAACCTGCACCGTCGCAAGCGCCAAATCATTGTCGGCGAGCATTTTCTCGAAAGGTTCAATGACCCTTTCGATCCGCCGTTGCGTATCCTGTTCCAACGCCGACCGCCGCATTTGAACATTGTTCGCGTCCAAGGCGGGTTCAAGCTGTTGGACAATGAAAGTAACCATTTCCTCGACACGGTTGCAAAGATCGCCGGCCGTTCCACGGGGTAGTGTAATCAAACGCGGTCGATCCGGGTCCGCAAAGTTATGAACGTAACAGCGATCCTGCGCGAGGGGACATTCCAGGCGAATCTCATCCAACAATCGCCGAACGAGGGTCATTCGACCGGTCCCCGTCAGACCACGAACAAAAATGTTTTGACCGGCGGCACGCACGTGCAATCCATAATTCAACGCTTCCATCGCGGTGTCTTGACCGATCACGCCCTGGATCGGTTCGATGTCGTCCGTGGATTCAAAGGGAAGCGTCGCGGGATCGCAGGTACGCCGCAGATCGTCACTGGATAATGTCGGATGAGCGGAAGCGGCTTGCAGCGGAGGGTCGGCATCGTGATGGGAGTCTTCAACCATAAGTCGTCATCCATGAGGAGCAACAGTACGAACCAAGCCCACCGATTGTCACGCCGGTGAACGATGCGTCAAGCCAACAGGTCCGCGATGGTTGAAACGCCGTGTCGCGCCCGATTTGTCACGCCCAACGTATTATGTTCAACCTGTTACGCTAAGCGGGGAGGCTGTCATGCAAACCGTGGTTCTGTCATGGTGAGCATCGCTTGATCTGTCATGCTGAGCGCCCTGTCTGCGTGCGGGGACGCACAGGCAGGAGCGAAGCATCTCAACAGCGGTATCCCAACACAATTGGAACCCCGGGAGATTCTTCGCCCGCTCGCGCAGACTCAGAATGACACATAGTGGGATGACCTGCGAACGGGGGGGAGGCGCCGACCATTGCACTGCAGACCGGGCCGCCGTTTTTGTCATGGACCCGTCTCCTCCCACGGCACGGATTTCTACTTGCCCGTGTTGCGACTTGTGGATCGAGCGCCGTGGTCAAGGCGGCGACCGGGATCGTCGACCTCATCGTCAAAGCACAGATTCGCAATCGTAATTGCGTTGTGCTTGGGAAGTGAAAACCCGTACTCCTCGCCAAAATACGTTTCCAGTTCCTTGGCCTTGGCGGCGAAGTCCTCGCGCGACTGAAGTTCTGCGTGCCGACTGCGATACCACGCCACCACCGATTTGCACCGACTGCGAACTTCTTTGCGAACGAAAGTCGCCGTTGTGCTGACATAATCCGACGGATTCAACGCCTCGTCCCAATGGTCCGAAAGATACGCCGAGAAAAAGTGGTCATCACGCACGTAATCATTTAACCGCCACTTTTTCCCCTCTTTCACCAGAAGTGGCGGATGCATCTTCCCCTTGAGCATGACGGGCTTGGTCAGGTTCAAAAAGAACTTGAACCCGACATAGTTCACCGCAAGGTCGGCGTTGGAACGCACTCCCGTTGAAAGAAACCCGTAAAGCATCTGCTCAGAAGTGAACGGGTTTCCCGTCCCCACCTTGATCGCCCGACGAATCGCCGTCTCTTCATCCGCACCCCACGCTTTCGCGTCCCGGTATGCGCGAAAATAAAGATAACCAAGGTGAATAAAATGCGTGATCTTGTCTGAACCGAAATAGACCCCGTCAGCCATCAACGTCGAGCAACGCGTCAATCGAACCAGTTTGGTTGGATCGATCATCAGCGCCCAATGACTATAGATCCACCGCGGAGCACGATAGAGAACGACCTTGCCCGGAAACTGCTCGGCCACTTCCCGCTTTTTTAGCTGCGACTCGAGACGCTCAACCAGAATCAAATCGGGTGGGAATTGCCAGAGTACATGCCACGCAATTCGATCCGTTTCTCTGAACGAGAAAAGGAGATGCTGGCCGAAAATCGGACTGTTGATCTTCTTGAGTGCCCGCGTCAGGGCACGCCGAAAGTACTTGGAGAAATATACCTCCAGATCGGCGAAATGCCGGCCCGTCGGAACCGTGTATTGATCCGTCTCATGGGCGGAAAGCCGATTGCTTGCAACAAGCAGCGCCAACAACACCAGCAGCGACACTCCGACCGAACCCAACTTGCGATTCGGCGATCGCACCTCCCGATTTTTCCGCGGTCTTTCCAAAGCCAATTCCGATTTCGTAGACGAATCTGATTCCCTTCCCGCCAATCGTACACGAATCAGAGAGAAACCCACCGTGCGATCCGCGGACTTCATCCACATCTGATGCCTCGAATAGAGCGGACTTTCGTTCGGAGGAGGGAAACCGCTGCGCCGTCGCGGATGATGCTCAAATGAGGTCCGAACTATATGTCCCTTTCGACCTTACGACCCGGTCATTTCACCGTGTCCGACAGGAACCGGTATCCCACAGCCCCCCCCGCCGGGTACGGAGGTCGAGGTTGGATTGACAGTACTGCTGCATTTGAGGAACTCGCCAATCGCGTTCAGTTACCAGTTCAACAAACGAAACGGAAGAGTGAGAAGAATTCGATTGACAGAACATGCATCAATCCGTTACTCTGAACGAACTGGGTGTACTTGACAACGCAGAGGAGTCAGGCAAGCCCATGTTGGCGCCGCCGTCGTGGCGGCCTGTTACGCGTCTCGGTCGGGGAGAAGCGGAGGCTACCCCAATGACGGTCAAAACACTTGCACTGAGCGGTCTTCTGTTCGCATTACTCATTTCAACTTCGAACGCGCAGTTACAACGTCTTGATTCTCGCGTTGACAACAGCACGAAGGGAAGTCTGCTGGCCTATTCCAAAGTCGATCTCCGCTGGGGTGCCGGCGGACAGCTTCGTCAGGATACGATCCTCGAGATCACCAATGATTTCTCCGAGGACGTTTACGTTCAACTCTATTTCGTGAACGGCGATGAGCCGCGCGATCCAATTTTCGCGGGCGATCCACCGGAATTGATCGTCGAGGGCGAACCGGGATGGAATTGGGTCGATTGCCAAGTTTACTTGACCGCGAACCAACCACTCTACTGGTCCGCGGCAACGGGCAATCCACTGGGATGCCAGCCCTTTGCCATTCTCGATCCGGATGAGGGCAATGGTCCAGGCAGACCTGACCCAGAGCGTCCGCTGGGTCGTGTGTTGCGCGGGTTCGTCTATGCGTGGGCGGTCGACGCCGACGGATTGCCCATACAGTGGAATCATTTGTCCGGTTCCGCAACAATCGTCGGGTATGGCGATACCGCTGCATGGGAGTACAACGCGTGGGCGTTTCAATCTCTTGCAACAGACGGTTCCTGGTCAGACGACAGCGCCCTGGGACATGGTCACCTCTCTCTGGACGGACAGATGTACCAGGCTCCTTACGACAGGCTCTTGATGAATTTCTACGCATCCGGTTCGCAGGCGCTTTCGTCCGGTCGAACGACCGTTTCATTGGACACGGACCTCACGCTTTATCCGGTGAGTGCCGATCTCAGGCAGGACGGTAGCGGACCCATTACAACCAAGGCTCAGTTCGATATCTGGAATGAAAACGAGAACCGTTTTTCGGGCACCACTCGTTGCATCACATGCTGGGATCAGACCCTGTTGAGCAACTACGATGCCCCCAACCACTTCCTGATTCAAAACCTTCAGACCGACAAGGGCAAGGCAAGAATCGATGGCGTACAAAGTACGGTCTGCGACAACAACTGTACACCCGATACCAGCATCATCGACGGAACGAACGAAGGCTTGGGAAACATAAAACCGATCGGGTGCAGCCAAGACGCCGCACTACTCGGTGTGGTCAGCAAAGTTGTTGCCTTCAGCGGGATTCTTCCGAGGACTGCACGGTCAGGGCAATCTTTGGTGGGAATGGGATCTCAAAACGCAACCATTCTCTATGATATTGTGACCCCGCCCGGCGAACTCCGCGACCAGGCTTACCAGCGGGCGGGCATGCCGATCCCCTTTGACAGCGACGACGTGCGGGTGATCAGCCGAACGGCAAAACAGGGTTCCGATTCGCGGTCGATGCGGGCTGTGCAGCAGCACTAGCATCCTGTGGAGAAGGTCTCGGCGGTAAGTGTGGCACCGGTTTGCCTCGAACCGGTGAAAAGACCGGCGTGGATGCAATACCGTGCTTTTTAACTTACAGCCTATCCCCAAATAGTGTGGCATCGGCATCTTGCCGATGTTTTCACGGGCGAAAGGTCCGGGCTGCAACCGTTATTGAGATAGGCTCTTAACGAAATGCCGGTACCGCCTTCGCGTCGTGCGTGCATATGCAATATCGTTCCCCCTGCCAATAGGCGGGGGGAACTCCTCCGGGTTACGTCCGGCGCATCAGTGCCCTGACTCAAGACAGAAGAGCCGCATCCTGCCCAAGCGCGTACTGTACTGTACTGGTGCCCTCTGTTCGACCCACAACGGTCTGGACCGAGCTACCCCGACCCAACCACATCGGGAATTGAAAGATCAGGTTTGCGAACCCCGCTGTGGGCTGCGTCGCCCCTTGGACCGTTGGAAGTGGCTGACAATCCGGGCGAGGCGATCCAGGGTTCTCATCCCTTCTTGTGTTGTTTCCATTCCCACGAATTGAAAACCCAGCGACGCACGCCCCTGTTCAACGGCTTCGCGATGTCGAAGGATTCCCTCGAGCAACAACGACGGTTTTCCTGGTCGTGGCGCGAAGACACATTTGTACGTCGCCCCCATAACCAGATCGCCCGCGTTGGCAACCCGCATGCGCAACCCGCCGCAGGAAATGTCTTCGAGTTGCCCATGCTTCAGTGTTCGAGTACCTCCCTCGCGATCACTGCCATCCACTTCACGCCAAAACCTAACTGCCACCACCTGATCCCGTGGGGGAGCGACGCGTTCATAGGCGCGACGACGGAGTTGCTGCAAATGCGCAGGCCATTTCAGCACCAGCGTCGCCTCACCCGCTAGGACACGGTGCGAAAGCAGCTCTGAACGGAACATACACTTTTTGTGCCCATCGCGAAACGTCCCGCCCAGCGTATCGCCGCGCTGAGGAAGATGGAGAGAGTCCGCCTCGTCGGAAAGCATCACGCGAACCGCAAGTTCGCCCGAGTGCCGACTACCCGACACAAATGCCGACTTAAGCGTCCGCCACCCCAGCGGTCCGTTGTGGGTCACCACAAGATGCCGCCGGTTTCGGATCGACGCTTGGAGAACATGATCTTGCCGCTTTTGAACGATGGATTCTGTTGCCGCCATAGCGAGTTCCCATCAAATCGGCGCGCGTCGTATCACGGGAAGATTCCCGACGGCGATTTGCGGTTGCAAAAAGACTCTGAAAAATTAACGTCGCCGCTTGAGCATCGTCCGCTCGCGCGCGGCGACAAAACGCGCAATCCGTTGCTGATCGGAACGCAAACTACCGTTTTGCCAACTGCGAAACGCCAGTGCCAATCGAACCGACTCCCCCTGGGCAACCTCACGCATGTGCCGAACGCGTCCGAGCATGTTGAAATCTCCCTCGATGTCGGGAAGACAGAACGTAAGGAACAATTCGCCGCCGCGCTGAATCGAACGTGCCGAATCGCGGTCCATCACCATCGACAACCCGCCCGCGGAGATATCCACCATCCAACTGTGATAAATCGGGCCCATCAACGAGCAGGCGGCGTACGCCCCTGGAAAAGGAGTCGTAGAGACCACCCGAATCGGATCGCAACCCGCCACCGAGACACGTACACTTGAGCGCCGCTGCGACGATGCAATCGACTCCGGTCGACGAAGAACAACTCCCGGACCGGTCAAGTGACTGCCGGAGGGAGCGCGCCGGAACTCCGATTCAATTCGGCTTGGGAATTCGCAGCGCTTCCCCCGAACCGTCACGTGAACCGCGATCTCACGACCAACCGGAATCTTGCTCCCCCCATCAACGTAAACCGGGCGGTCGGCAATCAAACCGGTGTCGTTCAACGCCATCAGACGAACCCGGGCTACGACCAGTTCTCCGTCACTACGTTGAAAATGCAATTCAGCCGACGCCTGCCGCGCACACACCGACTCTAGAAACTCCTCGACCGGTCTTGTTTCCGCTCTTGCCATACAAGGTTAGGTCCGTAAGAAAACCCCAGGTCCGCACGGATCGTATCAATCCCGCGCACGGACCACCGGGATGATACTCGGAACGTCGATACCGTAACTTGAAGCCGGCGATCAGTACCGATAAAGATAAATAACCGAACCGGTAGGCTTACGTACACATCCGATAAACGGGCAACCCGCAAGCATCAATTGGGGGCAAAGTTTTCTTTTGCGAAGCGAGCCGCGAGCTTCAGCCAGCCCGCGCGGACCCACGATAGGAATGGGTGCTTCGCGAATGCGACGGGCGGAATTGCTCCAGCAATGGGAGGGGCATTCTTGCAGGTTTCCGTCGCCCCAGTCATCGGGGGGTGGACAAAACGAAACGCCCAGCCTCGGGCACAAAGACGCACTACGTCGTAACGACGTGCTGCTGTTTCACCCCCGGCGCAACGCCCGCGTCTTGATGCATTTCCCGCTCGATGGCTTGCAGACCGCTTTCTCTGGGGCGATAAGAACCGCTAAGCGTAACCAACAAACCGGGAACCGCACAAACCAAAATGACGATTCGAATCACCAAAGCCATGCAGACAATCTGCGACGCACTCCCGTAGGGAGCGAAGAAAAACCGGTACGCAAGTTCCACGGTTCCCAACCCCTGCGGCGGACCGGGAAGCGCTTGCACGATCGTTCCGGTATAAAAATACGTAAAGTATTCCAGCATGTTGCCCCAATGCGCGTCCATCGCCAGCGCGACCGCAACGGAAAAATACGCAAACAATGCCAGCGCCTGCAGAACAACCGTCAAAACAATCGCGCCCAAAACCGCAGACCGATGCCCCGCTAGCGTTCTTGCAGCCCGATCCATCCGCCGCAAATGGTCGATCATCGGAATCCGAGCCAAAAATGCGGGCGACAGTTTGATCCAACCAAACGCTGGCGAAAAGTAAAACACGCCGAAAACAACACCGATCCCCATCGGAACCAGTAGAAAAGGGCGAAGTTGCGAGAGCTGCTTCCCGCCGGGAACCAGGGTCGTAATCAGCGCCGTCGCAACCAACAGGGTCCCCAGACCGATGATTCGATCAAGCACAACCGTCGTCACAGCCTCCGTCTTGTGACGCGTATGGAGCGACGCAAAATATGCCTTGAACGCATCGCCCGCGTTGGAGCCCAACGGCGTCGCGAAGTTCAGAAAATTACCCGCAAACGTCAGCTTTACACATTCCCAGTATCCAAGCGCAATGTCCTGCGCCCCCAAAAGCAACTTGAAGCGAAACGCCTGCGGAAATACGACGGGAAAGTTAAGAATCAATGCCAACAAAAGAAAAGTCTTGTTGCTGTTTCGCCACGCCGTCGCAATTCCGAACGAAACGCGAAGTGAACCTTCCTTATCACGCGCAACTTCGTCGAACCGCAGCGTTCGACGCGATCCATCCACCGTTACGATTTCAACGTTCTCTCCGCCAACCACCACCGTCCCGGAAAGATCACGACCGTCGACAAGCGCCACGTGATCGCGCAACGTCACACCACGCGCCACAATCAACAAAGCACCCACGCAGATTCCCACCCGCACGACGTTCAACCACCGACGTTTCTTTCTCGTCCGCATAGGTTTCGTGAAAAATCCTTATCCCTTCTTGGTCCGCCTACTTCCCGCCCGTCTTGCGCACATCCTGGTTATCGGCAGTTTCCCCCCCCAACCGTGGCCTCCCCGCCCCGCGGTTCTCGCGGTCCAATTCAACGTCATTCGACCGAACCCACTCCCGCCACCGCCGCTCGAGCCCCGCAAGCGTCAGCCCGTCATACGCCCGAGCAAGCGCCGCTGGAAGGTCTTCCCCGGCCTTGAGAGACGCAATAAACACCCGAAATTTCCCCGGATCCTCCCCAACCATGTACGCCACAACACTGTGCGCGGTTGGATATTGGTCCACCGCGATCGCATCGGTGGACGAAAGAAGATTGCCAATAGGCCAACCGTATCGCACGTATTGCCTCGCCAGAAGTCTTGCATTTCCGCCCGCAACACAACGCCCGCCCAACACGCGCTGTGCAACAAGCTCCGCGTAACCCTCGTTCACCCAATGGGGAATGAGCTTCGACGAATACAACCGGTGCATGACCGCGTGTGTCCCCTCGTGGACCAAGGTGCCGGCGAAGCGGTCTCGATCCAAGGGCGAATCACCCTGGGAAACAATGGCGACGTGGACGTGGCCACTCTTTTCGATCGAACGCGTGTATCCCACGGAGTCTTTTCCGCTGTATCCGTCGAATTTCTGTGCGAACTTTTGAAAACGCCCTTTCCTGCGGAAACAAAAAATGGGGCATTTGCTTAGGAAAACCGAATCCGATGGATCAAGATCAAACTGCCGGCAAACGGAGCGATACATCGCCTCGCACAACGCAGCCAGCTCCCCGCGGTCTGGTTTTCGCCAGTCCGTCCAAATCAGAAAGTGTTCGGTTTCCAGCAGTTCAATGTCATCCCCGAGCGTCTCACGAACCTTCTCCCCAAAAGTAAGATAAGACTCATAGACTTTCGCTCGCACATCATCAGACGGGATCGCCGCAAGCTTCGCATCACGACCCTTCTTTGTTTTCGCGTTGTCCTTCTTTTTTTTCTCATGATGCGGCAGCGCACCGTCTCGACCTGACGTATCCCACCGCCGATTGGATCGGCGAAGCGAAGCGTTATAGTCCTTCCACGCTTGATCGACCCGACCTCGCAGCGACGGCTTTCGCGCAGTCGCTGCGCGAAACTCGTTGGCGGCAATGTCCGTCCGCCCCATGGCTACCGCGAAACGACCGAGCGCAAAGTGGTCCAGACCACTCAGCTTCGATTGACCTCCTTTTTTCATCACGACGAGCTGCTTTTTCGTTTGATAGGCGCTTCCGCCGGTCAATTCTCGCCACGCAAACACGTAGGGCGTTTTCTCACTGACAATCACGAGTCCATGATCGTCGGCATCCACGACCAAACCGCGAAGCGACCCACCCGTACGAGTCTCAATCCGTACCGAAATCGTTTCCTCCAGACCGCCACCCGCCAACACCACCCCGCCGGTGATGACCCACATCGAAGCGATCCATCCGAATCTCTTCACCGTTTTTGAAAAATGAGGCATCATTTCAGATCGTCGTCCTCGCCGTTTTGCGATACAACCGTGAGCTGGGAGTACCGTCCGCATAGTTGCCGAAACTGCTTGCGGTTCATCCGAATCGAAAAACGCACGCCATCCTCCGTAAACGTTCGCTCCAGGACGTCCGCCAGTCTCGTCAGATCGGTCTGCAACCTCCCCGCAGAATGGGGAACATCAACGACCGCCTCCACCGCGTCGCCGCTCGCCAGCCTCGAAACCGATTCAACAACACGGTCCAACCCCGCTCCGGTCAACGCGGAAACCCGAAGAACGTCACGACGGCGATTGGCCATCAATTCCGCAAGTCCGCTCTCGTCGACGATATCAATCTTGTTCAAAAGCATCAACTGCGGCGTCCGGCAACACCCGAGATTCTCCAGGATTTCATCGACCGATTCAATCTGTTGCCATGCCTGCGACGACGACGCGTCGACCACGTGAATCAGCAAGTCCGCGTGAATCGTCTCCTCGAGCGTCGCGCGAAACGATGCCACCAGGTGATGCGGAAGATCACGCACAAAACCAACCGTGTCCGAAAGAAGCACCGAACGCCCCTCTCCCAGGTCCCACCGAACCGTCTTCGTATCGAGCGTGGCAAAAAGCAGATCCGCGCTGAAAACTTTCGTCCCGGAAAGTTTTTGCAAAAGCGTACTCTTGCCCGAGTTCGTATATCCCACCAAGGAAACCGTAAAGCGATCACGACGCGATTGCACCTCGCGTTGCTTCCGCCGGTCGATTTCACCAAGTCGCTGTTTCAACAAGCTGATGCGCTTGCGAACGATGCGACGATCAATCTCGATCTGCCGCTCCCCCGGTCCGCGCGTCCCCACCCCGCCCACCGCTCCCGCACGAGTCGCCCCCCCCGCGCCCGCGATCCGTTCCAGGTGCGTCCACATCCCGCGAATGCGCGGAGCGGTGTACTCGAGCTGCGCCAACTCCACTTGCAACTGCGCCTCGTGCGTTTGCGCCCGCGATGCAAAAATGTCCAGAATCAACTCACTTCGGTCAATCACCTTGCATCCGACCGCTTCCTCCAATCCACGAATCTGACGCGGCGCAAGGTCATGATCGAAAATCACGACGTTCGCATCGGCGTCACAAACACGCTGCGTCAATTCCGCAAGCCGACCCTTCCCAAAGGCCCATTTCGGCGACATTTCCGTACGCTTTTGCACCATCGAGTCGACCACTTCCGTTCCCGCTGCCTTCGCAAGCGCCGCGAGTTCTCCCAGCGGATCGTTGAGGTAAACCCGACTCGCCGGCAAAAGAACCGCCGCCAAAATCGCACGCTCCACGGGTCGCTCGATCCCCCCGCGCAAGGAAGGCTTTAATCCCTGGCCAAGGCGATCGGGTCTTCGATGGTCGTCGGGATGGTTGGATCGAATGGGAGGTCGCATAGGCTAAAATCCGACCGGATCATAGCAACTCGCGCGGGCAATCGTCAACAACCGACCGACTCACCGCGCCTTATTGGGTCCGTGACAAAATCCGCGGTCTCGCCTTGCGGTGTAACGACACCCGGTTTCGGCGGGCCCTGTCATTCAGAATCCGCCTCAAACCGCTGTCATTCTGAGTCCGCGCAAACGGACGAAGAATCTCCCGGCGTTCCAAGCGCGTTGCGATGCTGGGGGCAAGATACCTTGCTTCGCTCAGCATGATAGGGTGGCATGACAAAAGGAGCGAGAAAGGGCCGACCCAACTGTCACGGACCCGCCTTATTCCGCAGGTTCGATCCTCTCGATCAACATGACGGCATCAACGAGACGCAGTTGCAGATCCGCTTTTCGCAATGCCTCAACAAGCACGGCGCGGAGCTCCGCCCGGCGACCTTCATTCCGAGGGTCCGACGAGTCCGCCATCAAAAACACCCGATGCCCATTTCGTACTTTCTCACGCGCAAGTTGGGCAAGAGCTCGCGCATCCGCGACCAAAGCAGGTCTACGCTTTTCGCAAAGATCGGCCTCGGAATCAACCCACCCGATCTGATCGTCAAGCCACGACGGAAAACTACGCGTCGCCGCACCCCCCCCCGCACGATCATAGTAATACGACATCGCATCCCGGTCATAAGAAAACGTGATAATCAGGTCGTCCGCTCGCGCACGCGACGCGATGGCTTCCGCTCGCAGGCGATACAAACTCTTCATTTTCGACCGCCCGTTCATGCGCACGAGCGGAACCGAACTGCACGCCACGAGAACCACGCACCCTACCAGCGAAAACACCAACCCCTTGCGAATCACCCTCGCAAACTCACTGACCAGAATCGACATCAAAAGGACAAAACCAGGCCACCCCACCATGTCATAACGACCGACCAGGTAGTTCGGGCGTACCAAAACCGCATACAACCATGCCAACACCAGTGAACCAACCGAAACCCCCATCAAAAAACAAAGCTCCCTTGGGCAAGTTCGATGCGCCGTCGCTCGCCGACGCTCGACAACGACCATCGCGATCACGGCAAGCAAAAAGACCGGTACAACCCGCGACAACACCACAATAAACGATGGCTGAACCATCGTCTCGCTCGACGAAACGGACAACCCTCGCAAATAACCTGGATAAGCGCCGCACGGAAGCAGCGCCCAAAGCGTCCGTGGAATCGACAGCAATACGTCGAAACCGGGCTCCACCCACTTCGCCCCCCCCAAAGATGCCGCCGGAAGCACCGCATAAATCAACCACGGAACAAACCCCACCATCACGACGCCCGCCGTGATCGCCCACTGCCGAAACACACGCCGACGGTCGTCTGAAAGAAACACACATCCCACGCTTGCCCCCAGAAAATAGATCGAAAAGTAATGCGTCGGAAGCGACGCGGAAATACACGCCCCAAACGCAACCCACCACCGAACCCGACCCGTACGCGCCGCTTCGATCAGCGTAAAGAGCGACGCGCTGAGCAACAACATCCACAGCGCATACGCCCGCGCCTCCCCAGCATAATAGACATGCAAGGGATGAACCGCCGCAAGAATCGTAGCCACACCGCCCGCAAGACCACCACGCAACCGCCATGCCGCAACACCGAGAATCCCAACCGTCAGCGTCGCCGCCAGCGCGGAAAACGAACGATACGACACCTCGCTGTCACCGAAAAAATCGGTCCAAAAACGCAATAGGAAGTAATAAGGCGTGTTGGTGCTCTCAACCAACAGGCTCGACTTGAAAGGCCAATCGAAAAAATGGCGAACGTAAAGGTACGTGCAACTCTCGTCGAACCAAAAGTCCCGCCCACCAAGATTCCAAAATCGAATAATCCCGCCGACCAACGTTGCGACCAGGATACAAAAAAATGCGACCCGATGGCGTCGCGCCGTAACGCTTATGGACATTGCCGAATCAGCAGTTGACATGGCCTTCCACTTCGCGCACCGCTACAGCTTACGAGAAAGTGTCACTCTACGTCACTTGCCGGCGATTCGCCGGGATCATACACGTACACGCGATCGAGTTCCTCAAGCAGGGCGGATGATTCCACCGTCAACACCCCGAACAATGGGTTGTTGCGATCCTTGTCGATCCGCGTGATCCGCCCGATTACCAGCGCCGACGGCAGCACCGAGCTGAGCGGGTCGGTCAAAACCCAGTCACCTACCTGAACAGTGCCCTCGCTCACATCGCGCATTTCGACGTCCCGTATCTCCATGCGCCCTTCCCCCGTACCCACCATCCAGAAATACCGCTCCACCGCTCCGAACCCGTCATCATCGCCACGCCCGATGCGTACCTTCATTTCCGTCGCAGGATCCGTCACAAGTCGAACGCGCGATGCGTGCAGGCTGATTTGATCGACCACACCAATGTATACCTCACCCAAGACAACCGCCAATCCAGGGTGAAGCCCATCGATCTTTGTCGCTGCGATCGAAAAAAAGTTCGACACCACGGCGTTGCCCTGATGCAACCCGCTGGCACTTCCAGCACCGACCAAACGCGATGCGCGCCACGCAAGAAGATCGTCCGTTATCACCCGGGCGGGAATCAATCGACCCCGTGCCCCTATGCGACCGCCGACCACGTTACGCGAACGCGTTGCAGTCAGAAGCTCGACCTGCCGTTCAAGGTCGACAGCCCGCAACGCCAGCGCAGCCAAACGATGTTCCGAAGCAGCCTCCCTGCGCGAAAGGTCCTCGTACGCATCCCGCGCGACGGGTCCCGCTTGTGGCTGCACACGGTCTTCAACCGCCTGCAACACGCCCGACGCGGCGTCCTGCATCGGAACGATCAACTGGCTGACATGAAAAAACTTGCCCGTCCAACGACTCGGAAGCAACACGGCCACCACGGATCCCGCGATAACCACCGTCACCGCAAACCCCGTCGGCGACCACTTCGATTTACCTCTCCGTCGTGCCAACGTCTATTCTCGGCGTGATACGTGATGAAAGAAGCGGGTTTCGTCCTCCGACACGGGTACCCCCCCCGCACGATCAATAAATGTCCGTGTCGGATTCCATCGTGTCTTTCCAGGCCGCAAGGTTCTCAAGGTAAACGCTCGTACCGCGCGCCACACAACTGAGCGGATCGTCGACAAGCCGCGCGTCCAACCCCGTGGCGGACGAAATCGCACTGTCTAGCCCCCGAACAAGTGATGCCCCCCCCGCAAGATGAATCCCGTTGTCCACAAGGTCCGCCGCCAATTCCGGCTCGGCGTTTTCCAGCGTACGAAGAACGCACGCGGTGATTGCGTTGATCGGTTCGGTCAGCGCCTGTCGAACTTCGTTGCTATCGATCTCTTTCTGCCGCGGAAGTCCCGTTACAACATCGCGACCACGAACAATTCGACCCATATCGTGTTCCGCATCCCCCACGACACCCAGTTCGATCTTGATCGATTCCGCCGTCTGCCACCCGATCATCAAATCGTGCTTGCGACGCATATAGTTGATAATCGCGGCGTCCATTTCGTCGCCCGCCACACGCACACTTTGAACAACGGCAATGTCCGCAAGCGTTATAATCGCCACTTCCGTCGTCCCGCCCCCGATGTCAACAATCATCGAAGCCGTTGCTTCCCCGATCGGAAGACCCGCGCCGATCCCCGCCGCCATGGGCTCATCAACAAGATACACCCGCCGTGCCCCCGCCCGCTCCGCCGAGTTGTAAACAGCCCGTTTCTCCACCGCCGTGATTCCCGAAGGAACCGCGATGACAACACGAGGGCGCACCAAGCTGCTGCGCTTGTGAACCTTGTGGATAAAGTAACCGAGCATCGCCTCGGTAATGTCGAAATCGGCGATCACCCCGTCCTTGAGTGGTCGAATGGCGCTGATCGACCCCGGCGTCTTGCCAAGCATTTCCTTCGCAACAGTCCCAACCGCCGTCCCGTTGCGAAGAACCTGATTCGTCCCCTTGCGAACCGCCACAACCGATGGCTCGTTGAGAACAATACCCTCCCCCTTGACGCAAACCAGCGTATTGCACGTACCCAGGTCGATCCCCATATCGACACTGAACATGCCCAGAAGGGAATCGAAAATCACGAAACCAGTCTCCCGGAGAAAGGATGGCAAACGCGCGTAAAACGCCGCCAACGAGTCAAACAAAAAAGCGAACGCGCTCCCCTTCGACTCGAAAGCCGATCGAAACGCCCCTCCAACAATCAAACCGACGTTCTACGCCGCAACACACGCAACAGCACCTCGCGAACCGGCAACGCCAAAACCACCCGCAGATGGACAACGCACCCTTCAGCTTTGACACCGATTGCGTAACGGGCTTTAGCCGCGCGGACCCCGCGGATGCCAGAGGCCCACTCTTAACCGAACACCGCTACACTTTTCAACTTCCGCCCACGCCGCTTGACCTTGCCCGTTCGCCCGTCAATTCATGCGGGCAGGAATCTAAGCTCCCGAAAACGGGTTCATCGATCCAAACAGTTGCTGACTGCGCATCGCAAGATAAACCGTCGCACCCGCCACAACGATCGTGGCAAGGATCACAAGAACGGTATAAACATTGTGATCGGGTTTGCTCTCGGCTGAACGTTCGCTCATTTCGTTCTCGCTGAACTGTTTCCTAATCCCAAAGCTACACCTATAGGGGGAGGTGCAACCGTCGGAACATTGCCTAATGACCGCTCATCGCAACCAAGTCGGTCACCTCATCGCCGATCTGAGGAGCCGTCGATGAAAGGGTGATGCGACCCGCGGATTGGTTCGGCTCAACGGCGCTGACCTTCAGCTCCCCGACATAATCTCGACCCCGGTTGATCACGAAAACCATGTCCTTGATCACCCCATCCGCCGTCCCAACGCTGAGCGTTACGAGATTCCCCGATACCGCAAGAACCTTGCCTTTAATGGCACTGGCGGTGACGGGCGTTAGAGGCTGAACGTTGGCAAATCCACGACCCGCCGCATTCTCCACCACCGCGGGAGACCGACCCGTAGCCGCCGAAAGTTTTTCGTTGGCCTTGCGAAGAATGTTAATCTGCTGTTCAAACTGGCGGCGCTGCTCATTCATGACCGTCACCGTCGCAGTCAACTCGTTTACCCGGGCGTTGAGATCAATGTTGCGCTGCTGCAAATCGATGTTGTCTCGATCCAAGCGTTCGCGCTGCCCGCGGTACTCCGCTTCTGCGCCACGGGCTAACTCCAACTGCGAAAGCAACGCTCGATTCATCGCCACCGTGCTGCTCTTTTCAGACTCCGCCGCCGCCAACTCCGAACGAAGCCGGGCAACTTCCGCACCATTTTTTTGCAGTTCCTCTTCAAGCTCGCCGATTCGCGCAAGGTGCCCGTCAATCGTCTCGCGCGACGTCGCCTCCTGAGCCGCCGCCGCCGCAATCATATTGCGAAGGTTCGTGTCAGCGATGCGAGCGTTTTCCTCGTACTTCTGCGCAGTTTCACGCCAATTCGTCGTCTGGGCCACGATCGACACCGCCATCGTCGAAAACGCAATGCTGAAAACGACAAGAAGAACTGTGAAGACTTTCGTCAGTATGCTCAAGGCTGGTCTCCGTATTCGCTTCGTCCAGGTCAACAACGAGCGCCGACCCATCTTGACACACGCCCGATCCAAAACCCGGCGATACACCGCTTCAGGATCGTCTCCGCAACCCCGCTACCGAAAAAAAAGAGGCAGGGAAGGGCCCATTCGCCGTGCGAATCGCTCTCCCCGCAGGCCGCGGGCGCCGCCCAACCGGGGCGAATACGAATGTATATCCCACCCTGTCGATTCTTTCAAGCCCGATCCAACCCAATCCCTCTCGATTTCCTCCCAAACCACCCTGAAATGACCATCTTCCGTCGGATCACCCCCGTTTCCGTGAGTTCGACCACCGCCCGCCCCCTCGCCGCGCCATCCTGAGCCCGCCATAGCGGCGTCATTCTCGCCTGCGACCCTCAGCCCGACCCCACGCCACCCTGAACCAGCCCCCCCCTCGCATTTTGAACCCTTCCACCACGTCATTCTGAGTCCGCGCCGGCATGAGAAGAATCTCTCTGCATCCCGGGCGCATCGCGATTCTGCCGTTGAGATGCTTCGCTCCTGCCTGTGCGTCCCCGCACGCAGACAGGGCGCTCTGCATGACAGAGCCGGCTTGATAGAAGAGAGCGGACAAGCTGCCATGGCGCTGTGGGCATCTTCGGTCTGGATTGGCGCTTCGACACATCATTTCCGGACCCGCAGATTCTATTTTGCACCCCCTCAAGAACCTGGGCGGTTGACGACCCGTACAGTTTCGCCCAAAACGGCGCTCATGGCCAAGCACCCGCTCCCACAACCCGGGCAATCCTGCACATGCGACTTCAGGGTCCGCTACGCCGAATGCGACGCCCAGGGATACCTCCACCACGCCAGGTATTGGGAATACTTCGAGCACGCCCGCACGGAACTACTCAGAAAGAACGGATTTCGATACCGCGATCTCGAAGCATCCGGGACGATGTTTGTGGTCTACAAAGCCGCAGTGAAATACATCAAGCCCGTTCGCTATGATGACCTCGTGAAGGTGACCGTGACCGTTGCACGCATCACACGAACCCGCGTGGACCACAGCTACATCGTTACACGTGACGGCGACAAGACTTGCGAAGCCAGCTCAACCCTCGCCAGCGTCGGCCAAGATGGCAAACCAGCCCTCATGCCGGAGGAGTTGTGGGCGAATTCGAGTCCACCGCAGCGCTGATATTCGTACCGTAGATTTGACGGACGATGTCGGCGAAGTTTCGGGGAAGCGAGCAGGTGCCCCGGTGTGTCGCAGTGGTGTTTCCACTGGCGGCGGCGCGAATGCGCGGTTGAACACGGCAGGCATCGCCCAACGCCTTGGTCAGCTTCACCAACTCGTCGGTGGATAGTTCGTGCTCATTGGTCGAAAGTTTCTCGAACGCAAGACCCATCAACATCAAAAACGCACGATGACTCCATAGCTGCGGCTCAATGTCGGCTAGGTTTCCAAAAAGCTGCCTCAAAACCGTGGCGATTTCAGCCTGTCGCTTTCGTTGTGAATACATGTGTTTTTCGCCTTTGGCAGCGATACCAAGTTTCTCGTGCGAGGTCCGCGAAACCGGGGAAAAACCCTTTCGCAATCGCCGCAAATAGCTCTGCAATTGCTCGATCGTGACGCCGTAGGTTTCGCAGATGGCGAACTGCGAATCAATTTCAACAGCCAGCGTTTGCGTGACGCGACCGTGCGACCCGATCCATTCCAAAAGTTTGACCCGTAGCGCCGGCGGAAGCTGACGGGCAAGATTGGCGGGTTTGCGTTTCGACATGACGCGGCTCACGACTCATCCAACGCGGGATCGCTGATGCACCGGTCCGCCAGCTCGATTCCACTGGTCGTCAGACGAAACCATCTTCGCCGCCACGGGGTGAGTACGGGATCATCCTCGCCGTCGGGAGTCACGCGCATGACGTATCCCTTGTCACAAAGATAATGCAAATCTCTTCGGAAATGATCGAACTCCAGTGTGGGAAACAGCACCAAAAGACTCCGAAAAAGCCGGTCCGCCTGAATCGAAGCGGCGTACAAAACTCGAAGCGCAACAAGCGCCTCGTTCCGAATGCGTTTGATTTCTTTTGTCTTTCTTCCGTTGCTCATGGCGATTCGCTCCCGGTCGGCGCTTCCTGGGTTTTCCCATCCCCCCGTCGATTCTCTTCGAGCATCCTGCCTGCCACCTCCAGAAACGGCTTGACGTTCGAGACGATGTTTTCCATCGACGTCTCCAAACGAACGGCTGTCTTGCTCAGGTGTTCCAGCGTCTGTCGCGCGAGCATACACTCGCGAAGCCATTCTTCCTTGGTCGTGTAGTCGCGTTCGAAATGGACCACGGTTTCACGCAGTTTTGCCGTCGATGCCTCGATCGCCTCGAAACGTCGAACGAGTTCAACCTGCCAGCTCAACTGGTGTTCTCGCAATGATCGCAAGTAGAACGTGATGACCGTCAGTGGGATCGCAACCAACGGCGTGACGACCGCCAAAACCGTTCTTGATGCATCCCAGAAAGTGCTGTCCATACTGCTGTTCGCTCACGGGTCCGCGTCGAGTCACCGTTGCTCTTGGAAAAATCAAATGGTGGGTCGATGACCCGACCCGTAAATCTCATGTGTGACACCCGCAAGATGCCGGTGGAAATACGGACGGCAAGAAAGTGTCACATCCCGGCATGAATGCGTCAGGCAAGCGCGACCTCGATGGCAACTTGAATCAGCGCCAGCAGTCGCTTGGTCGTATCGACGCGCACGAATCCGCTGGTGGCCTCTTCGCGAAACTGTTTCACCACCGCGTGGTTGGCGAGGGACGTAACCGACGTTTCACGCGGTGAAGCGAGCAGGATTTCATCCATGGCATCGCGCGTTCCGTTCCGCTCGATCTTGGTATCCAGTTTGGCGAAAAGATCGTCGATGGTCTCGTCCAGTTCGGGCATGGTCAGCTCCTCAATACGGTGTTTGTTTTCTAAGGCTGAAGTGACACGACGTCATGTTGCAGTTCTCGACGACCGGATCGATGATCCGCCACGCGTGTTCACTTCCCCTCCTTTCTTCCTGCAAAAGAGGGCACCAAGCCAAGCAACGTCCTTTTTAACCGGCGTTCCTTCGAAGCGGACGCGGTTTTTCGCTTGGCTGCGTTACGTACGCGATTGTCTTTCAGTTGGACGAGCGCGTCCGTGAGATAACGCTTGGTTTCGTCTTCGAGGGAAAGTGATTCGACGGCAAGTTTTCGGAGGGTGGTGGCCATCTCGCGCAGCGTGTTGACGTTTTCGATCGCCGTAGCGTGGCGGTTCCATTCGGTTTGCGTGTCGGCGCGGAGCTTTGCAAGAGCGGTCTGGAAATCCCGCGTGTGCTGCTCAATCGCGTCGGTGTCCCGGGCTGCCCCGGCGATCCGGCGGGTAAAAGCGATGATGATGCTTTGTTCCCGTCGCATATCGGCGGCTTCGATATCGTGGTGGTATTCGTTGAGGGTTTGAGCGAGCGAGTCGTTGGCCACATCAAGCAGGTTGGCGGTTGCCATTTCGACTCGAGCGTCGCCGCCCACGCACCCGGACGAAGCCAGGGAAACCAGTAGCGAGACCGCAGTGCAAACCCACCCGATGCGTTTTTTCATCATTCGACTTTATCTCATCCGCGCGACGTCGGAGCAAAACGAAAGCCCGGACCGCTCGCCGTTCAATCGGAGAACGTTCGACGTGATCGGTGTGGGAACAAGGAGCAAACGATCAGGCGCCGCTGATGTGTTACATGGGGCGGGCTTCTTTGACCCCACGGGCCCAAGGCGGTAAAGTAGTATGCGCAGGGGGGCTGCGCAAAATAGGGCCTGCGTTGCGGCGGGCGGGCAACCCAATACTCAGATGGATTGTGAATCATACATCCTTGCGGTCGGAACGGATTCAAGCGTCCTACCGCTTTCGCAAGAATTGCGCGGCGGGCTTTGCGCGATGGTTCGCCATTGCCCGGACGTATTTCGGGCGCTGGCGCGGATCGGACGCGACCCTCTGATTCGCGGGGTCATCGTTGATCTTAGCGCGGTGAATCCGAGTCACATGGAGTTCTTTTCGCTGGTGGGGCGTGTTCAACCGGACCTTGCGGTCTACGTTGCGTCGGGGCTCGACACGGCGAGACAACGGGTCGGTGAGGCGATTGATCTCGGTGCAACGGGAGAGCTGACGGATTCGGCTGCGGCGACGCTGATGGCTTCGTGCCGGGCAAACGACCGGAATCACGCCGGGAACATCGTCACAAACACCGCCGGCGCACGATGCGCTGCTCGCCCTGCTTCCCCGGTCGAAAAACAATCCCCCGTGCAACAAGTCGACGTATCGCTCATTGCCTCAGACGAGAGAGCTGCGAGCCCGGTTATCACCAACCCGCCGGTTGATCCGGAAGGGGAGTCGCCGGTTCCACAGGAGCCTGGCGACCGGCAAACGACCGAAACCGCGCGCGTTCCCTGGCTACGTTACACAGACGCCCCCGGTCGAAAAAAACCCGGTGCAGCGCGTCAGCCGCCCGTGCGCCGACCGCCGGAAGTCGAACAATCCGATCCGGTTGTTGTGCACCCCCCTCACGAAGAACACGAACCCTTACTCACCGACGAAGAGCTTGCAGCCCTGCTGGGTGACGATGGTCCGGATGATTCGCCCGGCAACGCCGTGTCCGATGTTGAGGGGGACGAGGGAGAACCGGGGGCGATTCGATGACCGATTGTGCTGGAAACATTCGATCGCCGCGTGACCGGATGTTGATTATTGGCGACAAGCCCCTGCGCGATCGACTCGGACTTTCTGAGTTTATCCGCACGCTTTCGTCGTGGGAGGTCGTGGAATCCAAGACGTTTCTTTCGGCCATCGCCGACCTGGCCGAATCGCCCGCGCGTGCGGTGGTTGCGTGCGTGGATGGTCGTGAAAGCGAATTGGACGACGCGGTGGCGGGTCTGCGCGAAGGGACCGGTGCCAATGCGCGAATCGTGTTATGCACACCACCCGAACATGAACCGGCGACGCAGCAGGCGGCGAAGTTTGGGGCGAATGACTATGTCGTTGCGCCCGTCTCACCCGGTGAGCTTGGGCGAGCGGCGGGGGTGGGTCGTCTTGACGAAGTGGCGAAATTGGAACCGCGCGAGGCGGTCTCGTCGTCGATGGAGGAACTATCACGCATCGGGGATTCGCTTTCGCTTTTGGATGACACGCCCGGGGCGCTTCTCGATCGACTTGCAGATCTGGTATCAGTGGCCATGGGTTCAGTGTCTGCGCAAATCGTCGTGCAGGGAACGGTGGCCCGGGTCGGTCCGCCGATCGCCAGACCGATCCTTGCCGTTCCGCTGGCTGCCGGTGATGTAACTCTTGGACAGTTGACGGTGGGCGAGGCGGTTTCGGGTCCGTATGATCCGGGCGACGTGACCAAGTTGGAGACGTACGCCCACCTGATTGGACACGTCCTTTCGGCGGCATCTTCGCAGCGAAAGTGGCGGTCGCTGGCGATGACCGATGAGTGCAGCGGGCTTGCGAATCGACGATTCGTCCGCGGGCGGTTGGCGGAGATTTTGCAGCGTGCGTCGCGCGATCATTTTCAGGTCACGGTCCTGCTTTTCGACGTTGACGATTTCAAACAATACAACGATCGGTTTGGCCACGCCGCCGGCGACGAGATTCTTCGCAAGACAGGGGAGTTGTTTCGTCGTAACTGTCGTCGGCAGGACATCGTCGCCCGTTACGGCGGCGACGAGTTTGTGGTTGTATTCTGGGATGCGGACGGTCCGCGGACGGCCGGCTCAAAGCATCCGGGGGAGGCACTGGCGGTGCTTGAACGATTCCGCAGCGACCTGGAATCCGAATCGTTTGAAACGATGCAAAGTGCCGGGCAGGGGCGCGTTACGGTGAGTGGTGGACTCGCGAGTTTTCCTTGGGACGCAACCGATGTCGACTCGCTTCTTCAAAAAGCAGACGAGGCGCTTGTTCAAGCGAAACAGTCGGGAAAAAATCGAGTCATTGTCGTCGGGGAAAACGGCGCATAACCATAAGGACCTGTCCCAAAATAGTGTGGCACCGGCATCTTGCCGGTGTTTTCACGGGCGAAAGGTCCGGGCTGCAACCGTTATTGAGATAGGCTCT